>Ga0265797_10007106_pt1 | contig 15475 bp, 17 predicted proteins | sample P2T30metagenome_FD_192433 | JGI IMG/M metagenome (GOLD analysis project Ga0265797, IMG submission 192433) | Plant litter microbial communities from East Loma Ridge, Irvine, California - P2 T30 | ecosystem: Environmental > Terrestrial > Plant litter > Unclassified | place: USA: California... | reverse complement strand
CTCGATAAGCAACGCGTTATCCAACAGCTTGCAATCCATCTTCGATCTTCGACGATTCATTCTTGGCCGCGATTGGTCCAGTCCATACTCCAGTGACAGGGTAGATAAGCTACGTCGCGTCGGCTGCATCAACCATGTTGGTTTTTAGGTATAAGATCCGGTAGTTGCAGATGAAACGCTTCATCGCCAGTCACCTGAGATTTCTCGACTTACTGCGCAAAGCTTGAAAACGAAATGGTACATGTGGAAGAGTCGCTGCAGCTCCCAAGGGACTTCGAAGGTAGACAGAGCATACCGAACCATCACTTTCTAGCTGATCACCCTCGCAGGCTTCGGAGAGTATGGCCATGATGCCCAATGGCCAAATGGTGCCCGCATAGCCGTATCGTTCGTATTGAATTACGAAGAAGGTGGGGAACGTAACCCCATGGACGGCGACGGTACTAGTGAACCATATCTGTGGGAAAAGGGTCCGAGCGGTGGTGGTCGAGAGCAACGCCATCTCAATGGCGAGCAAGACTACGAGTACGGCAGTAGATGCGGTGCCTGGCGCATCTTCAGGCTCATGAAGGAGTTTGGCTGGAACATGACCCTGTGGGCTATCGCTGTTGGTAGGTCATAAACGTGTTCATGAAGCGTACGCTGACTTGCTACGTCATATGTAGCCATGGAGAGAAATCCAACCTTCGCAAAAGCGTGTGTTAGAGATGGCCATGAGATCGGTGCTCATGGGTACAGATGGCTTGATATTTGGGATTACTCATTAGAAGACGACAAGGCTTACATCAAAAAGACCTGCCAGGCTCTAGAAGCTGCTACAGGCGAGTTTCCAGTGGGAGCTTATTTTGGTCGTGGGACGCCAAACACTGCCAGCCTATTTCCTCTCATATGGAAAGAGCTAGGACACAAGATGCTATACACGTCAGAAGTGTACAACGAAGATTCACCGTACTGGATCGACCTCCCTTGGGAAAAGGAACTGCCGGACGAGCAGAAGGAAGGCCTGATGATGCTGCCGTACAACTACGATTGTAAGATTTCTTGAGATTGAAATTCACGATATCGTGACTGACGCTCTGTACAAGGTAACGACGGCAAGTTCCACATGCTTCCTGGGTTTGTGAGCTCAGCCGGTACTTCCTATGAGCAATATTTGAAAGACACTTTCGACTGTCTGTATAGGGAGGGGGGAAAGATGATGACCATACCGATGCATTCAAGAATTGTCGGTAAGCCTGGCAGGTCAGAAAGCTTGCGAAATTTTATGAAATACATTTCAGAGAAAGAGGGTGTCTGGGTGGCGAGCCGGCGGGATATTGCGACCCATTATCGCAAGACCTTTCCCTATGTGCCTGGGTCGAAAACTGGAGGGTCATAAATAACAACTGGTACTATTTGATATTGTAAAAGTGTAACTTGTCTGTTGTTCAGCTCTTTCTGTGCGCGTGATAGCCAACGGCAAAAACCACGGCAAGTTGTGATCGTGGCGGACGGGCTTGTGAATCGACATCTACAATTCGACGCGATTTGCAGCGACGGGAATGGGGTTGTGGTTGGATTCAGCGATGTGGTAATTGTGGTGTTCATTGTGGGAAGTGATTGCCGTTGTGGTGCTGAAGCCGATCGCCACGCTAATTTCACTAGCTTGTCTTTTGTCATGCGTTTTCGCGGCACCTTATCGCATACCTTGACTACATCCTGCTGGCATATCTCCATCCTATCTCGATCCGTTAGCCATGTCTTCCATCGCGTCTTCATTGAGTGCTGGCCTTCATGTCCTCAAGCAATTTCAATCACGATGACTCGCAGTCGCCCAACGTCGAGAACAGCAACCCACGGAAGCGCCAGAGAACAGCTTGCGACAGATGCAAGTCTCGAAAACAACGAGTGAGCATCACATAAGAACTTTTACTTGTTCACCACGCTCATGTCCTCTCCGCTAGTGCGACAATGCTTTTCCGCAATGTGAGAATTGTGCGAGGGCATCCGTTGCCTGCACTAGGCCGCCGGAATGGGAAGGCCAAAGCCGTTCGTACACGCGGGCATTGGAAGATCAGGTGGCTTATTTAGAGACGCGTCTTATGGTACTTGAGCAGCAAAAGAGCTCGTCTAGTTCGAGGCCCAACGAGTATCATACAGGACAGCAAACATGTCCTGAACCCCCAGCACGAGCTGGACATGACGATGTTCTCGGAGAATCATCATCTGGGTTCCAACACAACGTCGCTGACGTCGTGGGCATGTTATCTCTGGGACGAGGTAACGCACAAGCGACGTACGTTGGGTCATCTTCCGGGTATGCTCTCGCAACTGATCTTGGTCGCATGGTGCAAGCTACAGTGTGGAACAAGGCGCTTTGGGTGGAAGACAAAACTCGGAATGAGAGAGAGGAGGTTTCTGCCGGTTCTAATTCTGCGAGAAGGATCACTCTGCAAGAGTTACAGTCAGATCGAGCAGAACCTCCGTCAGATGCCTTGGGCGAGAGGTTGATCAACGCATACCTTGTGCGGATACATCCGAGATTCCCATTTCTGTTCCGAGAAGATATATGGGAGGTTCATAGTCGCCGTTTCGCTCTTCAACGTGGCACTCAGGACCAGCAGCGTAACGGGGACGCCACATCCTTTACGTCTCCGGCATATATGGAGTCTGGATTTGCCCTCTTTATCCTCAATATGGTAAGCCAAGTTTCGTGCATGAATTGTAGCTGAGACAATGCTAACTTCGTGTGACTACCTTAGGTATATGCCATTGGCGCTCTAAACCTTCGTCTCACAGAAGACTACAAAGATACACCTCCGGAACAGTTCTATGTCTTTGCGATGCAGCATGTCGCAAGCGTTAGAGAGGCATCGCCGGCCAGCAATCTAGAAGCAACGGTCCTGCTGATTTTATACCACCTTCGATCGGAATCACGAAATGGATTGTGGCATCTGACGGGTCTTGCAATGCGCACCGCAACGGATATCGGCCTGCATCGAGGCGCCTCGACAAAATCTCTCCCACCGTTTGAAGCCCAGCTGCGACGCCGCCTTTTCTGGTCTGTGTATGCTTTGGAGAGCATATTGGCATCGACTCTGGGTCGGCCGATCAGTTTGTCCGACTGTGACGTTGACCAACCGCTCCCCTGCAGCATTGACGACGATAATCGCATGAGCAACGTACGCGCTAGCGATATTCACGCAATGTCAATCCCCGGGCAGGAAGCTTATCCACAGACCAACTTGAGCCAATTTGTCTTGCTGTCACAACTCCATATCTTCGAAGCACGTATCCAAAGGACTGTTTATCGCGTTGACAGGACAATTATCGCACTTCAGCCGAAGATGTATCGACTGATGTCGGACCTCGAAGCATGGCAGCACACTATACCACCGACATTACAAGCCGGCGAGCGTGACCGAGTGCTGCTTCACTACCACCGAGCGGTACGGCTCCTACTTCAGCCTTTTCTTGCGACCTTAGATCCTGGCTCAGAGTTCTTCCGCAAGTGTACAAACGCTGCAGGCCAGATCTGCCAAATTCATAAGCGATTTCATTCTACACTTGAATACGGACACAGCTTTATCGCTGTACACACCGTCTTTGTGTCAGGCATAACGCTGTTGTATACGCTATGGCGTGGGAAGGAAAGCGTATGGTCGTTCGGCATCAGCAACGATATTCGGGCTGCAAGCTGTGTACTGTCAATCATGGGTGAGCGTGCACCCTGGATCAGGCGGTTTAGAGACACATTCGATGCGATGGTGGAAGCCACGATGGCCGTTCTCCAAGGGAGCCGAAACGACAGCGGTGGTACCGAGCAGAGACAGCAGGGTTCGCATCAAGCTACACAGGTAGACTTCTCTATATTCGATGACCTGAACGTGGCCGACCTTGTTGAGCTGAGCTTCCGAACATGAGATGAGATGAAAAGCTCATTGAAGTAATCTACATACAGGTAGGCAAGCACGGCTAAGTACCTCCTGTGTATTTGCTCCAAACACCTCGTGAGGGATCAGATGAGAGCTATCCAACAGATCTTGGTGCGTTCGAGATGGCGAGAGAATTAGCGGGGTGGCTTTGAGATTTTCTTGAAGGTCATAATCGAGCGACGTTGGTTGACGGGCCAACTTGCTATTGAGAACTTTTTGGAAGGCGGATCTCAATACCCATATCCGGCCATTGAGGCTATTACCTACTTCATCCATTGTCTCAAAACATCGTCGTCCACCTCCCTGACCAGTATATGAACGTGCTCCAAACTCCTGACACTCTGCAAGTTTGTGGTATTTTTGAACCACAAGATCTTGCTGCCCTCCTCCACTTCTCCTGCATTTTGTCTGAATTCACGCCGAACAAAATCCGTGACCAGCCTTCGTCCCTCCTCATTCAACGCGCCTTCAGCGTCAACCGGCAATCTTTGCTTCAGCCAAACGACGATGTGTCGAATGCCGTGCTCAAACGCGTACGGCCAGTCGTTCCGCAAGATCAAATAGTCTTCAGGGTCCGCGAAAGGTACTGCGCTTCGTGCTTCAAATCTCAGTGCACCGGTGCTGTCTTCGAGTGGCTCCCAGAACAGTCGCTGTTGGAGGAGGTACGCCATGACACTTCCATACTTCTCTTTGACGTGTGCAGTCCATGCTAGATATGCTTTGAGTGCACTAGGCCAACGCTTAAGCACGTCGAGTCGACCGGTGGAAATGAGGTGGCGCAGGCTAGCCCACGAGTGTGGAGTGAAGTCTGAGTCCGCGAGCGTGAGTTGTTGCCAATCAATTGCTGTGAGCGCGAAAGGTGGATTGTCGCGTGGGAATGGTAGCGCTTTCGGATCTGGGTTGTTTTTCCACTTGGACTGGAAAATTGAGGGGAGGGAGGAATCGTCCACTTGGGAACGCGGTGGCATCGTGGTGTCGCGACGCATATACTTGGAACAACTCTTTTAGAGACTTACAGTGTCGCGGAAAAATTGTAGTATCTTTGGTTTCTTAGGTAAGAAATAATCGGAGTGCTGCGTGGTTGAGTTCACAGGTACAGTCGACGTGGGTTTGCGGAAGCGTTGCCGGAATCGGAATGGCTGCTGTTGAGGAAAGAGCAAACTTCTGCTTCTGCAGTCGCGATCGCACGACAACAACTTTAATACCTCCCGCATGTACACAGCACAGCAGGCACGACCTATATCTGATCGTCTTCGAGACACTGGTGCGAAAGGTGTGCTACCGCTAGCGCTAGCTTCACTTCGCCGTCTTTGCCTTAAATTAAGTCCAAAGTCTCCATCAAGAACAGCCACTCAAGGTGTCGAAACATACTGAGATCTCGAGACTGAGGCACTGATACCGTGTCTGGGATACGAGCAAAACATGCAAAGAGATCAACGTTTGATTGACCGTTGCTCGAAAGCTACAAGAGGCTATCTAGGATAGCTGTACGCGGGAGCATCATTCCTGACACTGATGAGCATTATGCTGACTTCCCTGATTTGCTCTCTATAGACTCTGATGCTAATCTTATAAGCATGCTCGTGTACTGTTCAAGCGACCTTGCCCAGAAAAGTGGCACATTCACCCACCAATCTGCAGTTTCTCCATCGCCAAGCTCTTTGGTCTCTTGCCTTCCCGGATCTTAACCTGCATCAAGAGATCATTTACCCGCGAAAAGCTCTCTTAGCACACCCAGGACTATGGTTCGAGGTGATCCCGCGTCCCGCCCGTCAAGGTAGACATGGATCTAGAGTGCAATAGCCGCGGCAGCACCCAAATTGGCAGGATGACCGAGACTTGGGTTTGATGCTTATGCATGATATAAAAGTTGGATCGCGTTTGTTGTCTCTAAGCTGACCACCATTGTTCGCAGTTAACTCTCTTGCACTTCATTTGTTCTACAAGATGCGTCTCCAGAGCCTCTCTTTGGCAGTGTTCGCCAGCGCCACCTGCACCCTAGCGGCAACGAATACAACCAGGCCGTTTTCGACATGGATGGCATCATCGTTTCTGTCGAAAGGCCAGAAGCTGAACAACCATTATGTACAAGCTGTTATTCAAGAGGGAATGCAGAAGGCGGCCACCACACAAAACGACTCCTCACTGCTCGCTTACGCATCGGAAGCGGTATCCTCGCTGGTCACGGCAAACGGAACGCTGATTGGATGGAACTCGACGTTCTACACTCTTGACGATATCCGAATGGGTAACAACATTTTGTACTTCTGGAATGCACACGGGCGAAAGGAGAAGAAGTACGAGATCGCCGCCAAAGGACTGAGAGATCAGCTCGACCGATGGCCACGCACACCTACTGGCGGTTTCTGGCATCGCGCTCCAATCTATAAGAACCAGATGTGGCTGGATGGCATATACATGGCCGATACGTTCTACGCCACCTATACGGCCTACTTCGAGCCCAACAATGTAACCGCGTGGGACGATATCACCCTGCAATTTGACCTCATCGAGGAGCATTGCAGGAACCATACCTCGAATCTGCTGCAGCATGGTTATAGCGAGGACAAGTCGACTGTGTGGGCGGATCCAGTCACAGGAGCCTCGCCTCACGTCTGGGACCGCGCGGTCGGCTGGTACTTCGTGGCCCTGGTCGAGGTTCTGGAGGTATTCCCGGAGACGCATCCGGGATATGCGAAGCTGAAGACGTATCTCACAACCCTCGCCGATGGTCTACAGAAAGCGCAGGACGTAAGCGGTGGATGGTGGCTCATCATGGTAAGTACTGATGTCCGAAGTGCATGTGAGACGTATACTAACATCGTACGTTCAACTCTCGCAGGATGAGCCGTACCCGGGTATGAAGGGCAACTACATTGAGTCGAGCGCCACGGCAATGTTTACGTACAGCTATTTGAAGGGCATCAGACTAGGTCTTTTGGACGCCGCTTACCAGTGCACAGCCCTCAAGGCGTGGGATCTGATGATCGATGAGTTCGTGCAGTATGAGAATAATGGGACTTTGAGCTGGACAGGTACTGTGGAGGTTGGAAGTTTGAGCGGTAACGCTTCGTACGAGTATTACGTCGGTGTTAAGCTGTCTATCAACGACGGGAAGGGCGCGGCGCCGTTCATGTACGCGGCGTCAGAGATTGAGCTGGCAGGTCTGTAATTGTGCGACATTCACTTTTAAAAGGAGGCAGTGAATGAAGATAAGTTTCCGTCGCTATAAAGTGGTGCCTGTTTCGCATGTCAGTGAACTTTGAATGTTGTTTTGGGAGTATCGTAGGGCTGAAATGCAGCCACGCGCCAACCGCACTTGCCCTCTTCAGAAATCGGCCCAGACCTCATCAACCACATCTCGCAGCTGCGCGTACATGGTGTGCCTGTCTCACCACCCTATGACTGTGCAATTGCGCTGCAGAGAATTGCAGCTTCGGCATCTGCAGTCCGAGATCCATCGTCATTCGATCCAAAATTAGATTCGAGGAATGGATTCCCTGAGCAACGGCGAACGGCGTCCAGGACACCATCGTCACAGCCACGACCTCATCCTGGCACGCAACGGCGCAGTTGAATCATAGGGCAAAATGCGCTCGTGTTGCTGGATTGCAAGCTCAAACGACATAAATATGAGGATGCCACGAATGTGACACATTCAAGCACGCGGACTGAGATTGCCAACTCACCTCAGCAAACAGAATCTCGGAACACGCTTGCTACCACGCAAACTTACAGACTTCTTCGAGATAGCACGCTAAAGGTATGCCTCAGACTGTTCTACCTTGCAAGACAAGCTGACTCTGTTGCCAGACACGAACCTGAAAACCTACCAACCGCCGAAATGGCTTCCCGCCCCTCATCCATCGCCTCCACGCCCTCTCCCAGCAGTTCATCCTGCGCCACCGCCGACTTCTCACGCTTCCCCACACCCGACGTCGCCTGCGCGGTTGGCAGTACAGATGGCATAAACTCGAACATCTCCACTGTCTTCGACAAGTGCTGCAAGTCTGCGCCCGTCGAGCCCTTCAACGGCCCATGCGGGTACTACTGCCTCGCGGTTCAACAAAGTGTCTCCGATCTGCAGACATGCTTTCAGAATGGCGGCATCATTCCAAACCAGATCTTCTGTAACGGCACCAATTCGGCGACAGCGACGTCTACACCTACGTCGAGCGCAAGGAATACAGGGGCAAGTGGAAGTGCGACTGGTGGTCCTGCAGCGAGTGGTACAGATACCCCGGATAACACTGGTGCGGCGGTGCAGGGCGTGAGTAAAATGAGTCTTGGTGTACTGGGAATGATATTCGCATCGGTCATGGCAGGTACCTTGTTATGAGTCCTGTGCGCACGAAATCGTAGTGAATGGCTGCGACTTATGAGAAGCTCTTCACGAAGGACGATGAGAAAGTAAGCGTGTAGGCAAAATTTGCATGCTTGGTCAAACTTGTAATTCCCACTTGTGTCGTTTCATTACCAAAAGCATCCTCAAACTCGGAATCAATGTCACTCTCTTCTCTCACGCAGGCATTTACAGCAACAAGCGACGTGTAAATCCGACTTGAGTATGATAAAACCAGGACACAGTCTGGCCATTCTCAGCTGTATGCCTCCAGTCTGCCATTCGTTTCGTGCTTCTCTTATGAATAGTGCAGTGGTCTCTTCTGAATAGCACGTAGTGGCATCCAACCTAAACAAGTCTCGTCGATGTGTCCGATTGTTCAGGTAGCACATTCAAGTATGGTATCTTGTATATGCTACTCATCTTGACGCAGACTTTGAGCTCGAGAGCTCGAGAGCTCTACACCCTCACGCCTTCACCTAAATCGCTTCAACGCTGGTCAGTGGCGATAGATGCTATCGTCTACGGCGACTACAGGTTTGCTCATAGTTCATTGAGGTTTGGAGCCTTCGTAAGGTTGCAGACAGATAAACAAGCTTGCAAGTCACCAGCTTCCAACCCACCAATCTGACCACATTTTTCACACAGATCGCTGGATAGATTCGCTCTCGTGCGAAGATCTCCGTCACAAATGCGTCCCCAAAGCCAGATTGTCCTCAGCCTGCCAGCCACACCGAGCCCGACACATCTCTCTCCTTCACCTCATGACTCCGCCTCGCCCAACGTTCTCGCTACCTTGCTGTTGATCTCACAGGCCAATGAGGATGCTTGTTGTCGGCGCGCGCGCGTCCGTGCGGGGCCATCTTGCTGTCGAACTCTCCTTCACCTGCGATCCCAGCGTCATGGAAGCACAACAGAAGCAGGCAGAAGCGCCTGGACCCAAAAGCGCCCCAAAGATCAATCTGCAGTGTGGCCCAAGCTCCAGAAGCGCGCTGCTCTTGTGGAGGTATATGAAGAGCGCTGCCCACCCGCCTTGCCCTCGCTCTCACTTTTTTCGCCAACTTCGACGTCAACTTCAACCACCTCTTCTACTTCCAACGTCCTTTGACTTACGTCACTCAAGCATGTCACACCTTTCCTACCCTTCTCTTTCTCCTACCACTATCTTGCCAGACACGTGCCAAGACACACGATGTATGACATCACATCAATATCGCATCATCACACCACACCAACCAACCATAACAACAACGACTTCGACCTGAGCCATCCTCCACCTCCATTCAACATGACGCATCATCCTCAACATCCTCACCACATGTCATCGTCGGTACAACCTTGAGTCTACCTCACACCAACATGCATCAACACTTTCCACACTACCTCAACCATACCGACGCCACCTCGAGGCACCTCATGTACCGGCTCATGCTCGACTGGTACACATACCACCTCTCACCAACACCTCACTGCCTCGACCGCATACGGACAGATGACCTAGATGTAGGCTCTGGGCTCAGCGACACTCCTGAGTTCGAAACCCCCCGCACTATCATGGAACAGGTACAGGGTGCAGTTCAAGGCTGCAGGGTCCCTTCGCGCGCTTGGAGTACCTGGTCTCGCTTGGTATGGTCGCACCTCATCCCACTCACTCACCTTCCCCAACCAGAACACGATTCAGTCGCAGCTGGTCATGTCGTAACATGCATATGGTGCGGGAGAACAGAGCGTCTTTGCACGTGGCCTACATTATGCATTGTTTGGAGCACCTTGCAGCGCGGTTTTCTCGCTCGGTGCTCCCTTGACTGGTACAGCTCGGCCTGCACACTCCTGATGGCGCTCTTCGGAGTCAGGTCAAGTCAGGAATGCAGTTTGGATCTTCTGGCTTGGTGGTTGGTCCGTGGTGGCTTGTGGTTTGACTTGGTTGTATCGGGCTTGGATTTTGATGCTTGGATGGAGGAAAGGTTGGCTGGCTTGGAATATCATCTGGTGGATGGAACATCTGATGGATGGAACTTGGTTGAAGGTCATCGAGCTTGGAGTGGTTGTGAAGAAGGTTGTTAAACGTCATGGTCGGCAGGAAGGAAGGAAGGAAGTGATCATCAACTCATACAAAAAAATGATCTGAACGAAGGAACTCACAGTATCAATGAATCCACGTGTCCCAACATGACATTCTCCACTGCGTGATACTCACGCCTCTTTGCTTCCAATGCTCATTTATTCCCAAGCTTGGAGTGATTTGGATATATTCGGTGTCATGTAGCTGTCATGTAGCCTGCCTAATGACACGTTAACCGCAAACCACAACATGCAAGCCTCAACAATCTCTCCCTCACCCAAGAAACATCACACGCGCAATACCCATCCTTCTCTCCACAACACAAGCGAACTACCCACGCCTCCCCATCTTCAAGTCGCCAAACCACCGCTTCGTCCTCGCTCTCCTGCCCTCCTTCTCTGCCCTTGTCTCGTCCACACCGTCCTCCCCGTCCTCCGAAGTGCACGGCGTCCCAGCCGCCGAACTCACGGGACTGAGCGTTGGCGATGCGATACCAGAGTCGCGAGGAGGTTCTGGAGCCTTGGTTGGGGATGAGGCGCTGGGTTTGAAATGCTCTACGGTCCTAGCCTGGGCGTCGTAGCGAACGGATTGAATGGTGTTGTTTGAGGGAACTTGAGTCGCATCGATTGCTGGTGGGGCGGATATCCATGCTTGTATGAATGCGTTCGGTTCTGATGTATTTGCCGTGTCTGGCGTGGAAGCGGTATTCCTGGAGTGAGACAGATTGGAATTGGCTGTGGTTCCCAGGAGTGTAAGATACTCTTCGACTGCGGGACTGCGTTGCCTGCTTCATCGTCTAACTCGCGCGAATAAACGGATGATGTACGCCGAGGCGGAGATTCTGAGTCTGAAGATGACATATTAAAAGGATAACAAGGGTGATGCGGCGTATGTGCTGATGAGTGGCGATGTTGGGTGGAAGTGATTGTAGATGCAGAAACCGCTTGGCAGTGATTCACAGCAGAGCATGGGGGTTCAAATAGGCGCTCGCAATACTGCACTTTCGGTTTGTCGGAGAACGCGCATCCAAGATCCGTGCATGAATAACCTTTCGAGTGGTACTCAAGGTGCTTTCAAGCACTGAAAGCGTGGTTACGCTAAATTCGAACCACATCTTGCAAATCCCAACCACGGTCGCAGGAAACACATCGTGTCAATCGAGCTTAAAGGCATTTCAATCCCGGACCGCGGTCTCCTCGTTGGAATTGCGAACTCGCAGATGACTCCCTTGGGGTATACCGGGAGGACGATCAGACTTAGGTCGCGCTCTAATGTTAACACAGCTGCTATTGCGGAGTCTACAAGCCTTTTCAGCAACGTACATCTCCTGAGATACACAGAATCTTGCTTCAAGACATCGTCCAGAATGCTTTGTATCCCCGGTGTGCGCATAGACGTGGGAAGCCTGGACTGATGCTGAGAAGACCGTTCCCAGAGAGTATCATAACAGGAGAAGGGTTTCTTTGGATCTGGGCGCCGTCGTAGAAGGAGTCTTACGCCAACAGTCGACCTCTGGTCTACGCTCGATGGTAGCGAGGAAAGTTAACTCCGGCCATGCGGCTGCGTTGGGGGCTATAGAGCCTCGCTTTTACAAGCGCGACTCATTAAGGTGGATCAAGGCGCAGAGAACAGTTCTTTGGCCTTGAAGAAGAGAACAGTTGGAGGGCATGATGCAAGGCTGCGGTAGCTACGAGGACATTGCAGAGGTGAAAGACAGGTCATGATCTTTCGTTGCAGCGTTACCACAGTGGTGCCTAAGGAGATGGCGATGAACGTTTACCGGCTACCATAGCGGCTTCCAGTAGGGCCCAATTAAACGATGTAAACATGCGAATAGATCTAGAGCAGGGATGAAAGCTTGAAGGCACCGACAACGCGTCCACTGAAGTCCACAAGTAGCGCGACCCAACCCAAACCAATCACCTTCCCCACACACTGACCTCATCGCACCCCACGCACGATCTCACTCGCATCCAACATCCATGCGCACCATGTCCACGCTCGATTCGCTGCCCCCCGAAATCCTCCTCGAAATACTCGACTACAACGCGATCGCGCACAACCGCTGTCCCACGCCCATCCACCCTCTCAACGCCATCGCATCCACGAACAAGCATCTCTACGCCGTAGTCGAGGAGTATGCGCGCGGCAACCTCAAGCAGCACACAGGCTTCACGCCGCCCAGGATTTCAAAGACATTCTGCTGCCGCAAGAAATGGCTCGGCGAGATGTGTCAGTTCTGCAAGCGCAAGAGCACGAGACGGGCCATTTTCTACGGCGCGTTGATATGCTGCCGGCTATGCGATAAGCAGAAGTTCACGAAGATGGTTAGACATGCCAGTCCTTCAAGAAATATAGAGACATCATGCAGCTGACACGCCGCAGACAATGACCCAAGCCACAAAAGACCACTCCCTCTCCAAACTCGACCTCTTCACACCAAACGAACTACATCCCACGCTCCCACCGCTTACTACAGGCTTGTACACCGTCATGGGCAGCCCAAGCACCATGATCCTCGAGGGCGATGTCCTCACGCGAAAAGCATACATTATGTCGCTGCTGGGAGACGCCGCAGAGACACACATGCGTCGCCGGCCTGCGGCGCACGATCGCATCATTGCGCACTTGGGCTTGCATTACTGCTGCGGCAATGGCATGCTTCCGGGGCGGTGGCGTAAGGCGCCGCCGCTGAATGAGGTGGCGTTGGAGAAGGCGGCGAAGAGTATGAGGACGGAGGAGGGGCGCAGGGAGTATGTGAGGAAGGGGTTGGAGAAGGAGTGGTTGGCTCTTGGTATGCGGATGGGGAGGAGTAGGGATGATGCGTTGGAGATAGAGGAGTAGGATGGGAGGCGTTGTTGCGATTTGGTGCGATGGTTTATGATTTGTTTGGATGATTGCTTTGCTTGATGCCCCAATCCTTTTATGTTCTATGTAGGCAATGATATGACTCTCCTTGGAAGTAAATTGCGCTGCTTACGCCGCTGGCCCCCTTCCAATCCAGACCCTGTAGCTTCTGAATGGCCCTCTCCGCTTGTCGACATTGTTGTACTGGTATGGCGGCCCAAGAGTAAGCTGATTTGTGTTGAAGTACAGCCAACTATCCAGGATAGCCATGGAGTCTGCATGCTGGATCAAGGCACTTCTGACCAGCGTCTTCACCACATACTCGTTCGCGGGGATCAACCCACCCTCACTGGGCGTATGACCATTGACCGTCATGTTCTGCTCAGATCTGAGTGTGTCGACATAGTAGATGGCGTTTTGCTCGCTCGCCGCAATGTATACACGGCCGCGGTCATCTGACGTGAAGCCAGCCTGCTCACTCGCGCACTGCCCAGGATTCTGGACTGCGTCGAGGACTTGTGAGTCTGTTAGATTGGAATTCACAAGAGTGGACTGGTCGATGTAGTAAAAGCGCCGAGATGCCAGGACACCCCAGTAGAAGTTGCCAGATGCTGGAGTACCGTCAGCAGCTATCTCAGTGTGCTAAGGATAGTCGGGAATTACCGACCTAGCGTTATACCGTCAGCAGCTGTGGTGATGTGACCTCTCTGTGTGCCATTCCATCGATAGATGAGTTCGCCATCGTACGAGCCAACGTACTTGTCGTCCGCGCGGACAATGCTTGTGTTGAACAGTCTCCGAATACCGCTTCCATCTTCCAGGTTGATCGCTACAAGCGAGCTGTTGGTGCTTGCATCAGTGACGAAGGCGTAGCCTTCCCTTCCACCCAGCGTGGTGTTGACCTTCATATCATTCATGTTCATGCCGTGGGCTAGAAGATGCTGTGGAATAGGGTACGTGCGAATGAGCTCCGAAGTCGTCTCATTGAAACTCATGAGCTTTGCACCGCCGTAAATAGCATCAGAGCCAGCAGCTGCACCAGCAGGAATACCATTGTCCACCACCCAGAGACGACCTCGGTCATCGAGAACGACGTTCTGAACGTTGATGAAGCACGTGCTTGGATCTTGGCCAGACGTGCAGTTTTGGATAGCAGCACTGGGCCATGGCTTCTCGTCGTTGAAAGAAGTGCATATGACGACGTTGCTGGGCGTTTGACCGACATTGCGAGGGTATGTGAGGTAGAGATTGTGGTTGTTGTCGACGGCTAGGCCGGTAGATGGCTTCTGGCTATCATGCACGGCTTCCAATGGTGGCCCGACGACGGTGAAGTCCTGGGGGTATGCTCCATGGTTGTAGCCAGGTCCAAAGGGACGATACCCTCCAGACGGGGTGTCGAAGTAGGAGAATGCAACTGAAGTGTGGACGAAAGCAGCAGAGAGAAGAAGTGAGATGAACTTCATGTTGAGCAATTGACATAGTAGAAAAGACGTCGGACGTGTGAACCTATACTATTACTGCGCAATGTAGATACCATGCAGAATACCATCGATGACGCCAAGCGTCATGTGTGTTCGGCAATAATTAGCTTCATCATCATCTGCATCTGCCGTCCAGACGATCGAGTAGGTTTGTGGATGAAAGTTGGGGTACCGAATGACGCAGTGTTTCCCTAGCGTGAAAAGCACGGCCCCTCGACGCGCATGGGGAACGCGTCTCATGGGAAAGTGCAGCCCACCAACAACTGCGAACATCACACAGCTGCCACCCCCACCGCCATGCGCAGCTCCGATGTCCACGTACGCATTGCAGACGAAGACCATGCTTAAATCCGTGTCCAACAGCCCTCTTCACCTGCTCGGTGCAGCCACCACACGCGACGAAACGAAACCGCAACTGCCCTCGAAGCGCAAGCGCGATGCCATCTGCGGCCTGGGAAGCTTCACGAAGCCCTTCTCCATACGGCCTTGCCCTGAGTCGGCATACGATAAGCCCGCGACCTTCAAACCAGTACGGGTCATTGGGCGTTCGCAGCTACCATTGACATTCCTCGACACCACGGCCGACGACAACTTCGCCGCCAATGCGCTCTTTTCTGCATGCATAGAGGTTCTAGAAATCGATTCTGCAACCCAAGAGAAGGATGTCAGCGTGCCAAGGGTGCTCATAGCACGATATGAGTCAAAACGGACCCTCTACGCCATAGAGCGAGTACAGGCGCGTGTGTACAGCATCTGCAAGCTCGCTAGTTGGCTCAAGGAGAAGGATGTCTCCGAGTTGTGGGATCCTTCGAATCTGCAGGCATACCCG
>Ga0265797_10007104_pt1 | contig 15482 bp, 9 predicted proteins | sample P2T30metagenome_FD_192433 | JGI IMG/M metagenome (GOLD analysis project Ga0265797, IMG submission 192433) | Plant litter microbial communities from East Loma Ridge, Irvine, California - P2 T30 | ecosystem: Environmental > Terrestrial > Plant litter > Unclassified | place: USA: California... | reverse complement strand
CAAGGCAAGCACCAAGCCTACCTCGACAAGCCTCTGACCGGCCGCGCCGCCAAGTGCGCCGACAAGAAGAAGCAGGACAAGGCCGACAAGAAGGTGGCGCAGAACGACCTCACGAAGGTGGTCAAGAAGAAGGAGGCCGAGTTGAAGAAGAAGACCAAGGAGTACTTTGACGGGCAGAAGTAGGAAGTTTGGTTTTTGCGAGAGGAATCTTTTTTTTTTTTGATTTTTTATAAAGAAGAACCTGAATTCATGTCGATTTTTGTGTGGTTTGCCTTTCACCAAGTGATTTCAATCTGCTATCCTACACGTCGTTAGTCTCATTGAACGGGTTCGTCTGTTCGGAACTTGCTTCCTCCTTGTCGGATCTCGATTAAAAAGCAGAGTCTCGAGCCGGTAAGCTTCTACTCTGCCTCAAAGCGAAGCTGATCGCTGGCTGGATGCTCGATGTTGAACACATACAATGCGCCTCGCCGTTTGTGCCAGTTGTTTGAGTCAAAGCTGAAAGTTGTCGTGGTGATGTCGTGTCGCGAGCCGGACACGTGGACCTTTCAGTCGTCTTGCAGAAGCGTAAGTAGCTCACTTCATCGGCACGCGAATTTGTTCCATGGGTCGTGCCGTATCGTCTGTCAGTTGAGGTAGAGTGATGAGATGGAGGCAGCTGACATCCGAGTAGAAGAGTGGATGGGAGAAGTCATGTTAGTCCTCGAGTGAAGCTGGCATGGCATACACGGTCGTCGGCAGCTCATTTGAGCGACTCCGACATTCGGCTTAAGCTGATTGACTGACTGACCCCACCCGAAAGCAACTCCAATGGTCTAGCACCGAACAAGGAAGAAGCACGCAAGCGATAACTCGCCTACCGTACCTCATCCTGTACTTATCTCAGGCCGCCCAGCGCTAGAGCCAATCCTTCTTACTACTCTGATTACTCACTCTTGCATGTAACAGTCCTCCTCCTACATCATCACTACACTACCCGCGTCTCGTATGAAGCTCAGTCACATCTACCGCACAACATCTGCCCTTGTCTCCAGACCAACTTTCCCCTCGAAGCACATCCCTCTCCTCGCCACTCACTACAGAAACATGTCGACAGCAATGGGCAAGCGCCTCGAAGGCAAGACCGTCCTCATCACCGGCGCCTCATCAGGCATCGGCAAGAGCACCGCGCAAGAATTCGCCCGCACATCGCCCAAGAACCTCAAACTCATCCTGACCGCCCGCCGCATCGACAGCCTCAAGGAACTCGCCGCCGAAATCACAAAGGAAGTTGGCGAGGGTGTGCAAGTCCTGCCCGTGCAACTCGACGTCTCCAAGGCCAGTGAGGTTGCCAAGCTCATCCCCAACCTGCCCAAGGAATTCCAGGAAATCGACGTGCTGGTCAACAACGCCGGCCTCGTGCGCGGCGTGGACCGCGTCGGCGACATCAAGACCGAAGACATGGACGTCATGTTTGCGACGAATGTCACGGGCTTGATCAACGTCACGCAGGCCGTTCTGCCGCAGATGAAGAAGCGCGGCGAGACCGGCGCGGGCGACATCATCAACGTCGGCTCCATTGCTGGACGCGAGCCGTACCCCAATGGTTCCATCTACTGCGCCACGAAAGCCGCCGTGCGCAGCTTCACAGATGCCATGCGCAAGGAGCTGATCGCCACGCGGATCCGCATTATTGAAATCGATCCCGGCCAGGTCGAGACTGAGTTCAGTGTCGTGCGTTTCTACGGCGACAAGAGCAAGGCCGATGCTGTCTACGCAGGTTGCGAGCCCCTGACGCCGGACGATATCGCGGAGATTGTGGTTTTCACGGCGGGCAGGAGGGAGAATGTTGTTGTTGCTGACACTCTTGTTTTCCCCAACCATCAGGTGAGTCTTTCGCTTCTTTCCAGTATTGGTGGCCATCTCATCATTTCGCGGCTAATCTGTAACGAAGGCGGCGGCGACGGTCATGCACAAGAAGTCATGAACACGGAATCTCGTCTGACTTGCTCAATAGGCGGCTGCGACAGTCATGCACAGGCAGCCTGTGAGCCCGTCGAAACTGTAGATAGACATGATCATCAAAACTGTACACGAAAGAAATGTCAAGCTTCGAGGCTGCTCATCTACACATGCTGGTCCCGGTCAAATCGCACACAGAAATGTGCTACCTAAGACAGGTCTTGAACTTGGTGGCCGTCTGAAGTCTTACAATACGGCCAATTTCCCTATCGTAGTAAAACTGTGCGTTCGAGCCGATTGTGACAGGCCATCTCACAAGGGCCGCCATTGACAATCAACCATCACCTTATCTACAATAAATCTATAAAGCATCGGCCGAGGTCGGCTGCGCGCCCTAATTGATGGCGGGGTTCGTCACATCACGTCAATACCAACACCGATTTGTAAGATTCATGCAACTCTCTTAATCTACCCATTCCTGCAGTTCGAAACATAAAAGTCTCTACCCACAACTCTCTCACAAAACCCATGTTCACAGCACGCAACATCCTCTCGAAGTCACTGCTACAATCCAGCTCTACCCGCCGCGCAGCCGCCATATCATCACAGCTCTCCTCGCAAACCAGCAAGCTCACTCACACTCACACCCGCACAATGGCTTCTTCCATCCCCAAGACGATGAAGGGCGTGATCATGGAGAAGAACGGCGGGACCGAAGTCCTGCAGTACAGAACCGACCTGCCCGTCCCGGAGCCCAAGGAAGGCCAGATCCTGGTCAAAAACGACTTTGTCGGCATCAACTTCATCGACACGTACGTTTCCATTGAAATAACAGAGAGGATACTACACGAAGCGGCATCATCAGCAGTCAGAACATCACTAACAACAAACAACAGCTACTTCCGCACCGGCCTCTACCCAGCCCCCCACTGGCCCTACATGCTCGGCCGCGAATCCGAAGGCACCGTCGTCGCCACCGGCCCGGGCGAAGTCCACTCGCTCGCGCCCGGCGACCGCGTCGTCTGCTTGTCGGAAGCGACCTACGCCGAATACACCGCAGCGCCCGCCGCCAAAGCGGCCAGAATCCCCGCCGACCTGCCGCCCAAAACCGCAGCCGGAGCCCTGCTGCAAGGCCTCACGGCCCTGACGCTGATCCGCGAAGCCCACCACGTGCAGGCCGGCGACTGGGTCCTCGTGCACGCCGCCGCGGGCGGGACGGGGCTGTGGCTGTGCCAGCTGCTGAAAGCCGTCGGGGCGAATGTCATCGGCACGGCGAGCACGGCCGAGAAAGTCAAGTTGGCGAGCCAAGCCGGCGCCACGCACATGGTCAACTACTCGCACGAGGACGTGAAGGCGCGCGTCGACGAGCTGACGGGCGGCAAAGGCGTTGTGGCCGTCTTCGACGGCGTCGGCAAGTCGACGTTCGACCTCTCGCTCGACTGCGTGGCGCGCAAGGGTTCGCTGATTTCGTTTGGGAATGCGTCCGGGGCGGTGCCGCCGCTTGCGATTGCGCGGCTTAGCGCGAAGAATGTGCGGTTGATGCGGCCGACGCTGTTCAACTTCATTGCGACGCGGGAGGAGTTTGAGGGGTATACGGAGGAGTTGATGGGGTTCATTGTGAGGGACGGGATGGATGTTAGGATCCATGAGACGTACCCGTTGAGCGATGTGGCGAGGGCGCACCAGGATCTTGAGGGGAGGAAGACGACGGGTAAACTGCTTTTGGACCCGTCCAAGTAGTGTGTTGTTGTGTATGCATGTACTACCCAGGCATTCAGTGAGGAACCTGTTTTGAGCGGTCTTCAAACTCGAGTCGGGTGGAGGTAGTAGTGTCGAATACAAAGCTTGCCGTATTCACTCCGTCTGAGACATGTCTTTTTTTTATAGATAGATATCCGTGGGTAACAGTCAATCTCCCAGCCAAAAATGAAATCCTCACAGCAAACGCCACGCCACGCCATGCGACAGTAACAAAACAAAAAGGGGTTCTACTTTCCAGTCATACAAACTTCGGATCCAGTCCCCTTTCCAGAAGAAAAAAATTCACAAATCTAGTCGAAAGTGATCTTGGTCGCGGCCTTCATGTCCGAGGTATCCTTGTAGAAAGCGCCGTACGCCTCGTGGCCCTTCTTCTTGACGGTGGTGCCGTACTTCATCAGCTCCTCGGGCACGGGCTGGCCGGCGGCCTTGAGGACGTTGACCAGAGCGCCGGCGAGGTGCTTCTCGGCTTCGCCGAAGAAGGTGATGGCGCGGCCGTCTTGGCCTGCGCGGCCGGTACTATGAGAGAAAAACAACGGTTAGTTTGTTTGGGGGGATCATCTTTGGGTTCTCAAGAGGGATGTTAAGACTTACCGGCCAATACGGTGGACGTAGTCCTCAGCAGTAAGCGGGAACGTCACGTTGATGACGAGCTTGACGTTGGGGATGTCGAGACCGCGGGCGGCGACATCTGTGGCGACGAGGATGGGGACGTCGCCGCGCTTGAAAGCATCGAGGGACTCTGTGCGCTTGTGCTGGGGCAGGTCGCCGTGGATGCCGCCGACCTTGAAGCCGCGGCGGCCGATGAACTCTTCGATGCGCGTGGCCTCCTTCTTGTACAGGCAGAAGACGAGGATGCGGTCGCTCTTGTTCTTGCCGGACTGGTACTGCTTGAGCAGCTCGATCAGGCGGTTCTGCTTGTCGTGCTGCTCCATGACTTCGACTTCTTGGGTGATGCGGGTGTTGGCGCGCAGCTCGCCGGTGGGGTTGTCGCCGACGGCGACCTTGACGGGGTTCTTCATGAAAGTGGCCGCGAGGTCGCGGACCGAAGGCGGCCAGGTGGCGGTGAACATGACGGTCTGCTTGCCGGTTGTGGGGGTGGTGGAGATGATCTTGCGGATCTCCTGCTCGAAACCCTTGTCCAGCATGCGGTCGGCCTCGTCAAGAATCATGTGCTCGACCTTGGAGAGGTCGATGGAGCCTTCTTGAATGTAGTCGTTGAGGCGTCCGGGAGTGGCGACCACGATGTTTGCACCGTTGAGCTGGACGCGCTGGGCATCCTTGGGCACACCGCCGTAGACGACTGCGATCTTGATGTTGTAGGGCTTGGAGAGCTTTGCGAGCTCGTCGTGGATTTGGCAGGCCAACTCGCGAGTCGGGCTCACAATGCACGCCTTGATGCTCTTGCGGTCCTTTGCGGACTGCTGGCTCAGGCGGGACACGGTCGGGACACCAAAGGCCAGAGTCTTTCCAGAACCGGTCTCTGCAACACCAATGACGTCCTTGAAGGCGAACAAGTGTGGCCAGGCACCGGCTTGAATGGGTGTGGGCGTGGTGAAGTTCTTGAAAGGCGCGCGCTGGTCCTCGGTGACCGGCAGGTACTTGAACGAAGTGAGCGGACGGAGAGGCTCCTTGGCATCGATTGTGATCATCTTGTCGGTAAGGAAGGCATCGATGGTGGATTGAGGGAGCGCAGTGAGCTCGGGGTCCTCGACGTATCCAGACGATGCGGCGGTGGTAGCCTTCTCGACAACAGCTTCTGCGCCAGCCTCAGTGGCCTTGCCGGCCTTTTTCGCGGCCTTCTCAGCAGCCTTTGCAGCCTTCTTCTCAGCCTTTGCAGCAGCGTCAACATCGCCCGTGGCGTCTGCAACACTGGCGGCCGCCTCTTGCGCAGCCGCAGCCTTCTTGGCCTCCTTCTTCGCGCGCTTCAATGCCTTCTCCTCCTTTTTCTCGGTGTCTTCAGCAGCAGCATTGATGACATCGGATTCGGAGGCCTTTGCGTCCTCCTTCATCTTGCGCTTCATCTTCTTCTTCTCGTCCTTGGAAACATTCTCGCCAGACCTCTCTTCGGCGCCGACGGTCGCGAGCTTCTGCTTTTTTGACTTTTTGGTCGCCTGCTCCTGCTGCACAGCAGCGTCGGCGTTCGCGACGTCCTCGTGGAGTCGCTTAGCCATTTTGGGTGGGAGAATGTAGAGTATGCTGGGACTCGGAGGACTTGAATCGAAAAGTCGTCTGGAGAGAATCCAGGCAAATTTCCAGAGACCCTGGCAAAGTCTAAATGCGGTTTATCAGATCCTCGGGCTCTAGTCAGCTAAGATCTGCGACTAAAGAGCAAGAATGGAACAAAAGTAGAAGGCCTAATCGAAATGTAAAGTGTCACCACAACAGAAAATAACCAAGCTATGTGAATATTCGGGTATACAAATAGGAATATAAATCGCTCCAAAACGCCGGTCAATCCTCCACCACCATGTGCTCGTAAGCACCGTCGTCTTGAACGCTACACGCTAGCATGTTATAAATGGCCACCTGCTGGCCAGCGGGTATTTACATCCCTCTTCCTTTTTTCCTGTCAAGCACTTCGTAAAGTCTATTCGCTTCGCATCGCAGGTTTACACGTCACGCATGACAGCCGTCTATAGATGCCTCGGGGGCTTCAGACACTTGCCCTTGCCCACCACTTCCTTTTGTAGATATGCGAGTCTCTTCTGATCGCCCTCGGGATAGAATTCGCCCGACCAAAATCCGCAGCCAATATTGCTGGTCTCTTTCCGCCACTTGACTTGCTCGAGCCCCGCCTCATCCACGGGTGGTCTATGGACGGGATTCGCCTCTTCGCCCGCGATCAGGCTCTCGCCCTCCATATGGTGAAACAGCTCTGGCTGCAAAGTATAGCAAAGAATATGGTTGTCCCGACAGGCGGTCAAGATCGCCGCATCGTAAGCCGTAATATGTTTGTGGATATCCTCCTTCGGCGGCGCAAGGTCTTTGAGCAAGCGCTGAGCTGTGGCGCGCGTGATGGCGTAGCCGAACGTGCAGAGGGGCCAGACGGAGTGGTGCAGGACGCGGGTACGTTCGGGGACGGTCAGGGCGGTCAGGAAGGAGGAGGTGAAGGGGTGCAGGTCGGTGTGGTTGAGCATGGTGGGGTCTTCGTAAAGGACGTGCTTCAGTCGCTCGAGGTCGCCGGGGTGGTGATGGCCGACGCCGATGCCCTTTTGGATCATGTTCAGGTAGTCGCCGCAGTGTCCTAGGTACAAAAGATCCCAATCTTTGGGCGAACCCCATGGGTATAGGGACGGGTCGACGGCTTTGGTGCCGAGGGAGCGCGCGGCGCGCTGCGCCAGTGGCACTTGGATGGATTTGAGTCGGATGTCCCAGTCGATGTCGTCTTCGAAGATGAGAGCCGTCTCCTGGCCTGATTTCAGGAACTCGCGCAAGACGACGTGGTGGCTGAGCCAGGCTTTGACCGTTCCCGTGGTGACCTCCGACTCGCTCTTGTTTGGCCACTTGAAGTTGTCCACGTCTTCCTCCGACCAGATGGGTTGCGCGGGGATGGTAAGCTCAAGACCAGTCACCTGCGCAGCCTGCTCGAGGTGATCCCTCCTCGGCGAACCAGGTCCTGAGACGGCCCAGAGTCCGCCGAAGCCCAGAGTCGCATTGGTCGTGGTGGAGTCGCCAGAAGGGTAGTTGGCTATAGGGAACTTGGGGTTACTGCGCGAGGTGCCAGCGTGCAGGTAGAAGAAGATTGCAACGACTCCGATGGCGATGAGAGCGTATAGCGAAGGCCTGGCGCGGGAGGCGAGCATTGTATGTGGTGTGGCTGACTCCGTCCAGGTGGGATGACGGGCATGAGACGCGGCCCTCGGTTCAGTCCAGTCGCGGTGGCATTCGAAGGGGAGGGCCGTTCGATCGTATTCGTGGATGGAAGAGTGCGCACAACGAGAAGGGAAGGGAAGGGAAGGGAGAAGGGATCAATCAAGGAACCTGTCCTGTCGTCTTGTCCATGTGGGAGCGTTAAGGATGGCGGCAGGTAATCTTACCCCCAGCTGGCTTCCAATAGTCCAAAGCCAAGGTTTGGTACGCGTCCACCGTGATGAGGACTGCGAAAAGTTACATTCGTAAAGATTCCAGATTACCTAAAGTCTCCCTGTTGGAATCGATAATTAATTGTCGCGAGTTTTTCTCAAATGTTTCAGCCACGCAATCAATTGATAGGCTTAGGTTTCTTGCAGCCTTCCTTGCAGCTGATGCGCCTGTCAGCTTCACCCAGGGCTGAGAGTTCGACAAAGCAATCTCAAAGCCCGATTAAAGATCCGTTGATGTCGGTATCTTGGTGTGAGTGATTGAATTATTCGATCGATGTGTTTTGTCGGTGTGCGATCGAATGGCGTTTGTCGTAGGCACTATTCTTGCCTCAACCGTACTGTCATAAACCTCTATGTAGTAGTGGTGGATGCTGTCTGTTGGGTTGGAAACGTGCTTTCTCCTGTCGAACTCGTGTCCTGGCGCAAACACGTGGTATAGTGATCACGTATAATCGTTGATTGATGTTACACCCATAAGGAAGCTCATGATGGTCGATTGGATGTTACAGCTATCGTGAGTCTTCACTCGGCGACATGTACACGTCTTGACTGATTGATTCGTCCAACCCCAACCCTAACCCTGACGATATACTGTGCTCCATCTATTTCTTGATGCACGCCAATAAGAAACAGCTACACGAGGACACAGCGTGGCTTGGTCGTCGTCGTCGTCGTCTTGCCTTGCCTTGCCTTGCCACGCCACCGAGGGATTTGCATCGCCACGATGCTCCGAAGGGAATGGCACGTGGAGAGCTCATATCTGCCGTCAGCCCAGAACAAAGGTGAAGACGAAGTGAATCGCCACCAACTTGGCAGGTGCGAGATGGATGCGGGGCGCAGCAGCTCGTTTGATGACGCATGATTGTCGCATCCAACATGTCCCGCTCGTGTTAATAGGCGAACAACCTACCTACCTACCTACATATATCCAGGCAATCGCCCTACTCCTCGCGACTCGCATCTGCCAGCGCACATCCATCACTCAAAAGGTTACACACAACAACATGTCAGAGTTCGCGCCGCCATCCGTAAGTCTTCCCAAACCCCTCCACCCCCGGTCGTACCAAGACTCGCGCGCATACTGTACCTTGCCGCTACCTGACTGCAGTCGCTAATCCTGCATGAACCGCACAGGGCCCACCTCCTCCACAACTACCCGTAGGCTGGAAAGCCATATGGAACGACCAATATCAAGCCTGGTTCTACGCAAACACCGTCACCAAAGAGACAACATGGGAGAAGCCGACTGAACCCGCCTATCCTTCAGGAGCGGCGCCACCGCCAGGCGGCCCACCCGGCTATGGCCACACCGACTCTTCAAACCAGTACCCCCACGAGAAGAATGGCTCACTCGCGAGCAACAACCCATACGGCGCAGCAAGTCCCGCACCGGGCTCTACGGTCGAGAGCGACGAAGCCATGGCGAGGAGATTGCAGCAGGAAGAGCAGGCGCATGGGCCTTCGGGCGCTAGGGGTGCATCGGACGGTTATTACGGCGGCGGCGGCCCGTCTTCACAGCACCAACAGCAGCCTGGAATGGGCAGCCCAAGCCCATACGGCCAGCAAAGCCAGCTGCCACCGCGCGAAGAGAAGCGAGGCCTGCTCTCCAAGATCACGTCGAAGCTTGGCAGCGGAGGCTCCAGACCGCCTCAGCAACAGCACTACGGCGGAGGAGGGGGATATCCCCAGCAAGGCTATGGTCATCAGCCGATGATGGGAGGCGGCTACCCACAGCAGCAGATGTATGGACATCAGCCGATGATGGGCGGTGGATATGGCGGTTACCCGCAGCAGCAAATGTACGGCCAGCCGCAGAGGAGACCGGGCGGTGGTGGTATGGGAATGGGAGGAGGCCTTGCGCTTGGAGCCGGAGCGGGTGTGCTTGGAGGTATGGCCATTGGCGGGATGATGGCGAACGACAATGATGACTATCAGGAGGGTTATGAGGACGGGATGGATGATGGTGGCGGAGACGACGGAGGCGGAGAGTAGATCTCGAGAGGTCATGAGAGCGTGGAGTGTTTGGACGACCCGTAATCGACAAGCTGCATGGACATTATTTGCCTACAAGACGACAGACACGATTAGCATGTTATGAATGAAAGTCATCATTATTACCCGTGTGCTGCAAGTATCGTATTGTAACTATGTAGATGTACTTACCCAAATCAAATGACTTGGAAGTCGTGGGGTCTCACGTGAGGCTAGACTAATCAAATGTTGAGCGCGGGCTTTGATGTGGATCCGTCGACGTGAGCTTTCGCGTCCGCCCAGACTGACCACTGACCTCACGTTGCGCCTCCCCTGCACTCTAACATACCATACCTATCGTTATCCATCCTCCATTCATTTCCATTCCCAGCGACCAAGGCTGTGGTTGCCGTCTTGTCTTGTTATTGCGTAGAGACACCGGGCTAAGCACGACTTGGAAGTGATATCATTTACAGTATCTATCCCCGAGCGCAATGGGGAAGCCTTAGGACTCCAAGCGCCGACTCGTACCTTACTCTCTCCTTCTACGCCTGTGGAATTGTCCTTACCTTACTCTGTCGAGCCACGTGGTGAGTTCTGTCTCTGTCTCTACTACATTAACTACCTACTCCACTTCGCCCGTCTCTTCTCATCAAACCACAATGGCGTGTCGACATGCATCGCTCGACCGCCACGATGCCGCGCAAGAGATACACTGCTCTGGACATTCAGCAGCATCTAACCTCGTCCTCCAGATCTACCTCGCCACTCCATACCACGCCCGAGCGCTGCGATTTTTTCTTGTCAGAGTCCAGTTGCACACCCCGCGACAGAGCCGTCTCACTGCCGCTGTCGACTGAACACGACCCTCTAAAACTTCTCGATTATTGTATCCCTAAACCGACTTCCATATCAGCCCTTGAACTTCTACGATTCGGATCACAGGAGCAGGCTGTAAAATCGAGTTTCAACAAACAAAGTCTTCCGCCCGCAAAGCCTCCCGAGCCTCCCGAGCCACTCGTCTTTGCCGAAAGCGACTTTCCACCTCTGAGAAAGCATCTCCCACAGCCATCTGATCTTGTAGATATCAAGTTTAGAAGACGGTGCATCACATTACCCGAGTCTTGGCAGCAAAGCCAGTACCACAGAGCTTCCTCGGCGCCACACCGCAAACCCGAGACTCGCACTAGAAAGCAGACGTCGAGATCCATCCGCTACTCGAACAACGGCGCTGATTCGCAAGGCAACCGAAAGACGCCTTCCGTTTTAATCGGACCCGTCAACACAAGTCCTGAACAACTCGCGGACAAGCCCTCGCGCAAAGATTCGCTTTGCCCACCGGTCGAGGTTAGGAAGCGTCGGGCCCGGAATGATATGGCATCGGCCTTTCCGCAGATGTCTGGAGATGCGAGGCGGCACTACCCATCGGGTTCCACCCGCTTTGAGAACCGTCCGCCTGTAAATCGCGCAACACCATGCAAGAATGGACCGCTTTGTAGGAAGTTCCAAGAAGGTTGGATCCTGTGCCCCTTGTAATTGTACGCGCGACTCGAAGCTCATCAAAGCCAGGAACTTGTCCTTTCAACCATGACTTCTCATCCGCTATAACACCAGCGAATGGACTTGGCGTGTCCGTTTCCCGAGCCCCGTCTTCCCTTAAGTCACATGCTGAAATTCTCCCAATAGCCCGAAGAAATCCTTCAATGTCGAGTCGCCCTCCTTCACTCCCAAGACGCTTGCCGCACAGCCTGCTGTAACGCAAGCCAAGAATATTGGCATATCGCCAAAGGCTGCCGCTGCCGCCACATTCACCCCTCGGGGCTCAGGTACGCAGAAACCCGGTCGCAAAGAACGTCGGGCAGCGCCGCAAGGCTCACAGCTCGAAGGCACGGTGACACCTGCGACTGCATCGCATTCGAAAGCTCCGTCGAACGAGTTCATCCCTCAGCAGGGCTTCCAGACCACTTTCCAGGAATTCGTTCCACAGAATTTTGTCTCGCCGTCACAAGTAAGTGGTCTTGCGACCTCGATTTGTTCAAATACAACCCCTAACGACTCACAGCTGGACACTCAATCCCAACTTGGCGGTCAAATTAATGCGTTTGCAGACCCATTCTTGGCCAGTCAAGCGCTGCAAAGTCTTGATGGGACGCAAGCGACGATTAACCCATATGCAGAGCAAGCCCCGAGCGTAAGCGCCCAGGCGTTCTTCCAAGATGCTACGAGCTTCAGACATCCGCTCAACTACCACCTGTATGCGTCGCTGGGACCTAGGAGGGACCAGATAACGCCATACCAACGAACCACATCCGATTTCTTCATTTCAGACGATCTCCGCGAGGACCTGCAGAGGAAAGCGGAAGCGACTCTACAAACGTTCCCTAACAGCACGTTGCCACAGAATGTCGACAACCACTTCCACTCACTGGTCGCATTGGACACGGTCAATTCGCGGACGTCCGCCACGTTTGGCTACCCGAGTTGGATCTACAAAGCCACGTCTAGCATTGATGGCAACACGTACGCCCTACGAAGGATTGAAGGCTTCCGATTGACAAGCGACCAAGCCATCAACACCAAGACGGCATGGAAGAAAGTTGTCAGCGGCAATGTTGTTCGGGTGCATGATGCATTTACCACACAGGCCTTTGGTGACCGGTCGCTTGTGGTTGTTGTGGACTACCATCCACTTGCACAAACCGTGGCCGACAAATTCTTCTCGCGCGCGGCGATCGCCAGTAGAGCGAATCAGATCATCCCCGAGCAGGAAATTTGGAGCTACATTGTCCAGCTTGCAAACGGCCTGAAGTCGATCCATGCCAGCGGCTTGGCCGCCAGGACACTTGTACCTTCAAAGGTGTTGGTGACTTCAAAGAACCGAATGCGCCTCAGCGGTTGCTCAGTACTCGACATTGTGCAATTCGAACAGGCCTCATCGCTCGTCGGTCTGCAGCAAGCCGACCTGCGAGACCTGGGCAGGTTGATAGTCGACATCGCCGCGCGCAACTCGACGGCCCACAACAACCCAGCAAAAGCCCTAGAACTAGTCAGCCGCAGCTACACCGACAGACTGCGCGCCTGCCTCCAATGGCTCCTCTCTCCGCCGCCATCACAAATCGACCCCCAGACGGCCACCGAGGAGACCATGGCCGCGAGCGCCGACTACAACGTCAACACGCTCATCAGCAACATCTCCGACCACGTCATCAACACGCTCGACAGCAGCCTCTCGCAAAACGACGACCTGTCCTCCAACCTCATGACCGAGCTCGAAAACGGCCGCCTCGTCCGCCTCCTCACCAAACTCTCCACCATCCTCGAACGCCCCGAATCATCGCCACCAAACAGCACCACCAACAACAACAACAACCCTTCCTCCAGCGGCGTGCCTCTCAACACCCCCTCCAACGCCTGGAGCGAAACCGGCGAGCGCTACTACCTCAAACTCTTCCGCGACTACGTCTTCCACCAGGTCGACCACGACGGCCGCCCGGTCCTGGACCTGGGCCACCAGCTCTCCTGCCTCAACAAACTCGACGCCGGCATCGACGAGCGCATCCAGCTCGTCGGCCGCGAGGAGCAGAGTGTCTTCGTCGTCAGCTACCGCGAGCTTAAGAGGGGTGTGGAAGCTGCTTGGGGGGAGCTGAGTCGCGGGGGTCGTGCTGGGAGGAGGTGATGGTGACGATGATGATGATGACGATGATGAGGAGGAGGGGCGTTTTTTGGGCGGAGAAAAGAAGAAGTAGGGGCGCGGGAGGGAGGGTGGGTGGGTGGGTGGATGATGTTGTTTTCGGGTTTTCATTCCCTCCAAAGGGGGGTGAAGTTTCAGGACGAGGTTGGGACTTGATCGAGAGGAAGACTTTGTATGCTTCTTCGGGCAAGGTCGTATGCCGAAAGCAGAATGTGGATCTGGGTTGGTTCGGTTCGTTGTTTGGGTAACAAGAAAGCAAACACGATGAACGGATGGATAGGGTTGGTGGAAAGAAGGTTGTTTATCCCCTGCTTGCTTGCTGTTTGCCGCCGGACTTGTCTTCCTCTCTCTAACTCGCTGCTCTGTGCGCACGAAAGGACACACGCCCTAGGAGAAAACAGGTTCTTTGTTCGAAGTGAATTTATCTAAGAAACGAAAGGAAGTCGAAAATGAGATGAATATTACATGTGCTTTGTGATGTACTTTGGATTTTCTTTCCCTCTCGGAAGTGTGTGTATGGCTGACTACCTACCTATGTGATTGTTTTGCGCGTGGTTGAAACCATCAACAGTGACATGAGAAGATAGGGAAAGAAGTACCTACATTCGAGGGACTAGAACTGAGTACAAAAGTGCCAGTATATACAGACTTGCTGTGTGATTGTAGTAGTAACTCTCTAAGCACGGAGGCAGGAACAGGAAAAAACGATTGAGAAGGCGGTGGTATTCACGACAGTAATGTCAAAGATATACGGGATCTCGTTCGATATCCCACAGATCCTAGCATCATCGGGTCGCTTCCCTCTTTATATCTTCTTCTTCTTCAGTCGGCAGGTTTGGTTCTTGCGCTTTTTACTATTCAACAAAGAAGTCCCACTTCCGGTTGATACATATCTTGCCGCTTTTTTCTCGATTCGAGACTTGTTGACATTCCGAACAAGGCGTAGAGACGGACGGACGGACGGCAAGACTTGCCTGTGATCCTCGTTTGGGTTGGACTTCCGCACATGGAGGAAAAGAAAGTGGATTTGCGCGTGTGACACCGGTTGTGAAGTGGTCTGGCAGATTCGGCTGTACTGGAGTAGTACAGTATAGGTATTATTGAGCCTTGATCCGCCATCTCATGAACGAAGGATGCCGCTCCGCTCAGATGCAGTGGCTCTGTGCTTCTTCTTTTTTCATTTTTTTAGACGGCGATCTAGCCTAGCAAAGAAGAGGAGTAGTATACTTGGAAACACGGCAAGAACATCATCTTCCGCGGCGGACTTGCTAGTTTGCATAGTTTCTCCCCTACTTTTCGTGCCAGGCGAAGGATCCCGTGTAGATTCGTGACTCTGATCTAGTCGTCAGGTCAGTCTTCCATCTCCTAGTCGTGCTTGAACACGGCAGAAGAAAGACCATCCGCGGCGAACTTCTAGCTACCAGCTACTACCTCGTGCTCCTTACTTTCCACCAAGCGAAGGATCCGGAGTATGCGCGCAAGAATGATGCATCGCATTTCGACCGAACAGGGAGTCCAAAATAAAGAACAGGCGGCCCGAGTTCTGGCCGGCTCTTGGAAGCCAGCCAGCCATAATTCCCGCGGTAGAATAAACGGGATGCAGATCTCACTGCAGAAAGATGTTGCAAAGGTGCCTAATCTCTTCGAGGTAGGGGTGGTAAACGGGGTTCATGAGATCCAATGGTGTTTGTCTCATGAAGGAGAAGACCACGTGATCGAAGCATGTTCTGGAGAAGAGAGTAAGCTTGGTTGTTGTTCGTCAAAAGATGGTGATGCCGACCGCCCGGTCCCGAAACGGATACATTCCCGCGAGAACCCTGTCTAGAAGATCTGATCTGCCGCCCGTGCAAGTCCACTCCTTCGCTCTCACGACTACGACTCGACCGTCCACAACTCAGAATCTACCACACTGAAATCCCACAAGAACGTTCGCTGCACTTTGTAACGTTAGTCGTCAAGTGTGGATTCAATCATATAGTCGGAGGCGGCGAGGCTCCCGTCCAAAACGGTGCAGGAGGCAGTTGAGTAGTGGTAAC
>Ga0265797_10007103_pt1 | contig 15486 bp, 21 predicted proteins | sample P2T30metagenome_FD_192433 | JGI IMG/M metagenome (GOLD analysis project Ga0265797, IMG submission 192433) | Plant litter microbial communities from East Loma Ridge, Irvine, California - P2 T30 | ecosystem: Environmental > Terrestrial > Plant litter > Unclassified | place: USA: California... | reverse complement strand
TGATACAAGGATGAGTGTATTGCTATGATCAACTCCTAATTGAGGGGTTATACATGAGCTACACTGAAGCAATCAGCGAAGCCTACGCCAGCGCGCCAGCCGATGTCGTCACTCTTGACACAATCGAACTCTATCATCCTGCGTTTTTAGATGACCTCGGACGGCCTACCGCAGTCCGCGTCGTCTTCGGCTATCAAGATTGGATGCTGCGACTAGAACCGGGCGCAATTCTTGGCGGCGGAACTTACGTTAAGTTTCTAGGGTGTCAGTTCAGCGTCACTCTTCCTGAGTTCACCGAAGACGGTGGCACTCCTAGTATACAACTCGGCATTGCAAACGTAAGTCGTGAAATCACCCGAAACTTGGAGCAGGCAAAACAAAGCTTAGTTCCTATTAAAGTGACTTATCGCCCATACCTTTCCAGCGATCCGTCAGCCCCTCAAATGAATCCACCAATCGTGATGGAAATGTCAGAGGTTGATGTCGATGTGTTTCAAGCAACCGGCACCGCCACGCTTGAAGATATCCACAACCGAGCATTCCCATTCGAAAAATTCACTACCGAACGCTTTCCGGGTCTTCGCCGATGAATATTGACCAGATTATTCCATATATCGGAATCCCCCATAAGCCTGGTGGCGAAGGCCCAGATGCCTACGATTGCTGGCATCTGCTGCGCCATTTACAAAAGGAATACTTCGGCGTAGAAATGCCCCTAGCCCCTATCGGCGATGAGGAAGCATGCCTAGCCCTGTTCAAAGATAAAACCGCCTCTGGTGATTGGGTGCATGTAGAAGTGCCCCAGCATGGGGACTGCGTTTTACTTCGCGGCGGCATGTGGCCACATGTTGGCATTTATCTCGATCTGGATGGTGGTGGCGTTCTTCATGCCATGGAAGATGCTGGTATTATTTGGACTCGGTTGCCTAGACTTCGGGCACTTGGCTTTGGCAGAACGACTTATTATCGAGTATCGAAATGACTTTACCTTCGGCCGTAATGGCAACCATCGACGATCCGTTTCGCCCAATGCTGAGCCGTAAACTCGTACCTATCGATCTGGGCCGAACTATTTCTGATCATCTGTTCGATGCTGGATATATCACTACCAGCATCGAAGGCATCAAGCGCCAAGGCTTTTTTTACGTCACTGTCAATGGCAAAGCAGTTCTACAAAAGGACTGGAACACTATTGTGGGTGAGAACGATTTTATGGCCGTATGGACCTTGCCGCAAGGGGGCGGGGGCGGCTCAAATATTGGCGTCATCCTGATCACTGTTGTAATGGTTGCTGCTGCCGTATTTACTGGCGGTGCGACCCTCGGCGTAGCTTTAATGTGGGGCGCTGCGGCAGGCGCAGCCATGGGCTTGATTAGCACGCTGATCCCGCAACCTGAAGTTCCATCGTCCCAGACTGACCGGGAGGGTGCCAGCCCTACCTACAGCATTAGCGCGCAAGGTAACTCCGCACGCTTGATGGAAGCGATACCGGTTCAATACGGGCGCATGCGAACCTTCCCGGCTTTTGCTGCGCAACCATACACCGAGAATAATTCGAACCAGACATATGTATATCAGCTTTTCTGCTTGGGGCAGGGCCGTCTATCCATTGAAGCGCTTCAAATCGAAGACAGCAATTTCAGCTCGTATGGTGAAATTGAATATGAAGTAGTTCAACCGGGCGGTACCGTTACGCTATTTCCTGATAACGTAGTTACTTCGGAAGCGGTTCAAGGCCTAGAAATGCTCGGCCCTAACCAGGTCGATTATGCAGTGCTTGGCCCCTTCACTACTTCGCCGCCCGGTGTGAATGTAAACTTTATCGGTATCGATATTCAATTGCCACAAGGTGCATTCACTCTTGACAAAAAAGGCAATATCCATGCGTCCACTGTTGCATTTTTTGCACAGGCGCGGTTGATTGACCAATCTAATAATCCGGTTGGTGATTGGATTCCCCTATTGAGCGAAACGCTGACCTTTGCAACGCAGACTGCGCAGATGCTCAGCTATAAAGTTCCGGTACCATCTGCGCGCTATCAGGTCAGGGCAGCGCGGACTACCACTTGGAGTTCAGACCCTCAAGTTGTCAACAAGCTTATCTGGATGGGTTTGCGCGGCTATGGTGTGTCTGCTCGCACCTATGGTAACGTGACTATGCTTGCAACGGTCATCAAAGCTACCAACAATCTGAATTCTTCAACTTCGCGGAAAATCAACGTCATTTCTACGCGCATGTTGCCAACATGGGACCCGGTAAATGGATGGGGGCCGGAAGTCCCTACCAAAAACCCAGCTTGGGCCTACGCAGATGCTTTGCGTAACAGCGACTACGGTTCAGGCTGGGGCACCGACAAGATCAACATTGTCGAGCTTTACCGACTGGCTCAAGTTTGGGCCGCTCGCGGTGACGAGTTCAACGGAGTATTCGATAGCACCATCACCATGTGGTCAGCGCTCACCCAGATCGCCGCAGTGGGCCGGGCCATGCCGGTTTATTATGCAGGCATGATGGACATCGTTCGAGATGAACCTAAGAGCATCCCTGCGCAGATTTTTACGCCTGCAAACATTCTTGAGAATAGTTTTAAAACATCTTATAAGTTGGGTACCAGCCAGACTCCAGATCACGTGGTGGTTGAATACTATGATGATGAAGTATGGCAAGATACTCCGGTCACTGCAATTCTGCCAAACTCTACCAAGAACAATCCATATAATCTGACTCTGTTTGGATGCACAAAAGGTGCTCAGGCATGGCGAGAAGGCATGTACCGTGCTGCAGTCAACCGAGACCAGCGCGGGCGCTATAGTTTCAGTACCGAAATGGAAGGGCTACTGCTACAGTTTGGCGACCTTATTCATGTTTCCCATGATGTACCTGCATGGGGCCAATCAGGCAAAGTTATCAGCCTTAACCGAACTACTGGTAAGATCGTTACGACTGAGCCATTTAATAACTTTGGCCTGCCTGTGACCTATCAAATCGCGTTCCGCAAAAAGAACGGTCGGCAAGATGGCCCGTATACTATTCTGCCTGATCCAAACCAAACTCCGGGCGTAAACTCTGCGATCGTATCGGCAAGCCCTGCGACTCTGGCCGCAATCTTTATCAGCGATGGCGTCAAAACCGATCTGACTCAATATGTCTTTGGTCCGTCATCGCGCCAAACCGCCCGACTTGTAGTGCTTGCTGCAAAGCCGAACAATAAAGGCGAAGTTGCTTTGACCTGCTGTGATTATGTGGACAGCGTGCATATTGCAGATCAAGGTGGCGATGTTCCTTTACCGCCACCAACTTCTGACTTGCCGGGGTTGATTGTTGGCCCGATCATCGGCAAAGTGACTTTGGAACTCACCACCACGATCGGTAAGCAGCAAATTATAGCAACCCCTGCAATCGGCGCAGTATATTACGAGTTTGAGTGCAAAAGCGAGTTCGGCAACTGGCAGGCCATTGGAACTTCATCTGACCCATTTATGTTTACCTATCTCAGCACCGGGCATTGGTTCGCTCGCGTGAGAGCGATTGGCGCCATCCCCGGCCCATGGGCCACTTGGGAAGGCGATATCATCGCCACGAGCCTGCCGCTGCCTATAATCTCTGCGTTTACCGCAACTGGCGAGATGATGGGTATTAAGCTGGATTGGAGCGTTGCGCCAGAGAGTTTGAGTATTATTCAGTCGGTTGAAATTTACCGCAGTGACAATAATGTTCTCGGTAATGCCACCCGCTTGATTGATCTACCATTTCCGGCGGCAACATACACCCACACAGGACTGTCGCGTGGGCAGCGCGTATTCTACTGGATTCGCGGTATAGATACGGCTGGTCGAATTGGCCCATGGTTCAATAATCAAGAGCCGATCACTACCACTACCATTAACGATCCTGCGATCTTGATCGATTATCTTGAGGACTCTATCGGTAGATCACAACTCACTGCGCTATTGAGGGCTGAGATTGATTCAGCCGCAGGTTCAGCAACTGAGATTGCGCAAATCAAAACCGAAATGTCGGCGGCAATCTCGTTGCGTGCGCAGGTCAAGCGTCCAGACGGTAGAATTGTCACCGCAGGTATGGCAGTTGGTGTAACGCCGAATCCGGCAGGTGAACTAGTTTCCGAAGCCATCTTTGCAGTTGATCGATTTGCGCTTGTTCGCCCTGGTAGTCTAAACAGCGCTATCAGCGCCCCGTTCATTGCCGATGGCGACGACATCTTTATTCGTTCGCTTTATGTACAAAAGGCCACTATCACAAATGCGCTGATTGGGGCAACATTGCAGTCTGTGGCCACAGATAATAATGGCACGCCGCTGACAATCATTAACTTCCAAACCGGTCAGGTTCGGATTAAGGGCGGCGCCGGGGTTGCCGGTAGTTTGCTTGATACCACTGGATTGGGTGTTATTGCAGAGACTGGTGTTCAGGTTGTTAAGGTCGGGCAGATTGCATAATGGCAGAGTATGGTATTGAAATTCGCGATCCTAATACCAATCAAATCATACAACGGTATACGGATCGAATTAGTCGAACGGTAGGCATGATTAACTGCGGTGCGCCGGGCGGTTCATTTTATGTACCTGATAGTTTAGAGGGTACTGTGTTTTTCATTGCGCTGACTACTGCTTCAGGCTTCAATACCCCACCGGCGACAATAACACTTTCCGGTAGAACTATATCATGGACCTCAGGTAGGACTGTAACAATTATGTATGGGGTTTATTGATGGCAGACTATGGTGCGCGAATCAGAACGCCAAATGGCAATTTGGTTATAGATGGGCAGTATCAAAATTTTGCACTAAGAGCAAAAGGTTCCAGCACTACCTCTGAGGCGCTATTTTGGATTGGCCAAGCGTCAGGGGAGTTCTGGGGGGTGCGCACTTTGCAATTTTCTGGAGGTTCAACCCCATGCATTGCACTCCGCAGCATATGGCCATGTTTTATATTCAGTCAAACATATGCTAATGGAGTATGGACTTTTCAAATCTTTATTCGTAGCGATGCGCAAGGAAGTGGGCTAGTTGAGTGGTATCTATTCGATTCTCCTGACTATGCGACTTTGTATAATACTAATTATGGAATAGTTGTACGAAATCAATTTACTGGCGTTAAGGTTTTTGATAGTCGCTGCCCCTACATGCGCGTTGTTGACGTAATTGCTCAGAATAGGCCGCAAGGTTTAGGTGATAACGAAATATTTGTAAATAAAACTTATCCAGTTGGAAAAGTTGCAGCGATACAATCACAGATGGCCTACGAGCAGTTCAACTTTCAAGTTAGACCGCCTCCTGTGATAGTTTGGAGAAATTTAAATTACATAACAGCATTCGCTATTAGCGAAGCTACTTTGTTAGTTAAATCTATGCTACTGCAGGATCTGGAGGATACCTCAGCTGTTGGGGGTGGATGGCAATTAATGTATAATTTAACCGTTATCGACGTTAGCAACTTCTAAGGGGGCCGTATGGCACTTGTACTTCGCTTAGTCAAAGGCTCGCCACTAACTAACTTGGAAGTGGATAATAACTTCACCTATCTGGAAGATCAGTTGCAGAGTAAGCAGCCGATTGCACCTAACCTAACTGCATTGGCAGCACTAGTAGGACAAGCTAATAACATGCCCTACTTTACCGCTGCGCAGCAAATGGCTATTACCGCTTTGAGCAGTTTTGCACGATCGCTCTTGGCTCTTGATACCGCCGCTGCATGGCGCGGTAGCGGCGGTCTAGGGTTAGGAACTGCGGCTATGGCCGCGCTGGGGGTGGCCAATGGTGCGGCATCTCTGGGGGCTGATGGAAAGCTACCAGTTAGCCAGCTCCCGCCCTTGGCAGTTAATGAAGTATTTACGGTTGCTTCGCAAGCGGCGATGTTAGCACTCACGGCAGAGCGGGGCGATGTGGCGATTCGATCTGATCAAACCGGCCTCGCCTATATTCTAGCCACAGACAACCCTGCGGTCTTAGCTAACTGGAAACCTCTGGATCAGGCATTATCAGTTGCATTGGCAGCGCTGAATGTTTTGACTCCTGCCGCTGATCGCATTCCGTATTTCACCGGTAGTGCAACCGCCGGGCTTTTGACAGTTTCCGCGGTTGGTAAGTTGCTAATTGCCGCAGTCGATGCTGCGGCTGGACGCCTTGCCATTGGGGCTGCTAAATCAGGTCAGAATTCGGATATTACTGAGCTGACTGGAATCACTACCCCGTTGAGCAGGCCGCAAGGGGGTATCGGCGGATACAGCGGTTTCATCGAAGGGCTGACCATGACCTGGTTAAGCTCGACATCAATCAGCATTGATGCAGGGAGTGCGTATATACCCTCACTGGGGCGAGTCGTAACGTTTGCCGGTCAAACCTTTACTCCGATGGGGGTTATTGACGTTAACTCTTTCATTTATCTGTATTTGACTGATTCCGGAACAATTCAGCAATCTTTGACAGTTCCTGTCCGGTACGCTAACCAAGGTTGGCAAATGACCGGCAATAATGCCCGCAGATGCATTGGCGCGCTGCACGTAACGACCAACGTAGCTGGCGTTACCAAATTTGTTCACCGTCCGCAACTTGGGATGATCCTTTATACGCTTGCCAATCCTCAGGCCTCGCCATTTCGCCTACTGGCCGGCGTTACCGGTATTGCTTCGGTATCCACAAGGCCCGTAACGCCGGTAATGGCTCACACCATGGAAGGCACATTTCAGAACACTGGCACTCTTGCAGCTCGCGTAACACCGAGCGATGCTGGTACCAACGTTGCTACAGGCTGGATGGCCTTTATCAACCCGGGCCAGATTTGGAACGCAAAAATGGCTATCGCCGCCGATGGCTCAATTACGTATGATGCCACGAGTCCGGCAGCATTAAGCGTTTATTGCCATGGATATTATTTCGATCGCTGATCTAAGGTAAAGAAAAGGCCCTCACGGGCCTTTTTTAATGCGGTGAAGGCTATCGGCCTCGCTTCTCAGCATCTGCATCAAGCTTCTGCCGCGCAGCCTGCCTCACCAGCATTTTACTCCATCCGAAGAATTGATACAGGCGCTCGGTGCGCAGTTCCATTTCACCGGCCAGCTCCAGCAGTCGGCGGGTAGCTGGCAGTGAAACTTGCCCTGCTCGACCAGCTACGGCCAGATCAACCGTCAGATTGCGCAACTCTTGACCATCACGGAAAAGATCATAGCCCAATGCCTGAATCTGGTCGGCGGGCGCCGGACTGGCGCTCACTTTAACCACCATTGTGGCCAACTTCGGAAATGGAATCTGAAAGCCGGGATTGTCGCGGCAGAACAGAGTCAGGTCAGTGAGCAGACGTTTCGGAATATTGACGCCTTGCAGCGCCAGACTATTCAGAATGCTATTGCAAGCGGTCAGCAAAGCAACTGCCTCATCTTCCAACTTCGGAAGCGGGAGCGCTCGCTCATCGCCTTCAATATCTACAGGATTGGTGAGCGCATCAAAAGCATCTGCGCCGTTCTTCGGTTGCTCAGTCATCGAAAGTACCTGGTGGGATGCCATCTGCCGCGGTTTTGATGATGTTATGCACGGCATCAGATGTCAATTGCTTAAAGTTTTCGTCAATCTTCGACGGGTCGGCTACGCCCATATTCAAAGTACAAACGCCAGATCCCGGCACTTTGAACTTGAATTGAATAATGGGCTGGCCGTCGGTATCGACATCTTTGATAGCGACGACCTGACCCAGATCGACAAACTCGAAAATGCTACCGAATTTGTCGAACTTCATTACTTAGCGGCCTTCGGCGCTTTAGGCGGGGTGGCCGGGGCCTCGGCTGGCTTTTCAGCCTGCGCGGTAGCCGCTGCCACTTTGGCGGCGTCGGCGGTCTTCTGCTCCAGTGCTTCGCGCTCTTTGACCAGGTCGCGATTCTGGGCATCGAACTCGGTGAACTTGTCCGGGAAGCGAGCGCGCAGTTTGTCGATGTTGATTTGTTGAACTTCTTCGAAGGTAAAGCCCAGCGCTTTCGCCAGAATGGCGTCATACCATTGGCCATCGCCCAGTTCTTCCATCAGGTTGGTCCGATCCAGTGCCTGACCATCCATGCCGAGCTTCAGCGCTTCCAGCAGTTCGCCTGCCTCGGTAGCCTTGCCCAGAATGGCATGGACCACGTCGATATCCTGATCACGATTGCCACCGAGCGCTGCGAACAGCTGTACCTGCTCTACGGTCTCTTCGCCGTTTGCTCTTGGATGTTCGAATTCGCGACCGTAGAACAAAGCTTTTTTGACTTTGTCGAGTTCTTGCAGGTAGGCGATGCAGCCGACAACCACCGCTTGCACATGACTGGCCGATAACAGTTCACCGTGGAATTGATCGGATTTGGTTTGGCTTGCTGCATTGATATAGTCCAAAGGTGCTTTGCCCATTTTGAGTATCTCCAATTGCATTGGTTGAGAGTCAATTATACCCGACTGCTTTCAGAACGTCTTCACATTCTTTGATGTGCCAGTCATAATTTATGTCGTCTGGCAATTCATCCGGCAAAAGCATAATCGGTTTTGCCATGTCACTTTTTGCAACTTTGTTGCCAGTCTTTGCATATACAATCTCGCCGGTATCGTTGCTTGAAACATACCAGCGTACCACTTTGCCCAGATACTCGCCATCCTTCACCCCACCACCCTTCACGGCGCGCAGATGAATGAACTTGCGAATATCTTTGCATTCTCGTATTGTCTTTTCGATTGGGATGTTATGTACCAACTTGGCCACAGCGGCATCGGCAATGATCTGGGCGGTCGGGTTCTTCATCAATCCCGTTTTGCCCAATCGCCCTTTCGTCTTAGCCCACTCGCCGTCTTTTTCTTTTTCGTAGATGGCGATATAGGTATTGACGTCGCTGGAATATATCGCCTTATACTTAGTCTCTTCCATCTGGAAGCTTGTATCTTTCTCCCACTCGGCAATGATGGCCCGCATCTCTGCATCACGGCCATCAGGGCATTTAATGACGACGCCATCAGTATTGCCTGATACAACCGGGATGCCTGCCCATTCCATGCGCTCTACCAGCATCAGTAGCATAAGCTGGCCGGTCACCGTCGTCTGAATCATCAACTCAGGTGCATAGAAGATTGAGAACGGCGAGCCTGTCTTACCGAAGGTTCCGTTTGTAATAATCTTATAGGTCTGTGCCTTTTTCTTGTTGCCTGCCGCCTTGGCGACTTCCCGCTCAACCTTGATATGGTTGAAGTGAATAACGAACGACGGGCCGCAAGACTCAGGATAAAGCCCGGCGTTGATCATCAGGTTAGGGTAATAGCCGGTCACGTCCCAGTCGTGCAACTGGTAACCATGCCCGCTAACGAACTTCATATGTTCATCTTCGGAGTGCAACCCGCCGATGCCCATCCGATAGTTCGTTTTATTGATCGTGACCAACCGCCCGCGCTTGTCAGACTTCTTAACCTTTGGTGGGCCTTCAAGCGCTTCCGGGGCGATTACATACCCCATCTGGTCAATCTCAAAGTTGGCTGTGGCCAGATCCGTTAGTACCTGCTTCAACTCCTTGCTTCTGAACTTGATAAATGACGGCGGTTTATACTTGAAGGTCATGCCGGGGCGGACAGTAGCTTTTGGCAGATAGTCAAGGCCGCGGTCACTCGCACAAAGCTTGCCTAGAATCGCTTCTGCAATCTGGGCGTCAGATTTGGAACGCAAGTCAAGGTCGAAGTTTTTGCCCAGTTCGATACGTTCGCTGATTTCAGACTTCAGCTCTGCAAAAAGCCCCTCGGTCGTATCTAAGTCGTTATTCCAATACCATCGCAGAATCGACATTTGATTGAGTGATAGCAGGCTTTGTGGGTGAAACGGCAGATCCTGCAAGCGCTTAGCATGGAAGCGCCCGCCATACGTTTTCAGAGAGGTGATGGTACCAGGCGCGACTTCAATCAGGTCGATATGATCGCACTTGAGCTTGACGCCCTTCATTGCCTTGACGATTTTATAGTGCGGAATGTAATCAGGATCGTCGCGGTTCTTGATCAGCTTTTGAGTGACCGAGTGCATCGCCTCAGAATCATGACCAAGCAATGCAATCTGGCACCAAGGCACGTCGAATTTATTGCCATTGAAGGTCACAAACTGCAAGTGCTCAAGGCACCATTTCATCTTCGCCAGATCGAGTTGGCAAACAATCTTGCCCTCTAACTCAATCTGTTCAAAGTAAACAATCTTCTTGTCGCTCAAACGCCGAAAGCCAACTAGCATGTAGTTGGCATAGCTTTCGATGTCCATTGAGAACATGTCGCGCCTCAAGGCCGACTCTTTAAGCTCTCGGTTGCTCAGTAGATCAAAGCGGCAATTGTTCGCCGCTTCTAGATTGGGCAGATAGTCAGGCTTAAGCCAGACCGGCTCAGGCGGTAGCCGCTTGGGCTTCGGGGCTTTGGGTATCTTGATGGCCGCTGCGTCTTCCCACCAAAGCCCTACGCTGTCAAACCTCATCGTTCCACCAATCAAGTTCACCTAATGTGATTAGGCCTCTTGCTGTTTCAAAAGAAAGTTGAATGGTATTCCCTGCATGCGTATAGGCCCGAATTTCGTCATTTTCAGACCACTCCACTATGTAGAGAAGTCCAAAAACGTTTATGCGGGAACCTTTTTCTAAGTCTTCTAGGTTCACATTTTCATCCCCACAACGGAGCCGCGTAGCCGGTCGCCAAAGAAGGCGGCAGGGGCTGGCCAAGCGTCAAAGTTAAGTTTGGTCGCGATGCCTTCCAGCAACAAAAGCTGGGTGACGTTGTAGATCCCTTCGCCGCGTAGATCAGGCACCTCAGAGGTTGTGGCCAAATCGATATCAGACGAGGATGCAACCTTGCCGTCAGAAATATGCACTCGGTAAAGAGCATCAACGAATGGCGCAATTTCACGCAGAGAATCGTAGAAACCTTCAGGTACCGGCTGGGCCTTGCTCTCTACGCGGTTCTTAAAGAATCCGTCAAGATCAGGCCATTTGGTACTATATAGCTGGCTACGGAGCCAGCGCTCATTCTCGTAGATAAAAGTGACGTGATTCTCGGTCACAATCATTTCGATTGGTTCTTGCTTGAGGCGGATCAACTCGTTGACCGCGGCATGCGGTAAGTTAATGCGGGTCGGAAATTTGAAGTCAAGCCAAAGCTGCGCAACGATAATGTTATTCGTAGCGCTGGCGGTCTTGCCATCGAAGAGAATGCCCCGCGCCCATGGACGGCTAGCATCTTCGGCTATCAGAGGCTCCAGAGCCTTTAGTGCTGCAATGAAGCCTTCGCCGGGTAAGGGCAGGCGCTCGCCTTCAAGCTCGATGTTAGGGAAAGGCTCTTGGCTGCATTCGATGAGCGTCTTAAAACCCTTCGACTTGACTGAAAGGCGTCCGGTCGGGGTGATACTCATCTGAATGGTATCTTTGCAGGTCTGGATAGCCTTGATGAACTTATCAGCCCTTGGGGTGCAATCAAGCGCCAGCTCAATTGGGCTGCACAAGGTCACCATGCCATTATACGACTGGATATAGCCTTCTTTGATATGAACATGAGTCAGGACGGGCACAAAGTCTTTCTTTGCAACCGCACCCTTGATGAAGTTCAAAGTATCTACTAAATCCTTGCTCATCCGAAAGTGACCTCTACTCTTTTCAAAGCATCGGCAGTTGCTTTTAATACCATCCATTTAGCAAACCAGACCGGGTCTTCTTTAAACCATGCCTGATGAAAACCTTCATCGGTCGAAGGTTGGCCACATACAACGAACAGATGGCGTGCCGCTTTTTCTTCAGCGGCAACCAGTTCTTTTACGTCAATAATGATGGTATCACTGCTCATGTTACACCTCTTGCGCTTTTGCTTGAGCGCGGGTATGGTCTTTATAGCCATGCGCCCACGCACCGAAACAAGGGTCGGTTTTTGCGAAAGGGTTGGCTTTCTTGTCCAGCCCTTTCTTGTGGGCCATGCGACCCTGCTTATAGGCCAAAGCTACCTTAGCTTTTTGGTTTAGGCGTTCCGTCATCTTTGACCTCGTTTCCGTTTATACATTTTCGCATGCCGATTACAGCGTAGGCCTTAGCATACCAAACCCCGTCAGGCCCTTGCACCATCTCATACTGAATTACTTCGTGCATGGAGTAGTGATTCTTTCTGAACATCATTTCAGACCCAAGTAGGTTTTCCATTTGATCTTCACCCCATCGACCAGAAAGCCCCAGGTACCCTTGTAGCGACCGCTGATAAACAACGTCCACGCCCCGCCCGGCGGTACATAGGTGATTCGATGATAGACGCCGTAGCCCAGCTTAGCGGTATCGCCGGGAGCCCTGATAAATACGCTAGGATGCTCGCATACAGTTTTGCCTTCAGCATTGCGAATCACAAAATGTGGCCGCTCTTCGGTATATCCACCCCGCAGAATGAACGTGCGGGCATTCCACGGATGATCGTGCATGTGTTCCTCGTGATCATGACGCCGAATCCAATGCAGACGAATGTTCCAAGGGAACCATGGGTACTTAGAAGCCTCTTGCCCATCTGCCCCACGATTGTATGGATTGAACAACCAATAGCGCTCCATATAAACTGAGACATTTCCTTTACCATCATCCTTCTTTATATGGTAGTACGGGGTTTTCATCGCCCGGGTGATCAGCCAGTTTGCCACCCTTGGAAGGCTGACAATTTTGGCAACAATTCCCCAAGGTCCGCCAAGCAAAAAGAACCCCACCAACAAAAGTGTTACCATCCCGCCCATGATGCTCGCAAACATGATTAATCCTCATCCATTTCAGTGTATGGTGATTCGCTCAGCAACCCATCAGGAACTGAGTAGGCCGCGCCTTGCCCGCAATGGTTTACGGTTACCATCCTGTGGCCATCAAGGGTAGGGCGGTGGTAGAGCGAAAGATAGACCAGCTTGCCTTTTGGCAAATCCCCATGGCCGCTGGTCATTTTATAACGAGGTGCTTTGTATTTAGAACCCATCGAACAAGTTTTCCTGCATGTTTTCGAATTTTGCGTCCCGGCTGGCAAGATCGCGCCCAAGCTTGTCATAAGCCCATGCATTATAGGCCCAACGGGCGTAGGTCACCTCTCGCATTCTCTCAGGGTCGTAGCCTTCGGCGATCAGCCTTTGTTCCACCGCTGCGCGCAGCTCTGGCGCTAGCGTGTCAATATGCTGGTTCTCCACCTTGGTATTAGGGGATTTGGAACTGACGGCAATTGTTCCGAGTCCGGGCATGAAAATATTTCCGTGCGCGCCGATTTGTACCCAAGACGACGAGTCCACAGAGTACCAGGGGTATCGCACCATGAGTGGGTAACTTGTAAGCCCAAAGCCATGGACTTTGATTTTAGGTCGTCCAGCACCATCCACGAGATACTGACCCCATATACGGTCGAGCCAATGAAAAAGCTGCGGAGTGGAGATAGGTACCATGCCCCCGATGGTAATATACTCGTAATTCTTGATGTAATGCTCAAGATAGCGTTCATCTTCGCCATAGTGGAAGCATGGCAGGGGGCGGACTCCCAACCTTTCCATGGCAAGTTGGTTCTTATAGGTTTGCAAGGGGTCGCCGATGCCGTCAAGTACAGAAGCAAAGTCGATAATGTCTGCATTGCGTTTGCAATAGTCGACGTATGCCGGTAGATCAATGACTTTGCCAAGGGTGAAGGCGGAAAAGGCGCCGGAGTCAAGGAAAACTTTATCGCCCTGCTCGCGAATCTTGTCCACATAGCTTTGTTTATTGATATAGTGGTACGACTCAAGCCGGTTGGTGCATAAATCATGACCTGCTTTCTCCTGATCAGTCAGGGCTTCATACTGCTTGCCGCCCTTGGCAAAGTTTGCCGTATAAAGCCCGGCGATAAACACTCGCATTAGATATCACTCATGACATGTTCAATAAGATCGTCACGGGCTTCGACATCCATGCCATCAACCTTCAGGCCGCTTTCAAAGCCATCCATGCTGACAGCATCAACCCCGCTGTCAAAGCCCTCACCATATACCCTTTCAAGCAACGCCCGTAGGGCTTCTTCAGTCATCATTTTCAATTTTCAGATCCTCCAGAGCTTTGGCCACATCCTCATCCGTTACTGGCAGAAGCGGTGGCAGTTCGTTGATGTGCTCGCCGACCGATATTGAATAACCGCCGCAAACTTTCACCCCCAGCGGTAGCGACATGGCAATTGCTTTGCGCACTGCCTGCTCTGTGCCTTCATACTTTACGATTCGAACTACTGTTACCATGTTGATACTCCTTTTCTACCACTTCGGTGGCTTCATAAACCAAACTGACTTGGCGTTGAATGCTTGGATTGAAATAGTCCCAGTATTTAACGGCCCAGTCACGAAATTCATTGTAACCCGGCCTACCGAGACAGTTGTAGAAACCGCAAATGCGCATCCATGCCATAAAATCATCGATGTTTACGTACATATGGCAGTCGGGGTTTTCATGGCTTAATGCTTTGAACATCATATCGTTGAATTCTATCAGACATTCGCGGAAATGCTGGGATGTTATAAAGTGTTTTTTGTATAAAGCCCAGATACGCAAAACTACTGGATACCCTGAGCTGAAGGCCGGATAGGCCTCATCACCTGGTTTGATATTGGCCGGATCAAACGCTATTTTAACTTTCACTGCTTTTCTCCAGAGGCAAAGAAGGCCCGCTAGGGGCCTTCAGATCGCGTTAGCGGCATTGAGCGAGGAATTCCCGCCGCCAGTCTGATTGATCGGTCGCAAAGCAGCCACGGAAGCGCTGGGTGATCGTGAAATGCCCTTGCTGGCAGATCCCCCGGCTTTCCATGCAGAGGTGGCGCGCCTTGATGAAAACGGCTACCCCTTTCGGATTGAGGTGAGTATGCAACGCATCACAGATGTCAGTGGTGAGTCGTTCTTGAACCTGTAGACGCCGTGCAAAGCATTCAACGATACGGTTGAGCTTTGAGAGTCCGACGATCTTACCGTCAGGCACATATGCAACACTTGCGTGGCCAATGATTGGCGCAAGATGGTGCTCACAGTGCGAGTAGAAAGGGATCTGGAAAACACCAACCTGGTCGTCGTAATTCTGGGCACCATCTTCGAATACCTTCAGGATGTCGGCTGGATCTTCTTGATAGCCTTTAGTCCAATGTTCCCAAGCCTTAACCGCACGGGCCGGGGTTTCCAGTAATCCACCGCGACTGGCATCTTCCCCGATGACCAGGTGAAGCAGTTTGGTCATCACTTGCTCCTGCAACTCGCGCGTGCTCATTGGAGCTTGATACCGCGCAGGCTCATCCCCACCGCAAAGTTCGGCCAATTGTTCATCGTTCAAATTATTGATGTTTTGCATGCTATTCCTTAAACGCAGTAGATGGCCGAGTTTCCGGCATGTTCTTTGACTTCGACCGATTCTAAATCAATTCGATCATGGCCGGTAATAATGAGGATGTTGCATACCGTATCGTGAATCAGTTTCGCGAAAGCTTCGCAGCCGACCGCAGGAA
>Ga0265797_10007102_pt1 | contig 15487 bp, 14 predicted proteins | sample P2T30metagenome_FD_192433 | JGI IMG/M metagenome (GOLD analysis project Ga0265797, IMG submission 192433) | Plant litter microbial communities from East Loma Ridge, Irvine, California - P2 T30 | ecosystem: Environmental > Terrestrial > Plant litter > Unclassified | place: USA: California... | reverse complement strand
GCTGCCGAACATGACGCCGATCTTCATACGGATCTGGTTAATGAAGATCACCAGGGTGTTCGTACGGTTGATCGAACCGGTCAGCTTGCGCAGCGCCTGCGACATCAGACGGGCTTGCAGGCCCGGCAGCGAGTCGCCCATGTCGCCTTCGATCTCGGCACGCGGGGTCAGTGCCGCCACCGAGTCGATGACCACCAGGTCGACGCTGCCCGAGCGCACCAGCGCATCGGTGATTTCCAGGGCTTGCTCGCCGGTGTCCGGCTGCGAGATCAGCAGCTCGTCCAGCTTGATGCCCAGCTTTTGCGCATAAGTTACGTCGAGCGCGTGCTCGGCGTCGATGAACGCGCAGGTGCCGCCCAGCTTTTGCATTTGGGCGATGGTCTGCAGGGTCAGCGTGGTTTTACCCGACGATTCCGGACCGTAGATTTCCACGATACGGCCGCGCGGCAGGCCGCCGACGCCGAGCGCGATGTCCAGGCCCAGCGAGCCGGTGGACACGGTTTGCACTTCCTCGACCGGCGTATTGGCATCCATACGCATGACCGAGCCTTTGCCGAATTGCTTTTCGATCTGCGCGAGGGCGGCTGCCAGTGCTTTGCCCTTCTCGGCTGCGTTTACTGCGGATTTTTTGTCGTCCATAACTTTCTTTCTGTCCTTGAGTGAACCAAGATAGGGGCCGCTCGCGCGATTTCAATAGCCAGTACTGTATAAAATCCCAGTAGTTTTGGCAAGCGATATTTACCCGGCCTTGACCGATTCGACATGTTGCGAAACATGACACACAATATGCAGGTAAGCTCGGTCTAACCATAAAACCAGGGGGTGTCTGCCATGCGTATTCTACTAGCGGAAGATGACAGCGTGCTCGCGGACGGGCTGACGCGTTCGCTGCGCCAGTCCGGCTACGCGATCGACTGCGTCAAGAACGGCCAGGACGCCGATACCGCGCTCTCCACCCAGGAATTCGACCTGCTGATCCTCGACCTCGGCCTGCCGCGCCTGTCCGGGCTGGACGTGCTGCGCCGCCTGCGCGCGCGCGGCTCGCTGCTGCCGGTGCTGATCCTCACCGCCGCCGATTCCATCGAGCAGCGCGTGGGCGGCCTCGACGCCGGCGCCGACGACTACATGCCCAAGCCCTTCGCCTTGTCCGAACTGGAAGCGCGGGTGCGCGCCCTCACCCGGCGCGGCCAGGGCGGCGGCTCCACCGTCATCCGCCACGGCCCGCTGGTGTACGACCAGGTCGGGCGCAGTGCGTACATCAACGAACAGATGCTCGATCTGTCGGCGCGCGAACTGGGCCTGCTCGAAATCCTGCTGGCGCGCACCGGGCGCCTGGTCTCCAAGGAGCAGCTGGTCGACCACCTGTGCGAATGGGGCGAGGAAGTCTCCAACAACGCGATCGAAGTCTATGTGCATCGCCTGCGCAAGAAAATCGAGACCGGGGGCGTGCGCATCGCCACCGTGCGCGGCCTGGGCTATTGCCTCGAGCGCTATGCCGACAGCGCGCGCAAGGCCCAGGATGCCGCAGGCGCGGCGGCCGCCCACGCCGGCAAGTGAAACGGCTGCGCCAGATCCGCGCCGGGTTTGCCGGCCCGCCGCGGCCGCGCGCCCTGTCGCGGCATGCGGCACCGGATGCGGCCATGCAGGCGACGCTGGACGCCCCCTTGGACGTTCCTTATGACCCGCCCCGTCCCGAGCCCGAGGAAAGCATCCAGCATTCGCTGTTCGGCGAAATCCTCGACTGGATGCTGGCGCCGCTGCTGCTGCTGTGGCCGATGAGTATCGCCATCACGTACCTGGTGGCGAAATCGATCGCCAATCAACCCTTCGATCACGCGCTGGAAGACAGCGTCACGGTGCTGGCCCAGCAGGTCAAGGAAGTGGACGGCAAGATCGTGGCGCGCCTGCCCGGCAGCGCGCGCGACATCCTGCGCGCCGACGATGTCGACAGCATTTATTTCCAGGTCGCCGGCGCGCGCGGGGAAGTGGTCGACGGCGACCGCGACCTGCCGCTGCCGCAGGGCGAAGAGCCCGAGCGCAGCGGCCGGGTGCACTTCCGCAACGAAAGCCTGCACGGCACGCCGGTGCGCGTGGCCTATGCCTGGGTCAACCTGCAGCCGCTGCCGGCGCCTGACGCTGCACCGCACCCGCAGCCGCACCCGCAGTTGCAACCGCAGTTAAACCTCGCTCTGGTGCAGGTCGCCGAAACCCTGGATAAACGCGCCCAGCTCGCCAACGAGATCATCAAGGGCGTGATCCTGCCCCAGTTCATCATCCTGCCGGTGATCCTGGCCCTGGTCTGGTTTGCCCTGTCGCGCGGGCTGTCGCCGCTGGCCCAGCTGCAGGAGCGCATCCGCGCGCGCCCGCCGGACGATCTGTCGCCGATCGATTCGCGCCAGGTGCCGGAAGAGATTTCGCCGCTGGTCGGCTCGCTCAACGACATGCTGGCGCGCCTGGCCCACACCATCGACGCCCAGAAGCGTTTCATTGCCGATGCCGCGCACCAGATGAAGACGCCGCTGGCCGGCATGCGCATGCAGTCGGAACTGGCGCTGCGCCAGGTCGACCCCGGCGAGATCCACCGTTCGCTCGAGCAGCTGGCCAAGAGTTCGGAATCGGCGACGCGCCTGGTGAACCAGCTGCTGGCGCTGGCGCGCGCCGAAAACCAGCCGCATGCCGGCGTCGCCCTCGAACCGCTCGACCTCGGCGTGCTGGCGCGCGAGGTGGTGCTGGACTGGGTACCTGCCTCGTTCGCGCAGGAGATCGACCTCGGCTACGAGGCGCCCGACGCGCATGATGCCCCTCTGGAAATCGCCGGCAACGCGCTGATGCTGCGCGAGCTGCTGTCGAACCTGATCGACAATGCGCTGCGTTACACGCCGTCCGGCAGCGGCGGCAGCGTCACCGTGCGCGTGCGCGCCAGCGCCGGCCAGGCGCTGCTGGAAGTCGAGGACACCGGCCCCGGCATCGCGCCGGGAGAGCGGCCGCGCGTGTTCGAACGCTTTTACCGCATCCTCGGGTCCAGCGCGTCCGGTTCTGGCCTGGGCCTGGCCATCGTGCGCGAGATCGCCCAGCAGCACGGGGCCGACATCGAGATCTTCAACAACCCGCGCAGCACCCACAAGAAATTCCCGGGCAGCCTGTTCCGGCTGACCTTCCCGCCCCCCGAACTGCCCGCACCCGATGCCGACTGAATCCACCGCCCCGCCCTCGCCCGCCGCTCCGGACCGCTCAGGTGCCACCGATGCCGCCGCCGCCCGCGCCCGGGTCGCCGCCGCCCGCGCGCAGCACTGGGCGCGCACGCAGCGCCTGACCGCAGTCCTGCTCGGCCTGTGGCTGGCGACCTGGTTCGGCACCGTGTTCTTTGCGCGCGACCTGGCCCATTTGTCGGTGTTCGGCTGGCCGCTGTCGTTCTATTTGGCGGCGCAGGGCAGCTCGCTGATCTACCTGGCCATCATCGGCGTGTACGCCTGGCGCATGCGCGTACTGGACCGCCGCTTCGCGCGCATGCTGGCGGAGGCCGCATGAGCGGGACCAACGCCGACAGCAAACGCTATTTCCGCCGCCTGTCGCGCTACTACCTGTGGTTCACCGCCTGCCTGGCGCTGTTCCTGGTGGCGCTCGGCATCCTGGAGCGCGAAGGCATGCCGCGCCAGTGGATCGGCCACCTGTACATGTTCGGCACCATCGTGCTGTACGCCACCATCGGCGTGGTGGCGCGCACCTCCAACGTGTCCGAGTATTACGTGGCCGGACGGCGGGTGCCGGCGCTGTTCAACGGCATGGCGACGGCGGCCGACTGGATCTCGGCGGCCAGCTTCATCAGCCTGGCCGGCACCCTGTACCTGCACGGCTTCGACGCCCTCGCCTACGTGATGGGCTGGACCGGCGGCTACTGCCTGGTGGCGCTGCTGATCGCGCCCTACCTGCGCAAGTTTGCCCAGTACACGATCCCCGATTTCCTGGCGGCGCGCTATGCCGGCGACGGCGGCAACGGCAACGGCCGCGGCACGGGGCGTGGTACAGCGGTGCGGGCGATGGCGGTCGGCGCCACCATCGTGGTGTCGTTCACCTATGTGGTGGCGCAGATCTACGCGGTCGGGCTGATCGCCTCGCGCTTCACCGGCGTCGATTTCTCGGTCGGGATCTTCCTCGGTCTGGCCAGCATCCTGGTGTGCTCGTTCCTGGGCGGGATGCGCGCCATCACCTGGACCCAGGTGGCCCAGTACATCATCATCCTGGTGGCCTTTCTGATTCCGACCATGTGGCTGTCGGCCAAGTTCGCCGGCAACCCGGTGCCGCAGGTGGCCTACGGCTCGGTGCTGCCCAAGCTGGCCCAGCGCGAAGCCCAGCTGGCGCGCGATCCGCGCGAACTGGAAGTGCGTGCCGCCTTCCGCGCCCGCGCCGACGCCTACGCGGCGCGCCTGCAAGGCTTGCCGCGTTCCTGGGAAGCCGGCAAGGTCGAGGCCCAGCGCCGCTTGGATGTGGCGCGCAGCCGCAACGCGCCGCTGGGCGAGATCCGCAATGCCGAACGCGAGTTGCTGTCCTACCCGCGCTCGGCCGACGAAGCGGCGCATTTGTGGACCGCAGAACGCGCCGCCAACCTGGCGCGCGCCCAGCCGCCCGAGCCGCACGCCGATCCCTTCCCCGGCAAGACGCCCGAGGAATCGGATATCCGCCGCAACAACTTCCTGGCGCTGGTGTTCTGCCTGATGTTCGGCACCGCCGCTTTGCCACACATTTTGATGCGTGCCTACACCACGCCCTCGGTGCACGAAACCCGGGTGTCGGTGTTCTGGACCCTGTTCTTCATCCTGCTGATCTATTTGACCATGCCGGCGCTGGCGGTGCTGGCCAAGTACGACATTTATACCTCGCTGGTCGGCACCGATTTTTCCAAGCTGCCGACCTGGGTCTCGTACTGGGCAAACGTCGACAAGGCCAATCCCCTGATCAGCATCGTCGACGTCAACGGCGACGGCATCGTGCAGCTGGCCGAGATCGCGATCGACGGTGACGTGCTGACCCTGGCCACGCCGGAAATCGGCGGCCTGCCCTACGTGATTTCCGGGCTGGTGGCGGCCGGCGGGCTGGCGGCGGCGCTGTCCACCGCCGACGGCCTGCTGCTGGCGATCTCGAACGCGCTGTCGCACGACGTCTACTTCAAGATCGTCGATCCCGGCGCCTCGACCCAGAAGCGGGTGACGATTTCGAAACTGCTGCTGCTGGCGGTCGCCTTCATCGCCGCTTACGTGGCATCGCAAAAGCCGGCCGACATCCTGTCGCTGGTGGGCGCGGCATTCTCCCTGGCCGGCTCGACGCTGTTCCCGGCGCTGGTGGCGGGCGTGTTCTGGAAACGCGCGAATCACCAGGGCGCGATCGCCGGCATGATCGGCGGCTTCCTGGTCTGCCTGTATTACATGCTGCACACCAACCCGATCCTGGGCGGCAGCGCGGACGCGGCGTGGTTCCACATCGCGCCGATCTCGGCCGGGGTGTTCGGGGTGCCGGCCGGGCTGGCGGTGCTGGTCGTCGTCAGTCTATTGACGCCGCCACCGTCGCGGGCCAGCGTTGGCCTGGTCGAGCATATCCGCGCACCGGAATGACAGCAAAATGTTGCCGCGAAGAATAGTCTAAATGCTATTCTTGGCGCATTGCGGCAACCTATACAAGACCGCTGACCCAAGGATCGACATGCCATTCCCGAACGCCATCCTGCGCCGCGGCGCTGCACTGGCCCTTTGCCTCGCCCTGCCGCTCTCCGCGCCTGCCCAGGTTGCTCAGGCGCCGGCACAGGACAGCGCCCCGCCGCCGCTGTCCAGCTTCTTCAACAATGCCAGCTTCGGCGGCGCCCTGCTGTCGCCCAGCGGCCGCTACCTGGCGGCGCGCACCAGCGGCGCCGGCCAGCGCCTGATGCTGGCGGTGATGGACCTGCGCGACAACACGCTCAAGGTGGTTGCCGGCTACAGCGATGCCGACATCGGCCGCGTGGTCTGGGTCAACGACGAACGCCTGGCCTTCGACGTGACCGACCGCGCCACCGCGCCCGGCGCGGAAAATCTCGGCGCCGGCCTGTATGCGGTCAATCGCGACGGCTCCGCCCTGCGCCAGCTGGCCACCCGCCGCGGCCAGGCGTTCGTGAGCGAAGGCGGCAGCATGGCCCGGCGCGCGCTGCTGCCCTGGCATACCTTCCTGATGAACGGCAGCGGCGCCCAGGATTCCGCGTTCCTGTACGTCACCAGCCCGGAGTTCGACAACCGCGGCGAGGTGCGCAGCGTCAAACTGCTGCGCCTGGACACGCTGAGCGGCAGGACGACGGCGGTGGCGCCGCCCGGCCCGGTCCGCAGCTGGATGCTCGATCACCAGGGCAAGCCGCGCCTGGCCATCGGCCAGAAGGATGGCGTCACCACCATCCATTACCTCGACCCGGCCAGCGAAGACTGGCGCACCCTGGCCAGCTTCAGTTCCTACACCGGCGGCCGCGACGCCTTTTCCCCGCTCGGTTTCGGTCCGGACGGCACGCTGTACGTGACCGCCCGTAACGGCAAGGACACGCAAGCCCTGTACGCCTTCGATTACACGACCGGCAAGATCAAGCCGGAGGCGCTGGTCGAAACCGCGGGCTACGATTTCGCCGGCCATCTGCTCACCCGGCGCGGCAAGCTGCTGGGCGTACGCTATGAAACGGATGCCGAGGGCACGGCCTGGTTCGACCCGGCGATGCAGGCCTTGCAGGACAAGATCGAGAAGCTGCTGCCGTCGACCATCGACATGGTCTCGGTGCCGGCCGCGCCCGATGCGCAATGGGCGCTGGTGCGCGCCTATTCGGACGTCCAGCCGTCGAGCTACCTGCTGTACAACCTGCAGACCGGCAAGCTGGACCAGCTGGGCACGGCCCACCCCGATATCGACCGCCACCGCATGGGCCGCCAGGAAGTGCTGCACTACAAGGCGCGCGACGGCCTCGAGATCCCGGCCCTGCTGACCCGCCCGGCCGGTGCCGCCAAGGATGCGAAGCTGCCGCTGGTGGTGCTGGTGCACGGCGGCCCGTACGTGCGTGGCAGCACCTGGGGCTGGGATCCGGAATCGCAATTCCTGGCCTCGCGCGGCTATGCGGTGCTGGAACCTTCCTTCCGCGGCACCACCGGCTTCGCTCGGCATCAATTACCTGATCTGCGTGCAGGGCATCTTCCCGCCCCGCCAGTAGGCTTACATCAGGCCACGATCGTCTGCGCCTCGCCCTCGGCACGGGCGCGGATCTCGCCGATGCGGTAGACGGTCTCGCCGGCCGCCTGCAGCTGCGCCATGGCGGCGTCGGCATTCTCTTTCGCCACGATCACGGTCATGCCGATGCCGCAGTTGAACACGCGGTGCATTTCGGCATCTGCCACGCCACCGTGCTGCTGCAGCCACTGGAACAGCGGCGGCATGGTCCACGACGATGCGTCCAGCTGGGCGGTGAGGCCATCCTGCAGCACGCGCGGGATGTTCTCGACCAGGCCGCCGCCGGTGATGTGCACCAGGCCCTTCACTTCCATGGCCTGCATCAGCGCCAGCAGCGGTTTCACGTAAAGACGGGTCGGCGCCATCAGCACGTCGGCCAGCTTGCGTCCGTGGAAGTCGGCTTCCAGGTCGGGCTTGGCAACGCTGATGATCTTGCGCACCAGCGAGTAACCGTTCGAGTGGATGCCCGACGAGGCCAGGCCCAGCACCACGTCGCCCGGGACGATCTTGCTGCCGTCGATGATCTGCGATTTTTCCACGGCGCCGACGGCAAAGCCGGCCAGGTCGTATTCGCCGTCCGGGTACATGCCCGGCATTTCGGCGGTCTCGCCGCCCAGCAGCGCGCAGCCCGACTCTTCGCAACCTTTGGCAATACCCGACACCACGGCGGTGGCGGTGGCCACGTCAAGCTTGCCGCAGGCAAAGTAATCAAGGAAGAACAGCGGCTCGGCACCCTGTACCAAAATGTCGTTGACGCTCATGGCGACCAGATCGATGCCGACCGTGTCATGGCGGTTCAGCTCGAAAGCCAGCTTCAGTTTGGTGCCGACGCCGTCGGTACCCGAGACCAGCACCGGCTCCTTGAACTTCTTGCTGATCTCGAACAGACCGCCGAAACCGCCGATACCACCGAGCACGCCTTCGCGCATGGTGCGCTTGGCAAGGGGTTTGATTGCTTCGACCAGGGCGTCGCCGGCATCGATATCGACACCGGCATCGCGGTAGGAGAGAGAAACATTAGATGGTTGGCTCATGGTATTTGGCAGCGGAGGCGGTAAAATAGATAGCGGTAGATCAACTGAACAACACTGAGCGCACCCGCGTCACTGCCGGGAACGGCCAACTGGTCAATCCGCTATTCTAGCAAACCGGCTGGCCGCGACGTCATTAACAAGAACAAAATGGATTTTTCCCCTCTGCCCGGATGAGATGCAAGCGATGAAACAGCTGGTGCTCGATTTAGGCGCCGCCGAGCCGGCGCAGAGCCTCGACACCTTCCAGATAGGCGCGAATGCCGAAATGGCGCACTTGATGCACCAGTTCGCGCAACGCGCCTCGCGCGAGCATTTCTGCTACCTGTGGGGCGAAACCGGCGCCGGCAAGACCCATATCCTGCAGGGCCTGGCAGCGACGAAAGCCTCGCGCTACATCCCCTGCGACGCCGATCCGGAGGCATTCGTGCACGCGCCCGGCGTCACCCTGTACCTGGTGGACGATATCGACCAGCTCACGCCCGAGCGCCAGATCGATGCCTTTGCCCTGTACAACCAGGTGCGCGAACACGGCACCTACATGGTGTGCGCCGGGCCGCTGCCGCCGGCGGTGCTGCCGCTGCGCGAAGACCTGCGCACGCGCATGGGATGGGGCCTGGTCTACCAGATCCACGATTTGTCCGACGACGAAAAGATCGCCGCCCTCACCACGGCTGCCGAGGCGCGCGGTTTGACGCTGTCGGCCAGCGTGTTACCCTATTTGCTGTCGCATTTCAAGCGCGACATGCGTTCCCTGTCGACCATGCTGGACGCGCTCGACCACTATTCGCTCGAGACCCAGCGCCCGGTCACGCTGCCCCTGCTGCGTGACCTTTTGCATCAGGGAAACCAGCAAACCGAACCCAAAGAATGAATACACTCGCGCTGTTTGACCTCGACCATACCCTGCTGCCGATCGATTCCGACTACGAATGGGGCCAGTTCCTGGTACGCCATGGCGTCGTCGACGCCGCCGAATACGCACGCCGCAACGATGCCTTTTTTGCCCAGTACCAGGCCGGCACGCTGGACCCGGTGGAATACCTGGAGTTCGCCCTCGGCACCCTGGCCGGCTTCGCACCCGAAACCCTGCAGCGCCTGCAGGCCGACTACATGGCGGAAGTCATCGCACCCGCCATCAAGCCGGCCGCGCGCAAGCTGCTGCAACAACACGTCGATGCCGGCGACCTGGTGGCGATCATCACCGCCACCAATGCCTTCGTCACGGCGCCGATCGCCCGGGCCCTGGGTGTGGAGCACCTGATCGCCGCCCGCCCCGAGCTGGACGCGCAGGGCCACCCGACCGGCCGCCTGGCGGGCACCCCGACCCAGGGCCAGGGCAAGGTGACCCACATGCACGCCTGGCTGGATGGCCTGGGGCGTCCGTTCGACAGCTTCGAGCGCAGCTATTTCTACAGCGATTCGCACAACGATATCCCGCTGTTGTCCGTCGTCTCGCATCCGGTGGCGACCAACCCGAGCGCCAAACTGGCACAACACGCAACCGCCCTCGGCTGGCCTTTACTCCATTTGTTCAATGATTAAAAAATTCATCCGTAAGATCCTTGGTGTGAAAGACGAGCGCGACCCCACCCAACCCGACATCCTCGGCCCGGACGACCACGGCATCGACTTGAAGCTCGTGTCGTCGAACGCGATCCGCGTGACCCAGACGCTGCAGGAAGCCGGCTTCAAGGCCTTCGTGGTCGGCGGCGCCGTGCGCGACCTGATGCTGGGCGTGAAGCCGAAAGACTTCGACATCGCCACCGACGCCACGCCGGAAGAAGTCAAAAAACTGTTCCGGCGCGCCTTCATCATCGGCCGCCGCTTCCAGATCGTGCACGTGATGTTCGGCCAGGACCTGCTGGAGGTGACCACCTTCCGCGGCAAGGGCAGCGACAACGCGCCGAAGGACGAGCATGGCCGCGTCCTGCGCGACAACAGCTTCGGCCCGCAGCACGAAGATGCCGAGCGGCGCGACTTCACCATCAACGCCATGTACTACGACCCGGCCACGCAGTCAGTGCTCGACTACCACGGCGGCATCGCCGACATTCGCGACAAGGTCCTGCGCATCATCGGCCAGCCCGAAGCGCGCTACCGCGAAGACCCGGTGCGCATGCTGCGCGTGGTGCGATTCGCCGCCAAGCTGCAGTTCACGATCGAGCCGGCCACGCGCGCGCCGATCCCGGTCATGGCGCCGCTGATCGACAACGTGCCGGCCGCGCGCGTGTTCGACGAAATGCTCAAGCTCTTGATGTCGGGCCACGCGCTGGCCTGCCTGAAGGAGCTGCGCTCGTCGGGCCTGCACCACGGCCTGCTGCCGCTGCTGGACGTGGTGCTGGAACAGCCGATCGGCATGAAGTTCGTCACCCTGGCGCTGGAATCCACCGATGGACGCGTCAAAGCCGGCAAGGGCGTGTCGCCGGGCTTCCTGTTCGCCTCGCTGCTGTGGCACCAGGTGCTGGAAAAGTGGACCGCCTACCGCACCGCCGGCGAAGCGCCGATCCCGGCCCTGCACCTGGCCGCCGACGACGTGCTCGACAACCAGACCGAAAACCTGGCCCTGCAGCGCCGCATCGCCACCGACATGCGCGACATCTGGGCCATGCAGCCGCGCTTCGAGCGCCGCAACGGCAAGAACCCGTACAAGCTGCTGGAACACCCGCGCTTCCGCGCCGGCTTCGACTTCCTGCTGCTGCGCTGTGAATCCGGCGAACTCGACGCCGAACTGGGCAACTGGTGGGCGACCTTCTACGGCGCCGACGTGGCCGAGCGCGAACGCCTGATCAATGCGGCGCGCGAACCGGCTGCCGGCGGTGGCGCGGCAGCCGCCAAGAAGCGCCCGCGCCGCCGCGGTCCGCGCAAGACCGGTGACGAGGCCGGCGGTGCCGACAACACCGGCGCATCGGGTGCGTCCGGCGGGGGCGACGAGTGACGATCGCCTGGGTCGGCATCGGCGCCAACCTCGGCGACGCACGTGCGAACGTGCTCGATGCCATCGAGCGTTTGTCGCGCAGCTGCGGGGTGCGCCTGCTGCGCGCGTCCTCGCTGTACCGCACCGCGCCGATCGATTCCTCGGGCGACGACTACGTCAACGCGGTCGCCGCCATCGACACCGACCTCGCGCCGCACGCCCTGCTGGCGGCGCTGCACGGCATCGAACAGGCGCACGGCCGCGAACGGCCCTACCGCAACGCGCCGCGCACGCTCGACCTCGACCTGCTTTTGTACGGGGACGATTTCATCAACGACGCGCCGACGCTGGTGGTGCCGCATCCGCGCATGCACGAGCGCGCCTTCGTGCTGGTGCCGCTGGCCGAACTGGCGCGCGATCTTGCGCCCGCACTCGCCATCCCCGGCTACGGCCCGCTGGCGACGCTGCTCATGAAAGTGACCGGCCAGGCCATCGAAAGGCTCCCCTAGATGCAGATCCCCGTCTTTGCCCAGACCGCGCTGCTGCTGGTCCTGTCCAACGTCTTCATGACCTTTGCCTGGTACGGCCACTTGAAGAATTTGTCGAACAAGGCCTGGTATGTGGCGGCGCTCGTCAGCTGGGGGATTGCGCTGTTCGAATACCTGCTGCAGGTGCCGGCCAACCGCATCGGCGCCACCCAGTACAGCCTGGCGCAGCTGAAGATCCTGCAGGAAGCGATCACCTTGAGCGTGTTCGTGCCGTTTGCGATGTTCTACATGAACCAGCCGTTCAAGCTCGATTACGTGTGGGCCGGCTTGTGCCTGGTCGGGGCGGTGTATTTCATCTTCCGCTCCTGAATCCGGCCCCCGAAGCCCCGGCAGGATTTTGGCCTTGGCATTACACTACGCCTTTTGCAAAGGACGAATGACATGAGCGGATACCTGCAGGGCAAGGACATGGCGGCACCGGGCCAGGACAACGCTAACCCGGCGCCCGTGGCAGCCCCGGCGCAACCGGTGCAAAAGGCGGTGACCCTGCCGTCGCTGCGCGCGCTGCGCGCGTCCGGCCAGAAGATCGCCATGCTCACCTGCTACGACGCCAGCTTTGCCTCGCTGATGGACCGCTGCGGCGTCGAGATCCTCTTGATCGGCGACTCGCTGGGCATGGTCTGCGCCGGCTACGATTCGACCCTGCCGGTGACGGTGGCCGATGTCGCCTACCACACCGCCTCGGTCAAGCGCGGCACCAAGAATGCCCTGGTGCTGGCCGACCTGCCCTTCGGCAGCTACGGCACCAGGGAACAGGCCTATGACAGCTGCGCGACGCTGATGCGCGCCGGCGCCCAGATGATCAAGATCGAAGGCGGCGCCTGGCTGGCCGAGACCGTGCGTTTCCTGGTCGAACGCGGCATCCCGGTGTGCGCCCACATCGGCCTGACCCCGCAGTTCGTGCACCAGCTGGGCGGCTACAAGGTGCAGGGTAAAACCACCGAAGGCGCCGACCAGCTCAAGCTCGATGCCAAAACCCTGCAGGATGCCGGCGCCGCCATCGTGCTGCTGGAAGCGGTACCGGCGGCGCTGGGCAAGGAAGTGACCGACATGCTGCAGGTGCCGACCATCGGCATCGGCGCCGGTCCCGACTGCTCGGGCCAGGTGCTGGTCATGCACGATCTGCTGGGCGTGTTCCCGGGCCGTAAAGCGCGCTTCGTGAAGAACTTCATGGACGGCCAGACCAGCATCGACGCCGCGATCACGGCCTATGTGACGGCGGTGAAGGACGGCAGCTTCCCGGCGCCGGAACACTGCTTTTGAAACCCGACACCGCCCGTCTGTTCCTGGCCTTGTGGCCGGATCCGGCTGTGCGCGACGCGCTGCGCAGCTGGCGCGATGCCTGGACCTGGCCGCGCGGCGCGGCGCCGGTGCATGCCGCCAAGCTGCATGTGACCCTGCACTTCCTGGGCGATGTGCCTTCTGCGCGCCTGGCGGAACTGACGGCCGGTTTCGCGGTGCCGTTCTCGCCGTTTGCGCTGCGCTTCGAGCGCGGGGCCTTGTGGCATAACGGGATTGCGGTGCTGGAGCCTGCCTCGGAGCCGCCAGAACTGCTGGCGCTGCATGCGGCGCTGTCGCAGGCGCTGATCGATCTTGGCTTGCAGCCGGAGGCGCGGACTTACCGGCCGCATGTGACCATGGCGCGGCGCGCGAAGGGGGCCGAGGTGCCGGTTGCCGGTCCGGTGGTCGACTGGCAGGTCGACCGCTACGTGCTGGTCGAGTCCCGTGGCGGCACCTACACCGTACTGCGCGAATATTCGTAGGGTGGACGGCTCGACCCGACCGTCTGCATGAACGCTGTTTTACCGCCGTCCACGCGGTGATACGCGCCAGCCGCATGAACGCGTGGACGTTTGTAATTCAGGCCATTGGCCTGAATTACCCCGTCCACCCTACCCGCCGCGCTTCACGATGCGTGCGTTGAGCGCAATGACCAGCCCCGACAGCGACAACACCCCCAGCGCCACCGCGATATTCGAGTGCGCCGCAATCGACCCGATCAGCGGCGGCGCCATCAACAGCCCTGCATAACCCAGCGTCGCCACCGTCGCCAGCCCGCCGCCGGCCGACATCCCGGGCATGCGCGCCGCCGCCGCAAAGATCACCGGCACCACGTTGGCCGCGCTCAGGCCGATCAGCGCGAAGCCCAGCGCCGACAGCACGAAGTGGGTGCTCAGCACCGCCAGCATCAGTCCGACGAACATCCCCAACCCGCCGAACACCATGATGCGCGGCGCGCCGAAGCGCAGCACCAGGCGGTCGCCAGCGAAGCGGCAGGCCGCCATCGCGATGGAAAATGCGGAATAGCCCAGCGCGGCCGATGCCGGTGCGGCCCCCGTGCGCTCGGTCAGCAATAACGCGCTCCAGTCGACCAGCGCCCCCTCCACCGCAAAGCACAGCAAACCGAGCAGGCCGAGGAACAGCGCCGGCCCGCGCGGCAGCGCAAAGTGGCTGCCCTGGTCGCCGCCACGCTGCGGCGCTACCGCCAACACAAAGCGCGCGCACAGCACCACCGCCAGCGCGATGAGGATGCCGGCCGCCAGTGCGCCGCGGCCATCGCCCCAGCCGGCGCCGATCACCAGGCCGCCGAGCGCCGCCCCCAGCAGGCCACCCAGGCTGAAGAAACCGTGGAACGAAGACATCGTCGGCACCCCGCGCGCGGCTTCGACTTCGGCCGCATTCGCATTCATCGACACATCCAGCACGCCGTTGCTGGCGCCGAAGGCGAACGCCGCCAGGAACAGCGCCGTGACGCCGTCCACGTTCATCAGCAGTGCGCTGGTGAGCGCGAACAGCCCGGCACTGCCCAGCGCCACCGTCTTCGTGCCCCAGCGGCCGGACAGCCAGCCGGACAAGGGCATGGCCGCGATGGCGCCGCCGGCGATGGTCAGCAGCAGGAAGCCGAGCACGCCGGTATCGATGCCGGCACGTGCCTGCACCACCGGCACGTGGGCCGCCCACAGGCCGATGCCGGCGCCGTTCAGCAGGAAGATGACCGAGATGGCCCAGCGTGCGGCTTCCACGCCCTGGATGGCTTGTGCGTTGTCGACTGGTTTCATGGGCGCGTCTTGATGGAGGATGGGAGAGCGAGTTTGATCTCGGGCGCACCGTCGATGGCGCGCAGGCGCTCCAGCAGCGCGGGCGCGGCATCGGCTTCCAGCACCAGCTGGTCGAGCTGCTGCAGCGGCGCGATCAGGAAAGGCGCGGCGGCTTCCAGGCGCTCGTTGAGGACAGCGGCCGCACGCCGGCTGCCGGCCGCAAGCATCGCTCTCTTCAGCGCGGCTTCTTCGGCGTCGACGGCACCGAGTCCACGCGCAAGCTCGACGCTGCAGACGCCGACCACGGCCAGGTCCACGCGCAGGCGCCCGATCTCGGCCACGGTGTGGGCGCCCAGCACGGCGCCGGCGTGGGCCACATACTGCCCGCCCAGCAGCAACACGCGGGTCTGGCGCAATGCGTCCAGCGCCAGCGCGATCTGCGGGCTGTTGGTGACGACCGTTGCCGCCAGCCCGTCGGGCAACGCGCGTGCAAAGGCCAGATTGGTGGTGCCGGCGTCGACCAGCACGGTGTCGCCGGGGTGCACGCAGGCCACCAGCGCCCCGGCCAGCAGCTGCTTGCGCGGGCCTTCCGCATCCTGGCGCTGGCCGAAGCTCGGTTCGACGCCGGCGCCGGCACGCCGCATGGCGCCGCCGTGGACTCGCCGCAGCAGACCGGCGGCGTCGAGATCGCGCAGGTCGCGCCGGATCGTGTCTTCCGACGTCTTGAAC
>Ga0265797_10007101_pt1 | contig 15488 bp, 17 predicted proteins | sample P2T30metagenome_FD_192433 | JGI IMG/M metagenome (GOLD analysis project Ga0265797, IMG submission 192433) | Plant litter microbial communities from East Loma Ridge, Irvine, California - P2 T30 | ecosystem: Environmental > Terrestrial > Plant litter > Unclassified | place: USA: California... | reverse complement strand
ATTCTGCGATACTATGTGTGAATCGAATGCGCCCTGAATCGAATGCGCCCTTGGTTGCCGTAACCCTAACGGAATTTGTATGCGGGCTGAATCGAATGCATACGCGCTCGATTCGACATTTTTGGATTGGCTTTAGGTAGCTACTTTAAGAATAACTTCAAACCTTTTAGAGGATTTTCATTATTAACTATAGACTCTCTTCTAAGAGTTTTTATCCTTAAAAAAGAATCTGACTACTGAATTTTACTTATTTGAAACATATTTAAATTTGAAGAATATTGAGGCATAGGAACTAAATAGAATTGCCCCTATGAGATCAAATGGAAGTGCCCCCCCTACAGCTACTAAGGAATTTGAGCCTCATACTAAATCAAATGGAATTGCCCCAATTCCATTCAGGCATTGTAGTTAGGAGCCGATATCTCTCCAGTACTTGGGATCGCTCAAGACATCGAAGCCGGCAATCTCACCAGTTTCAGCCATGCGTTCTATGAGCTCGCCAATGCAACGAAAGAAGCTGCGCTGGACCCCGAAAACGCTAGTGACCCGGTCAACGTACGCAACACCTGGTTTGCGGCAGCGACTTACTTCCGCAACGCCGACTTCTATCTCCACGGCGACTGGAATGACCCCCTCATCGATCAACTCTGGGAGGAGCAAGTCCATGCATTCGATCAAGCGATCTCGGCTCTCCCAATCCCAGGCCAGCGAGTCAGGATTGCTGGTGATGGCTTTGTCGTAGAAGCTATCTGGTACAGATCGTCCAGTGAAGATGCTCGCCGCCCCACTCTGATTCTTGGAAACGGCTACGATGGGTCTCAAGAAGACCTCTACCATACCATCGTCGTTCCCGCTCTGGCTCAGGGTTGGAATTGTATCACACACGAAGGTCCCGGTCAACCTTTGGTCCGATGGCGCCAGGATCTGGGATTCATCCCGGACTGGGAACGTGTTGTGAGTCCAATCGTGGACTATCTCCTGGAGTCGCACTCTGCCGTCGTTGATCCAGCACGCTTGGTTCTTTTCGGCTACCCCTTTGGAGGTTACCTTCCTGCTCGCGCCGCAGCATTCGAGCCTCGACTTTCCGCAGTCATGTTGGATGGCGGCATCATGGATACCTACGAGGCTTTCTCGGCTCAGCTCCCGACAGAGGCACTCGAAGTCTTCAACTCTGGCAACAGATGCGCCTTTGACGCTTTGGTGCAGTCTGTCATGGGAGATCCTGACGTTCCAACATCTCTGCGTTGGGGAGTGCAACAGGGGCTCTTGTCGTTCCGTACCAAGTCTGCTTACGACTTCCTTCAGACGACCAGACTGTTCAATCTCACAGATTTCATACATCAGATCAAGATACCTGTGTGGACAGCGGACGCGGAATTGGAGGGATTCTTTGTTGGTCAATCAGCCAAAGTGAAAGAGGCGCTTGGGTCACAGGCTATTTATCACCTCTTCGAGGGCACAGCTGGGTACCATTGCCAGCTTGGCGCTTTCAACGAACTCAACAGGGTGATGTTCTCGTGGTTGAGAAAGATCGTAGGCGCATGATGTGGACTGTGCGATGGATTGTCGGAGTATAAGTTGTGTAATCACATGACGCGACTCTCTGAGGAGTGCAACTCTTTCCTTTGTACCTGATCGTTCAAATCACGTTATGTCGACTCTTCTTTTGAACTTTTGTGCGCACGATATGCCTGTACCTTTTTGGACACGCCTGCAATCTGTCTCTTGAGAAACGTACGCTCTCTTCGAGTACACGCTGCAATAAGTAAGAGAGGGAACGGCCGGGCTCGCTATTTTCGTCGTGTTCGAGCCATAGTGATGCTATCCATATCATTCTCGCTTGCATACTTTCATCCCAATCTCATCATACTCTCCAGGGTCTCGTAACTCTGCGATCTGCGACTTGAGTTCCGAAAGTACCTTATTAGCCTACGATAGTATATCCGGATTCCTCGGACCTACAGCTTCATATCCCGGTAGGGCGACTGTCACCCTCGGCAATTATCTGCGCCGTGATAAGATAGGCTACAGCTAGACTGCTAGCAGAAAGTCTAGTGTCGATCAAATGGGCGGTGTGCGGTGTGACAGGCGGACAGACTTCTGAGTCCGTAATCGGTATGGAGGCGAGCGCGGGGGGATCTGGGGCCGCGGTGAGTGACGCGCGATCATCTCGGACAGCTTAGTTTGAGCAACATGAGCCACACTCTCAGAATTAATTCGTCCAATGCAGAACTCGGTCTGCAATCAGACAGCAAGGTTGTTCGTCCCACAACTCCTATATACGGGGCGCTACTCGCTAGAACCTTTGCGGGTGATATCACCATCGGCCGCACGAAAGACCGCATGCTCTGTCTGTTCAAGCCTATATAATGCATGCAATACCCTGAGGTCTGGCATCACTGTCTCCTATTAACACTGAGCAGATTTGAGACAACATATCTCCCCGAAAATGTGGTTGAACTGTGTTTTTCTGTCGTACGCCTTTGGCTTGACCGCTCACTCCGTTGCACAATTCGTTAGCATCCCCGAGCTTGACCAACTCGAGCAATTCTGGTCCTATGGCAGGTCTAAGCCATTTTATCCTACGCCACCAGGTGACGGCTCTGGAGACTGGGCTTCAGCTTACGAAAAGGCGCGTGCGCTCCTTAGTCGTATGAGCAACGAAGAAAAGAACAACATCACCTACGGCTTTGCGACGACCTCTAATGCGTGCGGCGGAATGAGTGGATCTGCCCCTCGCGTGCAATTTCCAGGCCTGTGTCTCCAGGACGCCGAAAATGGTGTCAGGGGCACTGACATGGTCAATGGATATCCATCTGCTCTTCACGTCGGAGCATCTTGGAACCGTAACTTGACGTACGCCCGAGGTCTACACATGGGGGCTGAGTTCAAGGCGAAAGGTGCCAGTGTGGCACTCGGACCAGTCGCTGGGCCACTTGGCAAGATTGCTCGTGGTGGCCGTAATTGGGAAGGCTTTAGCAACGATCCATATCTTAGCGGAGCCTTGAACTACGAAACGATCGTATCGATGCAAAAGAACGTGATGACATGCATCAAGCATTTACTGGGCAACGAGCAGGAGACTTCACGCATGAAGCCACGGTTTGGCAATGCCCAGAACGCTTCTGTGTCATCGAACATCGATGACAAAACAGTCCATGAGCTGTATCTATGGCCATTCCAAGATGCTGTGAAAGCAGGCGCTATGTCTGCTATGTGCAGCTATCAGCGCTTTAACAACAGCTATGGTTGCCAAAATAGCCATCTCATGAACGGTCTTCTGAAGAAAGAACTCGGCTTCCAGGGTTTCGTGGTATCTGATTGGAACGCTCAACATACTGGCATAGCTAGCGCAAACGCAGGCCTGGACATGGCAATGCCTAACAGTCCCCTGTGGGCCGGCAGCCTTACTTTGGCGATTACAAATGGATCTATGAGCCAGGCACGCCTTGACGACATGGCTACGCGCATTCTTGCTTCTTGGTACCGACTTGAGGAAATGGAAAATGATGCATTCAGCAACCCGGGCTTTGGTTTCCCATACGATCTTTCGAAACCTCATCAGCTCGTCAATGCCAGAGATCCGGCATCCGCAAAAACAATTTTCCAGGGCGCAGTTGAAGGACACGTTTTGGTGAAGAATGTTCGCAAAACGTTACCACTGAAGGAACCGAAGTTCATCTCGTTGTTCGGATATGATGGCGTCGCGGCTCACATCAACACGTTCCAGACAAGGGACTATCAACACTGGCCCCTGGGACTGGAAAACACCCTAAACTTTCCAAATGGCACTGACTGGACTGTCGAAGCCATGCATTGGATCGAAACGTCGAGCTATCCCTCGGCCGCACATGGCCCAGGAATCGCATTGAATGGCACTCTGCTGTCAGGAGGTGGGTCAGGTGCTACGACTCCCGCCTATATCGACGATCCATTCAGTGCTTTTCAGCGTCAAGCGTACGAAGACAACACATTTCTCGCTTGGGACTTCTTCAACAACACACCCGTCGTGAACCAAGGATCGGACCATTGTGTTGTGTTCGTGAATGAGCTCGCCGCAGAGGGGTGGGATCGTCCATCTCTTGCTGATAGTTATTCTGATGAACTCATTCAGTCAGTGGCTTCGCAGTGCAATTCAACGATCGTGGTAATCCACAACGCCGGCCCCCGCCCCGTCAATGTATGGATCGAGAACCCCAACATTACCGCTGTCATATACGGGCATCTTCCAGGACAGGATAGCGGACGTGCCCTCGTTGAAGTCATGTACGGTCGCCAGGCTCCGTCTGGAAGACTGCCTTACACAGTCGCTAAGCGCGATACCGACTACGGTATCCTCCTGGATCCGACGTATCCAACGGGGATAGATCTCTTTACCCAAGGCGAGTGCCTCTGTCACATGCCACGTTATTCACCACTAATGTATCGCAGATAATTTCACTGAAGGTGTCTATATCGATTACAAGCATTTCATCGCCCACAACATAAAGCCAGAGTTCGAATTTGGTTATGGTCTCAGCTATACTACTTTTGACTATTCTGATCTCTTGGTCGCCAGAACAAACGCGAGCTGCGAGGTGAACGCGCCGAAGGAATTGTACTCCGACAACTATGTTCCTGAGGGCGGGCTTTCATCGCTTTGGGACATTATACTCCACGCATCGCTCACTGTTAGGAATTCCGGAGACCATCCTGGTGCCGAGGTTGTGCAACTCTACATCGGAATTCCTGGTGGGCCTCTCAAACAGCTACGAGGCTTTGAGAAAAAACATTGTGAGGTCGGTGAAGCGAAGAAATTTGCTTTCGCACTGACTAGGCGGGACTTGAGTGTGTGGACGGCTAGTGGATGGATCCTTCAACGTGGTGTCTATCACATTTATGTCGGTAAAAGCGTGCTAGACATCCAACTATCCACCAGCATCACGATCTAGAACTACGACAGATCTGTGACATATTGAATCGTTTAGCGACAGGTCTCTAACACTCGCCCCATAGACAACGGCTAGATACTTATGCTCTCAAAACATCGATCCATCATCTTTTAAGCATCCAATCGCAAGACGCACCATCGGCGCTACCCTGTGAACACAATGACACCCATGATGCTAGCGGTGCCGGCGGAAAGGCAGCGGAGAGGGGTCGCTGAAAAGGGGATCGGCCAAAGCTGGTTGTAAAGATTGTTGTTGAGAATAAGTGACTATCTAAAGGAGGCACGAGATATAGCTGCTGCTAAGACCATGTAATCGCTCCTGCTCACATCGCCATATCGAAAGTCATGCTTTTGTATCTGTCCTGCAGGGTGATAGCCGGCAGATAGTAGATGTAGTGATTTGCATCATCGAGTGATTTTCTCAACATCTCATCACATCGTCGTACATGATACGAATGGAGGTAGTGCGGGGAAGTGTGCTTTAGAAAATACCACGACGAAGCGGTGATGTCACACAAGCTAGCTAATCAGGTCTCGACTTCCAAACTCAAGGACCTTGCTACGATATTTTGGTGACCTTTTGCACAATACACCTTCACAAGTGAAGCTCATAATGTCATCGTAAAATAGGAGCATCCTTCAACGACACCTGACGCGTTGACATACACAAGTCATCCCACCGGAAGCACAGGTCCGCACAGCAATGCCGCTCGCGAAGGGCGACTCAGTCCCGGGTAGGACATTGCCGTCGCGGTACGAGAGCAGACGTTTCATGGACACTTGGGATGGTGGCCTCAACGATGATCCTGAACTCTGTAACCTTTGCGTGACCTTCAACATTGGCGATGTACTAACGAAAGACGAACACGATCTGCCAGTACGAGACGCTCACCAATCAAGTTATGAAGCTCTTGAGTCTTCGGCTTCTCAAGGCAGTCACATGTGTCAAGTCTTACAAGGGTATTCTGGACGACTCGTTACTCTACCACTCGCAGGACAAGGATACCACGACCCGTCGTCAACGTCTGCTTGATACTCACGGCTGCGCTGGCTTTGATCTATCAGCATACTACGTCCCAGAACATGCAGAGCGTGGTTCTCCTTACGAGTCGACTAAACAAGGCTATTACTACATCTGGTATGATCGGATTGGGGATGATCTCCGATGCCAAGGACTGGCGCCTACTCTGCGCCTGATTCCCTGGTCTTCTCGCGCTTATGTTGCTAGAATGCTGCCACCATTTCCAGACTTCGACCTCTGCAGAGACTGGCTGTACACGTGTGCCTCAAGGCATTATACATGTCCAGCCCTTGAAGAGCGTGATCTACCCACAAGGATTTTGTATGTTGGGACTTGGAGCCAGCCACGTCTGCGACTCATGGAGAGCAAAGGCGTCAAAGGCGAATATGTTGCCTTGAACCATTGTTGGGGAGGCCGAGACCCGACGACCACCACAGCTGACAACTATCTCGCAAATATGGCTGCCATAAACTACGAAGCACTGCCCAAAACCTTTCAAAACGCCATCGTGGCTACACGCAGTCTCGGCTTCCAGTATCTCTGGATAGATGCTTTTTGCATCCTCCAGGGACCCTCAGACGAGGCAAAGGTTGATTTCGAACGGGAATGCGCTAGAATGGCGCAAACATTCGAGAACGCCGGCCTGACCATTTGCGGTCCTGCTGCCGATTCGCCCTATGCAGGTTTTTTACAAGCACGGCCTGTCGACAATGTCCGCCCTTGCAAGTTGACAAGGCGTGTTGAAGGGATCGCTATGGAGAGAATGACATTGTGCCACAGAGATCATTGGTATGAAAGACATATGTCAAGAGGCCCTTCATATTCTGCCTCACGAGCCTGGATCTTCCAGGAACGCCTGCTCTCACCCAGAGTATTGTATTTCGGTCGCGATCAGATGTATTTTGAGTGTCTTGAGAGTGACTGCTATGAGAGTCTTCGATGGATCGCCTATGGAGGCAGTGAAACAGGGAAGCGTGGCCTACTACAGCGGTGGATAGCTCAGGAGAACGTGTGGCTCAATATTGTAAGCGATTTCACCAGTCGCAAGCTGACTGTCGAAAGCGACCGACTTCCAGCTCTTTCAGGCGTGGCACATCGCATGCAGAATCGTCGTGGCGACAAGTATGTCGCAGGCTTGTAGAAGGAAGACATCCGTACAGGGTTGATGTGGTACGTTGATGATGACGATGACGAACAGAACAGTCTTATACCAGCCTCGAAAAGAGCCCCGACATGGTCCTGGGCTTCCTGTGACAAGCATATTACCTTTCCGACCTTGGGTTACAATGGCCTAGCAGAGACGACACTTGCCATAGTCTTCCACTTTGAGGTATCTAGTGTCGAGGCCCCTGCGATAGGCCAAGATCCTTGCGGAGAAGTACACGATGGGAAACTAGTGGTGCATGGCAAGGTGCTCGGAAGCAGATTACGAGCCCTTAAGGACGAAGACGACGAAGATGCGTTGACTTTATGCGAGGCAAATTCGAGAGGTTGTAAGATTGCCGAAGCCTTCTTACCCGATGTTTCAGCGTCGAAGATACTCCAACAGCTTGGAGATGAGACTATGGTCGTTACGTGCATTCTTCTGGCGACACTATCTCATGATAGCAGTACTGCTGTTGCAATGGTGCTTCAGCCGATGGATACTAGGGGAGAAACGTTTCGACAATTGGGCCTTGCGTCATTTGCGAAGGGGATAACTGCCGCCAGTGATATACCTGACGTATTTCGCAAGTGCGTTAGGAGAGATGTGATAATTCTTCAAGACGTCTTCTAAAACTACTCTAACGTCAATGTAGGGGAAGCGGAACAGTAGGAGAAGCGGAATACTACGTAGGTAGTATTAGATATTCGTAGAGTAGTTCTAATCTTACTACAAGTATGATAAGAAATACCTAGAGTAGAAAACTACTTTAGCTATTTTAAAAATTAAGGAAAATTAAGAAAAAAATATCGACTATATGATATAATACTGCAAGATGAATCTCTACGGATCTGTTGTACTAGGTCATCCGTGTCTCCCTAGTCAGATTTCTTGTACAGTACCAAGAAATTATATACGAACAATGCTGATGATGGAATTTTGCTACTATGATGTATGGAGAGACTCTCCGCCCCTGCCAACTACCTGTGTTCTCAAACATTATCCTCAGAGGTTATGCTGCTTAGTCTTGCGATTGTATTCGGTGATGGTCTCGGAGATCATTGCTACAAAGTCAAAGTGCCAGATCTTGTGAGAACGATTTCTAATCTCTTCAAAGCAAATCTCTGCTTTCGTCCATCGGCTGTGATCCGCCCATTCGGGCTGGTGATACAAATCACAGACTCTCTGGCTACTGTTCACCAGCCACTGGTCTCTTGCCTGTCGCATGTTGTTGTAAGTCTCAAATGCAATCCCCAAGGCCTAAGCCTTGTCAATCGAAGTCGTCATAAGCTTGGCGGTGACTTGGTCAAATACACAGGCAGAGTACATCTTCAACTCCCAAGCATGCGCCTGCTCCGTGATGGGGGCTAGAGGCGTGTGCCGCGTCACCGGCTAAACAGACCCTTCCATCGTTGTAGGACGGCACCGGATACTCGTACAGATCGAACACTGCCCATTTCTCCAGTTTCTCTGGGAACAAAGCTATGGTATTGCGAACACATGGGTTCCAATTTTGGAAGGCTTCCACGAGATCGTTTCTGGATCCAGCTGCGACAAGCAAATTGTCACTCGGCCAGTCTTTGGGGTCGGAGATAAATGCTGTGGCGTTGACGAGGGCACCATTCGCTACAGGATAGTGGATCAAATGGGCTCCAGGGCCGACATGGTTATGTTGGTTTCTTGCCTTGTACTCTCCCAAAGCCTCGATGGCTTGTTCCATTGGAATAAGAGCACAATGCGCGACCTTGTGCGTGTAGCACGGGAATGTTGCTGGGTTCTGCTTGCCAAACATGAGTTCTCGAACTTTGGATTTAATTCCGTCACAAGCGATGACTATATCGATGACAGGTCAGCTCACTTAGCCGTGACAGAACATTCAGCACGGTAACTTACTCGCGTCAGCCTCAGCTCGGGTATCGTCATTGAAGTGCAATGTCAACTTCTCGCTTCTTTGCACGCCCTCCAACCTTTTTCTCAGCTCTATGGTGCCTTTCGGTATGATCTTCACCAAAGCCTCCAAGAATTGATCCCTTCGACAACCTTCAAACCCTCTGTATCTAGCATCAATCTTGTACAGCAGACTTTGCGCCTCATCTCTCTCGTTGAAGCCATCAGTCCAACGCAAGTAATCATTAGGATCATTCTTGTCTTCAGACGTTGGCACGGATCCACCTGATCGCAAAGCGAACACAATGGCAGGGTTGATAATCTCCATACATTTGATCGCGTTGGCAGTGAAAGCAATACCAGCGCCAATCTCCCTAAACCCCCGAGCTTGCTCGTAGAGTTTCACTTTGATGTTGCGGTGCACGAGTCCAGCTGTTAGTATGAGTCCCACGATACCACCGCCGACGACGGCTATCTCGATGGGTTCCTCGTTGAAGGCGATACTGCCCATATCTTCGGTTAGTGACGGAGGGCGCGGCGATTTGGGATGGAGTACAAGGTGTGTCGAAGGACTAGAGTAGGATTTTATCACTACATCCAGGTGCCGTTCGCCCGATGCGATTCTCGCAGACTCTGGCGGATGTACAAAGCATACTATGCTTACCTGAAAAACATGAGCGGAGTTTTGGATGAGCCCCTCAGCCCTGTACCGAGCCACACGATGATCGGAGACGCCTTACATCAAGGTCGGCGCACATGATCATTGCCCGGAATCGGCAACGCTTACGAGACCAGCTTCGAAGTCACAAGCAAAGATGACAATCTGTTGATTGAAGAGATGAAGATCGTAACCAGGACTGCCTGTACTACACAGCTAACTTGAGTACTCCAGTCCAGGCATGGGCACAATATATTGAATATTGCAATAATATTGATATTGACAATATATTGTACAACATAACAATATGGGGTCTAGCTGTATAACAACAATAATGAACTAACCAATATGTTGTAGGATTCAATAATATTACAATATTTGTCAATACCTAGTCACGTGACTTTAGAATGCTAGATTGGTATAGATTTCCCTAGATTTAAGAAAGCTTAAGTGCTATATAGACCCGCTTCAGCCCTATTTTCCACGCAGCCCCGCTGCTGCGCCGATTACCTACGCGCAGTCCGCGGCTTCCTGTATGTCTAGCCCAATTTGGACGCTCGCTGCATTCCTCTGGAGCTGACTTTCACTTCTCCGACTTTCTATCTTTTTCATGACATTTACCTTCTACGCCCTACCAACACAACCATGAGCTCTTAAATCTCAAGCTTCTTCTTAAGCGTACCATCTACTGTACAGCTTGAAGTCCCTAAAGAGTTATAGCGCGTACACGACTTTAAAAGCACACGAAATGAAGCTATATTAGAAGAAGAAGAAACTACTAAACCTAGATTGGAGATGGACCGCCTCCTAGGATACGAACTATCGCGCGACTGAAAGAAGCTTCGTTCATTCATCTGGTAGTACAGCTAGCGTCTGTTAAATGCTGAAGGCTATAAGCATTGGATCTGCTGCAATTGTCATACTTCACCTCTAAAACCTAAGAAGCTAAAAGGACACCTTTTTAAGACTACAGCACAGACCTCTAGGCCTATCTACCACCTGCGCGATAGTTATGGGATTGTTACGCTAGGAGCTACTCTAGTGAAGAGACCTCCTACACCTTCAGTTAGTTGCTAGTAGGCTTCTATTATAGGCTTTACTTCGTCATCTAGAGTGCGCACTTCAGACACGCCTTTCAATTACAACGTCTTTAAAGGTCTACTACTATAGTTGTTTACTATACAACCTATTCCCCTAGCACTTATTGAAGACGATACTTTCAGATCACTTCTTATCTACTGCTAGCTAGCCCTACATGACTGTATTCCTTCGCGGCGGAGCCTATAGCGTTACATTGAAGCGACCTATAATAGTAGTCTCGCAATTGTCGAAAGTCACCTACAATCTGCTACTACTAAGATCAACCTATCCTTCGATCTATGGACATCCCTAGGTCATCGCCTATCACTCCTTAGCGTTATAGCACATTATCTTAACTCTACTTTCACTCTATGTGTAGTCCTATTAGCTCTACTGCGCATAGAAGGTGCTTATACAGCTGTCAATCTTTCTAATCAAATCGGCTCGATTTTGCGATACTTCAACCTTTAGGAGTCGTTTGGCAACGCCATTATAGATAATGCATTTGAGAACGCTGCCTGTCTGGATCTGCTCAGCGCCGAGCTGTTTATTGATACTCGTAAGTGCTACATGTGCTGTATGGGCCATGTTATTAACCTTATAGCACAGTAGGTGCTATTTAGTGGTGATATAGAGTCCTTCGAAGAGTTGATAACTAACGTCACAGCTGTCAAAGCTGAGCTACACGCGTGGTAGCAAAAGGGTCCTATTAGTCGACTACATAACCTGATAAGGTATATCTGTGCATCTAAGCAACAGAGGTCTCTATTCCTACAGGTTCAACAAGACTAGCCAGAGGTAATGCGAAGTGAGCGACTTTGTAGTTAAGATGCTTATAAGCTTAAGTATGACAATCTGACACAGTGGAATAGCTGGTACGACGTAGCTGAGCATGCATTAGATCTTCGTTATGCAGTTGACAATACTGTTGATCGTGAGCTTAAGCCTTATTATCAGAAGCTCGCTCAGTTCAACATGCGCAACTCGTAGTCAGCCGCGCTGCTAAAGGAGCCGAGTTTGCTTCTCAATCAATTGAACAACAATGACTAGCAGGTTATTACTAGCTACATCAAGCTTCTTAAGCTGTTGAAGGATGCTATAATGAAGCTTTAGGGCAACATCAACACTAGCTCGAAGCATAGTAGACCTATGAAGGGAGCAATCTAGTAGGTACTGCCTATCTTTAAAGAGATGCTCGCTGCCTTCGAAGATGCGCGCGAGTGTCATCAGCTAAGCTCTTAATATACCTCTCAACCTACACAGTCATAAGCAACACCAACCGAGCACCCCTAATGCTAAAGGAACATACGGAGAGGCAAGCCCTTAACGCATTTAAGCGACTCTCAATCCACTGAGGGCGCCGCTATAGGAGCTGATGAAGTTATAGCCCCTAAGCATGAGTATAATGATCAAGCTATTCACTTTAGCACAGCTATCAATGCTAGCTAGCAAAAGCTTAAGCAGTACTATAATCAGAGCGACGTTACGCCAATTCATAGGGCCGCAGTCCTACTACATCTACGCATAAAGTAGCGCTAGTTTGAGAAGTACTAGGCATCTAAGCCAGAGTAGATTGCAGATACACGTGCATCTATAGCTGAGCTCTAGAGTGAATATAAGAACAAGAAGGTAACTATCGCTATATCTACAGCTCTACTAATAAAGCTGTAGGATGAATGGTTATTAGTTAGTATAGACACCTTTAACCAACTATAGCTGTATGAGAAGGAGCCCTACATAGAGGACTACTTAGCATTCGACTCACCTATCCCCTACTAGCTTAACAAACGTGCAATCTAGCTGTAGCTTACACAGATAGCACTTGACGTCTATTTAACGCTAGCGATGAGTGACGAGCCAGAGCGCGTGTTTAGTATAGCTAGTAGTATACTACAACCGAGCCGTCGACGCCTCACGAGTGCAGCAATGCAATAGTTGTTATGCTTACGAAGTTAGCAGAAGAGTAAGATTATTATACTCGATCAACGTCTCTTAAGAGCGGCAGTCCTCATAGTAGATAGCCTACTACTACTACCAGTACCACTACTAGTAGGAGTTAACGTAGATAACGAGGATGACAGGGATGTTATTACACCTAAGATTGTATAGTAGCTGCTTATAGATAATGACGAAGATCTGTATTCCTAAAACCCTAAGATCTTAATCTATAAGAACAACTTTACTTATAAGGTCTTAGCAATATATTGCAATATTATTGACAATATATTGCTAAGACCAATACAACTACAACAATATAGGAGCTCCTTCACAATACAACAATATTAGCTCAGATCTCACAATATTATTGTTGTGCCCATGCCTGCTCCAGTCTTGACAGCTGTCAAACAGATTGCCTCCACCAAAGCGTTGACCTCTCTGGTCTTGATGGGAACCCGATGATCCTGATCAAATTCGAGAGGGATGCTGGAGTCTCGGGTACAGTGCCTCCTATAGAAATTGCGGTGCAACTCAAGGCCAGGATCTCGAGAACCATGGACGTGACTCGTGGGGACTTGCAGAACATGACGGCTCAAACCCCAACTTGGCTGAGGCGCAGCCGCCGAGGTCGACAGCTCAATAGCGTCAGCTAGCCCTTCAGGAGGTGGAGTTTCTCTATCTAACCAGACTAGTGGTCCTCTGCCTGCAAGCAAAACTGCAAACCAGAAGCCAGGCCACATCATTGCGTTGCGCCCTGCCATCTCCCGAGACAGCTGTTGAGTGTAGAGAATACTTGCTGCAATCTTGGCTCCTTAGCTGAAGCCCAAAAGCGCAACCCAATCTCCTGTAGCGCCCTTCAGATCGTCGAGGTATATTGCAGTCGCTATCTCAGCATCGATCTCGTCGATAATTTGGCAGGCAGTCCGGGTCTGGTCTTCGGACGATGTCTGTAGCCATGCTTTGAAAGGACCATAGTCCTTGTAGACGGAGGTCACGTCTGAACCTGGCTTTGCTGGTAATGATGCTTCTGCGTAGACTAGGCGGAACCAAGGTCGAAGTGCTCGTTCGATAACACGGCATTGCATGCGGAAGATTCTTGCGTTTGTGCCTCCTCCATGCAAGCACAGGATTCGTGGGAGATCAATTGTGGTATCATCTTTCTGCGTAGATCGAGCGATCATTTTGGGCGATCTTGACAACAAACGGTATTGATAATTCATGGACTGACGAGGCAATGCTACACGCACAAAATGAGGTACTCAAGGCAGGTTATACATGATTGAAGCTGGTCGCGATGTAGGGCACCTCTGGCCTTTCGCAATCAGCTTCTGGTCGATCGCAGGCAGCCACGATCGAATGGCAAGCTGATACCAAGGACCAGGCAGTATTATTCCAGCTCGTATCAGCACGTTACGATCGCTTGCCGGATATGCCTACAGAGCTCGGATCTTGGCCGGCTTTACTCTGCCCTCGGCCGAGGACCTCGATCTCCGAGCATGTTATTCTTGCATGAGATCCTGAATACTCTCTCTGCTGGATTTTTACTATCACCTTCAGTTATCCAGTCATAGCAGCGCGCTGCAATCATGAGCAGTCCAAAGATTGACTCGACATCAGGTTCAGAGAAAGAGGTCGCCAGGCATGAGCCTGGAAGTGCAACTGCACATGTTATGAGCACTGAATCTAGTACGAACGCTCCGAAAGCGCCAGGTCCACTTCCAAATGGAGGTCTTACAGCTTGGCTGCAAGTCCTTGGCTGCTTCATGCTATACTTCAATACTTGGTCAGTGAGAACATCTAAGCTATTGCATGGCCTAGACTAACGATCGATCAGGGGCCTGGCAAACGCATTCGGCGAGTATCAGACATACTACGAGTCTGGTACACTTTTTCAAGAGTCATCTTCAAACATTGCTTGGATCGGCTCCGTGCAGTCGTTGCTACTACTGTTGACTGGCGTGTTTGCTGGACCCTGCTACGACGCTGGTTATCTTCGGTCACTATTGGTCGGCGGATCCTTCCTGGTTGTCTTCGGTCATATGATGCTCAGCATCTGTGACGCATATTGGCATGTCTTGTTGCACCAAGGTGTCGTTGTGGGCATCGGAGCAGGGTAAGATCTGATCTGAATTTGCAACTTCCTGCGTTCATAGCTCACAACAACCCATCAGTTGTCTATTCGTTCCGTGCGTCGCCATCTTGCCTCAGTACTTCAGCACTCGGCTCGGACTTGCTATCGGGCTTATATCTTCAGGATCGGCTCTCGGGGGTGTTATCTATCCAATTGTGCTCTACCGGCTGATTGACACGATTGGCTTTGGCTGGTCAACTCGAGCGATCGGGTTCATCGCATTGGGTACTCTGCTCATACCAATCACCGTCCTGCGCCTACGAGTAGCGCCTCCTAAAGTCAGGGCCATGGTAGATCTGTCGGCTTTGACTGACATCTACTATATGAGCTTCGTGGTCGCCACATTTTTAGCTTTCATGGGCTTGTTTGTCCTCCTCTTCTATCTGTCTTTCTTCACACAGAATACTGGGATCTCCAATGGCAGCATGGCGGCGTATATTGTTGTCATTTTCAACGCTGCATCTTGCTTCGGGCGAACGGTTCCTAATGCCATCTCAGACAAGACTGGACCATTCAACCTCATTGCACCTGGTACCCGAGATGCGACCAATCAGTGCAATTATCAATGGGGGTCCAGTGCACTGGTTACGTAATCAGTGCAGTGCACTGGTAGGCTCCTACCAATCAGTGTAAGTGAGGTCTACCAGTGCACCGATTCACTGGTAGATATTAGGGGTTCCCTAACCCTAACCCTAAGCA
>Ga0265797_10007100_pt1 | contig 15489 bp, 3 predicted proteins | sample P2T30metagenome_FD_192433 | JGI IMG/M metagenome (GOLD analysis project Ga0265797, IMG submission 192433) | Plant litter microbial communities from East Loma Ridge, Irvine, California - P2 T30 | ecosystem: Environmental > Terrestrial > Plant litter > Unclassified | place: USA: California... | reverse complement strand
TGCTCACCTTCTTGGCCAATATCAACGCATCCTTCATTAGCAGATTCAACCGCTGCTTCAACTTTGCCTGGTCCTTCTCCTTCTCAAAAGCGACCTCGGTACCGTAGTAGAATAGGTATGCTGCCTTGATCGTGTCATGTTTCTTGTTACCGATGACGGTGCTCTCGAGATTGTAAAAGGAAAAGTAATCGGTAATCTTGTGAGTGTTGGGGTCTTCAACGACGTAGCTCCAGACAACCTGTTCCTTAGGTTTCTCTTTAGGCGCCATCCAGTGCTCGAACTCGGTCTTGTTGAAGACCTGTGCCATATCCATGCGCTCAAGGTATCGCTTTAGAAGATCGAGGGCCGCATCAACATCCTTTGCTTCCATTTCACGAAGGCCGGGTGTGGATGTGGTGTCTGGTAGCTTGTACCGTATGATCTGGCGCTGTTTAGTGCTGCCGTGGGGAAGGGGAGAGAAGCCGACGTCGTACAGCTTCTCCCAGTCGATGGCGCGGTGAAAGTAACGGGCGGTCGAGACAGGTGTAGGTAGAAGGGAGCCGACGGTGTATACAGCCTGGAATGTACCTTCAACATAGCAGCGGCGAGTGATCTCCTTGATCAGAACTGGTGCCAGCCGTTTCGAGCGGAGCTTCTTGTGGACGCAGAGGAAGTTTACTTCGGAGCAGTTGAGAACCTTTTCGCGGATGCGCATCTGTATTGGGATGCCTGATATGAAGGCAACGAGCTTGCCAGAGGCGGTTGCGCGGACGCCGACGTGCCATTCCTTCTTCCACCCAGGCGCTTTCAGGGCCCTACACATGTCAGTCTGGACGCGAGAAATCGCATTGGCGCAGCCTTACCAGTTTAGAAATGACGGCGAGTACTTGAAGCGGAAAGTCGCGTCCTTGTCCTCGACGTAATGGTTCGTGAGCAGCTCATACACTTCGTCCAGCTGCTTCTCGTCTTCGAGATCCATGGTCACCCATTCAAAGCCTGGGTACATGGGGCTGGGGTTCTTGTCTACTTCCTCAATCTTGATCTCCTTAATAGGACCATCCTTGATCTTCTCCGTGTTTGCCATCTCGTCGAAGCTGGGTACCGGTTGTGTCTTCCAGAATGCGTGACTAGCCATGTCCTTTTGACTACCCTGAGGTGCCAGCCCGGTCAACATCTCGCTCAGGTTGAGCTTTTGAATGAGCTTTTGTAGATCCTCCTTGTTGTTCGCCTTGCCTTGGAGTTCATTGGCGAGTCCAGGGTTGTTTGCAAGCAACATGTTCATCGCCTCCTTTGGTAGCACTCCACTCGCAGGCGCATTCAGGTCTGTTACCTCGCCCGCCTTGCCTTTGCCGCTGAGAGCATCTTTGATCTTACGCTTTTTACTCTTCTTCTTCTTTGCCGAGGCGACTTCGGCCCTGTCTACTGTTTCTGTCGCATCGTCGCCGCTCTCGTCTGCTGATTCGGCTTCTGCCTGCTTGCTCGATTCGGCGACGACTTCGGCCGCTGCTTGCTCGTTTGCGTCGGGATCTGAAACCTTGGAGGCTTCTTGAGGCATGGTAGGGGAGAACCGGAGATTAGGAATAGGGAAGTCGCGGAGGTAATGCGGGAGTCTTGTGACTGTTGTCGCGATGTTCGATAGCTGAGGAACACTTGCTTGAGCACTTGCTTGGGTGGGGCATGGAGGGGTAGCCACCACGCATGTTTACCCTGCACTTTATTCACAACCACCAACCCTCAATCTATCCATCCACAACAGCTATTTCCTTGATTAGCTGCATTCAATCCCCTGATGTCGTAGTCTGTAGTTCTCTTCTGTATCGAATACAACTCTAGTATACCTGTGCGATTGTTCCTCGAGCGTAGCCCATTATAGTGTAAGTGAGAGAAGCAAATATATTAGGACTATAGTTATTCCCCTCAAAATTTCTTTGATATCTAATTGCTATAGGAATTCATTCGCTCATGTGACGGGGCATGACACGGACCGTGGCCAATGTTCCAAAATGGGAAACTCATCCCTGAAACCTGTTTCTCATTTCGTGCTGACAATGCAGGAAGATATTTTCTGTGTGTCTTTCGAGTAGAGAACAATCGTCCCAGCATCCTCACTTTGGTCATTGGTAGCAACAGCTGCTGCTAACAATGCTCTGCCGTTGAAGATGGCCGTATTAGGAGAGAGAATCTCCCCGCTATGCCAAAACGAAATAACGCCATCCTTGAGCTGTGGTTTGACAACAAGCATGGCGCCGTTTGAATCAATTGCCCAGAGTTGGACGGCGTTGTCATTGCCAAGCGTTGCCGCCAAGTCCGACTCCGTGGCTGCAGTTCCTGGACCGGCTGCCAGTCCTACATCCCAATCGTCACTGTCCTGGATTCGAGCGGCAGTCATGATGCTGCCACTTCTGTCCGCCCAAAACACTCGACTCCCGCTCTGGGGAGTCGAGATGGCGGCCAAACCCTTGACTGGTTGAGTGCCGGCATCGGTCTCGTCGCTGCCATCCCAGACAGTACCGAGTGTCCCCTTCATGCCGGTCTTGCCTGGCTTAAAGTAGCACACCGCGCCTGCTCGACTGAACCAGATTACCTCACTTGCTCTTGCAACCGTGGACAAGGGACTGGTTGGACTGGGGGCACTGTCTCCCTTTGCAATAACGATAACGTCGGACCATTCTCCGCCGTCTTCGTCTTCTGGCGGCTCGCTCCCGGCAATCAGCGAGGGAGGTGCCGAGTACATAGAACCGACCAACCGTCCCTTTCCATCCACCCATAACAGGTAGATTCTGCTCGCTCGAACGACGGCGGTGATCGAAATCACGGCATGTGCTTGTCCTTCAAGCTTGGAGCTCGCAATGGCTGTGCCATCTACACTGAAAGGGAAGTCGGAAGTGCGAGTGAATTTGAGTGCTTCAGTCCCAGAAGCCACAGATACGCATCGGCGTGATTGGATTGAGCCTATGGAATCGATCCAGAAGATTTCTTCGTGCGACGGATGCAACGAGACATGGGCAACCCCCGATGACGCGGGATGGGCGGATGGGGTCCCTTCTCTCGAGGAACTTCCAGGTGCTTCTACCGAAACAATCTGAGAGGTCTTTCCGAGTTCGCCAGCCGGCCCGCTCACCCGCACGTAGACGCCGGTGACAGTTCCAGCTGTGTTGGCCCACAAGACCGAACTAACAGACGAGAATGAAAGCGACGAATCCGGACTGACCGGATCGGCAAAGATTGGACTTGTGTTTTCGGAGATGAAGATGGGAGCCGACGGAGGCGCCGGAACAGTGTAATGGATTGTGGCTGGTTTGCCTCGGACTGATTTCCGGTTGAATCGGGCCGAGATGACGAACTCCGATCCTGGATTGATTTGCCATGTGGAATCAGTCAGCAAGTTCGTTGACGTGGTCGGCGTGGCCTCGTCCATCGGCACCTCTAGCCATGAGATTGGAGAGGTTGAGGCTGCTGGACGAGCGCTGAGACTGATGGACGAAACTGAAGGAACTTTGGTCCATGATACTGCAAGAGAGGGAGGCACACCGATTCCACCGCCCCGAACGGCAAGCGTTGGCACCGGAAGTGACGATTGGGACATTGTCAGCTTCCAAGGGGCGCTGGTCTTTGTCTTTTGGAACCGTGAGTCCTGAATCACCAGCTCGATGTTGGCCACCACTGGGATTTTGACCGCTGTTGTCTCGACTAGACCAGCACGCACATCGGTATCAACAATCCTTGTCACACTACCGCTGCTATCACCACTGCACTCCAATTCCTTCACTTTGCCGGTATCACGCTGGACTCGAAGGAATACATGACTGTCCTTTGGACGCTCAATCGCCGACGTAAAGGAAACAGTAAGCTTGCCGGACTCGAGATCCAAGAACGTCTTTTCCTTGTCCTCATCGATTGTCAGCAGCGGCACGTAATCGACCTCGAGTTTGTTGCTAGACTTGCTGAACAGCTTCAACTGGGGCTGTTCCTTCTTCGACACAGCACGGGTTTGACACACAGCGGCATTGATGATGTCACCATGTGCCACATGATCAGATGGAAGTGTGAAGAACGCACTTCCGGAATGCTCAATGTCACGGCCCGAATCGGGATCGGCTTCCACTGCTTCGGCCTTGACCCACGTTCCAGACGGAAGGATACCATACACAGTGAGGTCGTCTTGTGGGCCAGCATCGCTCTCTGGTGAGGGACTAGTCCAGCTGACCCATAGTCTGCTATTCTTCATGTCCGCACGCACATCCGATACTCGCCCGCCAATCGGAAGGCCAGGAGAGTACACATACTCCGAATCTCGGTACTCATCCGACAGGGAAACGTTCTTCGCTCGTGCCATCGCAGTGTCTGCACTAAACCCGTTACCGGGATCGGCCAGATGCTCCGAACAAGAGAAAACTTCATGCACCACATTCTTTGTGTCATACCGAACGTCCCAATACAGCATTTCGTCCATATTGGGGCTCGGGCCGCCGCAGATCTGCACCCTCAGCCATTCACTGTAGCCCGTGACTTCAACTCTGGCAGTATCATTCGCCGTTTCCACTTCCAGCTCTACAAGTGTCGGAGGACGGAGATATGGTGTGAGGATGAGCTCGGCAACCGTGCTCCAATTGCTTGCCATATACACAGTCTTGTGCATAACCCCATTCTCGTCCGCCTTGGCTACCTGGAGCGAGGCCTTGACTCGAGCGAAGAACGTCCGTTCGTATGGCCACGTGGCTGCGTCTTCCAGAACAGCGATCGAGGTTCCTGTAACTGTCTGCTTCACGGGATTAGTGAAAATCTTGTCGTGGCTTATTTCCACAGTCCATGTGACGTCGCCCTTAGTCGTCAGCTGACCATTCAGGTCCATCAAGACTGTCGGCAACGCCTTGGAGAAGTCGAGCTTCAATTGCCGTTTTTGCGGTTCGTCCACCTCAGCAGTGAAAGTGGCAGGCTTCAAGTCCACTACCATCATTTTCTCGAACTTGGCCTTGTGTTCGCTCAGCGCCTTTTCAGCCGCCTTAAGCTTCTCTTCTGCCTCGGCAAACCGCTTCTCAATCTGCTCCTTCTCCTCCGGAGTGGTTGTGCTGTTCTCGGCCACCAAGTTCTTCAAGCGACGACACGCCTCTAGAATTATCAAGGCCGCTGCCACGGCCGCTAGACCGATTAGAAGGCTCTCTCCAATCGTGAGTGCCGCTCCAACAATCGTCGCCACTCCCCCAGCCGCCAACACAACCACATCCCCAACGGCGTCCACCAGTTTCTCTGCGATTTCCAGAAGATCCCACGATTCGTCGATACTCTTGTTGACTTGCTTGTTTCCTTTGTTCGTTAGGTTCCTGTTCTTTGTTCCCCGACAAAGGAAGCTCGCGATCAGCTCGGGAGCGAGTTGGTCTAGCGCCAGAACACCAGCTAATATCGCCAGATTGCCTGGATTCTTGACCAGCTCCTCCGCAACCAACCCGAGATTATCAAGCACAATCGCCTTGATTGCCGCTAGCAGTCCATCCTTTCCAACCTTGGGCTTGATCCGCAGAGGTAGGTCTTTGAAGTGGACGCTAAAAAGGAAGACGCTGCCGATTTCCGTCATGATGTCGTATTGCCAGGTGAACTTTAGCTCGAGGTCGCCGTCTTCGTTCAGGATACTCCTGTGTTTGCCGCCAAGAATATCACGGTTGGTATTTGGATCAGTATCAGATCCAGATCCCGTCTCAGCTTTAGTGTCAAGTGCAGCAACAGTGCCAGTACTAGCCACTACCTCTGTTCCAGCATCAGCCACTGCTTCTGCTCCAGCAACAGCCCCAATGCCTGCTTCTCGAATCTCCGGAACCTTGATTCCCTCTTTCAGTTCTCCCTCCTCCGGTAGCCGGACCCTAAACTTGAACTTGCCCACAATCGTCTTTTCAAACGCCAATTTGACCAGTGGCTCGCATACACATCCTTTCTGCTTCAATATCCTCGATCCCTCTTCCAGCAGCTCCTCCACCTTTGCAATGTCCGAGAACGCATCCACCACCTTCAAGCCGTCTAAGCGGAAACGACTGTTCTTGTATTCGAAGCCAATCTCATGGGCCTCTCCTCCAAGTCCCAAAAAGTCTGCTGGAACCTCGATGCTTCCATGGAATCGTGTTGGCTCCGTCTTGTATTCGAGACTCGCGCTGAGCGGAGCACATCCAAACAGGCTCACACCCGCTTTAACTTCAAAGGAAACCTCCTTACTATCAGACTTTGTCCGGACCACAACAGCGGGCCCATCATACTGCTCAGGGGTTTTCGTTGACTTGTATCCGCTCAGTTCGACAATCTCCAGATCAATGACTTCCTTATACACTGCCGAGAAGGATATTCCTGCCGTCTTGGCATCACCAATGTTCACACCCAGTTCGAACGGTTTGTCAAAGAGATACACAGTGGCGCTTAAATGGTAGCCAGGCCATAGATGCGTTTGCTTGTATGGGATAGTGTCGTGTATCGGCATAGCACTTGATGTTCTTGAGGAAACATAGTAAATCATCGCCGACTCGAATCTAAAATCCGGATACTTCTCCGGCCACCCGACAGACGAAGATTCTAGATCTTCAGGACCCGTCACCAGAAGCTTCTTGTGGAAATCTCTTACACTGAGCCCGCCAGTGACTCCCGTGTCGTATTGCAGCAAAACACTTCTCGGTATCATGTCTTGGAAGAGGATCATTCCAGTCAAATGGGGCTCTCGTTCGCTGGCACCTGCTGGTGATAAGATGTCCCTTCCCAATTGCACTTTTCCTGTTACGGTCAGATAGTTTCCTGTTGCTTTATCCTTGCGGAACGCTCCCGCCACCTCCAAATCAACAAGCTTCACGTTAAACATCTCCTCAAATGGCTTCTCCAGTGCCGGTCCCCCGGCTCTCGCCTTGAACCGCGTCTCTGAGTGGTCCACATGCAAGTCAATGTCAAAGTCGAGTGTGTCCTTTTGCAGACCCCCAAACTTGAGCAATGCTCTGACTTCCAATCTTCGGGTATTGTTCGACGTTGCTTCGTCGCCTGGATAGTAGATTCCAGTGCCATTCACCACCGTCATGAAACCACCCAGAAGGTTGAGATTCTCGATTTGGAGGCTGTAAAAGGACTCGCTCTGAGCAGACATATTCGACACACACGCAAACAGAAGCAACTTTGTTTCGGTCGGCGAGGGCAAATCTGACAGTGTATTCATGTCTGACACTGCACAGGCCAGACTCGATTCCAGAAGGCTCTCGCTCGAGGTTGCATCCCCCGGGCTGGGAACGGTGATTTCGGCGAAGAACCACGCCCCTGGAATGATCTTTTCCTCGGGTTTGAGCTTCGACAAGATCGTCACGTCTTGGTGGTCCTGTGGTGTTTCTTTGGGTTCTGCTGGCGCTTCCGGCCCATCTGGTGTCCCCATATCGAGCATCTTCTGTTGTTTGCCGTTATCCTTACTCGTTTTGAGGTCATCCAGGAGTCCCTGAACGGAGGTCTCGTAGGTCACCACTTGCATCGCAACACGTCTTATCTTCCACACGTTGGACACGCCGGTCTTCTGCGAGGCCCACAGATTGTGCACATTCTCGGCATTTAGCGAAAAGTACACTCCATACTTGTCTGGTGCCTCGACCAGCTTACGACTTGAGAGGACAACATATCCAATATCTTTGATCTTTCCGAGAAGAACAAAGCGTGGGGCCTTGAAATCGATGAAGAGGACTGCCGTCCCTTCCACAACGAAAGGGGTTGGACTTGTGCTCTTCACCAAAGTAGACCAATTGGAAGTCTGGTTCGTCTTCGATAGTGGATCAGCAAAGCTTCCAATCTCCCCTCCCTCGGTACTGCTTCCGCTGGTGTCCCGCATAATACTTGCCCTGAGAGTTGCTCCGCGTCCTGGAGATATATCCAACGTCGCTCGAGCGCTTGTAAAGTCGTTGATCGTCATTTCTCCATGTAAATAGATCTCATACTCAAGCTTTCGCTTGGTGTCATCTGACAAGGTTGCAGACTTGGTGATTCGAATGTATGCCCCCAGCTTCTTCACATCAAATTTCAAATCGCCGCCAAAATCGCCGCTCCACACGTTTTCGCCGAATGCAACTGCCTCCAGAAATTCCCCAGGCTTGAAGACGAAATACACCGATCCCACCAACTTGTCTTTTGGTAGCTTGATATCCGATGGAAACTCGAACTTGCCCTCCCCGTTCGTCAGTGCTGGCGCCAAGAACTTGTCCGCAATGTGTGCAATGTCCAGCTTGTTCTGGTCCACAGGAAGCTCTTCGCCCTTGGACAGCTTCCCCACGAATGCGGTGCCGTATTTTTTGGTATGGCGGAAAGCGACTGTTAAGCGGTAATCGGATATGGTCATTGTACCATACACTGCTGCTTCGATGCTGGATGCTCTACTGCTAGCGTCTGACTTGTCACCAGCAGGCACATCTGTTTTTTCACCTGTATCCAGGTCTGGATTTTCATGCGGAGAGGTTTCTGTTGAGACCGAGTACGTGATTTTCAGCCACAGCCGCTCTAGCTCAAGCGGCGGCGACGTCTCGAAGATTGTAAACTTCTTGTGGTTCTGGACCACCACTTCGAGTTGCTCAAGCTTGAAGCCTCGGCTAGAGGAGCCTGCCTCTCCTCCTGACGGCGCAAAACTCACAATTCCCACTGCATAATCAAGCCCGAACGTAAGGAATCCAGGACAATCCTCCGGCTTTTCGTACTTGGCGTCTTGCATTTCGAATAAATCCATAAAATTCTGCAAGGTGAGAGCGCTCGTATCCACGGCTGAGATTCTGATAGCGATCTGGCCCTTCTTAATTTTGGGTGTTTTAGCCAACTTGGTCGTGTTGGACGGCTTCTCTGACGGATCCTGTTCTAGCTTACTCTCAGCCACAGCCGAAGCATACATGATTTCTATCTTGGCCCGCAGATCATTCAGCTTAATCTCGCCGATAATCGCCAACGTATCGCGGGATGTGTCCTTGAACATGTTACCGACCAAATCTGACCCGCTCGGATCATCCAAACCCGGCTGGTCGAGCAATTGTCCGTTTTTGCCACTTTCGACAAGCCTATTCTCGGCAATCTCAGTCGGCTTGGCCCTTCGGTAATGAACATGGATTCCAGAAATAACAAGCGGGGCGTGAGCGCCATCAATGGTCTGGAAAGACATCGACTCGGACTCTAGAAGGCACAAGTTGAGCTCGGTGATGACATCTTCTTTGAAGCTAAAGGAGACATTTGCCTCGTGGAGGCACAAGTCTCCCACAATGGGAAGTATCCCTGATATCAAGTCGGAAGGCAAGACCGTCGTCAGAAGTTCACCGACCAGAGCGGGGCGAAGTGGAGTTAGCTCAGCAGTGAGTGATTTGGTTTCCGAGCGATACGTCAATTTTGCGTTCAGAGTCCTTGATGGGAGCGACGCCTGAGCTACCCAGTGCAAGGACGATTTGGGTGGTGATGGCGTAGTTGGGTCTGGCTTTTCAGTCACTGCGCTTGCGCCATGCCTTTCCCAAGCAAAGGAGAACGACACGTTGCTAAACTCGAGCTTGCCGAGAGTGAAATCTTCATGACGGAATGCCGCAATTGTCCCCAGAACGCACAGATTCTGCTCAGTTGGCTCGATGGGATGCTCCTCGTCTTGTTCCATCTCGTAGCCCACATCCAAATGGAAGGACATCAACTCGACATCCACCATTGTCTCCACGAACGGCACACCAGTGAGGGGGACAGGCACATCAATCAAGCTTAGGACATCGGCCAGTTTAAGCCCCTCAGGGGCTTCACAATGGAGATATCCGGGGGACATCCTCTGTGGAAGTCCAAATCCAACTTGCAACTCCTTCTCGCGGGCCGGAAGGCTGAAATAGCCGCATCCCTCCGCGTACACGCCTGGACCAGTCCCACCAGAGAGCTCCAGATCCAGCTTCTCGAGCACGAATTTGTTGGTGATGAGGGTGATCTTATCCACCCGAAGAGCGAGGCTCCAGTCAGTGACATTGACCTTGATTTCAGGTGGTGTCTCTCCGCTTCCACTTTCATTTGCAAAGGCCACTCCCAAAGCCACATTCGTCACTTTCAGTTTAGCTAAGTCGCTCAAAACGGGCACATCCGGTCCGAAGGATTCATTAGCACCCCAGTTCATCAGCCTTGCTAGATCCTCAATGCCGAAGCCCTGAGGACAAGTTAGTCCGACATTGAAGTAGTAATTGCCTGTAGGAGACAGAGGAATGGAACTGAATCGAGCCTGTATAAATTGATCTTGGAGCTGCGGCTTGTCAGAAGGCAAATCGACTTTGAACGCGATATCCGTCTCGACCCGATACGTCTCTTTGGTGGGATCCCTGACTGTGACTCTGGCTTGGATGTCCCGAATTGCGTTTGATTTGAGGGTCCCAGGCAGATAATCAAGCCAGTCGTTAAAGTCGACCTGCACGAAGATGCGCGACAGTTCGAATTTGCTGGTGCCCTGGTTCACCTCCTTCAGAGTGAAACCGAATTTGGTGTGCTTAAGGTCGGCCAAGGAGGCTCCCGCGACTGCCCCTGGGTTTGCACTTGGTTGTGGGTTTTGCAAGGTGGATTTGGTCAATGGAACCGGCAGCTTCTCAAATTCTGGAAGCGCCGATTGTGTGCTAGAATCGAAATTCGCGACCATATCGGCTAGCGAGCTGATGTACGCAGCCTCAAACTCGAGCTCAGTCCAGATAGGCTTGATATTGTAACGCAGCGTGAGCTGAACGGCCTTGGAAGTGTCAAAGCCGATGCTTGCCTGGGCCACGAGGGTAATATCTCGATCAGGTTGTGCCTGCACAAAAAAGTCTGATGTGGTAGTTTTGCCGTTTCTGCTTGAGATATGATCGATTGTGGTTATCTCCCCGACTTCGACGGAGAGAGAGTCAAGCGCGACTTTGACGCATCCAAAGTCCATCTGGGGTGAGAACTTGTATTTGTCGCCGTCAATTGTCCCGGCATTGAGTTGGCACAGTACTATTGCTGTTTGGATCTCGTGTTCTCCAAACGGCGTTTCCCGCCATGTAACGGGCGAGTTGTCCAAGTCGGGCAGCAGATATGCAAATCCTGTTTCGAGAATCACTTGCGGGATTGCTTGGGTCAGCCGATCGAGTACCCGCTCAGCGTCTCCGCATATCAGTACCAAAGCAGCTACCAAGGACGTCTTCAAAATATGCTGTGGCTTCAGTCCCTGGCTGACCAGGTAATCTCTTAGGCTGGGGAGTGTGCTAGCGAGGGTGGTTTTCCGCCGAAAGTCCATCGAAACCTCATCCATGTTCAGCGAGACCAGAACAGTCAAGTCGAGCCCCTTTAGCGCCAACTCAATCCCGCAATTGGGCGCCGGTATTTGCAGCTGCTGGTCTCCAAGCTGGAGCTGCAGTGGCGTTGGGGTGTCGGCGGAGGGGACCAGCTTGCACGTTTCAAAGCCGTAGCCGCGAGCCTGGGAAGGCAGGATGCGCTTCTCTGATGGGGGAGGGACAGTGACGGTGGAGTTGGCCATTTCAATTTTGATCAGTTTGGCAAGTTCCATCAAGCCAGGAGGAAAGTGATCTGCAAGCTTAGTTTTGTATCGGAGAAGCGATGAAAACACCTTCTCCAGGGCCGCGCTCGAGTCTGGCATGTGACCTCCCTGTTGGAGAAAGTCGTTGAGGGAAGTAGAGGTGGTGCTAGCCTCATCCGGAACCTCCACTGTTATTGTCATAGTCTCCAATCCCGAGCTTATCGAGTGGAGTTGGAGGTCTGAGGTGGCCTCTTGTGGCGGTAGTAGCGTCCCACTCAATGTTGAGGGCGTCTCGTTGAGGTCAGGAATCTCGAGCCGAGTGTCAGTGGTTGTGGCCAAGTCGGAAACTTCCCGAGTCTCTTCTGGCGCAGCTTCCATGGCATCTTCTGGGCCCTCTTCTACCGCCGCTTCAGCTGGATGTTCCAATGAAACCCCCGCTAGGTCTTCTGCAAGATCTTCTGTGGCTTCTCCTGCCGCTTCCTCCTCCCCGTCATCGACTCGATAGATTACCACAGCACGGCTGGGGTCGAGCTGAATGACCGGTGCCGCGACGATGGCATTCGTCCCATGAAACTGGTGCAGAGCCTCAACCGTTCCGGGCTCGACTATCTTGATCTTAATGATGAGCTCTTCGTTCCCCCACAGCAGAAAGGTCACCTGGCCCAAGCCGTTGTAGTACAGCTGACGGCCGTCAGCTCGATTCACGACTTTCCACAGCAACACACCGTCGATATCCGTGCGATGGTACAGGAGAGCAAAGGTGAAGGCATTGGTCAAGGCCTCGTCATTGCCAGCATCTACCGGCCGGACTGACATGTTTCCTTGAATGATGGTCGGGTTGGCGGGTCTCCCGTAAACCGCCCATTCTCCGTTCTCCACAGTGAGGTGGGGGTTCTGTTGGTTGTTGTCCAGTCTCACATGGATGAAGTGGCCCGTTGGCTGGGATTGCTGGTTATCATCCTCCACCACTTCCATCATCATTTCTTGCAACTTCACCCCATAACGAGCCGCGTTCTGGTAAATAAGGACATTATTGTTGTCGGAAAGACTGTTCCTCAATACCAGCCGCTGGGGTGCATTCTGTAGAGCGCCCAGCGCCTGGGTGTGAGTTCCGACCTCATGGTTTGGTTGTCCTGGCTGTGTATTGAGTGAAAAGAACATGCCATTTTCCAAATACCGGATGTTCAAATATTGCCCGGCAAAGAACTCGTTTAGGCCCAGGTTCCATCTCTTCCCGATTTTCACCAACTGACTGTGGTATAAGTTGCTTGGATCTGTCACATAAAGCGTCGCCGCTCTGCCCAGCGCATTTGGATTCGTCGCATCGGGATACCGACATGCTAAGGCCAGCCCCCAGAGTACTTCATATGTCGGGTGCTGGCTGTTTCCGCGAACAGTGCCGCTGACAGTGTATGTGTCGACTTGAAACCGGGCATAATGCTTCCGAATCTGTATTATCGTCCACAACTCACCCATCAGCCACTGCGTATTAAGTCTACAGTAATTTCTGAACCACTTGACCTTCCGCCTGCCTGTACCAACCCCTGTGTACGGCAGGAACCCGTTGATCCTCCTATTAGCAGCAGTAGGATTATTCCTTAGCCAGGTTTCGTAGGGTGTTCGCCCAGTCAGTGCATCGGGATTTTTCAGAGCATCTTGCAGCTCGGTGTAAAGATCCGACACAGTAGTGTTGTTGTAGACTACAAGATTGGCACATGCTAAGGCCGGTGGCAGTACCCCTCCCACCGCCTGTCGGTGCACTTGCCAATCCAAGGCGTTGCGAACATGCGTCTCTCGTTGGTCGCGAAGCGTGGTGCGTAGCGCCGTGTAGTTGATATTATTGTTGACGATCACGGTTTTGAAGTAGTTGGCAACCAGCTGCAAGCGCTCCAGGTCATCGCGATGGTCTAACACATGGATTTCCGTCTCATCCGGATCCTCAATAATCGCCAGGTTCAGCAGCAAGAACTCGCGCAAGAAAGCTTTGGTGAACGCACAATTGCCGTCGCCAGCCGGATACCAGTCGTCGTGCTGTCCGGTCATTCCACCGTGATGTTCTAGCTTGTACATGTGGGCACCCAGAAGGTTCACTGGGAATTGCTGCTGAATTCGTTGTGCTCTTGCATCGCCGGTAAGGAATGTTCCTTGGTTCTGATTGGAAAAGCGGGTTGTGGTCAAAATGCTGCTATCGTTTTTGTCATGGGCCGTTGTGGTGGGGATAGGAGTGAGATTGCTGAGGTCAGGAGGGGGAATGTGGCCTGGCGGGTAATGTACAAATTGCACAATCTGGTCATGTCTCGGAAAATGCACCTTGATTGTCCCGTTCGCCATGAGATACTCAGCGAAGAGGTTGCTGGTGAGAGGGCGGTTGTTTCCGTAAAATCTAGCAGCCCTCAGCGTCCTTTCTATATGTGTGAAGGAGCTAGTCCTATAGTACGGCGAGAGAAACGGCCCTGTAAACTCGAAATCAAATATGGCATCTTGTCCCGCATGCCTTTTCCTAATCAACTCGAGCAGGCCACCGTAGTGATCGTTGTCATTGTGGGTGTTGATCATCAGTTTGATTTTCGGTTTGCTCGAGTTGAGCCCCCAGACGTGCTGGGCCACGGCCATGAGGTATCGGTAGTACGGCGCCGTGGGGTCTGCGCCTCGGGTCTTTGGTCCGTTGTGGATCGGGCCGCCGTCCACAATCACTAGAAACCGGTCGGCGTTGTTCGGCATGAACACTTCGAGGATAATCGCATCGCCACGGCCTGCGTACACCATGTGGAAGATGATCCGGGAAGCCATTTTGGTGGAAACGGGCTGCAGCGCAATCGAGTAATCGAAATTGAATGGTCACAATCGGGGTAGCTGTAATCGAATATCATAAAATCAGCCAGGCAAATGCTCATCAAGTCGCAGCCGATATCCTGAGCACCCTCACAAAAAACATGACAGACATGCAACTTGTAACTAAGGTCGCAAAACTTCAAGTGTTGCACAAGCACCCAAACTGGTTTATATCAACCTGATATCTCGCAGGAGCTAGACAGCAATTGGCAGCCAGTCTCGTTTAAATCACTAACCCGGCTTCTAGACCGGCCCTTTGGTCGCCGTCTTCAGCTCCAGCCCGGCGATTCGTGATTGTTTTAGCGATATCCCTCGGCGTGGCTTCTGCTGGCACGGGCCTTATTTAGTGCGCCTGTGTTCACACGTGTTATGGTATCCGAAGGTCGGAGCGGGTCACTCTATGTTGTTAGAATATAAGCATCTGCGGTATTAGCAGATTCTATCTGTTATTAAGCTTCTACAGTTGGCGAAACGATACATTTCAGTTGACGAACAACAGCTACTTGATAGGTCTGTGACAATACATAAAGCCAGGTACAAGCGTAGGAGACGTTATAGTATTGCTTACCTCACATCACCACCATGGAAACGTAAAAAGTTATGACAATCAAATTTTTATATTCTTCCTCTCCAACTCCCTTGAAAAACGGAGTGATGTATCACTCTCAGGTGGTCTAAACAAAAAAAAGAACCCCCCCCCCCTTGATAACTTTTGTAAAAAAGCAACTGGGTACTGTCCCAGAAAAGATTTGCCGTGAAACCCCCAAACTCCATGGGTGTCGTGCAAAAGCCAGGTTGCAGAAACCACGTACATTAAGACATGGGGTGTATGTCTTGCCAAAGGGCAGATATCCTGCACAGTGCACACACACAGCCCCATGCAATAAAGACATGATCTCAAAGCAACACCAGCAAAAAAGCACCACCCGCCAAAAAACGCCACCCCGCCAAAAAGCACCACCAACGCCGTGAAACATGGGGCATGTTGACAAGCAAAGCAGATAACCTGCCACAGCCCCATGTAACACAGCCAAAGGATATACAAGGGAAAAAAAAGGAGACACACACTAAAACTGCGTTAGTAAACATCCAACACAACAGACAAGTTTGAGAACCTACCCCACAGAACCACCGCACCACGTGTACTGTGCCCAGTCAAGAAAATAAGTTCCTCGGCGACGGCGGTGGCCGGTCTCGAAGCC
>Ga0265797_10007099_pt1 | contig 15489 bp, 11 predicted proteins | sample P2T30metagenome_FD_192433 | JGI IMG/M metagenome (GOLD analysis project Ga0265797, IMG submission 192433) | Plant litter microbial communities from East Loma Ridge, Irvine, California - P2 T30 | ecosystem: Environmental > Terrestrial > Plant litter > Unclassified | place: USA: California... | reverse complement strand
GCGCGCAGCGTCCAGATGACGTTGATCATGAACATGGAGGAGGACGAGTGGGAGGAGATTTCGAAGATGAATGGGCCGCAGTTGGAGAGGGAGACGGGCGTTAGCTGGAAGTTGGACGCGGATGAGAGGAAGAGGGCGAGGGGCGTTGTGAAGGATCGGGCGTAGATGTTAGGTGAATGCTACAAGCACAGGTGACGGCCAATTGATCAGGTACCTCTCTGACTGAGTTTCGACATATTCTGTGCTGCCTTCTTCGCGCTTTCTCGGGTTTCTTCACCTAGGGAGCTTTCATCGCTCAGCTCGAGAAGCCTCTTCTGCCGCAAAAACCGCGTTGGCCCGTCCATAATGGATCTCCTGGCCCGGAGTCCTCCTGTAGTCTGCCCTGTAAGTCGTGACACCACTGGCAGATTTTCTGACCAATGGTTTCGACGAGCTTTGTAGCGGCCGGGACAGCACGGTACAAGCGCGCAAATTGCTGCTGGCTGGAACTGTCAAGTACCGGGTACTCCAGAGCATCTCTCAACGTCCACAGTGCTTCCAAACGATAGTCGAATCGCTCCTCGTCTTGCAACATCAGCCGCCCGATAAGTATGTTCGCTGCTGCGAAGCGATTTGGCGGAGTGGGCTTGCCTGGGAGACACACTTGTATCAGTAAACTCGCCTCTCGCAACAGGGCATGGCGAACAAACCTGACCACTCGGCGCCCAAACTACGTCCAAGATGTGGCAAATCCTCCCACACGCGTCTCGGAGGATCCGTCCCGCAGAGCTGCTGGCCCGAGGTCGTGAGAGCGGGTGGGAGTTGTGACATGCATATGATAAGATCGAAGATGATGTGGACGCATTCGGGTCTGGTCTCCAAAGATCGGAGCATCATGTTGAACATCCTTTCAATATTGACCAAGACTTCTTCCTCATCGTCTTCATTGTCGATATCTGGAACTGGGTCTGGAAGGGTGACTGCTGCGAGCTTCGGCGCCGCTGTTTTCGCAGTCAGATGGCCGTCGAGGAGCTCGCGGATCACGGCTTCTTGGTACTGCCATTCGATGGGGCGTTCGTCATCCAACATGGGTGACGGATTTATACTGTTGTGATGGTGGTTCGTTTCGAACCCTACTCTATATGCGCGTCTGTTCGTCGTGACCGTTGCTTAGCTCGACGTTTCGCGATTTCAACCTTCCAGCATCAAGGCTGTCCAATTTTCTTTAAGCAACGTCATGTGTGTGATGTGTCGAATCATTTTCTCGCCGAAGTCACACGGAGCCTTTTGTGTCTCCCACATGCTTCAATACATGGGTAATCTGTCGAAAGACCATAAATGCGCCGATGTGAGAGCATATTTTCTTACCCCAATGCCCTTACCCTAAAGCCACGGGTGCCGATGCCTCCAACTACATGTACAGTGTGTACATGCCGCTGTACACAGACAGTGTATCGCAGCTTGTGTGATTCATCGTTCTTGAAATGCTGCAGACTGGAGGTTGCCGCGGAAGTGTGACTCGTTGCTGCGCAGTAGTGACTGCCTACAGTAAGCTTCGTGGTGTCTACAGCTTGTGGGTCCTCAGGTCTGAGCAAAAATGCCACTGCTGCGCCGAACGGCGTCCGCGGGTTCCTGCTGATACCAGTCCATCAATCTGTTTATTTCTCAATGCGAGCCAGTAAACAAAAACACAGAACGACCGTTCCGGCCGAGAGAGAGAGTATCTCCGGGAGGCCATCCCCGGGTCTCCGGAGTTTCTCGTGGACACAGCCCTAGGGGAGGACCAAGGGACGGGTATGAACCTTTCCGGGTTGCAGGCACACACCGGACATAACGTTTCGACTTTAAACCGATGTCGTGAGGGCTTGGTCAACGAGATGAACGCCCGGTTCGAGCCCGAAAGAAGGGACCCACGTCGGACGCCGGTCGTTGCGCACGTGGCAATAGATATATATACAGTGCCTGCTAGTCTAGAACGCGATACACGTGGAATGGAAGCGTTTGATTCCGGTCTGTTGTGCAAAGGCGTGGAGAAATCCTAGGAGTTCCATCCGAATTCCCAGATTAGCGGCACGCCTGATCGCGTAGGCCTTGGTGCAGATCATTGCAGGCGCATAAGGATTCGCTGACTGAAGATGCCACGGTGATGCAGCATGCTTATTCATTTTGAGTGCTAACGTAACAGGTAAAACTCGCGAAGTCTTGGATGTTCTTTCTGCCGTGATTGTCATGCAGCACAGGGGCTTCTGTGTGCGACTGACCGCCATCTCCCTACATTCTTTCCTTGTATTAGCCATAGATGGTATGCCATGCGAGTGCGAAGGATTGTGATGAGGCTTCACCCTCGAGCCATGATACACTCTGCACAAATCAGCGGCCGCGGTCTCGATTGATAGCACCATCAGCGGAGGTACGCGTCGAGGTCTCGATGCTGTCGATGTGCCCAACCACGAGTGCCGGACTACCAAAACAAACACATTCGATGACGGTATTCCTTCCCCAGCGTCTTGGCCTTGAGAGCTTCTTGTGGGCTCAGGCAGAATCCGGAGAGCCGCAGAACGGTCTGGCTGGCTCTTGCCGTCCATCCGGCCAGATCCTAACTTCTCTTCTGCGTTACCACCCACGTCATTTGCCCTATCCTTGAGTCCAACGTCTATCGAGAATGTCTGGTAGCTGTGAGATTGTGTCTCTGCGAGAGAGTACTTGTCTAAAACTTCCGAAGCGAGGCAACAACCTGGAAGGATGCGCGAGATGCTGCATGCGTGCGCCTGAGTTTCGCGTAAAATCTCGGCATCAGCAGTAACCGACACCTATCGCCATGGATTTTCATCCTCTGCCATAATCTTTGTGGAGAAGACATCTTGAATGCGATCATAATTAGCCTTTTCTAGGTGCCGCGGATCCACGACCGTTGTACGCCACAGATTTCCGCTCCCCTTGACTCGGGAGTGCATAGACGTCTCGGATGTCCAGCTCAGCTACTCCGTTTGCACAACAGCGAGTTTCCGCGTCCGATTTGCAAGAGAGTTCGGAATGTTGCTTCCACCGCTTCACACCTAACTACTAGATGGCCACGCTTATGTCTACTTGGCGGTCCGTTTTAACATCCGAGCTATTGGGATGCCGCGCAGTAGAGCTCAGTCCGCCACATGGCCCTGTCGTCATAGTTGTTGAGATCATTGTAGCTTACCAGTGGTTCTGTAGCTTTGTCACACAGGTGCAAAGGATTGTGGCTGCCCGTTTAGGTCAGGTAATTTGGGTCTCGCGCCCGTGTTCATATACCTGTGTGTTTCCCCTCTTTTGGACTATTCCTTCTACCACAGATCCCTCTTCCCTATCTTCATACCTGCAAGCGTTTATCAAACGCAGCACTCTTCGACGCAATGTCGTCAACGGGCGGTATCATCCGCACCGCATCTGGTCGCGAAACATATCTTCCCGATGGCCTAGCTGGAGATGCACCCATTCGTGTCAACAGCGAGACTCTTTCCAGCGCTACGAGCAAAACATTGAACGATGGCGAATCACCATTGGCCACAACCACCGAACCCCAGTACATCACGAGCGATGGCAAGGAAGCCGCCGAAGACCCGATCGAGGCTGCCGATAGTCGTGACGGATCTTCTACCAATGTTTTCGAGCCCATTCACGCTGGTGACGCTGGAATTCTCACCAGGCTAGCTTCTCAAGTCTCCAGAAGCCAATCATACTACGGCTCTCGCCGTGCAAGTACAGCCGATGGCAACGATCTCGAGCGAACAGACACCCTTGCAGGTCTTGAGCGTGGCCAAGGTGAACTCGACCCGAACAGCCCGAAATTCGACCTCTACAAATGGATCCGCTTCGCCATGCGGGCTGTCGACCAAGACGACATCAAGATTGCACGCGCCGGCGTTACGATGAAGAACGTGACTGTGCGAGGCACTGGATCCGCTCTGAACTTGCAGAAGAACGTCGGAAGTATTCTCATGTCGCCCCTGCGATTCGCCGAGAACTTCAGCTTTGGCAAGAAGGCTAGCAAGACCATTATTCGCAACTTCGATGTTCTCATGAAGAATGGTGAGATGCTCATTGTACTCGGACGACCAGGCTCGGGTTGCAGTACGCTGCTAAAGACCATGACTGGTGAAATGCATGGTCTGCAAGTTGATGAAGAATCTACCATCCACTACAACGGTATCACGCAACAGCAGATGATGAAAGAATTCAAAGGCGAGGTTGTATACAACCAGGAGGTTGATAAGCACTTCCCGTAAGTCTGATGACTACCGTATCTTGAAGCTCGACTGACTGTTTTCAGCCATTTGACTGTGGGCGAGACACTCGAACACGCCGCTGCGCTTCGCGCACCAAGCCACCGTACGGAAGGCATGACTCGCCAGGAATTCATCAAGCATTTCACACAGGTTATCATGGCCGTTTATGGTCTTAGTCACACCTACAACACGAAGGTCGGCGACGACTTTGTTCGCGGTGTCTCTGGAGGCGAGCGTAAACGTGTCAGTATTGCGGAAATGGCACTCTCCGGCTCACCGTTCGCTGCCTGGGACAACTCAACCAGAGGTCTCGACTCTGCCACGGCTCTGACATTCACCAAGTCGTTGCGACAGACTGCCAACCTCGTTGGCACATCTCACGCAGTTGCCATCTACCAGGCCAGTCAGGCTATCTACGACTTGTTCGACAAGGCCATTGTACTGTACGAAGGTCGTGAGATCTTCTTTGGCTCTACCAAGCGCGCCAAGCAGTACTTCGAGGAGATGGGGTGGCACTGCCCTCCTCGTCAAACTACTGGTGACTTCCTGACCAGTGTTACCAACCCTTCAGAGCGACAGGCAAAGGAAGGATACGAGAAGCAAGTGCCTCGCACGCCCGACGACTTCGAAAGAATCTGGAGAAACAGCCCAGACTTCGCTGAGCTGCAGAAGCAAATCCAGGCTCATGAAGATGAGTTCCCTGTGGGAGACCAGCGAAAGCTCGAGGAGTTCCGAGCCTCCAAACTTGATTCTCAAGCGAACCACACACGCCCCAAGTCGCCCTATGTCGTTTCCGTGTATATGCAAATCAAGCTGAACATGAAGCGTGCGGTGCAGCGCATTTGGAACGACAAGGCGTCCACATTCACGCCTATCATCGGTAACATCATCATGGCGCTGATCGTCGGTAGTGTTTTCTTTGGAACACCCGATGCCAGTGCTGGCTTCTTCGCTAAGGGCTCAGTTTTGTTCTTCGCCGTCTTGCTCAACGCTCTCAGCGCCATTTCTGAAATCAACTCTCTATATGCGCAGCGCCCGATTGTCGAGAAACACAAATCATACGCTTTCTATCACCCTGCAACAGAGGTATGTTCAACCAGATTTAAGTGACACCAATATTATACTAACAGTCCTACCAGGCAATCGCCGGAATCGTCGTTGACATCCCGCTCAAGTTCGCACAGGCGGTTTGCTTCAATCTCATAATCTACTTCATGGCCGGTCTCCGCCGCGAGCCCTCTCAATTCTTCATCTTCTTCCTCATCGCCTATGTCTCGACCTTCGTTATGGCAGCCATCTTCCGAACAATGGCGGCGGTGACAAAGACGGTCTCCCAGGCCATGGCACTCTCGGGTGTTCTGGTCCTCGCAATTGTCATCTATACTGGATTCGTGTTGCCTGTCAGCTACATGCACCCTTGGTTCTCGTGGATTAGGTGGATTAATCCCCTTTACTACGCCTTCGAGATCATGATTGCAAACGAGTTCCACGGCCGCCAGTTCATCTGCTCCCAATTCGTTCCTTCCTACCCGGTGCTTACTGGTGATTCATTCATCTGTTCGACGAGAGGAGCGATCGCCGGCCAACGTACCGTTTCTGGCGACGACTTCATTGCTGAGCAGTACGGATACTACTACTCTCACGTCTGGCGCAACTTTGGCATTCTGCTCGGATTCCTCTTCGCTTTCTTGGCCCTCTACTTTGTTGCTGTCGAGATCAACTCATCTACCTCTTCCACCGCCGAGGTTCTTGTGTTCCGTCGCGGCCATGTTCCTGCATACCTGCAGAACGCTGACAAGAAAGACGGCTCGGATGCCGAGGCAGGCGTTTCGGAGAAGCATGCTGAGAGCACTGAGAAAGAAGACGAAGTCAACGTCATTCCGCCGCAAACTGACATCTTCACTTGGCGCGATGTTCATTATGACATCGAGATCAAGGGAAACCCTCGCAAATTGTTGAACGGTGTATCCGGATGGGTCAAGCCTGGCACACTGACCGCCCTCATGGGAACCAGTGGAGCTGGTAAGACGACTCTACTCGATGTGTTGGCACAGCGCACCTCGATGGGTGTGATCACTGGCGACATGCTCGTTAACGGCAAGCCTCTCGACTCCAGTTTCCAGCGCAAGACCGGATATGTTCAGCAACAGGATCTTCACATGGATACCGCAACTGTCCGTGAGTCTCTCCGTTTCTCAGCTATGCTACGACAACCGAAGAACGTGAGCAAGCAGGAGAAATATGACTATGTCGAGGATGTCATCAAGATGCTCAACATGGAAGATTTCGCCGAGGCTGTTGTTGGTGTTCCTGGCCAAGGTCTCAACGTTGAGCAGCGCAAGCTTCTCACAATTGGTGTCGAACTAGCCGCGAAGCCAAAGCTACTTCTGTTCCTTGACGAACCTACTAGTGGTCTCGACTCTCAGAGTTCTTGGGCCATTTGCGCGTTCCTTCGCAAGTTGGCCGATAACGGCCAGGCTGTTCTCTGTACCATCCATCAACCCTCTGCCATTCTGTTCCAGCAGTTTGACAGACTTCTGTTCCTTCGCAAGGGTGGTGAGACTGTTTACTTCGGAGACATCGGACCCAACTCGAGCACCCTCTTGGACTACTTCTCCAACAACGGCGCAAGACCTTGCACTGAGGACGAGAACCCTGCTGAGTACATGCTTGAGATCGCTGGCAGCAAAGACCACGACTGGTTCGAGACTTGGAAGGCCAGCGAGGAAGCTCGCGGTGTCCAGCAAGGCATTGACGAAATTGCTCGTGAAAAAGAAAGTGCTCACGATAACGATCAAGAGGAAGATGCGAACGCACACGCCGAGTTCGCCATGCCATTCACACAGCAACTGGTGGAGGTCACCAAGAGAGCTTTCAGCCAGTACTGGAGAATGCCTTCGTACATTCTCGCCAAGTTTGCGCTCAGTATCGCCGCCGGTCTGTTCATTGGATTCTCCTTCTGGGATGCTGATACCAGTCAGCAAGGCATGCAGAACGTCCTCTTCTCCATCTTCATGGTCACAACGATCTTTACTACCCTCGTCAACCAGATCATGCCGCTCTTCGTCAGCCAACGCTCTTTGTACGAAGTCCGCGAGAGGCCGAGCAAAGCCTACAGCTGGAAAGCCTTCTTCATCGCCAACATCCTCGTCGAGATTCCTTACCAGATCGTCTCTGGTATCCTATCATTCGCCTGCTTCTACTACCCAGTCGTTGGCATCCAGAGCTCAGAGCGTCAAGGTCTGGTCCTTCTCCTTGTCATCGTGTTCTTCATCTTCGCATCAACCTTCGGCCAACTCTGCATCGCCGCTCTTCCCGACGCACAGACCGCATCTGCCATTGTCACACTCCTCTTCTCCATGACACTCATTTTCTGTGGTGTCATGCAGACGCCGACTGCTCTTCCGGGCTTCTGGATCTTCATGTACCGCGTCTCGCCTCTCACATACTGGGTCGGTGGTATCGCAGCTGCCATGCTCCACGGCCGTGAAGTGCAGTGTGCAGATGTAGAGCTCAGCATCTTCAACCCGCCAACGGGCCAGACCTGCGGACAATACATGGAGGCATACCTCACCCAAGCCCCTGGCACGCTCAACAACCCAGGTGCCACTAGCGACTGCAGCTACTGTTCCTTGTCGGTCGCCGACCAATACCTCAGCAGCGTCGGAATCGAATGGTCACAGAGGTGGCGCAACTACGGCCTCATGTGGGCATACATTGTCTTCAACATCGCCGCCGCTACTTTCTTGTACTACTTCTTCAGAGTCAGGAAGTCTAGCGGTAAGAGTAGTGGTGACAAGATGCAGAAGCTTGGCTTTGGCATGAAGTGGATTGTCACCAAGTTCTGGAAGAAGCAGCACTGAGAAAGTGTTTTTTATTTGTGGAGTTCATAATAGATTTTTCTTAATGTATAATTTCATTTCATCGATATCGCTTCACATTACATCCTTACACCGCTTGAGTTATCGTTCGCTGATGTGTGGACCGGTGGGCCATACACCTCCAACCTTTTTGGCTAGGCTTGCCATCGAGCCATCGATTGCTGTACCACCACACTGTGTTGTCCCCACGGTAATGGAAGTCTTCTTCATGCTTCGAGCACTAGGCAGTATCAAGCCGACTTGCTTATAGTACTGCGTCAGACGACGTCGTCGTCGGTCGGGACCGGGTCGTGTTGCTGTCAGGTCATGAGCAGCGGTCTGCAACCGTGGCGTGGAAACTCCGCGAATTCAACGGAGGAATTACTAAATCAAAATAAAAACCAAGAGCAGCTTCCAAGTTGTCGCGTTACTCCTTCGGCTCGTCGCCAGAAGTCATGCGTCGAGAAAGCGGTTCCAGGGCAGTCGGGATTTCCCAATCGGGACATTTGCGCCGCCATTGACTACCACACCTGCTCGGATCAGAGCCATATTGATGAGTCCGTATTGATTGTACGCACGTGTGGTTGACGGCATGTGATGTTGATGCTGAAGTGGGACACTCTCAATTGGGACACCTATACCTGAAGATTGGGTAATCGAGAAGTGCACGCGACTATATATCAATAAGAGCGAGCACGCTGTGAGGATGATATCTTTTCTGGTTCTACCATAGTACACACCAAACTGCAATCAACAATCCAGCTCCGATGAACTTCTTACCAGTCCCACACAGAACACCAGTCCATTGGCCCATGCGCGCGCCCAAGATGACGGGCGGCTCTCCACTCGACGCCCATCCACTGCCGGGGACATCACGATTCCTCACTACGGAGCGTGAACTCTGCGTACCGCCACCCTACAAAGCTCAGCAATCGCCGCCACCATATACTTCCGATGAAGCAAGTACCGACACACCACAACTCTCGACAAGATCAGTTCCATTCGGCTCCGGCGTAACATTCGAATGGAACTCGAACAAACCACAATCTCCCGACGATATCATTATCGTCACTGTGCGAATCAACACGAAAAATTGCAGAGAATCATTCGATGAAGCCTTGCCAGAACGGTGCGTTTGGTCGCCCTAATCACATATCAGCTTTATAGCATGTACTGACAAACGGGCGTCCAGACCGCAGTCACGCGGCTACCTCCGCCGTCTCGCCTCGAGACTGATATACACAAGAAATGAATGGGAGAATCTGCGAGCAGTCAGAATGCCACGGCGGGAGTATCTAAAACACCACAAGCGCGACGAGGAAGGGAATTACGCTGGCACCGAGCCGCAGCAGGACTGGGATGACGATATGCTGAAATCTTGCTATGGTCGATATCAACGCGCGCCGCTGGTTCCGAACGGGTTGTACCAGAATGCTGCGATGAGATATTGATTGGTAAAGAAACAATCATTCTAAATAAACTTCGTAGTCGACTCATGCCTCCTCACTCAGTCAGTCTTCTGCAGATCCATATCAACCACATGACTCAAAAACCGGTGAACACCAATCTCGGTTCAAGCTCCCCAAGGCAACGCCAACGGTGTATCGTAGGGTGTTGTCCGGCCCAAGACCGACCTAAGCGGCATTTCCTGATACTGCCCGTATTTCTCCATGATTTCTTCTTCGTCCCACTCTCGCTCGGGTTCTGTGCCTACGTAGTGTCCTTGAGCGTTGTGTCGGAAGTATCGGACGTAGTCGCCGCGTGGCATCTTGACCGCCTTGTATTTGTCGGGCGAAGGCTGCGCGAGCACTCTTGTGCCCATGCGGCGGAAGAAGCCGCGTGCTGGTGGGCTGCTAGATAGTTAGAGACAGAACCTTGACGTTAAACAGAGCGAGGCAGTAAAAGCTGGGAACATAGCTTCAACGGACGGGAACCTCGGTGGCAACCATACCGATCAGGCAACGGGTCATCATAAGAGTTGCGTCTCTGTCTCCTGCTCAAGCGCACCGTCACAATAATGATATCCTCATCTGTAGGCGGGCTAGCCGCAGGATCGCGCTCGAAGACCACGGCGGCGCTGAGCGGACCTCCAACCGAGCGTGTCCGTACGGGATATAGAGTCTGTCCATGAACAGTCGGTGTCGAGCCACGGCGCTCGCGATCTTCTTGTGGTGATTGTGAAGGCATGGTCGATGTGGCGGCAGCAGACGTGGAAGCGCGACGAGGAGTAGGCGGGACAAAAGGTGCGTAGGCGCTGGCGTACGCTGTTGATAAACGCTGGTGGATCGAGTCCATGGGGTTTCCAGGGTCGTGCTACACAGGGTAATGTTCGTTTTAAGGTAAGACACGAGGACAGGTTCTCCGGTCGAGCGGTTCAGTTGGCGGGCAGGGTCGGACGTTGGCGGCAAACGCTCTTGATGGAGAGTTTTGTAGCTTTATAGCTGTGGAGAGATCACAAGTCGGGATAACGATTATCCCAAACTCATATGACTTGCGCCCTGTACGACTACACCGCGTCCAGGATAAGCACCGCGAAGCTCACAGAGTGCTTGGGTGAGATGAGTCTGACTAAGAAAGAGATCGCCATGCAGTCTGACGAGGGAGAGAGAAAGAGGTCGGATGCCAATGCGGCGCTGTGCTGTCTGGCCATGACGTCGAGCAGCAGCTGTGATGGTGTGTGGCGCGATTGGAGGTACCTTTGTTCCCGGGTATAGCCCCACCTTGGCCTTGGCCTCGTGACTTGAGAACCTTTAGTCCGAACAATAAACGAGCTCTCTGTGAGAATTGTATTAGCTTGAGCTGCAGTTTGGTATGCAGATTATATTCAAGCTGAGACTAACCTGCAGTAGTGAAACAATTGTGGATGTTCGATTATTTGGACCCTCCAAGGTCCCATGGGATAGGGATCGACATATTTGTCAGCTCGGAGCAACGTCCTGGGTTCCAGGTTCCAAGGGCCGGTCTTAAGATCGACGGCTCCAGATGCGTGTGCACTGATTAGGTCTCTTCACGTTATCAGAAGACCCAGTAAGCTACAAATAAATTGTTGTGTTGATTTGACTCATGCACGACACGGCGGACACATCAGAAGACTTCTGCGAGATTAGTGTCATGAAAACGCTAAATATGATCAAAACGAAGTTGGATTTTGACTCGTCTATACGTTCAAACGATACCATCAGACCCCATCATTCGTGCATCTATTCGTAGTCGTTCTGGCTCTTGTTTGAGTATTTAACATTGAACTTGTTTGCCCTCTTGTTTCCCTTGAAGTGCTTCTTTGAGTTCTTCAAGTCCGCAGGGTCAACATCCTTCTGCAGCGCAGTCATCGTCTTGAGCTTACGCCCACTGAACTCCTTGCCTTGCTCGGAATACTTGTAGTGGAAAGGCTGCTCGACACGCGAACCGCCCTGGCCGGGTGCAAAGAACTGGTTGTCGAGCTTTCTGCCCTTGGCGCCACCGACGGAAGGCATGGGAAGGTCGGGGTCGTCCATGAGAGAGGGGTCTCTGTTTGATTGGCGCATGGCGGCTTCGACACTGGCGGCGAGAGCAGCACGGCGCTTCTCGGGCAGATGAGCGGCATCGTAGAGCTCGCGGTTGAAGTGGTGCGGGTCTATGGGCGGGTCTGAAGGAGGAGGCTGGCAGAAGAGTAGCTTGCCCTTCACGTAGTCTTTTAGGATCCAACGTGCGGCTCTGCTCTCGTCAGGCTGACCGAGACCTTGGGTAGCGAAGCCTCGCGCGCGAGCATATGCGCGCAGAACTTCCTCACCAGTGGGCCAGCCGGTGCCACCTTCCTCAATTGGGCGGGTCTGAATCTTCATACCGTAGACAGCCTCAAGGAAAGCTTTAGGAATGCGCTGGGCAACCAGAGTGCCAGGACCACTGTACTCGCGAAGCTGATCAATCGGCAATACACCGTTACAGACAAGCTCGGCCTTTGTGTTTGCGAAGTTGGGGAAGACGAGACCGGGGCAATCGCACAGAACAACCTTGTTGGAAAGGTGAATGGTCTGGAAATGCTTCGTCTTACCGGGTGTGGCGGAAACAGACACCTTCTTTGCGCCCAACAAAGCGTTGATTGTGGAAGACTTGCCGACGTTAGGGTAACCGACGAGACCGATCTGTGTTTTGCGTGGAGGCTTAGTGGGATCTTGGTCCTTCTTGGAGATCTTAGGGGCGTGCTTGAGGAAAAGGGCTTCGAGGTCCTCGGTCGTGAGGATTTTGGTTTGCTCCTCGACCGATATAGGCACGTCCATTTGGGGAGGTCCGCCGATCGTCTCCTCATCAACCCATTGCTTATCTTTGTCTTCCTGATCTTGGAATTCCACCTTCTTCTGTTTCTGGGCAATTTGCTTAACATCTTCGGGAAGCTCGTCCTGCACGTCTGAGTCGTCGAGACCATCACGGCTGTCCATGTCAGACAGGTTCTCTTCCTCGTCAGACTCCTCCTCGCTCTCACTTTCGCTCTCAACCTCGTCTTCTTCATCACTGCCTCTTGCATCGTTGATCTCCTTCGCTAGTTCGGCTGAGAAGAAACGGAAGTTGATGCCGTGCTCCATGAAGTACTCGGCCCACGCCACTCTCTGCTCCATGGTCATCATATCCGCCTTGTTCACCAAAAGCAAGTTGCGCTTATTCTTGTCGACCTCCTTCACGTACTTGTCCAAATCGTCACTCCTGAACATGAGCGGGTTGCGAGCGTCCACAATCTGGACAACCAAATCTGAGCGCTCAATGACACGCCACAACTGCCTCCAGACCTCCAAGTTGCGTTCGAACGGTGTCATGAGCAAGTCGTCAATTTCTTGAAGCTCGGCCAGGTTTCTCCGCCATTCGAGGAAAGCTGCCTTCTCGCGCTCGTGCAATTCTCCTGCTGTCATCTCCTTGTCCCACGCGGGCCTTCTCGGGACTGTGAGGCGCGCCCTCTTGGAGTTCTGCTTCTTCGAGACGACGGTCTGCTCGGCGGCAGAAAGCAGGTATGGGTTCTTCTGGTCTCTGTGAATGATCTTGACGTTGTTCAACTTCTCGGCGGTGAAGTCTGTGCCGGCCAGCTCTGCGGTGGAAAGGAACTCGTCAAGCGCGCCCTGCTCAGTGATGGAGCGCATCTTGACCCAGTCGTCGCCCTGGTTCTCGTTGACGATGTATGCGTTGCCGTCCATGTCGGTACGCTTGATGCCACCACTTGCTGGCGCGGTGCCACCACGGTGCATGTTACTCTTCTTGCCCTTGCCGAAACGGTCGTTCATCAGCGAGTTGCCGAGACCGACCTGGTTCTTGCTCTTGGGAAGACCCATGTTGCCGAAGTTGTATTCTGGTTAGGCTCGAGTGCCAGTAGGTGATATTCGTCCTCGTTCGTCAATTCAAGACGGGGTATTTGCTGTGAAGCGCGTGTCTTCACTGACACACTGCAGGTTGTTGTTTGGTATTTAAAGTAAAATGGTTGGTGGGTAGGTGTAAGGTGTGGCGGCGCTGGGTGAATAATCAATTCTTCAGCAAAAGAGAGCGAGCGAGGCAACCCCGCCATGCGTCACTCGAAAGATACGGAGCCGTTTAGAAGGCAGCGCAGATTTTGACAAGTGAAGTCCTCTTGACCAATCATAGGGCGTTGAAAGGACCCTGATCACATGCAATATACAGCCCGCCGAAGGTTGCTCCACGGCAATTTTCTTATCGAATTTAGGGCGATTGGGCGCCATTCAGGTCCACGCTGCCGAATCTGCACATCCCACCACCACTGAGACCACTCGTCCCTCCCGACGAAAAGGAAAATACAACACAATATATCGCAAAGGAGCAATACAACCTCACATCTATACACGCCCAGGAACAAATTGCCCACCATGCCTCCCCGCCGCAAGTTCGACAAGAACACCTCCACCACCTTCGCCCTCGTGCACCGCGCGCAAAACGACCCATTGATCCACGACGAAAATGCCCCCTCCATGGTCTTCGCCGAGAAGTCTTCGCGCCGCCATGTCACCGACGATGACGGCAACAGCCTGCCTCCCTCCTCTGGCGCCTCTGTCGCGTCCGGCATGTCCGGCTTTTCCTCGTTCTCCCGCCGCGGCAAGCAGCGCGGTGACCTCGAGGAGGAGTTCGGCATGAACTTCCGTTCCAATGAGGGTGAGGCTGCGCAGCACGGTGTGTACTACGACGACACCAAGTATGATTACATGCAGCACATGAAAGATTTGGGCTCCGGAGACGGACCTGTAGCGTGGATCGAGGCGAAGCCAGCCAAGGTCGACAAAGGCAAGCAGAAGTTGGAGGATGCGTTGAGGGATATGGATATTACTAGCAATGCTGGAAGCAGCTATGGAGGCGTGGCACAGAGTGTTGGGCAGAGCAGCATGGCGAGCAGTGTTGCGCGCAGCTTGTTGCCTGAGGATGTCTTGCCGAGCGAGTTTGTGACGAGGAGGACATACCAGGACCAGCAGGATATTCCTGACGCTATTGCTGGCTTCCAGCCTGACATGGACCCCAGGCTGCGTGAGACTCTGGAGGCGCTGGAAGACGAAGCATATGTGGACGAGGGCGAGGACGATGATTTCTTTGGTGATTTGGTGAAGGGCGGCAGAGAGATCGACCAGGACGAGTGGGAGAGGCTCGGCGAGCAGCAGATGTTTGAAGAGGGTGAAGGTGAACTAGACGACGGCTGGGAGAGCGACGACACAATCAAGGCTGGCAGCCCTCGGCCACAGCTCAGAATCCCACAGCCAGCTGACGGCGAGCTTATCGAGCCGCCAAAGGACACACAAGCGGCCCTTCCTGCCGACCCTACCGAAGGCGCTTGGCTGGACGAGTTCAAGAAGTTCAAGCATGAGGGAAAGATCAACGAGGCAGCGGGCAGGCCCGTCAAGGCTGCGCCCTCAGCCTTCGATCAATCTCTCATCTCATCTCTCGCCAGCCGACCCGGCAAGAAGCGCAAGGGTGCCAAGACCAACGCATCCAACTACTCCATGTCTTCGTCAGCGCTCGTCCGCACCGACCAGCAGAACCTGCTCGATGACCGCTTCGACAAGCTGGAAGAGGCATACACCATTGCCGAGGAAATGGGCGACTTCGGTGACGAGGGCCTAAATGACACGATGTCCAACGCATCAGGCATGACTGGCATGTCCAAAGCCTCGCACATGTCCAAGTACAGTCAAATGTCCGGACTGAGTGGCGTCAGCGGTATCTCATCTTACAGCCGCGCAACCGACAGCGAAGCTCCAATGCTGCAGCGTTCGGACTTTGACAGCATCATGGATGACTTCTTGGGCGGACACAAGATCAGCGGCAAGGCCAGCAGGAAGCTGCAACGCTTCGGCCCACAGACTGGCATGGAGCAGCTGGACGAAGTGAGGAGCGGGCTCGGCAAGGCCAGGAGAGTAGGCAGAGCTGCGACTGGC
>Ga0265797_10007098_pt1 | contig 15495 bp, 7 predicted proteins | sample P2T30metagenome_FD_192433 | JGI IMG/M metagenome (GOLD analysis project Ga0265797, IMG submission 192433) | Plant litter microbial communities from East Loma Ridge, Irvine, California - P2 T30 | ecosystem: Environmental > Terrestrial > Plant litter > Unclassified | place: USA: California... | reverse complement strand
CATTGCGTATCTGCCGCAGATAAATACTCTTTCAACGTTGGTTCTGGCTGTTGGTTACTTGTGTGCTACTCGACGCGTCATTTCGCGTCCCGGGTGCGGATGTCTTCCCGTAGATGGCCTCTTTACTCTTTGAGTGGTCCCCGCATTTAGGAGAGCTAATGCCGGCTCTTAGGGAGGGTGCATTATAGGGATTGATCGGCGATGTTTTTGGTATGCTCAACGTGTATTTCTTTCCACCTCGACGGTAGGATTTGGGTCTTGATTGAGAATGCCAACAGCTTGTATTTCTGGCACTTGCCGTTGACGACGCATTCAGAGTACATTCCATGGAATTAAAGTATATAAGTTGAATCGAGCTCAAATATACATCTGGTCGCATGCTCCTGGTGATGGCTTCTTGCCAGTTTCCACATCACACAACAGCGATTCATCCTAATTCTCTACGAATGATGGTCGAGGAAACGGTAGACAACGCGACTCAACTTCGACATTCCTCTGTCGTTCCTGCTCTACGAAACAGCCCGTGCTTTCTAGATCATATGTCAAACAACGATCAAGATACCAGAGCTCATTAATCTCAGATAAGTGGAAAGACCACCATTCCTGATGTACAGCGTCCGATCATAAGCATCCGAGTACCCGCATCTACTAACAGGCTCACTGGATTCATGAAGAACGTCCAAACCAAGCCGGGCATACTCCACTACAAGGGCGATCCCGAATTCTACTCGATGCGCATATTGTGAACAGCTCCGTCGTGACTATGTTGGGGTATTTGTATTCGGCTTGGTTGACAGCGTTCAATTTGTAGATCTCCCTGTTCTGACCAAGCCTTGAAGTTCAAGCAAGAATCCAAATGGAGCTTAAGATGACAATAGCGTGTATCGTGCACTTATCTCTCAACCACCGTTCCTTTTCCATGCCTTCGCGTCCCTGGCCGCAATGGTATGTCTTGTGTCTGTTCCTGGCTCGACCCTGTTGTGATATTGAAAAATGTTATAGGCTTCCTCAGCACAGGATTTACAATGATCATGTCCTTGATTCTGTACACAAGACCTGTTGAGCTGGGGAATATGGCTGCAATTTTTGCTACCTCCGGGCTGATAGCTTCATCACTAAGTTGAGATTCAAGCGTTTGCATCCATGAATACATGCCGCCGTCGCCTTCGTGGTCCCCCGCGAAGGAAAGGGTTGGAGGTGTGAGTTCGGCTCCAAGTTGTGGATCTGCGCAGGTGGTAGAGTTACAGGCTTTATGATCAAGCGCCCGAGAACATCGCCACGCGTTTGTTGAATGCCGTGCATGTGAATTCTTGCTCCCCGCCTTCTCTGCGTTTGATGCGAGACCTCAATATAGAACTAGTTCCAGGAATGCGAGTTTCGTGACGTCCTGAAGTTGCTGTGGGGATGAAAGAGGAAGGTTAATAGGCTTGGCAATTCGGACCCGTGGACGCGAAAGTGGACCGCGCTAGTGGACCGCGTCGCGTTTGCATGGGGAATCTCTGATGCACTGACGTCTGTGATGTACCTTTCTTCTGCCCAACGCACCGCAACCTCACCTCGCCCTCACCCCTTGGAGCCCGGCAAACGCACTCCGACTGACGCTCCTTTGACAGGTATAAGACCACCCAACTGCTTGCGCGCCTTCCCTCCTTCTACAACCATCTGCGCCGGGCATTGAACGGGCGCGACGGACTCTGCAGGATAGATAGCATCCCCTAGATAGTCACAAGTGTAGCCCTTTGTGCTCGCATAGAGGCTCTGAGGACAGTGTATGCTGAACTGCGTTTCGTCATCTCGGAGGGACTGTAAGCGGGGCGCCGTCCTAAGCAGGAAGGGCCTGGGTGAGGCATCATGGCGGAAATCCTCGAGAAGATAGAGTAAGTACTGATGCTTACCAAGCCTCATCCCTATCACCCCGAGTGCTTCAGGTCCGCCTGGAATATTGCTACACGTACCCTCTCGTCGTTACCAGCAGCTACATCCACATGTCAGACATGGCTAACCTTGTGTCTCACAGCGAGCTTCAACAGCTACCCGAAGAACAACATCTATTCTGCCCTCGAATCGGCGATGACGGATCAGTATACTACGACGAAGACGTTGCGGCATACCCGCCCGAAACCGACCCCACCGAACTCGCCGACCGCAAGCTCAAGCTCGAAGCCGCCGAAGACAGGAAATGGACCGCGCTCAAGGCAACCGAGATACTGGCATTCGACGGAGAGGAGGCAGCACCACACAAGGAGTGGCTAGTCAGCCGGCTAAACAACCTCATGCAGAGCTGCGATGTCTGTGTGAGGGTCTTCCACCAGAGCAGAGCGGAATGGCGAACACGGCTGATCGACTCCTACGATGAGGACAACATTGGGGATTTCTTACAAGTGGTAGACAACCAATGTCTGGGACGCATACAAAAGGGCTTGGACGATGCCAACGATATACTCAGCAAAGCCGAACCGAAGACGCGCTCAGTCCGACTGTTACCGAACGAATGCACATACGGCTTCTTTGAAGCACTCAGCTGCGACGCCTTAATACGAAACGAGGAACTCCTCCAGCGACACTTTGACGCACCATTCGACATGGTACAGACGAAGAAGCGGCTGAAGGTTCAGACATACCTCCCCGCTATGACGCGGTTCTTGTTCAGCAGAGTTGACAGACGGCACAAATGGGCAACGGAGTCATGGTCAACTTTCAAGAGGCCCATGCTAAAGTCAGAGTGGGATTGGGCTGTACGGGATTACGTCACGAGTGTGATGATGAAGGTTCAGATGAGCAACTTGGACTTGTCCATCGTACCGCTCTTCTGGGGCGGCATGCGGCTCATAGTAGCAAAGATGGACAGGGACTTGATCACGGACTCTCTACGGGGCCTTGATGGAGACTTCTATCGACTGATGCTTGATCACCTCTCACTGAAGTCTGAGGGCTTCCTCGATCTGATTGCGACCATGAAGCAGCTGCTGGAGAAGTCACCGATCGACTACTGGGACGGCATGAATGCTGTCACCCCTTCCATTGCCACAGTGGTAGAGCAGGTGTTCAATAGCCCTGTCTTCAATCAGCTGCTTCTTGCAACGGCGGAGGCAAATGAGCAAAACATGAACAATCTTCACGCTGCGTTCGGCTGGATACCCGCCTTCCTCGACTCTATCAAGCTATCCAACCTTGGACCGTCTGTCCGACCTTTTGCACAAGCGCTACTTGGCCGCTGTCAGTCCGACCGCTACCCCCCTGCGGCTAGAGCATACTGCTACAAGGAAGGTCTCAAAGTACTGGATTACGCCTTCAGGAAGATGGGCGAAGGCAAGACTATCGACAAGTTTGTTGGACAGCCAACCGTTAACGGCATGCTGGATTTGCTATCGACTTTCATACAGTCTCTCGTCACGAGCCTCAAAACCTTCAAGCAAAATAAGGAAAACCAAGAGGATATGCAACTGACCCTCTCAGTGATCGAGCATGCATTCAAGCTGGAGGCGCAGTCTCTCATTATCGAGCGGCAGCTTATCTCTGCGCAGCGGCCATCGCCTACCGAAACGCCCCCATCAAGCCCCCTATGGAAAACGGTTCTACGAGCAATAGGGCCCGATAGCTTAGAACTTGCTACGCATTTGCTGATAGCTGGGAGGGGCTTGATCGGCATCGAAACACTGCAGATGAAGTCGGGTGTCGACAAGGTACCCCAAACGGTACGACACTTCAACGACCGTTTCAGACTACTTTCTCAGTCCGTTACCGACGTTGTGGAGAAAATGTCAGAATTCGACCCCAAATTACTGCAAGCCTTGTTCGGACAACAGCCTGCAGCAAGCGCCATCGTCTCACTAATGTTTTCGTCCACGGAAGACACTCGCAACTCCGCTATTGAGCTTCTGAAGGTCATTAGTGGGGAAGAAGAGCGCCGAGGGGCTCTACAACATATCTTGAGAGCCCATTATAGGCACGTGGTTCGAGGCATCTCGGACTCAGTCCGACAAGTTCGGCTGAAGAAGGCCTTCGCTCCCGCACCAAGTATGATCCGGACATGTACCGACATTATTGACATCCTTTGCAACTCTCAAGACGGTATTTTGCGAGGCCGAGAATACGACTCCAACGACGCTGCAGCAACAATGAACCTATGGGAGAGCCTATGGGATTCACTAACGATGATCTTCGCCACCACTGAAGCCTGGAGTAACTTGGGTTTCTACGACAAACACATGATGATGGACTTTTGCCGAGACACTATGCAATTTGCTGATGTTCTGTTCGACCAATGCAGCATCTTTGCAACTGCGCTGAAACCACCGACCGGCGATGAAGAAGAAGCAACATCAAAAACAGCGTTACTCAAAGAGCTGCTTGCTCGGCCTGCAAACGCGATGGAAGGTCTGGCGAAATGGCTTCGACTTCGTGACGAGTTTCTGTCTAGTAAATCCGTCACTTTGATTAGCAAGCTTCTTGTTCGTCTACATCGTGTGTCCATCGAGATCGACCCCGATGCGCTCTCATACATGGAACGAGTTCTCTCAGGAGACGTCCGCGCGAAGCTGAGTCAGACACAACAGGCGGAGCTGCAGCAAGCGCTTGAAGAGCATCTGGGCCGCCCGCTCGTGAAGGAAGAAGAGCCCGCGCAACCCAAGCAAGCATCTATCAGCAAATGGATGGCTCCTGGAACGGCACAGTCTACGGCAGATGCCAAAGCTAAGTTGTTGGCCAGCATGACTTCCGGGTCTAGTAAGTTCCAGGAGCGACGTGAGCAGATGAGAGCCGCCGAAGCGAAGGCTGCGCAACAGAAAGCTCTCAACGACAATAAGAAGAATACCCAGGAAGAGTTCAAGCGCAAGCGGCAGGCCGAAAAACTAAAGCGCGAACAAGAGAAAGCTGCTGCGATCGCTAAGGCAAAGGCAGCCCGGGGCGCTTCAGGTCTCACCGCCGAAGCCGGCTCTGGCCTCGAAGGCTTAGGTGTCCTGGGCAAAGATCAAGCTGCGAAGGGAGAGGGATTGATGCATTCTTCTGATGAATCATCCGACTCAGACGGTGACATCGATGAGGATTTGTTTGGCATCAAGAAGACTAAGGTCAAAACTGGACCGAAGACGAACATTGTCAACGAAGTCAAGATTCAGATGCCGACGAAGAAGAAGAGAGCTCAGCGTTCTGCCAAGGATATGCGTGCTCGTCTGGCGCCTGATCTTAGCAGTCTGCACCGTACTATCCTTGGCTGGAACTACTTCCACGAAGGCGACTTCCCACCTAAGTCTAGGCCAGACCAGTACTCTAAGGTTCTCAGTACTTTCCGTACACCTAATGATTACCAGAACACGTTCGAGCCTCTTTTGACTCTGGAGGCATGGCAAGGTTTCGTCAAGGCTCGTGAAGAGAACCAGTCCAAGCCATTCGAAATCAGAATTACGTCGCGAGCTGCTGTCGACATGTTCCAGGAAGTTGGTAGCACTATGACCCACGTTGAGAACAAGGAAGTCTTCATTTCTGAAGGAGACATCATACTCTTCTCGCGGACCAAGTCGCCCTCTGCGAATGAGCCCACATGTCTTGCCAGGGTATTCCGCGTGAAGAGGAAGCAACAGCACATCGAAGTTTCGTACCGGGTCGTACCAGGCAATCCTCTGTCAACCTCACTGCAGCCGAACAACACTATCCTCGGCTTCAAACTCGAATCGATTACTTCTCTAGAGCGCGAATACGGTGCGCTGAAAGGTCTTCAGTACTATGATCTGTGTGACGAGATCATCCGCGCGAAGCCCTCTCCGCTTTTGACCTACAAGGATAGCCAGATCCAGCCGCTCATTTCCAACTACGACGTGAACCCGGCGCAGGCGAAGGCCATTAAGTCTGCCATCGATAATGATGCGTTCACGTTGATTCAAGGGTAATTCCAACATCCGTGTGTCGGCAATTACTATACTAACAAGACTGCAGACCACCCGGTTCCGGAAAGACCAAAACAATTACCGCCATCGTTGGAGCGATTCTCAGCGACAGTCTTCGCAACCGCGGCACCGCCATCGCTATTTCAGGCCAGCAACGTTCAGATGCTGCTTCGAAGAAACTGCTTGTCTGCGCGCCGAGTAACGCGGCCGTCGATGAGTTGGTCATGCGTTTCAAGAACGGCATCAAGACCCTCAGCGGCGAGTCGCGCAAACTCAACATTGTGCGCCTAGGTCGTGGCGACGCTATCAAAGCCAGTGTACAGGATGTGACGCTAGAAGAGCTTGTCAACAAGCGACTAGGTGTAGATCCATCGAACGGCAACGACCGAGAAGCGACGCAAAAGCTCTTTCAGGAACACAAGCAAATCTCCGATCAATTGAAGCAGGCCTACCAGCAACGAGATACTGGGGAGGTCAAAGGCGAAGCTGCGAGCAAGCTAGACGACGATATCAACGCGTTGCGCAGGCGGAAGACGGCCCTGGGTACAAAGATTGACAATGTCAAAGATGACGAAAAGCTCGCCGGCCGAAACGCAGACCTGAACCGACGACGAGCACAGGAAGCAGTCTTGAATGACGCACACGTCATTTGCGCAACACTCAGCGGCTCTGGACACGAAATGTTCCAGGGTCTGAGCATTGAGTTCGAAACTGTCATTGTGGATGAGGCTGCGCAGTGTGTTGAGATGAGCGCTCTTATTCCCCTTAAGTATGGTTGCGCCAAGTGTATCTTGGTCGGAGACCCGAAGCAACTGCCTCCAACAGTGTTCTCGAAGAAGGCGGCCGCCTTTCAATACGAACAGAGTTTGTTCGTTCGCATGCAAAAGAACCACCCAGACGACGTCCATCTACTAGACACCCAGTATCGTATGCACCCGGAGATCAGCTTGTTCCCCAGTCGAACGTTCTACGACGGCCGACTCTTGGACGGTGGCGATATGGCCGCCCTGCGCAAGCAACCCTGGCATCAGAGCATGCTGCTTGGACCTTATCGCTTCTTCGATGTCCAGGGTCAGCACCAAGCTGCTCCGAAGGGCCATTCGCTTATCAATATTGCCGAAATCAATGTCGCGATGCAATTGTACAAACGAGTCACTTCCGACTATCCCGATTATGACTTCAAGGGAAAGATTGGCATTATCACACCATACAAGAGCCAGCTGCGCGAACTCAAACAGCGTTTCATGAACGCATACGGTCAGAACATCATCGAAGATATTGACTTCAACACTACAGATGCTTTCCAAGGTCGTGAAAGCGAGATCATTATCTTTTCCTGTGTACGAGCCTCTCCGTCAGGTGGCGTTGGTTTCCTCCAGGACATCCGTCGTATGAATGTCGGTCTCACGCGTGCCAAATCGTCTTTGTGGGTGTTGGGAAACTCCGACTCGCTCATGCGAGGAGAGTTCTGGAAGAAGCTCATAGTAGACGCTAAGGAGAGAAAGCGGTTCTCTGCTCAAGATGTGCCAAAGATGCTGAACCAGCATTCTAGCAAGTTTCCGGCACCAAAGGAGGGTTATGTGCAACCTAATCGTCCCACACCAGAGGTCAAACCAGAAGTAAAGTCAGAGCCCATGAGCAGGGCAGCCAGCAATCAGTCGAGCATCTCTTCAGAATCAGCGCCCAAGGCTATCAAACAAGAGATCAAGTCGGAGATAAAGAACGAACGAATACTTGTACATCACGAGAAGCGCAAGTTTCAAGACAGCAACGACGCAGGCGTAATCAAGCACGAGAGTAGCGACGCCGAGATGGAAGACGCTCCATCTGACTCTGCCTCCAACACTATGAATGGTGGCAGTGGACGATCAACGCCAGCTGGCATGGCCGATGCCCAACGCAAGAGCTCAACGCCCAGTGGAGAGACGAGTAACGGAACGCATGGCACGGTCGCTCCTCCGCCGGGCGATGTCATTGGCGGCATGTCGATGGCAAAGCCCAAGATCCGCAGACGACCTCGCGAACCACCAAACCCTTTTATCAAGAATAAGAAGCCAAAGAATGGCTGATTGTACATTATCTGGCCAACCGGAGCTGCTGGAGCAGCATGATTTCCTTATGTATATGGTTTGGCAACAGCTACTTCTAGTAGTATGTGGCATCATTTGGCGTGGCGGACACCTTGATCAGCATTGTCTGGCGTTCTGTCGCGTTCCTGTGTATATGTAGCTATCCGACATTATTACTTCCTGGGGCCATACGCCCTGATATCGTATTAGATGAAGATCGGCCACGATGCCCAAAGGGGCGCTCTGTGGCTGAGATCTGGCAGGTAATGATCGACGTGCGTGCCGTGAGCTGAATCGCGTTGAGTGTGAACTACCGTACGTCTTTCCCGACGTCGGGGAATATCTAAAGCGTGTTATAGCCTAGAGCGTGCAGTTCGGCGTCTTCTAGACATCTGAGCGCAGTGCATTGATCACGACTATGCGTGGTCGCAGCATCGCAAGTGCGTGAGGGCCACGACTTCCTCTGGCTAGTCAGGCGTTCCTGTACCACCGGGACGCACACCGCCCATTCTCAATTATTGGATTCTGCACTCCACATCATTCAAGCAAAAATCGACAGTCCCTTGTCGCGGATCATTCTGCATCGGCATATGCCTCAATGCATCAAAGCGCGATATCAGCAAGGCGCTCCCCTCGTCGCCGGATCAAGCAAGCCGCACTGCCCTCAATCTCTACCTGTACTCCATCGCCACCAATCACCATCGTGCACTTGTACTACAAAGCAATGCGCCCAGTTATCGTCATCGGCGAGCGACACATTCTCCAGATCGTGGCTGGATTGCAGCTTGAGTTCCGCGGCGATTTCTGAAATGTTTTGTGGGCAAACAATTAAAGTTTGTGCTCCTCGGCTGCAAACATCCTTTGCGTCGCGGAGATTCCACTACTTTCAAATGCTACTCCTATCATTTTGACCTTTCCAGGGCAAAGACATCTCCCGATCTATGCGACCTCATTGTCGGCTACCGGCTTCGCTGTCAATACGCTGTAGTGTCACGTTGCTCACCTCACGGCATCACGAGCTCGAGAAGTGATCCCTACACTCAGATCCGCCCCTGATTACACCACATTACTTTCCTCCTGTCGAATTTGAGAAACTGTCTTATCTGCAGCAAGCTTAGGCGCGAAGAAAGCTGCCGGTCGCCATACTTCCTAGACACTAAGGCCAATCCCACATCGCCTCTGCCAATCACCGAAGCCAACCCTCCACCTACCCCTGCTTGGGGTTACAGCCAACAAGCAGCGGTCTTCGTGAGATACAACACTACTGCGTCTGCTGAGTTACCCATCTCCTGGCTGTACCACAATCTGAGCCAGCTTTCCCTGCTAAGCAGTACTTACAGCTCACGTTTAGGCATCGGGTTTGAATGAGGACTGTGGTTCCCAAGTCGGCTTTAAGGGTACCTAGCAACCAGATTGCAGTCATGATGTCGTCTGCTTCGACAGAAAATCTCTTGAACTCGTTTCCAATGTTCGGGAATACCAGATGGAGTGTTCTTGAATATACTGGGGCGTTGGGAGAGACGTGTAAGATGAACACAAGCGTGTCGTCCGAGTCGCTCAAGCGCAATTCAACGGCCTCGACGCAGGACGAAAACACCCCGCCGACCACTGCAGGGACTCCACCGACTGGCTATGGCTTGTCATCACCGGTGCACTTTATAGACGAGTCTGGGTGCCAACGAAGACGCAAAGGCTCTTTTCTCAACCATACCCCACGACATTTCGAAATGCGGTCTTCAAAGCCACTCGACGTGTACCAACCTTCCAGAAGTTTCAAAGAGAACTATTCGCGTCCCAGAACGTCTCAAGGGTTCCGTTCACCCAGCAACAATCGTATCGCTGCAAGTCCACGTGCTTGTAGCTCGTCAACAGCGTCAAATACTACTGGAAGGTCCACCACGATTGAGTCTCGGGAGGCAATCGAGCTTGACTCCAAGGAAATATCGTCGCCGTCGTCACTTGAGGTCTATCAGCCGTCAGCCAGGCCAAATCGACGCTCATCGTCCGTTCCTTTGGCCAGAGTGCTTACTTATGAACCTTGCTCCGCTTTGTCTTCCGAGCGTGCAGGCCGCAATGCCAGTATTGGAAACGCAAACATCCCAATCAGTCGCCCGCAAGATAAGAAGCGCCAGCGCCGCCAGACGCCATTCAAAGTAACGATGCCGAATCTAACGAATGCCGCACGACATGCGCCACTGGAACCGCTGGTAGCCAAGCACCGACGCAAGGCTAGCTATGACACCATGAGCGAGCTGCTACCTGAAATCCAAACCGAGCAAGTTGGCGAAATGGGTACTTTTGGTGTGATCCAGAGATACTTCGATAGCCAGACGGGCGGTCCAGTGTCTGTATCAAAGGCGATTTGTCACGCCTACTCACCAGACCCACGAGATGTTCCCCTGCCAGTTTCACCTGAGCCTACTCTTCCGAAGTCGACCAGAGAGCCTATCGATATCTATGCCATTGGTGAACCAGATCTGCATGAGCCGCCACCAGCAGTACCGGATCGAAGTCCAAAGCGGCTCACGAACCCAAGCTTCCCAACCCAGATCGAGCCTGCCGTCTCCACGCATGACGAGTTTGTCTTCGTAGATGAGGAGCAACATTCGTTGTATGACGACGACAAGCAACTGGAGGGCGATCTCCACGTTCGGAAGAAGCGAATCTCAAAACGCCTTGACGTAGGACAGGCTGGCCGCGTAGGTTCCTCGCAGGTAGGACGATTGGCGCCACCAATTCTCAGCCATGATGCACTGACAGCGAGTGCTGATCTTGGTCTGAATGATCTCAGCTACTACTTGAAACATACTGGACCATCTACAGACTCTCAGTCTACGGCACAACCGCGCAAGCAAATGAAGCTGTTCAAAGTCAAACAGCGCAAGACTCTGGCTGCTCGCGTCGGATCCGTGGAAGGCTCTCCTCAGCGAGCACGCAGACAGGCGCCTATTCCGACGTGCGCCCGCGAGATGACCACGTCTGGAGGCGCGCGGCATCTTAGGATCGTTATACCGACCGAAAGCCCTCGCAACACTCAGGTGGTTGCTGTTCCCACAACTCAACCCCCAAAACAACGACGCTCCCGACACATCGCCATCACATTCGACGAGGAGATGCTGAATCCCCTCGCCAGCCCGAAAGTGGAGCGTATAATGGCCAGCCATGGGCGTCGTTCGTTCTCCGAACCAGCTCCTGTGTCGCCGCGGAGCCCGAAGAGGCTACCCAAGTCACCAAAGCTGGTGCCTGCTGATGACCACCCACTAGCGGTATCTCCCGAGCCACGGTCAAACCGAGAAGATCAGACGAGAGCTCGGAAGCTGCGAGACTTGCAGCGCATCAAGCGCAAGCCATTGCCGACGTACGAGCAGAAAGAGCAGCATCCCAAGCTGGTTCCTGGAGCGTTACCGACGCCAGCTCACACACCAGAACCTCTGTCAGATTCAGTCGCGATTGACAGTGGCCATGACGAGGTTGCCGAGGAAGAGAGTTCGATTAGCAAGATGGCACGGATGCAGGAAAGGGCCATGTTGCTGCAGAGACAGAACATGGAGCTCACAGAGGCGCTGGCGAAGATTGTGGGGCTCGACCTTGCTGATGGAGATCTGAAGCCGGAGGACGTGCTAAGAGCAGTCAGGCAGGTCAAGTTCTCGCGATAAAGATAGTAACAGGCGGACGAGTGTGGGTACTCAATAATCTGCATTGCGTTTAAATATATCTTTAATTTGTAACTGGATTTTGTCAATGCTTTGGTGTCGCAATACGATCGTGACGAGCCGACACAAGGAAGCTCCTGAAGATCATGACGAGGCTTCCCTGAATATTCCAAATATAGATCTGGTTCCTGGATGCTTGGCACATTGCCCAGCTATCGCAACGAATCGTGTAGCCACCTTGCTGAGTACCTAGGTATCCTGAAAATAAGACCGCTGCACTGTTTCTGTATATCCAACGTCTCAAGTATCGCTATCAAGCTCACGTTAAGCTACGGGTTGTCTTGAAAGCCGCGACCTTCTTCTCACCGCCTGCTTATCGATAAGGCACCAAAACACCCCCGCGACCCCCAGTCCCGCGCGTTGGCAGCAGCTGTAGAAAGACTGGTCGATTGCGTCGCAAACCTCGTCACAACTCAATTAGCCATCTGTACCTATATCTCACCAGCTCGAAGCAATATATACACACGATGTCATCGTCCGAAGGCCCGCTCTTCAGCTCCGAGCTCATCTCCCCCGAAGTCCTCAAAGCACTCCCAGAAGGCTACAGCTGCCGACCGCTCGAGAGGAAGGACTACCACAATGGCTTCCTAGATGTACTGAGGGTGCTCACCACAGTGGGAGACATAACCGAAGAGGTACGAAACCTCTCCCAACCCCAAACAACAAGCAAGGCATAGCTCTGGCACACCCACTGCGAAGCAAATGCACCTAGTACGAGCGCACCACTAACAAATCAACCCCCCTACAGCAATGGAACAAACGCTACGACTGGATGTCCGCCCGCAACGACGAATACTTCCTTCTCTGCATCACCGACTCGTCCAACGCCATCGTCGGCACCGGCGCCCTTATCGTCGAACGCAAATTCATCCACCAGCTCGGCCTCGTAGGACACATTGAGGACATTGCTGTAGCCAAGGACCAGCAGGGCAAGAAGCTGGGTCTGAGGATCATCCAGGCGCTGGACTTTGTCGCGGAGAAGGTGGGCTGCTACAAGACTATTTTGGATTGCTCAGAGGCGAACGAGGGATTCTATGTCAAGTGTGGGTTTAAGAGGGCGGGGTTGGAGATGGCGCATTATTATGGGCGGTAGATGTGATGAGAGGGGGATAGAATGCATAGTGAGGGCGTTATTTGGAGGGATTGAAGACATGTTAGATCTATGGGATATAGACTATCGACAGGGTACAGCTAGAGCATAGAATTCTGGTATGGAGCTGCGCGTAAACGTCGTTCTCTTCAGATGCGTCTATTGTGACCAGGAGAAGTCCCCCGGATTTGCGCACCGAACCTGATGCTCTAGATGTTACGAAATGTATGCATTACGATCAATTCCTTTAACGCAAGGTGATCTAGAGCGCGTGCTGTACAGTGTTTGTTGTTGATCCCAAGGATGCTTGCCGCACTTTAGGGTTATGGTGGATCAGCTAAACCTCGATTTGCTCGCTTGCACTCTACCACCAACGCCATCATCACCGCCGCGCAACTTGAGAATCCAGGACAACGATTACTATTGAATAAGCAACTTCTCGCCGATGGCGGATGCTCATTGTTATCGCTTGAACCGCAGCAATCTGATGATCACTTGATTTAGGCGGGGGTAGAAGTTTATCATTGTGGACGAGTCATTCAAGATCAAGAGATAGTTCGCGGACAAGATGGCACACGATGAGCAACACGAGGATTGCGAAACCAGAACGTCACGAATTAGCGAGAAGAACACGGATCACGCAGAAATGGGAAAAGCACAATCAATAGCGAAGCCCGAAAACCAAGACTCTGCAGGCGACAAGTTCTCACCCTACGACATATCCAGTGCACCCAAGGTTTCCACCGGCCTCCCACCTGAGATATGGACCATAATGCAATCTGCACCGGCAAATCTTGCGCCTGAGTACTTTCTCGAAACCAGTCGCGACCTGCTCGAGAACCCTAATCGAACCTCAACCCATCTTGCGCGCGCAGAGCTTTCCTACCAAAGTTTCACGGACGCAACATACAATCCCAAGGCCAGTACCCCCGAGGAACTGGCGAGTATTGTCAAGCATCTACGACCAGAATGCCGACCGCAACTGATCGATGGAGGTATAGAAGGGTACGAGCTCGAGTACACGGTTGTACGGAAACTCATACCGCGAAACCCGAAGCTGGATGACTCGCTGATGCAGACTTGTCATCTTTTTGTATCACACGAGGATGTCACTATCAAAAGTGCAGATGAGAAAGAGGAGACGGTTAAAGCAGAGCGGTATATGGTTGTATACATTCCTCATGCTGCAACGCCAGAAGCCATTCCCTACTATCACCCCAAAGTCCGCTCGTTAGCCATGCTATACATCTACTTTCCATCAACCTCTCAATCATCATCTACGTCTCTGATCTCCGCACCCGGGCACCTATCTATCCATTATACTCTCTTTTCCGGCCAACCTCTGGATAATCGCCTCTCCCGCACTGGTCTCAAGCTTCTGGAAGTCATACACAAACACTCGCGCGGTCGGCAAGCTGGGTACAAGAAGCGCGTTCATCACGATCAAGTCATCAGCCAGAAGAGATTTCAGGACACATATGCATTCTTGAAGGGCAAGTATGCAAAAGATCTGATCGAGGGATGGGTGGAGCAGACGCCTGCTGAGAAACATGTTTTTGAAGACCTGGGTATTGCTGCCTTCCTCATGGAGCTATGGACGGACATGTACGGGCCCACGAACGACGCTGTCAAACATGTCAACGATAAGGTGGAGGAAGAAGAGAAAGATAAGACAGACCAAAAGACCAAAACAGCACAAGCCAGCTTCCCAGGCTTCGTAGACATCGGCTGCGGAAACGGTCTCCTCGTCCACATCCTCAACGCCCAAGGCTGGCACGGCTGGGGTTTCGACGCCCGACGGAGAAAAACATGGGAAACCTTCCCACCACACCACACTGAGAAACTGCAAGAAATGCTCCTCGTACCTGAGATCCTCCAACCACCACCCTCAGACACAAATCCCCCCTCAACATCCCATCACAACGGCGTCTTTCCACCCGGCACCTTCATCATCAGCAATCACGCCGACGAACTCACCCCATGGACACCGTTACTGGCATACCTCAATTCTTCGCCATTCATCGCCATACCATGCTGTTCGCATGACTTTGGTGGAACGAGATTCCGCGCGCCGGCGCATGCAAAACATGTTATTCCTGATCCGATGACGGCGGATTCGAAGAAGCCCAAGCAACCCTCTGCGTATGCCAGTCTGTGCAGTTGGGTATGCCATCTAACAGAGGAGACAGGGTTTGTGGTTGAGAAGGAGCATCTGAGGATTCCTAGTACGAGGAATATTGCTGTGCTGGGGAGAGTGGCGTCCAAGGAAGAGGGACGGAAGGATAATCAGGCGAGTATAGAGGAGATACTCGAGTTTTTGAGGGTATTGGTGGAGAAGGAATCAGGTGGGCAGCCGATCGGGCAGACTTGCGCGAATTGGATGCAGAGCGGTGATGGGTTAATGAAAACTGGAAAGGGCGGACATTGAGATGGGCATTGCTCTATCCTACGACTTAGTGAAGGAGTACAAGTATGATGTGATATGTAACGGCTCTCTAGAATAGCATCAACGATGTGCAGCTGACATAGTCATGCCGTCACATGCACAAGGAGATAGTCAAACAGAATAGTTCACTGAAGGTTATGGGGTATCATTGAGGACATGGTCGTCCAAGACTGCATCATCGCAACTTAGACAAGCGATCCATTCGTAGTATCATCCGGTCATTTCGCCGTATCCGAACCCATTTTGTAATGCAGTAAAGCCCGACATGAAGATGAAACCGTATCTAGCCTTACTC
>Ga0265797_10007097_pt1 | contig 15496 bp, 18 predicted proteins | sample P2T30metagenome_FD_192433 | JGI IMG/M metagenome (GOLD analysis project Ga0265797, IMG submission 192433) | Plant litter microbial communities from East Loma Ridge, Irvine, California - P2 T30 | ecosystem: Environmental > Terrestrial > Plant litter > Unclassified | place: USA: California... | reverse complement strand
CACGCATCGGCCAGCCTCTCCAGGCTCAACTGATGGGCTCGCTCGCGGTTGAGAGCCCGCATCGCCCTGTCAGACTCCTGGATCTGCCTCGCTATCTCGGCCTCGGCATCGATGCGGCGCTGCTGTATACGGCGAGAAGCACAGAGACCTGCAGGCGGACCCGCCGAGACGAACTCTGGCTCCTCGAGACAGGTGTCGCGGATGGCATCGATGGAAGGGCCATAGATCTCGTTGCAAATCCGCGCTCCAGCAGCGATGCGAGCTGTGTTCTGCCAGCCTCGACCAGTGGGAGATGTGGGGCGACGGTAGCGGTCGCCGAAGTACTCCTCGAAGATGTCTTGATTGGCTTGGGAGACATCGCCCTGGGTGGCCTCGAGGTTGATTTGGCGTCGAAGATCGCCGATGGTGGAGGGTTCGCGCTGCTGGGAGACGGGCTCGCCGTCGGAGTCGGAGTTGTTGGCCTCGAGATCGTTGGTGCGAGCTGCGCGGCGTCTGTTGTAGCGGCCGTGTTGGACCCAGCTCTCACTTTCGGCGTCGGAGTTATCGTCGATGTGGGCCGGGTGGAGTATGATGGTGATGTTAGAGCTGTCGCGGGTTGGTGACGCCATGGTTGTGGTGCTGATTTTTATAGATCTTGCGCTGGTAAAGCTGCAAGTTGGAAGATGAAGGTGGTGATCGGAAGTCGATGCTATTCGTAGGTAGAGGTATGAGAGGGAGTTGCGATTTGATTTTTTGATTTGCAATTCGGGGTGTGTGTATTGGTGTCGTGGACTGAATAGCAAGGAGGCAAAACCGCTTTTGTATTGTGCAGAGCGGCATTTACCAGAATGTAGCAAACGCTGGCGCCAAGACGTGCAGTCACTGATAAGTGAGGTAACAACGCCAGGTTGCTATAAGACACCGCAATCGTAGTCTCACTTCGTTCTGGCTTCTGCGAATAGTAAGAAGATCATAATCAGATCTTTGCAACATCGTTTGACATCGTTAAAGCTCTATACTCATATCAAATCGACATAAGGGAGAAAGGAGAGGAACAGCCTTTGCCCGTAAAGCCTGAAACCACGTCTTTCTGATGATATTAAAGCTAATTTGCTCTGCTAGGTTAATGCAGCTACGTGAGACTCATGATCTGAGGGTGCTTCGCCACATCTCAGTACGTCAACTGCTATGAAGGTTTCATACCTTGTCATCCACCAGACTTTGTTTAGTGTCACGATATAAAGACTTTTCTTGCTTTGTTGATGCATATGTAAGACAGGTTCTTTTTCCAGCAAAGTGACACCTAAACATGCTAGGATATGCAAACTTAGCATTAGATTTCAGGGGATCAAATCTTACGATGTTATATATAGCCCACAACAGCTGTGTCTCCTAAGCTAAATCTTGATTTGTGTGATGGATCATCCTTTGTTGTATGTTATGTAATCCACTCGATATCGGACAAATATGAGCATGATGACATGCCCTAGATCATTAGTAAGCTACGCCAACTATGCAGTATACGCAACGTGTGTACTCGATCGTTCTTGGAATCGAGTCTGGAATTTGCTGATCGTATTCACTTACACAGGTCACGTGACGCGATGGCTGAACTTGACTTATGCAGTGGGGCGCGCGTCGCCGTTTGTAGACGCTGAGGCATTAAACGCCAGGCATCGATCCAATCAAGTGTGTTACGCATCGACGTCAGTACCAGACCTTCACGGTTGCGGCCCGCCTGATTGTGTCGACACCGCATCGGACCGCTCACAACTTACCTTAAGTTCCGCGACTGTTGCGAAACCAATCGCCACCCAAAATACACCACACACCTTTGCCGTATTGATTTGCGCCAGAACTTGTTACCCCATACCCATTACTCGATTTCTCTCACGCACCACGACCCACCATCCATCACGCCATCTCGCAACCTCGACGACACCTCTCGCAGGCCAGGAAACAGCACGAGACGATTTTCACCCGACTGAACCCGAACTGAAGTAGTCCCCACAGACTCTCAAACACCTGTCAGCACTCAACACCCCTCCTGTACATCTCAAGCTCCACGACTGACAATCCTAGACAAGTTATCATCAGACAAACTATGGCGCCTCTACTCACCGAGCACCTCTCCCACGAGGGCGCATGGGAATGTAGCGTCTGCGCCGAAAAATACAGTGAACCACCGCCAAAGCCTTGGGAGGACTCATCGACGATGCGCCTCGTCCGTGAACCCTGCATCCACGAGCCATTCGAGAAGGCGCTGAAGTTTGACTACCACATGCCGGCAGTCTGGGGAGAGGAAATGGATATCAATGATTACGCCTACGCCCTTCTTGACGCCGACTTCGTCCTTGCGTACTCGAATGCGTGGTTTAGGAAGATGGCAAGATTCGCCGAGGAGGCCTCGCGACCCCGTGACGCCGCGACACTCGCCAGTGAGATTCCTGATGGTCTGGAACCTGGCAGGCAGTGCCAGCGCTGTCCGGTGTGTCTGGAACCGGTGCAGCTTCTAGAAGCGTGTAACCACATGACTTGTCCCAAGCCGTGTGAGACCGACTATTGCTACATCTGCGGGCGGGAGGTACACGTAGGAAAGCTCTCCACTCACTGGACTACAGGAGGGTGTCCGCAATATGGTAACCCTGATGATGAGGATGCAACGTTCGCCCCGATGGTGATGACGAGGAAAACTTTCAAGGAATCTACGTGCCCACAGAGGAGGAGCGCGTGGAGGAGCTCCGGGCCGACTTTCACGGTTTCCATGCAGGAATGGTACTCGGCTTCACTTGGAACGTAACGATGCAGACTGGAGATGAACGTACACGACGCATCATGGCAGGCATCCTCACGCTCGACGAAAACATGCACGCTCGCGTCGAAACGGATGAGGACATCGATTGGGTGCTGGCTGCAATGACCGAGTACCGCCAAAACTACGGAGTCGGCCGGGCAGCGTGGGGTCTCATTGTTGATGAGTATTCAAATTGGCTGAGACGAGTACTTACGAGACCCGTGGGCGAAGGCGAACTGTCACGATCGTGGCACGACCCCCCTCTTCCGATCACTTGTGGGGTACTTAACCAACCAGTTGGAGGCGTGTCCGACATGGTGAACAGAGATGGTCGCGTGCAGGCCTACGAGTGGGCGCATGCTAGAGCCATGGCTTGGAGAGCGGGAACGACCGAGCGGTATGCAAGAGAGAACTTTGCGACGTTCGTTCTGGGACCTGGAGGCACCAATTTCGATCATGAGGCCGCGGTGTCCCTGCTATCCGACCTAAAATACGAAGGAGGCGGAGTGACACGTGGTCGCGTTGACTTCACGGCCACGGCCATGGTGGGAGACTACATGCGCGTGGAAATCTTGCCAGCTGCAGGTTTGGTGACTGATGGTGAGGCAAACCCGCTCCACGACATCCGCGATTGGTTCCTCGACCCGGAGCCTGTCGATGGCTGCGTCTGGGAGGAGCGGGACGTCCAAGACCTTAGGCTTTTCCGGAGGAATCCCGAGTGATTGTGCAGCTTGTTAAGGCATTGGCGGGTGGATGCCATAGGGAATTTGCAGCTCATCAAAGAACTTGCGGACGAGTAACGGGGAGCCGTGCTGCCCTTTCAAGCATCAGCGCGTGCACGATGAGGAACCGGGAGGCTTGTTAAAGTGTGAGCGGATGGGTAGCGGAGAATTGCGTTGATGGTTGAAGTGCTGACAGAAGGTTGTCAGAGCCTTGGGCTGCTTATTGAAGCGTTAGCAGAGAGACAAGACGAGACCGTGCTGCTCGTTCGAGTACTATCGGGATGAAAGCATTTAGCTATGCCGCGTATTGAAGCTTTCACGCGGCGATGTCGGGATATCGTGCGGTCCCACTTGAGCTCGGAGGCTCGAAGTTTACAAAGGCTGGATCAATCAGTCGGCAGCTAGCAGTCAGTAGCTTAGTATTCGAAGAACGGGAGTCCCAACTACGCATCGGTATCCAGATTATATCATCGTTGAAAGCCTCGATGATAATACTCGAAGTCCTCGTATGGGTGGGTAGAGGCTGAGTATGCTCGAACAAAGGCAAGCGACGACGTTTCGGAATCGTGAGACTAAGAACTCACTGCCAGCAACACATAGCTATTGTAAGCTTTCCACATTCTAGTTCAGAAGCTGATAGATACTTATAAATCAAGACTGCAGCAAGTGAACCTCACTTCACTTCATGTCGCCTTAGCGCGGCGCGAGCCCCACTTTTCACGCTCAGGGTCTCAATCTAACACAGATAACACCATTGTACATAGCGCACATCTCTGCTCAACGGCGACTTGATATCCTTGCCATGGTGCTGCCTTGCTCGTATGTGAAGACGAAGACAGTTTCCAGTCAAGTTGAATAGAGCAGTCACTTGTAAATGTGAACACTTCACCTTCGAGGCGACACTCCGTTGCTTTACATAACTTGGAAACAGCGACCGCCCACAGACAAACACTCGTCCACTTTGCGCAACGATCCTGAACACCAACCCACTACAACCCAACACAAGGTAACCCAACCCAACTCAACGCGAAGTCTCTGGAGATCCCACAAGAACAAATCACCCACAGTCATACACCACGATGTCCGACCCTTACCGCAGCATCGCCGCTCCAGATGGGATCATGGGCCAAACGAACTACGGCGTGGCCCCGTTCCACCCAGCCTTTGACAACTACGAGTTCACGATGGCCGTCGGCGAGACCTTTGACGAAGAGCTCCCCCTTGAAGCTGTTCTCTTGGCGATGTCGATTCGTGCCTCGGGCAATGATTCTTTCCTCGTCCTGGATAATCCCCGACCACAAGAACACGACTCTCTCGAAGACACCCTTCTCCCTCACAATCACGATCCTCTGGAGCGAGAGGCGCAGGCCGAGCGTGACGCCAACATACGCGCCGACCTCGAAGAATCCACCGCCAGAGCTTGTACAGCCGAGAGCCGGGCTCGCGCTGATAGGGACGCCGGAATCCAAGAGCCATGGGACTCGCCTTGTGAGGATGCCGCTGGTATAGCCGAAGGCGAAGCCATCTCGTTCGCGGAGTATGGCTCTCGCGCAGATCTCTATGAGAATTCATGTCTGGCGGAACCCGAATTCATCCCCGCTGGACCGCCAACACGCCCCTGCCGCTACGATACTATGAGGGGGGTCCAGCGGTTTGGCCTGCCAAATCGCACCGAGCTCGAGCAAGAAGCCGCCGAAGAGGCCGCGGAATGGGCGCGCAGACACCGCCTCGAGGTCAGGGCTGACGCTGCGTACAAGAAGTTGCGCGACACTCAGAGCGAGCAGAAGGGCACCTTCAAGACTCTACTGGATCTTGTCAGCTGATACCCACGCCAAGTGGGTCAAGCACTTTGCCAACGCCCACATGTGCTCGACGTCCAACGTTCGCATCTGGTCGATCGTGACCTGGTTCCAGAAAGGAGTGCCGCTGAAGATTCGTCAGGCGATTGATGCCCTCACTTTTCACTATCTGAGGGAAGCCTGGGATGCCGTGATTTTGCAGAAGATGGAAGCCGAGCTAGGCCTCCGCACCATCCACTACAACGGGCTCGGCTCCGAGATCGAGCAGGGAGTTAACTTTCGCCCCACTGCAAGTGAAGTGAGATGAATCCTGGTAGAGTGTCATCTCGATCGTTGAAGAGAGAAATGTGACTACTTCAGTTAATTTCGCGGTCCTCAAATTCCCGCACAATCCATCCACCACCCGACTTTCACCAAAGCAGCTTTCACCCCTGCACCATCGAATCTTTCACTCAAGCCTATCAACCCAGCGACGATCATGTCGGACCCAGACTCGGCACCGGACTCGGGTTCGGAGTACTCGAGCACATCTCCCATGTTCGGTCTGAAGAAGGAGGCTCTGGAACTACGTAGGCAGGGTAGTGACTGCACAAACTGCCACCAGAACCCGGCCTACATCGAGAACATGTTTCTCGATGGTGTGGAGAACAGGGAGGCTTGGTGCCCCACTTGTATTCTCGGCCGCTTCAACGAGGCGAGGGTACGTTGCGAACATGCATCTTGCAGCTTGCTATGGCTTATGACAGTTGCTGATCAGAACGTACGCAGGACGATGAGAAGAAGTAGCCATTCTGGAAGCACATCGAGGTGCAGACTCCCGATATGGATCACTACATGGACCTGTTCACCGATGACTACCTCGAGGACTGGAGACATAGGACCAACGAGTGGAACACCCCCTTCGAGTTGCGCATCAAGTGCGACTGCGACGCCGAGCTATTCATAAACATGATCCAGCCAGGCGGCATCACCCTCTTCCAGTCTTGCGACGACTGCGGGAAAGTATGGTGCATCAACTGCGGCGACCAGCAGCATGCTCCATACGGGACCCCTTACAGTGCCCCCTCGGCCCACTCCACTGTGACCAACCCCGACGCCTGCGGGCGCACCCTCGCTACCAAGACCCAGCAACGCCAAGCTCAGGTTACTGGTCTCATCAAGGGCATCGACTACCAAGTCTGCCCCATGTGCAATCGCTACACCAAGAACGGTAACGACCCTGCGCAGGTCCAGTGCGACGGTTGCGCGACAATCTTCGGCTTCACCTGCGGGCTGGAGCATTGGCCCTCACCCTTGATCTTTTACCACAAAGACGGGACGAAGAGTCGAGGCATCGAAAGAAAGACGGTGCAACTGGTTGGCTAGGAGAGAGCGCTGTCGTGGGTAGTGCCGATAATACCCCTGGCATCTACCAGGACTGACGAGCATTGTGTACTAGTCGAATGAACCTTTGTCTGGGAGAACAATAGGAATGTGTGCAGCGTGGTTTCCGGACAGACAAAGTGAGAATACAATACCATAGTGTTCTCTTCAAACGTGTTTCTTTGTTCTACCACCCATACAAGTATTGCAGCAGTGATCGACCGTGTACTCAATTGATTTGCCAGACAAGATACTAAACGACTGGATAGCAGGCTAAATTTGCCCATCATCTTTCTCACCGTCCTATACACACTCACAACTCACACCTAACCTGAGTAACATCATGTCGTTGTTGCCCAACCCCAGCGCGCCCTGCCTCAGCAAATCCATGACCTTCGGCATCGAGCTGGAGATCATCGTCGTTTCTCCCAAAAACTACTTCAAGCCTGAGGATGCGATTGTCGCTATTTCGCGAGCCCTGGTGGCCGCAGGAATAGACTCCACCGGCCACGAACGCTTTGATGAGGACGCCGAAATCTTCAACAGCAAACCCGAATTCTCGCAATGGGTCGTGCAGTTCGAGGGCGACCTGTTCCTATCCGAAACTGAAGAAGCAATGATCAATGTGTTCCACACGAGAACACAGGGTGTCGAGATCTCTTCCCGCAAATTTAATTTCGCTGAAGATTGGAAGGCAGAGCTCGAGACTGTCTTCAAGGTTCTCTACCGCTTCAGCCAGAGTGGTTGCAAGCTCATCACCAACGCCACGACCGGATTCCACATCCACGTCGGGTTCGGAAACGAAAACGTGGAATTCCGTACTGCGAAGAGTGTCTTGCAGCTCTGCACTGCGTTCGAAGATCGCCTGGATGCTCTTTATGCGACGGACCGTATTGACGTGGACTGCGAAGCAAGCGCTGAAAATGGCGCCCACTTCAACGCTGGCCTTGCATGGCACTTCCAGAACAACAAAGCTACCAGCTTTGGCCCCAACGTCTTTCACTGGCTCGCCTCCATCGAGGAGGTGTCTTCGCACAAGGAATTGGGTGCCTTTTTCAAGAACGAATGCCCCTTTGACGACGAGATCATGACTACAGGACACTTTTCAACAGTCAACATTGATAACACCTACTCTGATGGCCACCGCAACTTCATGGGCACAATCGAATTCAGACAGCACCACGGCACTTTGGTTCTCAGCGAAGTCATGGCACACATCGAACTCAAACGGACGATAGTGACCTACTGCCACTGCGCTTCAGATCTCGAGTTCCTTCAGCTCTTCTCACAAGTCTCTATTCCGAACTTCACGATAAGGTCTCTTTGCCAGGCTATAGGCACAAGGAGAGAACAGATAGAACTGTACGATGACGCCTTCAGTGTCGCCACGGAACATGCGCAGGCGGCCAAATACCACGATGCCTGGGCAAAGCTCGAGGACGGTAAGCAAGACGAGCTTGGAGATCTGGAACTGCGATCCTTCATCGAAAGCTTCCATCGCAGCAACAGGACTGCCGTGCTGACAAAGACCCAGAACAAGAGAGACAAGGGGACGTATGCTGATCTGACAACAGCTGACTTCGACGTCGCTAGCAGTTACCACAACTTCGTAATGATGAACAGCGCTGCATTCCCTGATCACCAGCAGCTGTCGACGTTGGCGAGGACGATGGTTTCCCAGCAATTGAACGGTAGCGGTTCGTCTTGAGGCTCGAGAATGACTTGTACAATATGTAACATCGCAATCCAATCACTTCACTTCACTTCATACCGTACCATACCTTGTAGCTATGTAGATCGATAATCCAGTCGTACCGCGATCGTCTTCAACGCACCAAGCATTTCTTCGACACTTTGCCGGTGAGCACGGACTCACTTAGCATGAAGTGAAGTGAAGTGTGAGGCCCAAGACTTCACTAACTGGTCGGCAACATTTCGCCTAGATCAGTCGCGCACGCCAGTCGCGTTTCTACTGCGACGACTCAACCACCACCCAAGATTCCGAAAAATCGTTACAACCACTCCCAACCAGCCCAATGGCGCCCCTCACCATGGACCACGGCAACCTCCCCCATGGTGCAAGCCTGCAGCCTGACGCGCGGCAAGTGTATTCGGCCAGGCTCCGGATGCGACAACATCGCGCGGAGGCCCTTCGACTCAAAGGGGATCTCGCACAACAGCAAACCTCACCCACATCCAACGCTTCGAAACGCAAACCCACCCGGCGCACCACTACCACAAGAACCAAGCGTCGAGAGCGTACCGACGAGGTCACTAATGGGCCTTGCTTCTTCGACAATCTGCCCCTCGAGATCAGGTGGAACATTCTGAGATTCCTCCATGTTCGCGAGGATGGAATGCCCCTCTTCCTCCGTCCCCAGAGATCTCGCGACCCTACCTACAATTCCCACCGTAGCATCGACACTCCCGTTGTCATGCGCGCTACCCTCTACAACGACAACAACTTCCAGCAGCCGCCCATGGAGAAACATTTCTCGCCCGCCACAGATCTTCTTTTAGTCAACAAGTTCTTCCGGGACGAGGGGTATAAGCAATTCTATCACGAAAACGTGTTCAGCTTCTCTGACGACAACCACGTCGACGATGTTCTGAGACGCCTCGATCTCAACAAAGAACGTCTCATCCACCACGTCGCCTTCGAGTCGCAGTGGGTCTTGAAGATTAGGCTCAACCCGAACATGAGCGGCAAGATCGTTTCCGTCTTCGATGTCGACTGGGGCAACTACATCACGAGCGCACTGAACATACTCCCCAACATCACTTCCGTCACTCTGCGTGTCCGCTGCACGACGCGCTACATGGACTTCATTCTGTGCTATGGCCCGTTCGAGTGGGACCAGAACACCGGCAAGATACACGTCGTGCGAGAAAAACAAGTCATCGCCTTCCCGGACACCAGGGACGAGATGAGGGCTTGGGTCGCCAACAAGGTCGAAGCCGAATATACGGCACTAGGCATGGCACGTTACCTGCTCATGATCAAACTCACCTTCCAATATGGGAACGAGGACAGGGAATGGACTGGGCGAGAGCGCGTGTGGTCGCTCACCGACATCGAGCGTGATCCTACGCAGTTCGGACTCACCCGCGGAAAGAAGGAATAATGTGCTTTGATCGAGCTCTCGATTGGCACAAAGCCATGACAGATGCATGCTCTGCTTCTTTGTTTTTATGCTCATTGTTGCGACCGCCGAGGGTCGCGAAAGGTCTTGAGCTTGACGCGGATGCGAGCGATGAAGTCTCACGGGGAGAATGGGTGTTTTTTTGTTGGGTCTCGATTGGCAAGCAGCAAAGATGGAGATATGCTTTGCCCTTGTGTTTCATGGTTTGGTATTGCGACTACCGAAGGTTGACAAAGGTCGCGAGATTCAGGCGAATATCAGCGCGCTCAAGGTCATGAGGAGCGATACTCTTTGGTATGCCGAACGGACCGGGGTCGAGACATGCTTTGCTTTTGCTTTTGCTTTTGATGTTGTGCTCGCTGGTTGGATTAAGGGCGTTGCCTGAGGGCGAATGATGCTTCAGGTAACCAACCTACCCGTGATAAACTTACTCCGTTATGAAAGTTCAAACTCGTGCATTCCCAAGTGAGTCTCGAATTCGTATCCTGTCGAACAACAGAGCCAGCTACGGCTATAGTCATGTTTGACACAAGTGCTGTCTGACTTGCCTGAACCTCAGCCTTTAGATTCGGTATCTATTGCTGCCAAAGAGCACTAAGATCCAGACAAAGCCAAAGCCAAAGGCGGAGCCTCTGAAGGTTTACTACAAAGCTGGAGGGCGCAAATGCTAACAGCACTGATTTACACTCGACCCTTTGCCTTGTAGAGCGCCGAAGACGGCTGGTGTCATCCTCGCCGTCAACATCGACGCTGCTTGTAGCCAAGAGCTGGAGAAGCCGGTCCACCTCGACGGGGCGAATCAGTATTCTCGGCACTGTAGGAACTCTAGATCATACACAGCGTGCATGCACAAGCGATCCTTTGCTGCGAGTGTTTTAACGGTTCCAGCACACAGCCAGTGGTCTTTATGCTCATCGATACGGCAAAGGCGTTTCGAATAATGAAGATCCGCGTGAATTCCAGAAGCCTAAGAACACAGCAAACAGTATTAGTATTTCTTTCCAACATATATAAAACCCATCTCATGTTCCAGAGGCAACACTCTTCCCTGAACCGGCCCACGTTCAATGTCATTCATGCCCGTCTTTGGATAAGCCTCTTCCAATACGCGTCCGCTTGGTGCGCACCTGTCCTGGGCTTTGCCGATGGATAGGTCAACCTTCAACTAACGAAATGGCCTTTAGCACTTTCATGAGTCGACGTTATCGAGAGCGATCTATATACCATGATCAAACAACTCTGCTACATGCAGTCACCCTCTCGAGAATACACCTGTTGCCCACCACGGGCCTGCTCTTGGTCAACAAATTCTTCTTTGACGAGGGCTACAAGTTGTTCAGTCACCACAACGTGTTCAGCTTCGACGACGTACTGCGTCTCTCAGCAGCGCAACATGGTGACGACCGACTCCACTCTGGGCCGCAGCCGTATCACTGTCAGCTTCGATACGCGCGAACTTAGATCCAGCATGGCAGAGCTTCGTCGATCTAGCCCTTTGCCTGATCATTCCCAACGGCAAGAGTATTCCCGCCGACCAGAAGAGTGAGGCTGTCGCCAGCATTGTCCAGCTTGAGACCGACGTGGTCGGCGTGGTGGACTTCTGGAAGTTATGATCTGCCTTCACTCTATCTGGCACCTTGTTCGGTTCCCTCACTTCATCTTGCCGAATGTGAACAGGCCACTCTTGGCGCGACACTTCGCTGCACTGGACGTCACCTTTTGTCCCGTCCTTCTCGCGTCGTGCTTGTTTACCACCAGCCACCGACCTCTCGTCTTTTCTTCTTCCCACTACGGCACTTCCCTCCTTTCCTTCTTTACCATCACACTCAAGCTCTTTATTCTTGAGTATCAATAGAGACCCCACACGCATCCTTCCCTTTCCAAGATGGATAACACCACCGGAAAGAAACCCTTCACGGGCATGGTTCGCACAGAAACTGGCCTGTTTCAAAAGCGCTATGCTAACAATGCTCAGGTCGTCCTCAAATACCGTAAGGACCCCGTCGCGACGACCGCACCTGTCCCGTCCAACAGTGCTCCAACCGACCAGGAGATGGCAGATGCGCCAATGACGGGAGACGCGAGCGACTCGGCCGCTCCGGCTAGGCTCATGGTCAGTACAACAGCTTTCCCGTATTAAGAGAATCATGCTAACAACTCCCAGGTAGTGCTCAAGTACCGCAAGGGTCCCCTCGCAACCACCGCGCCCACTGCAGCGACCGGCTCTGGCAGGAGTCTCCGGAGTCGTACAACAAGCCAGACCGCGCAGGTGGCTGTAGCCCAAGCTCCTAGCATACAGCAGAGGGCAGATCGCTCAGCAGCCGCCGCCAGGAGAAGGGGAATGATCCCTCCTTCCGAGCGCAGAGCGCCAGGACAGCGTGGAGAGGTGCTCAAACTCCCCTACATCGCAGACCCTCGACTGCAGCGCGAGGCCTCGCCCAGCGACTCCGAGCTCGCTGCAGCACATGTCTCGAGTCCCTCTCTCCTCGGCATGCCACCGGATGTCTTCAAGCGCATCGCCGAGTATGTCCTGCAGTACGAGCAGCCCGAGGAACTGGTTCAGAAGGCAGCTCACCGCATGATGGTAGAGGTGGCAAAGGCCCACGTCCTGACCGTGAGCAGCGAGAAGATCGTCCGAAAGCCGGCCAACAAGCAGGCAGTGGCGCGGAACCTCAACACCGCCTCGCTGACGAATTTCTTCCTCGTCTGCCACCAGTTCCGGGACTTGGGCGTGAGGGTGTACTACGGCAAGAACGTGTTCAAGTTCTCCGACAACGACAACCTTCGTGGCTGGGCTAAGGCCATCGGCAGCAGGCGCAAGTTCGTCCGTTCGATCCGGCTGGACTCGCACTTCGAAGTGCGGTTTAGGAACGGTGTCGTTCGCCCGGAGCCTTTGTTGATGGTTTGTGACAGCGGCCTGATCAGCTCCACGGCCTTCCGCAAGCTCCCCAACCTGAGGGATGTCCATCTGACCATCGGATTCGCGTTCGAGTGGCAGCATGATGCGTTTCAGGGAGCCCATGGTGATATCGATCCGGCACTCGAGAGGATCTGCTGGAGCTACGCGAAGCAGGAGGCAAACGCCATGACCGACACCCTTGAGCGTTCTGAGCTCCGCTCCCACAAGGCCACTGTCCGCCACAGCATGATCTTTGACGGCGCCTTCTTCCCTGGCGAGTCAAATGACACCAACTACCGCCAGAGAATGAAGGCCATCGTCTGGAAGATCAGCGGAATCGATGCGGACCTGCCAGAATCTCGCAAGCTGCCATACCAAGGGCTAGCATCGTTCCTTCCTGGCCCTCGATTGCCAAATTCCCCAGCAATCGTCACTGCTGCTCCGACTGGTGCCTGGGCCGAACCGTACGTGAACGACGAGTCGATCTACAGCGACAGCTCTCGCGTCGGACTCGTCTATGTGTACGACAACTGGGCAAATGATATGCGCGCCATCTCGGCCGATGTCCTCGATCCCAGACGCCTAGCCGCAGCACAAGCAGTACGCGACGAGCGTGCTAAGTGGAGGAGAAAAGTCGTACCTGAGATCCACGCCTCTGCAGAGCTCAGGGCCGCTGTCGCTGAGAGGGCGAGGAAATCCGCTTGGGCACTGGTAATGTCCGAACTCCAGTCATCCGCGCTTCCCGCAGAGTTCCTTGAGAGCACCACAGCGAGGTCTCAGTGGGCTGCCGTGAATGCTGCTCTCGAGGAGGAGGAAGCTGCCAGGGTTGCGGCCGTGGCTCGGCGTCAGCAGGCAGCCGCCGGGCAAGGCATGAGGCGGACGTTGTTGAACGCACGAAGATAGTTGCCGAGGATGGTCTTTGTTCTCAGATTTGGAGGCTTTCAGGCTGCGTTGGAAGTTTGGATGGGCTGCGAACGCACTGCTGGGACTTTGTTTGGATTTCGAGCGTCGGCGTCGGGTGTCTTTGTCTGGGAGTTCTCTGCTTTGAGCATGCATTGTGTTAGAGACACTTTCTGACAAGTACTCGTTTCGAAAGAGTCTAAGGATTGGTCAGTCTAAGACTCCAGACATGACTTCCGTATTTCTCATTATCCCGTGCCAATAACAACTCCCTCAGATCCCGGATCTTTCTTCCGCTCAGAACATATCAGCCTCCCTCACCAACACGTCGCGGTTCAAATGCTCCTGGCTACTCGACACAATACCCGCCAGATGCAGCGTAAGCTCCAGCTCGCCCAGCAAGCTCTTGAACACATGCGAGACACCCGCCTGGCCACCCAACGCAAGCCCATAGATATAAGGCCTCCCCACAAGAACCATCTTCGCGCCCAACGCCAGCGCCTTAGCAACATCCGCACCACACCTGATGCCCGAGTCGAAGAGGATCTCCAACTTGTCGCCCACAGCATCCACGATCTTCGGCAACATAGCCAGCGAACTTACGCCGCCGTCGACCTGCCTTCCGCCGTGGTTGCTGACAACAATGCCCTGGACGCCAATTTCCACGCACTTCTTGGCATCCGCAACGGTCTGGATGCCCTTAAGGATGATGGGACCGTCCCAGTGCTTTTGCAGGAACGCGACGTCTTCCCATGAGTGGCTGGTGCCCGGGAAGATGGTGCCTGCCCATTCTGCGTCTGCGGTGCCCATGTCTTGCTCGCATTCTATGCCGTGCTCATCTTTGAAGCGGGCACGGAAGACGGGGTCTGAGAGCCCGATTGCGGTGCCGATGTGGTCGGGGCGGAGGAAGGGGTTGTAGCTGAGCGGTAAGTCAGTATTGCTTTCTTGCCTGGCAACTCGACACTGATGCTCGAACATACCCGTTGTCCATATCGCTTGGTCGCCACCCGAGAATGTAAGTGTCCAGCGTAACGACGAGCGCTGTGTAGCCTGCTTTCTTTGCGCGGTTGAGCATGGAGATTGTGATTTCTTCGTCTTTGTTCTTGGGCCAGTAGAGCTGGAACCATCTGACGCCGTCGCCATTCGCCTCGGCAACGTCTTCGATGCTTGTGCTGGTTGCTGTGCTGAGGATGTAAGGGACGTTGTTCTCGGCGGCAGCACGGGCGGCCGCCACTTCACCGTCCGGGTTGAAGATGCCTGTGAGATATGGTCAGATATTGACCGGGCGCATCATTTTTTTCCGTATCCGATTCATCGTGGAACTCACGCTGCACACCAACCGGCGCAGCCGCAATAGGAAACTGAAGCTTCTGGTCGAAGATCTTGGTACTCAAGTCGGGAAGCCCATCACTCTTGACAAGACGACTCGGAACGATGGACCACCTCTTGAAAGCGTCTACATTCTTCTGTGCGGTCTCTCCGGTTCCTGCATTGCCAACAACATAGCCCTTGCTTGTTGCCGACATGACAGCCGAAGCCTGCAGCTCCCATTCTGTCGAGCGGAAAGTGAAGGGCGGACGCTCATATCTCAGGCCATCTTGGTAGACGGACTTTTCGTATTCCACCGGGTTAGCGACTGGTTTCTGAGCGATAGACATTATTGCTGTGGATTGTTGGAGTTGGAAGTATCTGTGGTGGGAGAGGATGCGGTGGCCAAGCAGTTCTTTACAGTGATACCACCATTCTCCGTCCCGCCCACGGCCAGAGCCATCGAACTTGTCGTCATCTCAACATCGATGCATCCGCCAGTTCCCATGTCCGCGGGCAGTCCAGACCAGAATAGATGATCAACAGCATGACGTGTCAACACGGGAATCAGAAACGCCATCGGCGGATCG
>Ga0265797_10007096_pt1 | contig 15498 bp, 10 predicted proteins | sample P2T30metagenome_FD_192433 | JGI IMG/M metagenome (GOLD analysis project Ga0265797, IMG submission 192433) | Plant litter microbial communities from East Loma Ridge, Irvine, California - P2 T30 | ecosystem: Environmental > Terrestrial > Plant litter > Unclassified | place: USA: California... | reverse complement strand
CACCGAGGCGTCGTAGGTCCAGTCTGCGCCGTCACCCCAGCGCGCGCACAGATGCTCGACGATCCACTGCACCGGTTGCGCATCGTCGTCGCGCGGGCCGAAATTCCAGCCCTGCGCCGCGGCAGGACTAATCCACAGCCGCTGGCATAGCGTGAGATAGCCCGACAGCGGTTCCAGCACATGCTGCCAGGGCCGGGTCGCGAGCGGATTGCGGATCAGCACCGGATTGCCCGCCGCCACCGCGCGCAGGATATCGGGAATCAGGCGGTCGGTCGCCCAGTCGCCGCCACCGATAACGTTGCCCGCCCGCCCCGATGCGATCGCGGGCCGGCCGTCGCCGGTGAAGAACGACCGGCGATAGGCCGACGTCACCAATTCCGAACAACCCTTGGAATTGCTGTACGGATCATAGCCGCCCATCGGCTCGTCCTCGCGGTAGCCCCACACCCATTCACGGTTTTCATAACATTTGTCGGTTGTCACGATACACACCGCGCGGACCGACGCTGACTTGCGGACCGCTTCCAGCAGATGGACGGTGCCCATGACGTTGGTGGCATAGGTACCGACCGGATCGTCATAGGAGGCGCGAACCAGCGGCTGCGCCGCCATATGGATGACGATCTCGGGATCAGCACCGACCAGTGCCGCCTCCAGCACGTCGCGGTCGCGGATGTCGCCGATGATCGACGTCATCCCCGCCGCCACGTTCGCGACGTCGAACAGGGCCGGGCTGGTGGGTGGCGCCAGCGCGAAGCCGGTCACCTGTGCGCCCATCTGCTGTAGCCACAGCGCCATCCAGCTGCCCTTGAACCCGGTATGGCCGGTCAGGAAGACGCGTTTGCCGTTCCAGAAAATGGGGTCGATCACTTATCCCACACCCGCCACGGCGCCGCGCCGGATGCCCACAGATCCTCCAAGTGGATTTTGTCGCGCAGCGTGTCCATTGGCTGCCAGAAACCGGCATGCCTGAACGCCTGCAACTGGCCATCGCGCGCCAGCCCCTTCAGCGGCTCCTGCTCCCAGGTGGTGGCTTCGTCGGCAATCCGGTCGATTACGCTGGGGGACAGCACAAAGAATCCGGCATTGATGACGGCACCGTCACCCTCGGGCTTTTCCTGAAATTGCTCCACGCTGGTGCCGTTCATCCTGACCGCGCCGAACCGCCCCGGGGGGGCTGCGACCGTCATAGTGGCGTCTTTGCCGTGGCAGCGATGGAAATTGATCGAGCCCGCAATGTCGATGTCGCCGACGCCGTCGCCATAGGTGAAGCAGAACGCCTCTTGGTCCTGCAGGTGCTGGCGCACCGCGCGCAATCGTCCGCCGGTCATCGTGCTGTCGCCGGTGTCGACCAGCGTGACTTTCCACGGCTCGGCCCGCCGACTGTGTACGGTCATCCGATTTTCGGCCATGTCGAACGTCACGTCCGACATGTGCAGGAAGTAATTGGCGAAATACTCCTTGATGACATAACCTTTATAGCCGCAGCACACGATGAAATCGGTCACGCCATGTGCGGCATAGATCTTCATGATATGCCACAGGATCGGCCGGCCACCGATCTCTATCATAGGTTTGGGACGAAGGCTGGTCTCCTCGGCAAAGCGAGTGCCGAGGCCACCGGCAAGAAGCACTGCTTTCATGTCTGCTCCACCGACGCGGAACTAACGAACGCGTCGAAATAATAATTGTGATCGGGAAGGCCCAAATCGCGCAGGCGCAGGCCGGCTGTTTCGATCATCGCCTGCGAACCGCAAGCGTAGGTTATACAGGTGGACATGTCGATGCCGTCGGCGATCACGGCATCCTGGACATGGCCGGTGCGGCCGGTCCACGACGGCACGGGTCGCGACAGGATGGGGTAAAACCCGGTAACTACCCCCGCCGGGGCCTGCCAGTAGAAATCCTCCACATGGCGATTGCCCCAGTAGATCAGCAAGCGGGCACCGCCGGCCAGCGCGGGACTGGCGGCAATCTCCTCCAGCATAGCGCGTACCGGCGCAATGCCGGTCCCGGTCGCCAGAAACAGGATCGTATCGGCAAGATCGTCGCGCAGGAAGAAAGTGCCGAGCGGCAACTCGACGCGCAGCAGGTCGCCGATCGCGGCTTCGTCGAACCAGTATCCGCTGAGTACGCCCCCGTCAAAACGGCGAATGTGCAAGTCGATCGTGCGATCGGCACGGGGCGCATTGGCGATCGAATAGCTGCGGCGCACACCGCGGTGGATAATGTCGAGATACTGGCCCGGGACGAAATCGACCGCCGCCGTCGGCGGGAAGCGCAGCGATACGCACATGATCGTCGGGGACAGGGGCGATATCCCGGCGATCCGGGCGGGCACGGTATGCGGCTGCCGGCCAGCCAGCCGGCCCAGATCGGCGATGTCGAGGGTGATGTCGGTGTCCGCAGTGCGACAACAGGTCAGGATACGCCCGGCGGCCATATCGGCCGCAGTCAAGCTCTCCTCGGGCTGGATCTCCCTGGTTGTACCGGCCGTGACCCTGGCCTTGCAGACGCCGCACCGGCCGGTACGGCAGCTATATTCGAGTACGACGTCTTGGCTGAGCGCGGCATTCAGAATCGAGGCACGGGCGTCGACCTCGAAGCGCTTTCCATTTCTCAGTGTTGCTACAGGCATCGGCCCTCGGCATAAATACGCAACCATCGGATCAACCGTTCTGGTTGAAGCCGTCCGGCCCGGCGGGGCCATGCCGCCGCATGGCTTGCCGTGTCAATATCGTCATGCGCGCCGGTTGCGGTTGCGCAACTATCAGATGTCGGTCACGAAACGGTCGACGACGACGTTCAGCAGCCGGCGATAGCGGTTGACGAACAGGCGGTCTGGATCATGGCCGGCCGGAACGTGATTGTCTTGGATGCGAATATCCAGCAATCGCTCTTCGGGATCGGTGCCCAAGATATTGGGCGTGCCCAGCACGATCGGCACCATTCGATTGGCGGGCACAAACCGATTGCCGGTCGCGGTGACGCGGCTGACGAAATATCCGAATTCAATCCCCGCTTTGGTGAACCCGCGGACGTCATTGTCGCGGATGACGACGCCACCCGTTTCCCCCCCCATCGCGATTCCGGTCGGCGTGGCGGCAATCCGATTGCCAGTGATCGTCAGGTTGCGGGGTTCGCCGTGGATGCGGTTGACGCGCACGCCGGCCGCCCGACAGTTGGTAATGACGTTGCGGGCCGCCAAGCTGTCTGCGACGGTTTCTAGGAACACGCCGATGCTGCATCCGCGGATATCATTGCCAGTAATCGTCGCGTTGTGCGAGGTCGCGACCGTGGAATGGCCGGTTGTGTCGTCACCATAGATATCGATGCCGTTGTCGTGGCAATCGACTACTCGGTTACCGGTGATCGAGATTCCGTCAAACTGCGAACACTGAATGCCGATGAAGCTGGCCCGTTCGACCAAGTTGTTCGCGATGCGCAGGCGCCGCGACAGCGTATCGATAGATCCCTGCAGCATGATGCCTTGGCCGACCGGATCGCGAATGGCCAAGTTCTCGATGGTGATGTCGACACAGCGCCCCTTCCACCCCAGCAGCACGGCGGCTCCGCTCAGATCGTTACGAAACACCCCCTGCCCCTGGCGATTACCGTCGATACCGAACCGCCTGAGCCCGGCACCGACGATCTCACCGGTACTGGCGATCAGCCGCGCATAAGTCCCCGGTCCCATCTGAGCGTCCGCCAGTTTCAAGATACAGCCGTCGCGGTCAGCGCCTTCCAGCGTTACTCCGGACCGCAAGGTGATCGCGCTGACGCCGTCGCCGTCTTCTGCTGGACGATAACGCAGCAGATAGGTGCCGGTACCGAAGATGACGGTACCCCCGCCAGCCTGAGCGGCCGCATCGATCGCCCGCTGGAAGGCAGGTCCATCATTGGCGATGCCATCGCCTTTCGCGCCGAAGGAACGCACGTCGAGTATCGATGGCGATCCGGTGGTCTGGCCGCAGGCGGCGGATGCCAGTGCGGCCAGCGCGCCACCCACTATCCATCGCCGTCGTATAGGAATGCCCTGCCGCACGTTCAGTCTCCCGTCGCTCGCCCTGCTGCCAACCCCTGGCATTGATAGCCGGGAACCGCAGTTTTTGCGATCAGCCGCGTTGCTGACGCTACCGTCTGATTTTGCCCTAGAAGCCTTCCGGCCTAATTGTGCTATCCGTAGCGGCAGGCAGCCGGTCGCCTTTCGGGGTCCTGCGACAGACTGTCCCCCTCCGACATGCCCTTGGTCGCGGCCGCCTGCGGGACGGTTTCGCACGATCATCGACGGGGCGGCTGGTGTATGGAGTATGACGATAACCCGCCCTTCCAATTCACCCGGTGACATGAACGGGTACCCGTGCGCCGTCCAAGTTACGCCAGAAATAGAGGAGACGATCTTGCCCGATGCCGCGCGGCCATCGTCGCGGGACAGCTATGTCTGTAGCTTAGCCAGACAGCTACGCAGCCGGGGCAGCTCTTTGATGAACGGGCGGTTTTCCCCCCTCATGCTGGCGATGCTGGCGTTCGTGCTGCTGCCCAATCTTCCCTATTACGGATGGCTTGGCCGGTTCACGCCAACCCGTGCCCTCATCAATATTGACTATCTGCTGCTTGGCATCGCCGCACCATTTTTGTCGCCGATGCTGGTCATCATCGGTTTCATTCTGCTGGCCCTGCTCGATGCATTCGTTTTCATCTCGACGCTGTATCACTTCACGCCGCGTGAACTGATGCTGTCGTTCACATACGCACGCTACAGCCCGATCAAGCTAAATGATCTGCCCTTACTCGACATGATGACGACGGCCGTTACCATGATCGTGGCGATCACGCTGGCACAGCGGGTGGCGGCGCTCAGGCGCTGGTCGGGATCGCTTCTGCTGGCGCTGCTTTTGGTGATGCTGATGGTGCTTGATATTGGCAACGGTACGAACACCTATGGCCTGTTCACGCATCTACCGTTTTATACGAGGATTCAGCGAGTTGCGGTAAACCCCGTCAACTCCGGGCTGCTGGCCAGTGATCCGGCTGCGTTCCTGCCGACCCGGCACAAACCAACGATGGCAAAGGCGGACTCCGCGTCCCGAATTGCCCTTGGCCTGTGGCGCGGGTTACCGGTGCGCGGTACGGACGGCACAAACATTGCGCTGGTTCTGGTCGAATCTTGGGGGCAGATCGACGACAGGCCGGCGCTCACGCGGGCCATCGTGGCACCGCTGCTGACGCGTGAAATCGCCGCCCGGTACGATGTACGGCTGGGATCAATCGGCTTCCGGGGCAGTACGACGAGTGCCGAGCTGCGCGAGCTTTGCGGATTGCGCGGCAGCTATCGCGACCTGTTCAGCCTGCCGCGGTTCCGCTGCCTGCCGGACACTTTCCATGCGATGGGGTATGACGTCACTGGTATGCATGGTTTCCATGGTGACATGTTCGATCGAACGTCGTGGTGGCCATATCTCGGTATTCAGCGGCATGTGTTCATGGATGATTTCCGGCGGGTGGGGAATGTCCGGACGTGCGGTACAGCCTTTCCAGGGGTGTGCGACGAGGATTTGATCAGGGTCGCCGCCGACCGGCTTAGGTCATCGCACCAGTTCGTCTATGCACTGACCCTAAACTCGCACCTGCCGCTCGGCGAGGTGCGCGACGTTGCGACCAGCCTATGGTGCGGGAAACTTCCAGTGCCACTGGACGACGAACGCTGCGCACTGGCAGAGCAATGGCACCGCGTCTTCGCCACGCTGGCTCGCCACACGATGCGCGCGGACGTGCGCCCCACCCAGTTCATCATCGTGGGCGACCATAGTCCGCCGCTCCTCGGCGTGGCGAACCGCAATTTCTCGGCAAGGCAGGTACCCTATATCCTGCTAACTCCACGCGCCGTCATGGAACGGTCATCAAGGCGGTGATGGTGGCGCAAGGGTAATTCGTCAGCCCGATCACGCTGGCCGACACCGCTCACCCCGCCGCATTGCCTCGATCTGACGCCGTCCCCGCTTTTTGTCGATGCTCGGTCAATATCCGCCAGCGGCTTTGTTACAAACACCGCTTTCGAAAATTCCGTAAGAGCCCGACCGAAAATTGAGTTGAGCGATTTCCAGTCAGTTATGATTCAGGGGGGCGTAGACAACGGAGATAACATGAGCTGGACCGAAACTGCTCGTCGCGAGCATGACAGAAGAAGTCCGCGCTACGCAAGCGACTGCACGGACCAAGAATGGGCAATCATCGCTCTGCTGCTGGCGCGAACGACAAAGGTGGACCGCCTGCACCGGGCACAGGATCTATGGAACGCAATCCAGTACTTTGTGGCAACGGGATGTCAGTGGGCGCAGTTGCCCAAGGATTTCCCGCCGTTTACGAGTGAGTAGTATCGTTTTTTACCGGATGTGCGGCATCGGCCTGCTCGACGCGATCAACGCGGTGCTGGTGGCCGGGGTGCGGACGACGGAAGGCCGTGAGGCCGAACCGACTGCGGGCATCATCAATAGCCAGTCGGTGAAGACCACCGAGGCGGGCGGTCCGCGCGGTTATGATGCTGGTAAGAGGATCAAGGGCCGCAAGCGTTACATTGCAATCGACACGGCCGGCAACTTATTCGACGCCTTGGTCCACTCCGCCGACATTCAAGATCGCGACAGCCTGCCGAACCTCATTGAGCGCTGCCGGTATCAATCGACGTGCAAAAGGGACTCCTTTCGTCGAGCAGCATAAGGGTTGACGTGCGCGCCGTTCGCACTGGTCGCAGCTTATGGCGGGCGTAGCCCGACCGGAGGCGCAACCAGCGCAAAGTGTCCTTTCCCGGGTGTCTCAGGCGTCAGCTGCGGTGCTTGAAGCGCCAACTGTCATTGCCGGTTTTGACGATGTCGCAATGGTGGTAATACGGTCGAGCGGCGCAGTGGTCATCTCTGGGTCGCCAAAGACGGTCGGCCACTCTCCAAAAGGCGAGTTCGTGGTGACGATGACCGAGGTCTGCTCAAAAACTAATTAAATGGCGGTCGCTACCGGGGAATATACCTAGAGGCTGTTATGAACCTACAGCGAGCGTGGTAGCCTGCTTCATCATGAGGCATGCGAAGGCGACGACATGAAGTCCTGCGAGTGTTTCGGCGTAGCGCTCATAGTCTTTGACAAGGCGTCGGAAACGGGTCGCCCATGCGAATGACCGTTCGACAACCCAGCGTCGTGGCAGGAGGACGAAGCCGCGTTTGGCCTCGGGCAGTTTGACGGCCTCAAGTGCGATGCCGTGTTTTGCTGCTGCCGTAGCGGCACGCTCGCCGGTATAACCCTGATCGACCCAGGCAAGTTCGACGCTGTCATTGGTGACGGCCTGCACGGTACGCGCGAGCCGCTCCACCTCGCCGCGGTCTTCTGCGCTGGCCGGTGTGACATGAAGCGCCAGCAGATGGCCCAGCGTATCGACGGCCATGTGAATCTTCGAACCCTGCTTGCGCTTGCCCCCGTCATAGCCGGCACGCTCGCCGCTCTCGGGCGTGGAGCGCAACGTTCGACTATCGATGATCGCAGCAGTCGGCTCCGCCCTGCGGCCTGCCGCCAGACGCAATACCGCGCGCAGATCGTCGACCAGCGCTTCGAAACATCCTGCCGCCAGCCAACGCTGCGTCTGCTGGTACACAGCTGCCCAGGGCGGAAGGTCGTTCGGCATCCACCGCCACGGCGCACCCGTCTTCACGATGTAGCGAAGCCCGTTGAACACCTCGCGCAGGTCGTGCTCCCGCTGACCGGCATCCTCGCGCTGCAGCAGCAGGTATGGCGCGACCAGCGACCACTCCTCGGTGCTAACGTCAGACCGATACGGCTTGCGGTGAATGCTCATCCAATAACGGATGAATCAGCCCCGCTTACAAGTCTATAACAGCCTCTAGGGCATGTATGAAGAAAACCGTTCAAATATTTGATCCCATATTTTGATGGCACATCATTAACGATCGAATGGAATCATGCGCTATGAGCCAAATGCTCCACGCAAGCGTTAGCCCAGGGCAGTTGGTGTTAACTCCATCACACTACATGTACATGCCAAAGTCACGCTCGCGTCCCGGCCCCCCGGACCCCGGCTCGTCGATCCGAAGCTGGCGCTCGGGCAGGGCACGATTAAGCGCTCGTTCCAGCGCCGGCTCGCGCAACATGCGGTCCTCAAGCCGTTCTTGGCGGCGCTCGACGATTACCTCGGTACGGCTGGTCGTTGCCGAAATGCTGTCAGCCGACACCGCTTTCCAATCGGCGACGAACCGCTCAGCATAAGCGCCACGATCGGTGCGTATCTGACCCTCCTGCAGCCATGCCTGGGTCAACCGACCGAGGTCGTTCCATACGATGCCTGGCGACCCGAGCTCACGGTCGAGCACGATACGCAGATCCTCCGCGCCGTTCACCAGCACCCGGTCGAGCGCTGCGGCGGCTGCGCCGAGTTCGCGTTCCTGCGCCATCGCTATGGGTCGGCCGTCGATCGCCCGCTGCTCGGCGATGAGGAACAGATGCGCATAGCACTCTACCGCGGTATCCATCGCCGGCGATGATACCGGCATCCGGATCATCGCACCCGTCTCCGCCCGCCCGATCGTCTCCAGCGCCGAGGTCTTGTCGCCAGCGTTGCGTGCGACGCCGCGCTCGACCACGCGACCATCGTCGACGATTAACGCCACCTTGTCGGCGACGCGGGTCAGGGCGACGAGAAATGAACGCTCGCTGAGCAGACGGCGCTCGCTCGAGCGCAACGCCAGCATGCCATGATCGGTAGTGACGCCCTGCGCGATATGGACGTTGATCGCGTACGCCAGATCAAGCCGTTCGGCCATGCGATCCCCCGCTTTCAGTTCGTGCACGGTGCCATCAATGAGCGAGGAGACGACCAGCCTGCCGGCGCTCACCTCCTCGACACGGGCCATGTCGGCGTTGCTGAGCTTGCGGTCATGGTCATTGTCGGTCCAGCGGATGCGGTCATCTGCACGAGCGATCCGCAGGATGCTGCAAACAGACCTGGATACGCTGGCGACGCCCCATTTCGGACCGTCATGCGGTGCCGGATTATAGCTCGTCGGCGGTTATGCTCGGCCGGGATGCCAAGCCGGTGTCATGGCGCCCTCAAGGCCGTGCGTAGCAGCGTAGCAGGCCTGTAGCACGTCCCCTGGCAGCTTTTGTCCGTCCGGTAGCAATGCCGCTACGCTGCTACACCATTGTCCATCAACGACTTTTTGCTCGCTGGACAACCGCTATGCATAGCGTGGTGTGTGCACCTTCCCTTTTGCCGATCGTGCTAGGTAATTGGTTGATCTTGTGACCTTGACATCATTTCTGGCATCCCGTGGAGCCACGGGCCGGCGTGACAGCCGGCCAGCAGACCATATCTGCCCCGATAATCCGGGCAGTATCCGATCGCCAAGCTATCCGATTCGCCGATCGATCAATCGAAACTGGCGGGACGCAGATGGCTAGGCGGTCGTTCGAACGCGATATCGATCTCGCCGACACCCGCCATGTCGAGGGCGTCGAGGATGTTGGACGGGGAGCCGCGAGGCGGCTCTGCAGCTTGCCATAACGGCATCTCAGACATCCGGTCGCGGCGATCGTCGGTCATGCATTTATCCTGTTCGTCAGCTGCCCGAATCTTCGTCGGGATTGGCCGCTTGCGCGTCCAGCCATGCCGTCGCCAATGCGACGAACTGTACGTCGTCCACCAAGTCCGGAGACAGCACCTGGCGGTCGCGCACGGCACGCCGGGTCAGCGCGATCAGGCGGGCAAGCCCGGCGTCTCCAACAGGTCGTTGACCGTGAGCTCGCGGTGACGGTTTTCGGCGGTGATGGTTAGATGGAAGATGCGGTCAGAGGGTCCCGCCGGTGCCGGTTCGGGCCGATCGAAGAAGTCGATCGCGTCGGCATGATCGAGCAGCACCGACCAGTCCGCCAGCGCGATCTGCGACACCGACCGGACATCCTCGTGATATCGCACATCGTGGGGGCGGAACCATCCCGAAACGCTGCAGACGACCCTATCCCCGACAGGCTCGTTTCGCTGCTCGCCGCCAAGTTTGAGTTGGTGATCGAACAGACGCTTTCAGGCAATGCCCAAGAGGCCGCGACCGCATCACAAAGCACTTCTAGCTGTTCCACATCAAGCGCGCCGGGCGGCACGATCTGCTCAATGGCAAGATTGGGAAAGTCGGCGGTCCCATCCGTCACGTGGACACCAAAGGTGATGGGCAGAGAAGGAAAAGGATCAAAGTAGAACAAGGTACCGGATGTTCTTCACTGGACGCTTTTCTGCGAGACGGGCATAGCCCCCCCGTGGCTGGGGGAGCCGCACGGGGGGATGACGGATGACGGTTCAGCGTTCGGTGCGGTTGCGCCGGTGGTCTTGGGCGCTCGGCGCGAGCGTCGTGGCGATGGGAACCGTCGCGGTATCGCCGGCACAGGCACAGTGCACGCCCGATCCCACGGTCGCGAACGGTACGACCATCTGCGCCAACACCGACCCTAATGGCTTGAGCGTCACGACATCCGGGACGACCGTGAACGTCCTGGCCGGTGCGACCGTATCGGGTAGCGGCGCGCCCGCGATCGCGGTGCAGGTAATCCCCACAAGTGGCTTCCAGTCCATCTATACGACGCTGTCGGTTGCCGGCCGTGTCGATGGCGGCAGCCAGACCGGCGTGCGATTGCTATGGCAACCCGCGACAAGCGGCTTCAGCCCCTTCGAGAGCCAATTGGCCATGACCGTGCTGGCCGGCGGGGTCGTCACCGGCAACAGCGGTGTCGTGGCGGGCCAATCGGCCCCAGGTTTCGGCAACGCCAATGTCACCATCGACAATGCCGGCACGATCGGGGGCACCAGCGGCATCGCGTTGTCGTCGACCACACCGGCCTTTACCGTTTTCTCGTCGATCAACAATCGCACAGGCGGCGTCATTGGTGCGATCGACGCCTCGGTCGGCAGGCTCACCAATGCCGGCACGATCGATGGCGGTGGCCGCAGCGCGATCAACAGGGAAGCGAGCTATGCCTTCGCTTTCACCAACATCACCAACAGCGGCACGATCACGGCGGGCGGCAACGCAGCGACGCTTGCCGGCCTACCTGGTTCCAGTACCGTCAGCAACAGGGGCAGCATCACGAACACCGGTACCGGCGCGGCGATCACCGGCGACAACATGACGCTGACCAATGCCGCGGGCGGCAGGATCGCGAGCGCCAGCAATGCCGCGATCCGCACCAATACGTTCATCAGCCTCATCAATAACGGTACGATCGACGGCAATGTCGTGACGGCGGCAAGTCCGGCCTACACCACCGGTAGCCAGATTGATTCAAGCGCAGGTACGATCAACGGCAACGTAACCTTCGGGGCGGGCAACGACACACTGACGGCCGACTATGCCAATGGGCGTATCATCACCGGCATCACCGGATCGATCGATGGCGGCGCGGGTGCCGACATGGTGCGCCTTGCTGTTCGTGCCGATACGACGATCGCCTCCGCCATCGCGCTACCAATGAATTTCGAGCAGGTGACGCTGCTTCCGGCAGCCGGCGTGACAGCGACGCTGACCGATGGTTTTACCGGACCGATCCGGATCGCGGGCAACGGGACGATCATCAATCGCACGACCTTGTCAGATGTGACGCAGGTCGTGGCCACCGACTTTAGTTCAAACGGATCGCCATCCTTCATCAACGTCGGAACGCTGCGCACCACGACCGCCGGCACGGCCGGCACCTATGCCGTCAATCTGTCTTCAAGCACGCGTTTCGAAAACAGCGGCAGCGTGGATGCGGCCGGCAACGGCGTATCGGGCAGTTCGTCCGGCCCCTTCCTGAACAGTGGCACGATCACTGCGGCGGGGACGGCGGTATCCATCTTCGGACCCAGTTTTGGCAATAGCGGAACGATCCGGTCGACCGGCGGGATCGGCGCGATCCTGTCCGGTTCGTCAGGGTCCGCCTGGACCAATAGCGGGCGGATCGAGGGAAGCGTAGCCGGCGTCCGCCTGTCGAGCAGGCTGGTCAACACCGGTGTCATCACCTCGCCCGCGACCGGCCTGATCCTCGGATCCTACGGTATCATCGACAATCGCGCCGGAGGTGTCATCAGCGGCGGAACCAGGGCGATCGGACCGGAATCGGCCAACAGCTTCCTCTTCGACACTACGGTAGCCAATGCCGGCACGATCAACGGCGATGTTGCCATGGGCGGGCAATCGTCGGTCTTCGCGGTCAACCCCAATTACTATATCGCACTGCCGGGCGGCGTGCTGAACGGCAATCTGACCTTGGCCAGCGGCGGCACGCTGGTCACCGATCTGGTCAATACCGGTACGGGCGCCTTTGCAGGCATCACCGGCACGGTCACCGCCAAGAACGCGTCGTTGATCTACCGCGTGCGCACCGATGCCAATGTCCAGGCGAGCGCATCGGCCGGCTTCACGTCATTCGGTTATGATCTGTTTGACAACGCGGCACTGACACTGACCGATGTGACCACGCCGGTATCACTGGCGGGAACGGGAAGCGTCGATCTGACCGGCAACATCGCCACCACGACACAGATCGCGATCCGTAGCGCCCGCGTCACGACCGCCCCGGGTGACACCGCGACTGCAGTCAACAAGCTGAAGATCACCAGTCGCGGCACGCTGACGCTCAACCGCGAGGATTCCGGCCAACCCTATGCCTATACCGCGGTGGCGCTGGGTGAGAACGACACGTTCATCAATGCAGGCACGATTACGGTTCGCGATCGGGCGATACAGGGCAGCACCGAGATTTCCGGCATCAGTGGCGGAACGGTCATCAACGACGGCACGATTACCATCGATGGTGCGATCGGCATCAACAACGCGCGCAGCGTCACCAACAACGGCACGATCGTACAGACTGCGAACGGCACCGAGGCACAGGGGCTGTACGGCAACTTTTCCCCCATCAACCTGGTCAATACCGGGACGATCGACATGGCGGGCGCTGCCGTTACCGCCAATTACCTGTCGATCGATAACAGCGGCCGGATCGTCAGCAGTGGCCGCATGGCGATCATGGCCGAAAGTTACGGCAGCGCCGTCATCACCAACCGAGCAGGCGGCACGATCGCCGGCAGCGGCACCGCGATCCGCATCGGCGGCGGTTTCCTGACCAACGCCGGCGCTATCACCGGCACGGTCGATCTCGGCTACTCCCCGTTCGGCCGCTCCTTCCTGGGTGCGACCTATGTCGCGAACGGCGGCACGATCACTGGCAACCTGCTGTTCGGCAGCAGCAGCGACACGTTCGTCTCCTACGACGGTACGACCGGCGTCAGCGGCACGATCGACGGGGGTGAAGGCATCGACACCTTCATTCACGCCCGCACCGCCAGCGACACGATAACGCTGGCCAGCGCATTGCCTGCCGGGTTCGAGCGGGAAGGCGTGCAGGCGTTCGGCACGGAAACGGTGGTGACGTTGCGCGCGGCTGCGCCGATCGCGAACGGGCTGCTGGTGTCGGGTAACGGTATGATCGTCAACACCGTCGATTTCGGCGACGAGGTCTTCGTCAGTGCCGGCTTCGGCCCGCAGTCCGGGATGGCTACAGACATCCTCGCCTCCTTCACCAATCAGGCGCGGCTTGATGGCGGCTTCGCCGGCACCATGCGGCGTTTCGTCAACAACGGCACCATCACCACCACGCCCTTCATCGCTTCCCCCTGGAGCTTTGCGTCGCCTGCGGTTTCGATCGGCATTGAGGGCGATCTGTCGTTCGCGAACGACGGCACCATCACCGGCAATACCGGGGCACCGGCGGTATCACTGAGCGTATTCGAGGGCAGCCTCACCGTCGCCAATACCGGCGGCATCACCGCCGGCCTGCGTGCCGGAACGTCGAATTCCAGCAATTTCCCGGCCGACACCCCCGTGGTGTCGCTGGCGACCGCGATCACCAACAGCGGCACGATCACGGCCGGCAACAGCCGCACGGCGCTGTCGGCCAACGTCATCGACTATCGCGGAGCGGACGGTTCACTGTCGCTCGACAACAGCGGCACGATCGAGGCCACGGGTGCGTCCGCCGATAGCGTCTTTCTGGAAATGGCCGGTCGCCCTGGGGGCGACACCCCGGTCGGTGCGCAACGTCTGTCGGTCACCAATACCGGCATGATCCGCGCGAACGCCGGCGGGACGCGAGAGACCTTCTTCAACCCCTTCACCAGCACGGAGTTCGTCGATCTCGACATCGCCACCGCGCTGACGGTGGCGACCGATACCGGCACCACCGCAACGATCGCCAACGCCACGACCGGCACGATCGAGGCGACCGGCGCACTGTCGACCGCGATCGATGTCTATGGCGCCGCACTGGACCTGACCAATGCCGGCACGATCCGCGGCGGGGCGGGCACCCGCGAGGGCGAGCGTTACTATGCCGGTGCGATCGATAGCGGCCGCGGCGACGATCGCATCGTCAACACCGGCACGATCATCGGTTCGATCGCGCTGGGCGACGGCAACGACCGGATCGAGAATACCGGCCGGATCGAGGGCGACGTGTTCCTGGGCGCGGGCGACGACAGCTTCCTGCATCGCGCCTCGGCCATACTGACCGGCACGGTCGATGCCGGCATCAGCAACGACGGCCTCGTCATCGATGCGACCGGGGGCGGCACGGTCCGCGCGGCGCAATTCATCAACTTCGAACGATTCAACCAGATCGGCGCGGGCGCGGTGCAATATGTCGGCGCCTTCCGCACCGATACGCTGGGCGTCAGTGGCGGTACGGTCACCGTCGCGGCGGGCGAGACGCTGGCCAGCGACGGTGCGGTCACCATCACCGGTGGCGATGCCGCGGAAAGCGTGCTGAACGACGGCACGATCGCAGGCACGGTCGCGCTGGGCGCGGGCAACGACCGCGTCGTCAACGCGGGCACGATCAATGGCGCGGTGCTGCTGGGTGCCGGCGACGACGGCTTCGTCGAGCGCGCGGGCAGCCGCGTCGCGGGCGGCGTCGATGGGGGCACCGGCACCGACCGTTACACCGTCGCGCTTGCCGGCGACCGCAGCGGCATCGGTGCGCGCAGCGGTTTCGAACTGCTCGGGGTCGAGGGCACCGGCACGCTAACACTGGCACTCGACCAGAGCTTCGACACAGTGACGCTGGCCGGCACCGGCCTGGCGCTCACGCTGGGCGGCAACCGTATCGGCGCGGTCACCGGATCGGACGCGCGCGAGACGCTGTCCGTCGACGGCGATGTCGCGCAGATATCGCTCGGCGCGGGCGACGACATGCTGGCGCTTGGCGCCACCACCGCGGCCGGCCGTTACGCCGGGGGCGCGGGCACCGACATGCTGCGCTTCACCGCAGCCGGCGCCACCACGCTGGCCGGCATCGCCACCGGGTTCGAACAGGTCGCGCTCACCGGCCCGCTGCTGGTCACGGGCACGCTGGGCAGCACCGGCGCACCGCTCTCGTTCGGCGTCGGCGATCAGCAACTGGCGATCGCCGATGGCG
>Ga0265797_10007095_pt1 | contig 15499 bp, 16 predicted proteins | sample P2T30metagenome_FD_192433 | JGI IMG/M metagenome (GOLD analysis project Ga0265797, IMG submission 192433) | Plant litter microbial communities from East Loma Ridge, Irvine, California - P2 T30 | ecosystem: Environmental > Terrestrial > Plant litter > Unclassified | place: USA: California... | reverse complement strand
ACACACACACAGCAAAGGCCCAATTGCGGGCCGCTCCCGGTGTTGGTTGAGATTTCTTTCGCTTGACACGACACCCATTTCCCCCACTTGCGTTCATTAGGCAGGCACACACACACACACACACACGGCTTTTTGCGTCTAGACTGCACCTTTCCCTCACGCACACACACACACATATACACACCGACAGTCCCTGAGCCCGCTCGCAGACTCTGTCATGCGACCGAAAGCGGGCTCGTGGTGCGGCAGGTGCGGGTAGGGCGTGAGTAAACGGGGACCAGGTATGCTTGTAACGATGCTGTAAGTATTGGACTAGTGCTGTGTATGTTGCATGCATTTTTCCACGTGCATATGTGAGTATGACTGGGCTTGCGATGGATTGGTGGGGTTTGGAGTAGCGTTGGCTGGTGGCATTTTTTTTGTGAAGGCGCTTGGAAGACGCAAGATGCGTTTGCTGTTTCATGTTCTCGTGTAAGGGGTACATGATGAGGAGGGGCGGGGGGTCTTACATGGCATGTCGGTAGTGGCTTGTGATTGCCGCGATAGGAGACAAAAAACCCTCCAAAGGGTTTGACAAGGTGGATACATGGGGATTCGAGAATTGCCATCTTCACGCACATGGTCAAGTGGAGCCAAATGAGTCGTTTCAACTGTCTTGGTCTTGATATGTTGTTCTTCATCGCTACGCTACATGCAGACTGATTGGTACATACTCCGCACCGATTGCATGCAAGGTCGCAGTCCAGATGACCTGCTTTTGGCCTGCTTCTGCAGCTGTTGCCTCGCTTATACCGGAGGCCGTTTATTGCTCAATGCTAAGGGTTGGAGTCAGCATGTTTTTGATTCGAGCAGATAAGAGGGGTTAATCCTCCACTTACATCAATGTCCTCCCAACCGCGTCCCTTTACGTTTGCCAATTCGTCCATGGACATGACATGACCAGTCGTAACTGCAGGATAGAATCAGCAATGCTCGCATACGCCTGGAGCGATGCAGAAGAAGCACTTACAGTAACCGGCCTGGATCTTGGCATCAATCTCGACACGGCTATCCGCCGGAATCATGTCGTCGGGAATCGGCACCCGCTCGTGAATGGGGATACCTTGGTCAACAATAGCATCGTGCTTCATGTTGGACATGCTGAGCATCCGGTCAATCTTTGTGATGCCGAGCCAGTGCAGGATGTCCGGCATGAGGGCCTGGAAACGCATGTCTTTAACGCCGGCAATGTTCTCAGTTCGCTTAAAGTACTCGCTAGCACGATCTTCTCCTCGCTTTCTCGCGTTGTAGACGAGATACTTGGTCACTTCACCCAGAGCACGGCCCTCCTTTCGGAAGTAGATGACCACACCACTGCCGCCCTTCTGGGCTTCCTTGACGGCCTCTTCAATACCAAACGTCAGGTATGGGCGGCATGTGCAGATGTCGGAGCCGAAGACGTCGCTTCCATTACATTCATCGTGAACACGAAGAGCGAGTCTGGAGCTGGGATCGGACATCTTTGCTGGGTCACCGAAGATGTAGACGGTCAGACCGCCGATGGGTGGGAGGAAGAGCTTGATATCGTGACGGGTGATGAGCTCTGGGTAGGAACCACCAGTCTCCTCGAACAGTGTTCGGCGTAGCGTGCCCTCGTCTATTTGAGTGTGTCAGCTGGGGTTATATGATGTATACTTGATGCCACTAACCGATGTTGAAGCGTTCAGCTACTCCTGGGAGGTACCACACGGGCTCAACCGCAACCTTTGTGACAGCAACCTCGCCTGTTTCGTTGATGCAGATCTTTCCATCCGGCACCAGACGACCCTTTCTCACACTTTCCTCGAGCTCGGGCAGCTTCATGTGTGCTCTTGTAATGGCAATGGTAGGCCTGATTTCAACATCGTCCTTGTCCATGGTTTCCTTGTACAGCCAGGGTGCAAGATGGCCATAGGGGTCCATTGCCACAATCTTCTTCCCGTCGCTCCATTGGGGGAAGGGCCCAATCTTTGCAGCGGGCTCAGTGTTGGTGAAATCGGGCTTGTGGGTGATGTCCAGGTTCTTGCTGGCTACGGCAAGAGCGTTGTAGATGGAGTAGGAGCCTCCGTGAGCACCAATAGCTAGGCGAGTCAGCGAAGCCCGAGCCAAAGGTAGAATCTGGGCGACATACCATTACGCCTACGGATAGTATTTGGATGTCTGGACACAACGACAGGGCCACGAACAGCAGGGTCTTTAGCGCCCCATTCCATGGGCAGGGGATCAACGCCAGCCTGACCCGGATACGAGGTCAAGATGATCTTTGAGAACTTTGATACACTTGTACGACGTGGTGGGGCATCGGCACTTTCAGGTGGCTGCTCATACTGCTCGCTAACAGCTTCTACGGTTTTCTCTCTCTGCACTTCGCTCGCCTTGTCCTTGCCCAGAGTACCATTGGCAGCTTCACTTGCCGCCTCGTCCTTGATCTGCTTGATACCAGCCAGCATGTTCACGCGTCCATTGATCTTATCGACAGAAGCTGCAAGTGAGGAGTTCTCGGTTCGGAGAGCTCTGAGCCCTTCGAGGATCTCCTTAAGGACAGCATCGCTGGTAGGGGTTTGGGTAGACATGATGAGTGGAATTGGGTTTTATACTGGACCGTACAGATTTCGAGATGCTACGGGGTGTCGAAAAATTGCTTTGCTGTGTTTTTGACTGACTCTTGGAACAAAGACGGTGAGCTCCGATGCAGGCCAGACGAACACGCAAGACTGAGGGATTGGTGTAAAGGTAGGAGAAGCACAAGCTCAATCCTCGCACAGCGTTGATGGGGACCCAGAAGATGCAAGAAAAGAGAGGAAAGAAGGGATAGAGAAAGCAACGTGTTCGAGACAACCAACTCGCTGGCAGTGCCAGCACCGAACAGCTGACTACACAAGTGCCTACGGCTTGGGGAGGGGGGGGAAGCCGATAGGAGCGGGGGGGCTGCTTATCGACTATCGACGCATGGGGCAGCTGCACGGCAGCGGCAGGGGTGCCGTCGGTCGGAACCACGCGATACAGTCAACCCAAACTTTCGCGACCGCGTCACTGCACACGAGCAGAGGACCGCAACCCACACCACCGCTCATTGATCCCCAGACGACCATCGCGGCCCCAAAGACAGCTCTCTACGTGTACAAACAACTCTGCGTCGATAGTGAGGGCAGCAAAAGCAACAAAATGGCATGTTTCTTCGGCTCCATCCAGATGCGCAAACTAACAGCCAATACAGGGCAAACGCAAGTCTTCCAGCAAGCCTCAAGGTCCCAAGAGGGTGCGCTATCCCTAAAACGTTTCTCCTCCTAGCAGCGACTAATGCCCTTGTAGAAGGAGAAGCTACCCACCACCTTCCAATGTCTCTTCTGCAACCACGAGAAGTCCGTCAGTGTCTCCATCGAGAAGAAGTCGGGTGTCGGCAATCTCCAATGCAAGGTGTGCGGCCAGACGTTCCAGACCAACATCAACTATCTCAGCGCTCCCGTCGACGTGTATGCGGACTGGATCGATGCCTGTGATGCTGTCGCAAAGGAAGCCGCCAAGGGCAATGCCGAAATGTCAAGAAGCAGCAACCGCATGGGCAGGATGCCGACGGCGCATAACCAAGATGACGACGATGGCGACGGTGGCTTTATCGAGCACGACGAGCCAGATGCCGAGGGCGAGTATGCCGACTAGGTGGTGGCACGAGGGCTGGGTGCGCGAGACACAATAATGGCTGGTAGCATGAGCGTTTGAGACCTTGTACAACACATGGGGACACGGAGAGTAATGGCTTGCAAGGCGTTCGGGGTATTAAAACGGGCCTACAGATATACGACGGCGAATTCGTTATCGTCAGCATCAGCATCAGGCTGATCGAGTCCGGTGCATCACAAAGCTGTGCTTCGCCGGAAGTGCCCTTGCAAAATTGATCATACACGCACGACCTAGTCCACAAGTCTCATGGTACAGTGTGCATCTACATGCCAATAGTCTCATGCCAAAATATGCCAAAGCAATTTACAGCCAACCTACGCCCAACAAATGCTCTCAATCAAGGTGACGACATGTTACTGCATTATTTTTACATGGTGTAGAATCGATCACCAAAGTCGCCCAGTCCTGGGACGATGTAGCTAGAGATGATCAGCATCGCGTGAGGCGCAAGTATCGGGTTGCCTTACTTCTTTTCGTCCAAACCCTGGTCGACAAAGGCGGTCACTACCCTGACCTTGGGGAACTGCTCCGCGAGGTTCTGTGCGCCTTCTGGGCTTGCAATGAGGTTGAGGAAGAGAATGTGATCCTCTGGTACGCCTCTGGACTTGAGCACGTCAATGGCCATGAGCGCCGAACCACCTGGCTTGATCAGTACAGCTTCCTTCGCTCGTCTCACATTTCACTTACCAGTAGCCAGCATAGGATCCAACAACAGAACCCACCTTTCGCTGATATCCTCGGGCAGTTTGTCATAATAGAGCTTTGGTTTGGCAGTCTCCTCGTCTCTTTGGATCAAGATCTTGCCGATACGGACACTCCTACAGCAGTCCCTAAGCCCCTGTTCCATCGACTCTCCCGCTCGCATGATGGACACGCCGCAGATCTTGCCTTCAAACTTGACACCCGCATAGGTGTGGCCTACAGGCGTGGTGATCTCCTGGGATTCGACGGGAAGGTGGTTAAGGCCTTCTTCGACGAGGAGACGGATGATTCGGTTGCTGTAGAAGATGAAGTCTGCACGGCCGGTGGAACGGTCGCGTATCATGCTTTGCGGCAGTCAGCACTCTACGACGTCAGGATGATACAAGACGGTATCAAGGTCGGACATGGTTCATGGAGCCCTTACGTGAGCAGTGCTATCAGCTGAGGGGTTTGAGGCAGAATGTGAACATTGGCCTGCTTAAGGGGCGTCGACACGGTAGCCGTCGGCTTTTGGGCAGAATCCCGGTAGTCAGGCCCTACGCATTGCGAGGGTGCCGTGGGTTGAGATTCGGTAGACATTTTTCTTGGTCACTGTGGAGGGAAAAACGAGGGGTACGAGGCTGGCCAAAGGTCAGTTGGGATCATGGGCTTCATGATTGGAACTTGTACGTCTAAAAAGGCTATTTGAGGCGTTGCAGTTAGAACCTAAGCGATTGCTCAGATGACAAGAGGACATACCTAAGCTTTTGGAGGAGAGGTTGCACTGTTGGTATGCAATCCGCGTCTAACTGGAGGACCTTGGACAGCGGTGGGTCAAAAGATGAACCAAAGGATAGCAGAGATTTCAATTGACAGATCCGGTGCTGAGATAAGAAGCCAGCGAGAGGAAATGAGGCAGACGTGGACTTATAGTCTAGGCTCGTGACCATCGGCGAGCTCCTACAGTTCACTGGTTTGGAAGGAGGGACCCTCGCCCCGCTGGCTAGGACTAGCGTGCTTTCTGTTGGCGAGATCTGAAGCGGGTCCCTGCCGCAATCGACCAAAGCCACTCCGCCGGCCGGCTTCGTCATTGCACTGCATGTGCATGCAAACATCCGCCGCTTTGAGCTTTGTTTCACCGTGAGACGTAGGATAAACATAATTCATGTGGTGAAGACGCGCGCCCGCCAACTCACTGTGAGCGGTGAAGCTGCGCGAGAGTAACCATCAAGCTTCATCGCACCACCAAGATGCGCGTCTGAAGCAACTTTTTGGCGTCGCCACAACACGACTTCCCACGACTTCCCACGACCATGGCGGACACCATGTTCGCCCAATTTACCGCATCAGATCGCCGCAAAAAGGTCGTCTATGGCAAATCGTCGCGTCTATCTGGCGCCCCTCCGCCTGCACCGCTGCCAGACGAGGATGCGCCTCCATCGCCCAACCGACCGCGAAAACAGACGACGGCCTCGAATGGGACGCTGAAGAAGGCTGGGGGAAGTTTGAAGATTGGCAACAGCTTAGGCAATGCGCGCACAAGGACCGAAGACATGGACATCTTCGACGTGCCCTCTGAGGACGAGTTCATGGTGCGCCCAAAGCCTATGAAGAAGCTTTTGACAAAGCATCGGGCGCCCGAAGAAGGCCTGGCCATCTCCACAACTGAAGATGACGGCCCTAGAGGACCCAAAAAGTCGGCCAAAGCTGCGCGACCGTTGTCCAAGCCCGAGCCTACGAGACTAACCGTCATCGCAAAGAAGCTGCCGAAGCCTGTACACGCGCCATCGTCTTCTTCCTCTGACCCTATAGTGCCCCGAACATTACGCACAAAGACGCCCCAGCCGGCAGAGCTGCCAAAACAGACTGCGAAGAATACCGGTTTGGCACAGCGGCCCAGGGCTCCTGCGTCAGCAGTGGTATCCAAGGCACAAAAGGTGGCGAAGACAAGCACGGCACTGTCTCTGAAGAAAACCACTGCGAAATCTGTGGCTAAATCAGCCCAAGACTTGGATGTATTTGACGTACCGTCTTCTGACGATGAGGCGCCTTTGACGGTCAAGAAGGCATCCCGTCAGATGCCGGTGGGCAAGAGGAAGGAGCCTGCGAAGGACCATCCAACAAAGCCCAGAGACGGGCGCAAAGATTCGGCAGAGTCTGACGATTCAAACGCATCCAATAAGCGGAAGCGCCAGCGGTCCGTCTCTTCTACCACCACTGCAGCTAAATCGTCGTCACGGCAGCAGCCCGGGCTTCCAGATCCTCGGCCAAGCCGCAAATACCAGAAGAACGAGGATAGTATGTCGTCGGGTTGTAGACCTCTAGATCAGCCACCTCCAACGCTACCCCGGGAAAATCAATCTGCAGCGTCACGGACAGCTGTGTCTTCAATCAACAAACCGAAAAGGGCAAGACAGCGCACCGTACCTGTACTGGCACCGCCGGTGGTCACCAAGGGGACGTCTTCGCCAGCCAGGCTAAACAGCATGCTTCCGAACCGCCAGCCATCCAAGTCGACCACTGTTGTAGAGGTACCTGAAGTCGCCGAGACAGAAGACCAGACCATGTACGATATCCCAGACCCACTAGCTACGCCTGTTCGTCTAGTTCGTGCGTCAAAAGCTGCGACGCCAGGCTCTACAACACCGCGGCAAAAGGATCTTTTTGGGGGGTTGCTAGGCGGCGCTTCTTCGTCGAACACACCAATGCCAATGATCTCTGCTTTGCAGCTGACAGATCATAAACCAAGATCGCTTATTGGTAGCCTGTCCAGGTCTAAATCGGATGTAACTCACGGTACTGAAACCCGTAAGGCTCGACTTATTGACACACTCAAACATGTTGAGAGCAGCTCAGAGGATGAGGATGAGAGCAGCAGCCTAAGTGATCAAGAGCCAGAAGAGCACTTTGTCGATGTTCAGCCTGCCGCGAGATATTCTCAGGAAGTCAGGGCTACTGATCATGCAGCTGGACTTACTTCCGATGATATGGAAGTTGATGGGGAGGCTAACGTGGATTCGCAAACATCACAAACCACATCCGGGTTTGGTATTCGCCCGAAACTCACGTACGCAATGTCGCGATCCTACCTAAGAGAAACCGACCCAGACGAAGATCTACTGATTCCAATGGAATTCGATATGCCAGGCTCTCAATCACAGCATAGAGACGCCGTGTCCGTCTCGGAGGATGAGCCCGAGGCCGTGAGTCAAGCGCAGGCCCACCACGAGTTGAAGAGTCGTGGACGGAATTACGTCTTTGAGCAGGAAGCACAGACAATGATCGATGACATTTCCAGCACGACGACCAACAGCATTCGACGTAATGCAATGATCGAGTTGTGCACCAAGATGGCCAACGAAACATTCTGTAGTCAATTACTTGACACACCCTTGGCCCACCAGTTGTTCGAGAATATCTCTGCTGGTGGTGAAATCATCTTCGAGTTTACTATCGCTGTTGCCACCGTCTTCATTGTGCGGATCAACCCCACATATACCGTTCTAGACCAACTCCACGAAACCGGCATTATGGCCCATCTGGTAAAGCTTGTCGGCAATGATACAGAGGTTCAGAAGATAGCAAAAGATCGCAAGACGAACTTGTCAAAGATTGCCAAGGAGTCGGTACTGACGTTCCGCACGCTGGTTCAGCAATCCGGCATCTGGTCGTCAATAATACCGAGCAAGATAACACCACAACTTGTAGCTCTGAAAGCAATTGAGCTCCTTGTGATAGGGCTGCGCAAGGCCGGAAATGCTGGAGTCTTGCTGGATCAGATTACAGTTTGGCAGCTTGTTGAGATTGCCTCCAACTCGAACGACCGCCTGAGCATTAACGAGGGAGCCCCCGAGGATGATGCGATCATGGCAATGGTGCTTTCCATATTAGAGTCGGTCTCTGCTACGAGACAGAAACAGGTCATGTGGCCGACTGCTGTCCTTGGGCGCATCGCTGGGTTCATGCCTCGATTCTTTCATCCTGAAGCTGCCTCTTCGACCATGCTTTCGGTCAAGCTCTGCATGAACCTTACGAACAACAGGCCAAAAGCTTGCCAGCCGTTTTCGGCTAGGAAATTTGTGCAACCTCTTATGCTATCCATTGTTGAGAGATTCAGATGCCTAAATGCAGGATTGGCGCCAGAAAAGCGGACTGAGGTCTTGGAGAGCCTCATTCTGAGCCTGGGTGCTACCATCAACCTCGCTGAATTCAGCGATCAGATGAGAGCCAATGCTGACGACGGTGAGCAGATGGTAGCTACGCTGGTCGGAATCTTCCTAGAGGGTTCCGAGCGTGCTTCACAGGTATGCACACAAACCACAGTGATATATCTTTCAAGACTTACCAGCTTTCCAGGCAAACTCTCTCGAAGATTCTCATTCCGGCGTAACCATTGGATATCTCGCTGTACTGCTTGGCAATCTATGTCTCGACGAAAAAATAAGGGCAAAGGTTCGCGTGCTTCTACCGAACAAGCGGCTCGATACACTCGTCGACAGCATCAAGGAATTCGTGCGGGTGCATGAGCATGTCGACAGGAAGGCAGAGGACTTTGAGGGAGCAGAAGGCCAGGAGGCTTTGCAGACTTACACCGCGCGCCTCATGCACGTCGTGGAGAAGCTGCAGAGTGCGACGGCTTGAAGACGGTATACGCAGCAGAAGATGAACGTGCCTGTTACCGATAAAGAGACACATGGCTTTTGACGGCTTTTATTACTGGATAGGATATTACACAACAAGCTATTCATTTGGATATGGACGGTGGTGGACTTGTTGTTGGTTAGCTCTTTTGGCGCCCAAGGCATGATGATACCCTAATTTGCGAAAGTGCGCTCGCTGTTCAGAAGAAGCTCTCGGTAGATGTCGGAGCATGGTGGCTACGCTGCAGTAGGAAGTAATTTGCACACGTTGTAGACGTATGCAAGACTATCGCGGACGAGTAATCAGTCGTCTATCAGTCGGCTCTTTGGCGTTTCGTGTGCACGTCGGGTGGTAGTGGTGGCTAAATGGAGGCCTGCAACGTCGCACATATCCGTAGGGCTGCACCCGTCGGTCCCAAGCAAGCGGTTGAAGTGACGCAACAGCCGGCATGTGGGGAGCTCTGCCGTCGGGTCAATCTATGTGATGCCTTGAGCGAGCCGCTGTTGCAGCAGCCGTGTAATTTGGCTGTGCACAATGAGCCAACTTTGGCAGAGCCGTGCATGTGATTGTTTCGTCTTGACTCGATCATGGCCCTTTCGGCCAAGTCATGTCTCGGGGGGGCACTCGGGAGAAGGGTACGTTAGCGGTAGTCTTGTCGAGTACTGGTCGGGTCTTTGTGCGTTGAATGGCTGTCTTGAATGCCTTTGCTGGAGGGTGGTGTGGTGGGGAGCATCGGGCGGGCGCACTAGACTCGAGACGATTGGCAGTACGTAAATGAAATGCTTCCAGAAGGCGTGGATTCGTCGGGTAGTGAATGCACAGGTCCGCTTCCATGGCCAGACCGAAACCAGCTACCTGGTGCCAAACCCAAAGCAAATGTACCATGGTTGCCCAACCTTCATATGCGGACGCGAGTCTCCGCTGCTATAATGAGCCAGGACCGGAAGACATGACGGCATTAGGCTGCGTGGCCGGGGCCATTTTTTTTGGTGTGTTTGGGCTACTTAGGGGGGGTTCCGTACCAAGTTCGTGAACAAGCCCGCATCGTAATCCTTTCTTTGCTACTCGAGCCAGTACCACGGCCTGTAGGAGCAGCAGCAGCAGCAACAACAACAACAAACCAATCCCAGTTGTCCTAGACGGCATCACCTGCGGCTCGACGGCGTCACTCCGAGCCCCAAGCTAGCTCCTCCAGGCAATCAATCGGCAGGTCCGACCGACCAAGCGCATCTTAGGCAGCGACCTCGCAGCGCTGGACTAAGACGGCCAAACTTCACACCTGCCAAAAACCTGGCGACTCGTTCAGCTTCCTCCCGACCTCATCAGAAAGCCAGCAACAAGATGGCGCCACCCAAGCAGAGGAAAATGGCCATTGTCGGCAGTAGGGCAGTCGGTGAGTTGCTACGCACAGCTTGCGCAACCTTCACATGCTAGCAGCACCAGCCCAGTATTCTGACCCCCAAGTTCTGGACAGGCAAGTCGAGTTTGACGGTTCAATTCGTCGACGGTCACTTCGTAGACAGCTACTATCCGACCATCGAGAACACGTTTAGCAAGATGATCAAATACAAGAATCAAGAATTTGCGACCGAGATTATCGATACTGCTGGCCAGGTACATTTGACCTTTTTCTTTTCTCCCCGCGTCGCGAAGCTCAGCCCAGCTCCACGCCCCCACTATCGCCGAGCTTCACGCGCGCGCCCGTAAGAGGCCGCCTTCGCTCGCGTCTGGTGCTCAACGACTGATGGTGTCGTCGAGGACCCCGCTGACTGGCATGCCCTTTACCAGGATGAATATAGTATTCTCAACTCGAAGCACTTTATCGGCATTCATGGATACATGATTGTCTACTCGGTCGCTAGCAAGCAAAGCTTTGAGATGGCGCGTATTATTCGGGACAAGATTCTCAATCATCTCGTAAGTTGCAACCTCGTCCACCTCCGCGCTCTGCTCGCTAACCAACACACCACTAGGCTGTGGAATGGGTTCCTCTCGTTATTGTAGGCAACAAGTCCGACCTCCGCCCCGAACAACGTCAAGTTACCCCCGAAGACGGCCGCGCCCTCGCAGCAGAATTCAAGTGCGCGTGGACAGAAGCTAGCGCGCGCTACAATGAAAACGTACAAAAGGCTTTTGAGCTCATGGTTGCCGAGGTGGAGCGTTCTCAGAACCCTGGTGAGCCCACCGGCGGCAGCAAGTGTACAGTAATGTAACTGTAACTCTTGACCGGGCACGAGTACCTCTACCAGGGTATTGGCAGAGAGACAAAGGACGAGGAACGCACCGGCTTACGAGAACAATATGCGAGAGCCATGAAGAGGATGAGCTTGAAAGGTGCGATTGTTTACATGCTGGTCGAGGAAGATGAAGGCGAGGTTGCTTACATGGTTTCTTCTTGTCCAAATGACATAGACTGTTGGGTCGGCGAGGATGACATTTTCCGATACTAGGGTTTGGATTTTCTTATGGGAGGCATGGTGCGTAAGGCGTAATCAGGGTATGAGCGAGCGGGTGTGTAATCGGCGTTGTATCTGGTACCTCTTGTCAATTGTTTCGCGACCGCAACGTCTTCAAGACTGTTACCGCGAATGGTTACTCTCAACAATAGATGGTATACGTTATCGAAACTAAAAAGTCAAGGTGCACGTGGCTCTATTCGGTCAACGAACCTGGCCTCTCACCTCACGCTTTGTCGACAAGTGCGAGGATTTAGCTCCACGTTACGAGTGATGGCACACGCACACGCACACGCACCGACCACCGAACACACAGACATCCTTACCCGACGAGGCCTCGTTTAGGCAGCTCTGAAGCTTTGACGGAAAAGCCACTGCTTTCGACAGATACTCGATTTGGTAGTTTGGAAGCTTGGAGACTTTCCCAACGGCTCCCCCCGGACTTTATATGCCGAGTGCGGTTTCTGCTTGGAGTCGTTGACTTGGTTGGCTGTTGAGAGTGCTTCGCTTTTACGTTGCCGGCATAACACAGGCTGCGTCATTTCAAGCAGCGAGATTCCAGGTCGGTTACATACCAAAAAGTGTTGACTACAGTGCAAACCAACTTGGAGCATTCTGTGAGATTTAACAGCATTTGAGTAGGTTTGGGTGTTGCAGTTGCATGAGATTCCGCGACCCCCCGGCTTAGATTGATTTGGACTAGTGCGGGCCATTCAATCTAATCCCTGTCCGACTTTGAGTGCGCGGGGCGGCACGCTTTGGTTTGTGAGTAACACTTGAGCACCGCGTTCGAGTAAAGACACTTGACGCGACCGATTCCTCGTACCAGAAGCTTGGAGGAAGTCAGACACGATGCTCGACATGTACGTCTATTCTAGTTTCTGCAGAGTGCGCTCGTATCCGCATGCGCTCAAAGAGGAGGATGGAGGGGCTGCGCACTGGAGAACGAATGAATGCAGCGAAGCGACGAGGCTCGCTACAGACAGCATAGTGCTGGGTGACCATGGCGAACGCAGGCTAACGGAACTTTCAACAGAAATGATTTCATCAAGGAGCGCGGCGGCGACCCGGAGGTGAGCTTTGGCCCTCCTCGCGCGACCACGTTCAGGCGCTGATTCTACGCACAGAAAATTCGCGAGTCACAAAGGAAGCGATGTGCGCCCATAGAGATTGTTGACGAAATCATCGCCGACTTTGAAGGCAAGAACAACACCCAGGAACTGGCCAACAAGGCGACTTTGACTGACGCCACGTCTAGACCACCGTCGGACGCAATACGATGCAACACAGTACGGCTCCAAGATAAACACTGTCCAGAAGTCGATCGGCCAAAGTTAGTAAAATCCATGTATGGAATGCATGCGAGACACAAACTGACATCGCACACCTTTCAGAGAAGAAGAACAAGGAAGACGCAACCGAGCTGCTCGAGGAGAAGAAGAAACTAGAGGCAGAGAAGAAGGAAAAGGACGCCGAAGCCGCTGAGAAGTTAGCCAAGCTGCACGCAAAGGCCAAAAGCGTAGGCAATTACGTGTACAAGGATGTCCCGGTGAGCGACAATGAGGACAACAACGCGGTTCAGAAGACATGGGCACCCGAGGGACGGAAAGCGGAGTTCAAGGCAGATGGTATACCACATCACGGTGTGTTGGCTCGACTGAACGGTTACGATCCGGAGCGAGGCACCAAGATTGTTGGACACCGTGGCTACTGTCTGACTGGATACGGTGTCTTCCTCAACCAGGCACTCATCAACTACGGCCTGGAGTTCTTGGTACGTCTACGAGTTCTGTCCATGTGACTAGACCCTAACTTTTGTAGTTCAGTAAAGGCTTCACCCCCAACCAACCCCCCTTCTTCATGCTCCGGGATCAAATGGCCAAGACTGCGCAGCTGTCGGACTTTGATGAGGAGCTATACAAGGTGACTGAGAGCAAGGACAAGCCTGAGACTGACAAGTACCTCATCGCTACGTCAGAACAACCCATCTCGGCCCTTCATTCCGAGGAATGGCTTCACAGTGATCAGCTGCCGATCAAGTACGCTGGTTACTCGACCAATTTCCGGAAAGAGGCGGGTTCGCACGGCAAGGACGCATGGGGCATCTTCCGTATACACCAGTTCGAAAAGGTGGAGCAGTTCCTCCTCACACACCCCGAAAAGTCGTGGGAGGCTTTTGATGAGATGTTGGCCAACTCGGAAGAGTTCTATCAGAGCCTCGGTCTGCCTTACCAGGTCGTTGCCATAGTTTCAGGAGCGTTGAACAACGCTGCTTCGATGAAGCGCGATCTAGAGGCATGGTTCCCTGTCACAGGTGGAGGAGAGTACAAGGAGCTCGTCTCCATCTCCAACTGCACCGACTATCAGACACGAGAGCTGGAAATCAGGCACGGTATCAAGAAGCTCAATGCCACACGCAAGGAGTATGTACACGCTCTCAACGGAACGCTCTGTGCCACTGAGCGCACTCTCTGCTGTATCCTCGAGAACTACCAGACACCTGAAGGCTTCACGGTTCCTGAAGTGTTGCGCAAGTACATTCCTGGCCAGCCCGAGTTCCTTCCTTTCGTCAAGGAGTGGAAAGCTCCCAAGGATGACAAGCCTCTCCCTGACCGGACAAAGTAGAACTTTGTTGCGTCGTTTGGCAAGTAGCGAGTTGGCGTTCTCATCGAGTTCGTCTGGCGATGGGGACTAGGTGATAGGGACCTGCTTTTGTCATATTCTGTAGCTTAGAAGAGACAAACTCGTTGCACAAGGCAGTAGAAAGCAGAAGACCTTGATTGAGTACTTGTTATATTGTCTATAGGCCAAACGACGATTTGCCCATGATTCTAGCGAACATGCACGTATGATCTACTCGTGAAATTTTCCACGCACTTTTCACACACTCTCTTCCGCTTGATCTTCCAACCTATTCTCCCAACTCCCCAACCACCGATACCTGCTACTCACCTTCTCCAACTGCTTAAGCGCCCTATTCACCGCTCTCTCGTCGTTGCCCCCATCATCTTCTCCATCGCCATCCCTCCGTCCCTTGAACTCGACAAAGAAGACATAGTTCCAATTCCTGACCCCACTCGGCCTCGTATTAATCGCGGTAAGGTTGATCCCGTGTTTCGAAAACGCCATGAGACAATTCGCCAGCGCGCCCGGATTAGAATGCTCAACGGTAAACGTGACGAGGGATTTCCATTTTGGGTTTTCAGTTGCGTCCATGAGCTCCGCCGAGGCTATTGCATTGGCGCGAATGTTGGATTTATGGTGGGCTGTTGTTGTTGTTGGGGTGGTGGTGGTGGTGGCGATGGAGGAGGAGGAGGAGGAGGAGGAAAAAGATGACTTGACCTTTTTATTTCGTATAATCAAGAACCTGGTCGTATTCCCCAATCTATCGTTTATGCCCTCGGCTAGCACATCGAGGCCGAACAAGTCGGCAGCCATGATACTCGATAGCGCGGCAGACGCACCTGACTGGTCCTGACTTGCCAGTTCAGCCGCCCGCGACGTGGAGCTGACGTCTTGTTTGTCGGCGTGCTTGAGACGGCTGGAGAGGAAGTTGTTGCATTGGCCCCATGCTTGGGGGTGTGAGTAGACGGTCTTGATGTGCGTCAAGTCTGTTGCTTTATCCCCGTTTTCTTCTTGCCTAGCCGTTGTTGTGCTGCGAGATGGAGGGGAAGAAGAAGAAGAAGAATACCCCAGCAAACAATGTCGTACGGCTACGTATACCTCGCCACATACTAGCACGTCTGGGTATTTGCCCGCTACATCGGCAAAGAGGTCGAGTGTAAACACCACGCTGCCATTGGAGCTGTTTTCAAACGGTATGACTCCCCGATGCGCGCTTTGGAGCTGCACGGCGGAGAAGACGTCTTCGATTTGCGTGACGGGCGCGAGCGTTACAGGACTGGAAGATGAGGGAGGGAAGGCGGTGAGAGCGGCCTAGTGAGAGGGGAGGAGGAGTTTAGTATGTGAGAGGAAAATGTACAGTTTGATAGCTTTGTAGATGGATACTCGAGAAACAATAC
>Ga0265797_10007094_pt1 | contig 15501 bp, 24 predicted proteins | sample P2T30metagenome_FD_192433 | JGI IMG/M metagenome (GOLD analysis project Ga0265797, IMG submission 192433) | Plant litter microbial communities from East Loma Ridge, Irvine, California - P2 T30 | ecosystem: Environmental > Terrestrial > Plant litter > Unclassified | place: USA: California... | reverse complement strand
AATGCCTAAGATAGGGTCACCTCGGCGTTGACCCTATCACGTGATCTCAGCTGAACTTCTGTATGTGCTACGGCTTGCCCGTGACATCAGATAGAGTTGAAGGTAGGATATTAAACGCGTAAGAACACTTCTAAACAGAGGTATATTCGCTGTTATAGTACGCCGCTATAGCTGTAATAAGCGTACTTTCAGAATAAGTAGGCATAATAGAGAGGAAATAAAAGACGTCGCGTAAAAATTTGTTATAAACGCGAAACTAGCGCGCAGGAGTGTCCGGTTTCCCCTACTGTCCGGTTTCCCCTACAATGACGTTAACCGAATATGATATTCTTGAACCGTTGAAGTTGTACACTTGGTGGCGTGGTTCATGCCAGTGCCAGTCTGGACCTCGATCTTCCGGGTATGGTATGCTGTATAGGTGCTTTATCAAAATGGTTATAAGGTAGGCCTTCATAGTGCTGTTTCCGCTCCATAGTTCTCTATTCCTCTCGTCAGATCCAGACGATTCATCGTTCAATCGCTCCATATTCCAATCGGGTCAAACGCCTGTTTATAGACCTCGACGCATTACTTCAGGATGACAGGCAACGATCAGAAAGTTCGCTCCGGATCCAGTCGATGGCTACAAAAAGCTCTCTGCAAGACACAAGATCTGGAGTCCCAGCAAAATCCTCGCTCAAACTCTTTCAACTGTATCGGTAACGCTCAAGCGACACCATATCAAGTTTTGGATGCTGAACGCGAGATCTCTCGAGTGTTCGAAGAAGTTTCGTCTGATCTTCAGACCCGGCCCAGCGGATTGGCTGTACCCACATCGCCGGACCTTTCTCCGGTACCTTGCGGTCTACAACGTCAGTCTAATTCAGATCTGAATCTGCCCCACCGTCCAAGACCGGTACTCAACGCTAGGAATTCTTCTGCATACTTTACTCCGTGCGACATCTACGCCGCCGACCCCGAGGCTCGTCCGGATAGCATCTACACAAGTGACGATGCCGCCTCTTCGACGAGTAGTCTGGCAAGCAGTACGCCCAGTGGGTTCCAGCATTTGACGGCATCACCGACATCTACACACAAGCGAAGCTGTACACTCAATCCCTGGACTCTGTTGAAGGATGGCTGGCATGAATTCACATCGGTCTTCGATCCACAATGCTTCTGGAAAATGATTGATATGCGGGAAATCTTCATTCCCTTCACCTGGAAGCGTTACGCTACCCTGGCGGTCATTGCTCTCCTCATTGGGGGTATCGTTGTGACAGAGCTCTTCTTCCACTGGATGACTGCTGCAATGGCCATCACGAGACAAAACATGCTACCCGTGCTTATCCTTGTTCTCGGGCTGGAACCCATCATGATAGTTATCATCCTCACGTGTGCCAAGATACCCGATATGGACTCGTCGAACACCCCAACGACGAAGACTGAGAAGATCCCGGACATCGAGGCGCAAAGCGATATGCTATCGGATGAGGTGCCGCCTACGGCCGCCGACAACCGTACTGCTTTGGTTATTCCATGCCATGATAGCGACCATGAAGCCATCATTCGGGTTCTCGCATCAGCCTATCCCCACTTTAGGCCATGCGATATCTTCATCGTCGACAATGCGCGCTCTATGCATCCCAAAGACAACGTCTTCCGCGAGTTCATCCACAATCAGCACGCAGAAATCAACTACATATGGAGTCCCGTCGGCAGCAAAAATTACGCTCAGCTGGTCGGTGCTGTTGCGGCCGAGCACCACGAATTCATCATGACCGTTGATGATGATGTTTGCATTCCAGCCTCGTTCCGACCTCCCATTCACAAGATCAACGATACCATGAAAGGTGTTGGCTTCCCACTCAAGGCTACCAATGCCGCTGGCAAAGTGAGCTCCGGCATGGTGGCGTGGCAGGATTGTGAATATCGCATGGCCGGGCTGACAAAGCTCGCCGAAGAGCAGATTTGCGGCGGTGCCCTCTTCCCACATGGCGCTGGCTGGTTGGTTCTGCGAAAGGGAAACCATGGTTGACCTCATCAGCAATTACCACAGTCTCGATTTCATTGCGGAGGATGTCAACACTGGCCTTTCGATGATGAGGATGAAGAAGTGCATCGGGTTCGATGCTGCCTGCGTTCTCGAGACCGAAGTACCAACGACCGTGTTTGGAAAAGGCCTAAACTGGTATCACCAACGCGTGCGTAGCTGGGAGATGGGACGCCACGGCCGCCTCCTCGCTTTCCTCGATCGCTTCTTCCTCTCGCTCAACGGCCTAAAGAACCCAGTCGCCATCCTCGCGCAGAAGTTCATCTTGTTCTACAGCATCGCCTGCATCATCGTCGACTGGGTCCGCGTCCCGGTGATCGTCACGATGGGCACCAATGGGGACTACTGGCATCAAGCAGGCTTTCTCAGCTTGGTGTCCATATTCCCAATCCTGTGGTTCAAATACGTTTCCTGCCGTCGCCGGCCAGACCTCCAGCCGACCTTCTGGGGCGCCATCACTATTCCGCTATACAAGCAGCTGTACTACTTCGTGTCCGTCATCGGCGCTATTCGTGCGCTTGTCTTCTACATCGGAGGGCACAAGCGACCACTTACGGCCAAGCAAATGATTGCAGCTGGCGACGAGCGAGTACTGTGGCTGGATCCGAGATGGGCAACGAACAAGGCTTTCCTAGCCGATGAGGGAGTGGCACTTCGCTCAGCAAAAGACGGTGCCAACGACTGCGCTACGGCAAAACTCGCAACCGATCCCAAGCTCACAACACCGGTGATCAACGAGAAAGAAATCCTGCCTTCACTAATTACACCATTGCCAGAAATGTATGACTACGGGCGAGACAGGATTAATTAGACTATTCTTGTATGTACTGTTAGCGCTAGTAAAAGTAATAGTTATGTTATATACTAAAGAGTTGCCTCCGAAGAGTCACCTCGTCTCTCTATCAAATCTGCTTGTAATACAATATAACCGGAGGTCAAGCAACATAGACATCCTTGAAGTTTAGTAGCACTCTTTACGTAAGAAATCTCTCGACTCAATGTCCTCATGACGGCAGACATCGAAGAGGCGTGTGGTAGAATAGTTCATCAGTCACCATGACTTCCGGTTGCGAACATAATGCTCCCCATTCTGTTGCTGAGCAATAGCATAATCGCGAAGGTAATAATTGGTGAGTACCTGAAATCCAAGCGAGACGTTCGCAGTCACGTCATTTCGAACACCTCGGTCCCAATAAAGCTGAGTTGCGTGCCCAATTTTTACCATTATAGCGGCACTGGTGATCTTTGTATTTTGACTAATATGGGCGACAACGGTGTTTATCCTTAAGTCCGAACCATGCACTATCGTGTATTGATGACTGCTTATAAGGTATCACAGTAGCTCAACAAGATAGCAAGTGCCCCTCTACTAACTGCAAATTTTTCCACTTTCAAAAGCTCTGTCATCTCACGTCATGGAAAGAGACCAAGCAAAAGATGCGCAAGACCTTTATGATGGTCGAGCAGCTAGCTACGACGCCAGCTGGCACGGTCGCTTCTCTTTGCACGTGGTGCAGCTTTTGGAATTGAAGCCGGGAGAACGTATTCTAGATTTGGCTTGCGGCACAGGTCTAGTCACGTTCAAAGCCGCGGAACGCGTCGGTGCATCAGGTCACGTTGTAGGAGTTGACATCAGCACTGGCATGCTCGCTCAAGCCCATGCGAAGCTCAAGGACTACACCCTCAACAATGTTCATTTTCACAACCACTCGATCACGGAGCTGGACTCACTGCCAGAGCTGCATGAACACACCTTCGACGCGATCACGTGCGCTTCTACATTAGTCTTGCTTCCGCATCCCGAAGTAGCTATCACTCAATGGGCGAGGTACCTCAAGCCAGGCGGCCGCCTGATCACAGATGCTACTCACCCAAAAGTGCTGTTACCTGGCATGGCGCTGGAACGAGTTGGCCGAACTCTGAATCTGCCTGTCCCATCCTACCGCGAGCCATTCCAAGGGCCGGATGATCTGGCAAAGATTGTGCATACTGCTGGTCTTGTCAACGTTGAAGTCATGTGTATATCGCAGCTTAAATCGCGAGATGGCTCAAATGATCTACAGTCATTCTTGGCTGGTTCAGAACAGCCTTTGGTCGCGAGGACATACAAGCTAGCTGACGCTGCAGCGGTCTTCGAGAATCAGGTTGGGTCGCCTTTTGGCGCATGTATGGCGGACGAGCCGCTTCATTCGGAAGCGAAGATATTGTTTGAGCGTGAGTGGGCAAGTCTAGCCGATGCACATGGCGTGTTGACCGAGATTGATGAGGTGTTCGTTGGAGTGGGCTGGGCGTTTAAAACGTAGCAGCATCGTCAAGCTGGTCGGCAAAAGTCTGTCCAGTAGTACAGCAGAAGACTCTCAGCGTCACGCTCCGCTCTGCGGCGCTCCGCGGATGATCTGCTCAGCAATACTTCGTCATGTCGTACTGAATCGAAGTGTCTTATGTCTGAGCCATTCGTGCCTCTTACATTGTTCGTGGCTGGATTCATGCAAGCATTTGTATTTGCTTACACAGATGCCAAACACTCCTCGTCGCCATCACAACCTCACAAATACAATACATCATGAGGCGTCGCTGATTGGTCGTATCTTCCATGTTCACGCTCACGGCTCGCCGAGCACCGCGCTTCTGCGGGCGAATTTGGGCGTCGACTGCCAGCGGCGCGGCCTTGCCACCTTTGACGCCAGGATGGCGGATACCATTGTACAACGGTATCACCGCTGCGAGGCATAAATCTACTGGTCCGGCATCGCCCAATTTTGTACTCTTCGTCGGTGGGCCGCAGAAGATCTTGAAGGATCGAAGAAAACGTCAAGCATCAGATCCAGGCCTTCTCGATATTGTTACGCCCGAACCAAAGACGGAACCTTGGTATGATTTCTACCTGTCCGACACTGTCTTCCGTGCAAAAGCCAAGAGAAGCAGACCGCACTACCCGTATCAACCATCCATGCTCCAAGGTTCGGAGCTTGACCTGCCTGAAGCTCTGCGAGACAACCCGTTAGCGGTCTTTGACGGAGAACATGCGTCACAGGCAGACATACGTTTGGTGCATCAGTGTCTGAAGCTGTACATCAGCGAGGTCAAAGCAGCGCCGGAAACCCCAGCTGCTCGGCAACGCTACATTGAAGATAAGCCCGGGTCCAAAGCCTTGCTTTGGTCCATGTCTTTGTCGGAGTCTGACCGGCATGAAGTCTGGAGTGATTCCCTCTCTCTTAGTCCGGTCGTACACTTCCTGGTAACAAAGAAAAATACGGAAGCTGTTTGGCACTGGCTGAAACTCGATGATCATTTGGGTCCTAAGAATTATGCTCTCTACACTTCGTCACGCTCGCCACACTCGCCACAATGGAAGCAACTTGCTTTCCGAGACATGGTCGCAGCACAGATCTACTGGAGTAATAGCGCAGATTGTTTGGCTGATGCAGTCGCTACTATTCACAAAGCCTGGAGCGAAAATATGCCGATTGTACGGCCCGCCACGATGTTTGTGTACAAGGCCATGAAAAAGTTTCCAATAAAAAGCACAAAATTCCATGACCAGTTGACAGAGATTGTTGAAAAGATTTTCAGGCGTGAAGATGAGCGAGCTTTGATGTCAGCCATCTTGGATCTTACACATCCAACAAGATCCGATACGTCGAAGTTAATACAGCTACTGAGGTCCGACACGCCATTTGTTCAGCAATGGTTGCAACCTTCGAGCTACGCCGCTGGCTTTAGTGTTCTTGGCATCACATGTCGGCTTGCGCGCAAGTGTATGGCACAGGGGAGAAGATCGGATACGAAATGGGTTCTGGACCATGTGTACGACCGGGCGCCGTATTTATTGTCCGGAGGTCAAGCTCTTAGATCTTTCAAGTCGAGCGTGGAAAGTACTGCCGAAAGACCTCGTATGAGAACGCCGTCTTCAAAAGAGTTGGAGGCTGAGAACATGATACTCGACCAGGACGGGAAAATCGTTTTTAATAACGAACATTCTGAATACAGGAAGCCACTTGTTCCGGAACCCAGTGACAGCACACTCGTTCGTTAGATGCCTACAAGCACAATAATGTGTATAACCCATGGCCACTGCCTTTCATCCCCAGCAGCCATATTTAGATCACAGCTGTCCGAGCATTCACTAGTAGCATGTCAGTCAGCACGCGCTTCACAAGTGCAAGAGCTCCCACTTACATCCGAGTTCGCCACGATCCATGTCGATCATGACACCGTATCCCCTCAGCAAATTCGTCCCAAGCACGGCAACACCTTCCTCGTCCGACGACAAAATTGCGACTACGCAAACCTGGTGCCCATACACCAGCTGTTCAGAGCTATACTCATCCCTCGTCAGCTTGACATCGTTGCTGCCCATGTTCAACACCAGATCTGGGAGCTTCTCTCGGGCTTTGCAATCGATCGAGGCACCATGGAAGAGACTGTTGGGCGTGGCACCGATGGCCTTGTATACCACTTCTGTGACACTGGGCGGCAATCTGATGGCCGGCTCGAGGTCCAAGAGGCCGTAGACGGAGGTCAGCGGCAGGTGCAGCTTGAGGTTACCGTTGAGTGAGATTGAGTCGAGCGACACATGCCAGCTGTTGACAAGAGACGGGCTTGTCGAGTTGCCAAATGGAACGCGGATTGTATCCTTAGATGACTGCGGTGGAACACCGATCTTGAGCGAGCCTCGATCTTCGATGCTGTCCGGCAGAGTGAGAGTGAGAGTGTTGTGTTTGACGGCGTGGCTTCTCATCAGCTCATACAGTGGGTTTGAAGTAGTGAGCGGTGAATATGCTGATGTCTGGGCATTCGGCGGCGCGAGGCCAAGGGCGCTGTATTATTTAGCTTCGCCATTGTGTGTATCAGGATCAACAAGGAGCCTCACCCATCAGCTATGAATTCCATTACGTAGTAGAACAAGTCGTCTCCCTCATACTTGTCGATCTCTCCAACCGTCGCATTTTTTACGTCTATACTGACGAGATGTAATATGTCACTGGAGACATTGCCGCCAACGGTCCAGTCCTTCGGATGCACCTCGAATCTGTGTCCGAGCGACTTCCGTGTCTTGGATCTTGACGGGTCAAAGGTGTACCCTCTCCCACAGTCCTGCTTAGAGCACGCAGTAGAGCGCACATATAAGCCATTGAGGTTTAAGTTGAGCCATGCGCGAAACGGTTGAGCGGGATTTCCGATGGCAATGGGTGTGTGGTATACGGGATAGCCGCCGATGGTGGACATCGAGATCTCGAGTGATGCTGAGTGATCGCCATTCAGGCTGTTTTGCGTTTTGCGAGCGGCTGGTATCTCACGTCTGTACTGGTCTAGCACAATAGGTCTCCTGTGGCTGCCGTGCTCCAGACCTGGCATGTTTTGGAATGCGTAGATGGCATCTTCGGTCGTGATAGACCAGAACAGATCTTCTAGTTTCTGAGAATCGTCGAGCACCGCTAGCACAGCGTGATTTGTAGCGTCAGTCTGCTTTCCCAGACTCTGTTGTAGTGCGTTGTGCCTTCGGATGTTGTGTTCTGGCAAGCGCAGTGCGCAGGCAGTGGTGACGACCAGGCCCAGCCACCGTGAAACACAGCTTTCAAGCCTCATGATGAGATATGAGTATCTGGTGATGATCCAAGTCACGAATGAGTAGGATGTTGACCTTCAAGAGGTCAGTAACCTGTGGTGGTCAGCGAGCTGAACGATGATCCGTGCGATGGATCGTCATCGTGCTGACAAGCATCATGCAGGGATGGAACATCTGCTTGACTACACCTTCTTCGACTTTGCTGGTATGTCCAAAGAGGGCCTCGAACCTATACAACAACGTCTCAATCAGGATTTTGATGGTTACGTTGAACGCTGTGTTTTTATGGAACAACCTTGAGTTTACCTCTGAGCCGCTCGTCGGCTCCTCGATCGCTTTTGTTCGTCACCGCCACCTGGAATCGTTACATGGAAATCTTGCGATCTTGAAGTTGATAGTATCAAATCCCTTGAAGGATTCAATGTGTAAAACCATTAAATATGTGCATGTATCCGTGTACATGTATATGCACCCGTCGATGTGACAGGTGCGAGCTGACACCCATTAGGGTTAGGGTAAACATACTTGTTCAGGGGGAACTTGCCCGATTCAAGCGACATCGACGTACATCCAACGGCCCAAACCACCTCATCTACGAAGTCTATGGACTTTGTGATGTGCCTCTGATGGACGCCAAAATACAACAGCGTCTCGACGCAGTCATGGGACCTGCCAAGAAAGTCCGCCGTCCACAAAAGACCGCAGACGTATCCGGCACCTCCCAATGGCTGCTCGTCTTCAGTGCTTTCCTGGCGTTCCGCATCGTCAACGCGCTGACAATCAAGACTTTCTTCCAACCAGATGAGTACTTCCAAGCGCTTGAGCCGGCGTGGAAGATCGCTTTCGGTGCTCATAGTGGTGCTTGGACTACATGGGTATGTGGTCGACATCATTTACAATCTCATACCGCAGGCCGGCTCTAACATATTTCTAGGAATGGCGGGAAGGTCTTCGCACAGCAGTGCATCCCTGGATCTTCGCCGTTGTGTACAAGGTCGCTGATGCCATGTCGGCATTGGAAGGCGCCACTCGATCCGCGAGAGCAGAGGATCTGCTTATTGCGCCTAAGATCGCCCAAGCAATTTTTGCCGCCTTCATGGATTTCTACACCTGGAAGCTGAGCCAGAAGATTTATGGAGCTGGTAGTGCTGCATCAATGGCTACTGTAAGTGTCCATAATAATCTTTTGGGTATCCTTTCTGATCGCTGACTCTCACAGCTTGCACTCACGGCCTTCAGCCCGTGGCAGTGGTATACGTCAACACGGACATTCGCCAACTCATTCGAGACTACTTTGACTGTCGTTGCTTTGAATCTCTGGCCTTGGAATTGGTTCCTTGATGCGCCGGTAAACAACGGTCCCCAATTGAATGTTCTAGATGACGGAGCTTCGCTTGAGTACGTCTCGAACCATCCTGTGTCTGAAGTGATTAATGTTGACTTTGTTATAGGCTCCGAGACTTCCTTGAAGGCAAGGAAGTGAAAGATGGATCTAGACCATCCAGCTCTTCTTCTAGTCAAGCTGCTACGAGAGACAGTCCGCAAAGTAAAGTGCCGACCACCGTCTCCTCACGGCTCAACGCCGCTCTCGCAGCAGCTGCCATGGCTTGCATACTACGGCCGACAAACGGTATCATATGGGTGACTATTGCCGGCTTGACTGTGCTTCAATACAGCAACCTCACCAGGTCTCTCAGCTTAGCACGCAGTGCACTTGTAGTAGGGTAAGCACCATCCTTCTTTCTCGTCGCTACAACATCAGCTGACATCACTGCAGCACCGTCGTCCTTGGAACATCTTTGCTAGTCGACCAAAGCTTCTACGGAAAATGGACAATACCACCCATTCGCTTCTTATATCTGAACATCATGCAAGACTTGGCCGTCTTTTATGGACGCAACCGAATCGATTACTACTTCACCGAAGGTCTACCGCTGCTCCTCACAACCGCCCTGCCTTTCGCAGCAGTGGGGACGTGGTCTGCTATCAGATCCGGCGTTGATCGCCCGCAATTTGCAGGCTACGCGCAACGTCAGACACTTCGCATTCTGGCTCTCGTCGTAGTGACCACAGTGCTCTCATTCAGCATGATCGCGCACAAGGAAATGCGCTTCATCTATCCCGTCCTGCCAATCCTTCACGTATTGGCAGCGAAACCTCTTGCACGCTTCTTCAGACCATTCCCATTGCCTAGGTCATACTTCCGACTCGCGCTCCTCCTCTTCGGCCTGACCATCAACGTCTACATCGCAGGATACGTCAGCACCATCCACCAGCGCGGCGTCATCGATGTAATGCACTACCTCCGCCACGAAGCCGAGCTGAACAACGGCAAGGTCAGAAACACATCTGTAGCCTTCCTCATGCCCTGCCACAGCACCCCTTGGCGAAGCCATCTGATCCACCCCGAAATCAAAGCCTGGGCTCTAACCTGCGAACCCCCCATCGACGTCCCCCACGAATACCGCGCCGACTACCTCGACGAAGCAGACGTCTTCTACATGCACCCTGGAGGCTGGATCGACGCGAACATGGCCGATCGTAACACTATATTGTCCTCACCAGCTCGCTCCGGACCAGCCAACAAGAACGGGAACGATGTCAACAACCGCAGACGCAGACCCTGGCCCGAATATCTCGTCTTCTTCGAACACCTCGAGCCAACAATGAACGCCATCCTCGACGGCACGCGCTACGAAGAGTGCTGGCGCGGCTTCAACACGCACTGGCACGACGATGGCCGAAGACGGGGCGACGTCGTCGTGCGGTGCCTGCGGCAATAGCGGGAATGGGGAATGGAATAGAATAGACAGGCCAAGCTTCGGGCAAAGAGAGCCTACCAAGGATTGATAGATTGCCAGAGAGCCGCAACTTGCGTGCGTGCGCACAGCGATCGTGTACAGCCTTACAGTAGATCGCAACTCAATTGGCGGGAGACACGAACGAAAAGAAGCTTCATCACGCGAAAAGGCACGCGTCCCGTACCCACATACCTGCTCAGGCAGCAGGATACAGCACAGCCTCAATCACTGCCAGCCTCGTAGGGCGAGTCAAGCTCAATGCGCGTAGTAAACACGGCTACCCGGCACACTGGGGCGGCCTTCGAGAAGGATATTCGAAGCGATCATCGTTGCTTGAATGCGGATAGGTAATAGCTGTCAGGCATGTGTGGTGTCAGCGGTTCGTGGCTCGTGGCTGTGTTTGCGCTAGCGAAGGATCTGGGGCTGTGCAAGGCGAGAGGTAGGCACTGCTGTGCGCGTGTTTCATGGTGGTTCTCTTGATTTTCTTTTCTTTTTCCGTGGAAGAGCGGGATGGCGTGCATTGGAATGCATGCAGGCGTTGTTGTTGGTGACGTCTGTTTGTTAGGCGTGGTTGTGAAGTCATTGTTGGCGATTGGAGTTGGTGATGTGGACTTTGGTGGCATTGGTGTTTTGGGATTAATGAGAAGACTTGTTTTCACACACTTCGATATCACCATGATTTTACAATGAATGAGCATTGTTGGCTTATCCAATCTTCAGATATAATCATAATATTTTATCAACACGAAGACCGACAAAAAGTGATACTAGTGTCAGGTACAAAGTGTCCAGGTGAGACGAGGCCAGGTACTGCCGAAGCTGAAGCTGAAGCCAAGCGGATCCGGTGAAGTGGGCAGCAGCAGAGGAAGGTGGGGCTGGCATGAGGGTTTGGCGGGCGCTTGCGAGAGAGAGAGATCAGTGCATGATTCACGCGGTCAAGCATCAAACACTCAACCAACCCACTCTGGTATTGTTATTCCCATCGCGCATACATCTCACGCACACGGCGATAGTCGCATGCAGTGCTCGACTCGATTTTGCCAGCTCATAACCCGCTATTGTTGCGTGATTCACCGCAGCATCATTATTGAAAGAAGGCGGAGCAGCAGCAGCAGCAGCAGGCGATAGTTTCAGCGTGTCGTCCTGCCTGTCGGGAACGGAAACTCCCACCTTCGACAACGGACACGGGACGACGATTCGCTGGCTGCGCCTCATTTCACTTCACTCCCACTCCCACATCTCTCACCACCCACCCACTACCACTGCTTCTGCATGAGCGCGTACGACGTCACCTGACCTGTCTGCTTGGGCTAAGCGCGATCCTTCGTGCGACAGACAGCAGACTCGACCGACCCTACGCACTGGCTGAAAGAGCACAAACGCAGCGCTCCCTCCTTCGCTCGCCAGTGACTGCGCCCGCCTCCACCTGCTGCTGCCCTAGCGCCGCACTGGACAACCCAAACCTTTTGCTTGTGCCCAAGTCATCCTCCGCCTAAAACACTCAACCTGCAGCTGTGCCAACCTTCGCGCGCGCGCACAGTCTAAGCTTCCTAGGATAGCATCAGCCTCATCGTCCTACAGCACCTCCGCCCGCCTGTCTGTCCCTTGCTCTCTCCACCTTACTGCTGCTGCACACAACCCAAACCACCATGGACCCGAATGCGCGTGGCCGCTCGCCCTCGGCCAGCAATGCCTCCCATTTAAGGCACACTCCCTCCGCCTCGCCGCACCCGCCTTACAACAATCAATCCTTCGCCGACCCCAATCTACTGTCCCCCGACTCCTTCAACGCCTTGAACAACACTGCTCCCTCAGCCCACTTCACCGATCCCACCTTCACCCAAGACTTCCAGCACCAGCCCGACTACTCGCTGGGCCAGTTCAACAACAACACCAACAACTCCTTCCAGGCACAACAGCCCATCGTGCCTCCCCAAACCAACGACCTGTCGAACCACACCTTCCTACAGTCGGCGCACAGCGGCGACAGCACATACGCCTTCAACCAGCCCGCGCAGAACGTCAACAACCACCTCACGCCGCCAGGTGTGGGTAGTCACAACACGACGCCGTCCCCAGGCGCCTCTGGCGCGAACATCAACGGCTTCCCTAGCTTCGACCTCAATCAGACCACCTTCGACCACAACAGCTCCCTGGACCCCACTTTGCTTGATCCGAACGGTCTCGATCTCTATCAGCCGCAGCCTTCTCAGCTGAACAACTCTCTAGACCCCATGGCTACCTCCACCTTACACTCACATACTCCCACGCCTCCGCACCTGTTCCCTGAGGTCTCACATCGGCAGTCGCTAAGCCCAAGCCCGCATGCGTCTCCCAACCCGCAAGCAGGATTCCAGAATATCGGCAACATGGGCAGACCACGTAACACATCTGAGTCGCTTGACCCGTCAAGCGCTGCGTACCCACAGGGCAACGGAAACGAGTGGTTGGGTATGGGAGGATACAGACATCAGAGATCACCCTCAGATCAGCTATCGGATATATCTTCGGCGCACAATTCTCCGTACATGCAGACACTTGACAGCTTTGATCATTCTTCGCCCATGCTGAACGCATCGACGGATCCCAGTTTCAGTGACGGCCTTGGTCTCGGACAGTTCAGTCTGAACGATCCACACCATGCGCAGAGCTACTATAGCCCTGGCCACAGCCCTCATATCTCACCCAGACTTATGCCTCAGCAGAGTGAATTGCCAGCTTTCACTGCGGACAACAATTTTGGCATGGTCCCGGCGATGAGTGGACAGTTCCTCCAGACCAACAACAACGAGGGATCTGAAATGTTCCCTAGTTATGGTCAAGATTCATTCCCTGCATATGGCAACCAGCCCACCAGTCCCAGCGATCTGGGCGCAGCAGATCAGATGAGCCCTCCGGAGATCAGCATTGACTACGCGCCACCCGCAAAGCAGAACAACGTGAATCCTCGTCCTTCCAGGAGCATTGGAGACGGAGAGACTCTGAGTCCACCAATAAGACGTAAGCTTCGCGTTGCAGCGTTTGGAACACCCATACACTGACATCCACTCCAGATCAAAGTCGCAACCGCATGCGTGCCAAGTCGGACTCCCACGCTGGCTCACGGCCAGCTACACCTTCTATCTCAGGCCGTGGGCGTTCTCCTTCATTGCAGCCACCGACTTCAGCAGCTTCGCTGTCTCCTTACGATGACAACTCTGTTTCCTCCCGTTCTTCGTCACCTGCTAGAGGCCGCAATGGATCAATAACGTCGCGAAACGGCCGTAGCTCCAGCAACGCTTCGGACCAACGTGATTACATTCTTGATCTCGCCAATCCTGAGCGCACTCCCTCCAACGGCGCGGATAGCCGCAGACAACAGAAGCATCCGGCTACCTTCCAGTGCAACCTGTGTCCAAAGCGTTTCACTAGAGCTTACAACCTTCGTTCTCATCTTCGTACACATACAGACGAACGACCCTTCGTTTGCACGGTTTGTGGGAAAGCGTTCGCGCGTCAGCACGATCGTAAGCGTCACGAAGGTCTTCATTCGGGCGAAAAGAAGTTCGTCTGCCGAGGCAACTTACAAACTGGTGCAAGCTGGGGTTGTGGGCGTAGATTCGCTCGTGCAGACGCTTTGGGCCGCCACTTTAGATCGGAAGCCGGACGAGTCTGCATCAAACCTTTGCTTGATGAGGAAGCCGCTGAGAGACGGAAAGCCTGGCTCGAAGAGCAGCAACAGGCACAAGTTGCTGCAGGGTTGGTGGCTCCGCCGCCTACGAGCGCGCAGCCAAATCTTGACATGATGGGCAACAACTTCCTCCTTCCCGCCGCGCTTCTGCAGCAATATCCAGCTCTGGCAGGTCTCGATTGGAATTCTTTGCACCAACAAGGACCGCCACCCGACGAGGAGGCCTACAGCGGGCGAAGCTCCTTCGACGCATCAAGCGGTGGTGAATTGCACGAAGAATTGAGCGAGAACGAGATCGGAACATACCCTCAGTCCAACGCCAATATGGGCGGTGTGAACATGGGCCAAAATTTCGGCATGCAACACAACCAACAACAACAACAGCAGCAGCCAACGCAAAACTTCGGCGGCCACGCGGCAGACTACATGAACGGCTTCGAGGGCCGATGACCTTGACGATGACGAATGTTACGCCATATACCAATGAAAGAAAGTAAGCGAGGTTTCGAGGCTCCCTCGACGCACGCGCTGTTTTGTTCGGATCTTCCATATAACGACTTCTTTGCTGCTACGGCGACTCGAATCTCTTACGGGGTTTGATCTGGTCTGACTGCCAGCTACGAATTGTTTATTCACGTTTTATCTTTTCTTCACCGGAATACATATTCTTACTTCGATACCACGGGATGTTTTTTTGCTTGGGGCATAGACGGGAGGTGTTGGTCTTTTCTGTTTCTTTTGCCCACTTGGGCTGAGCTAGTCGATGCACGTGTTGTTCACTCTGTACTGTTCGTACTTTCCTCTGATGGAAAGGATTGGATTGGATGGGATGGATGATGCGGAGACGACGATTTATTTTGTCTGTTCTTAGAAGATACCGCTTTCGCTGAGAGCGAGCCATTTTTTCCACGAATTCACATTTTCATCTCCCTTTTGAAATTCCCATCTCACTTGCCTGCTTTCTCGACGAAACTGTCCCAGTCCATACGCATTGTGGAGTGCGGTCGTCCAGCCTGATCGTTCGCCGATGGAAAGAGTGCTCGAGGTGCATACTCTATGCGTGCTTGCTTGCTTGCTTACGAGTCAAGCAGACACCCGTGAGCGCACTCGCTCTCAATTTTTGTCTTTCGAGCCCCTTGAATGTTGCCCCATTTCCGCTCTCAACTTGCTTGGACACTGTGTAGTGAACGCGGTTAAAAAAAAAAGACTTGACTGCGTCTCTGAAAACACAGGGCGCTTTTTTTTTTTTGGTGAGGCACGCTTCGCGAGGAAATCGACGTGGCGTGGACCACAGACAGAAAGACTTGTTACGCTGGTCATGGAACGACGGAAGAATCGTGCGCTTGAAGTTGTGTGTGATAGGGATTGTCTGGTGTTGAGAAGGAGAAGGAGAGGAAGAAGAAGAAGAAGAAGAAGAAGAAGAAGAAGA
>Ga0265797_10007093_pt1 | contig 15502 bp, 13 predicted proteins | sample P2T30metagenome_FD_192433 | JGI IMG/M metagenome (GOLD analysis project Ga0265797, IMG submission 192433) | Plant litter microbial communities from East Loma Ridge, Irvine, California - P2 T30 | ecosystem: Environmental > Terrestrial > Plant litter > Unclassified | place: USA: California... | reverse complement strand
GGCTGCGTACCACGTTGAACAGGGCGTCCTGGTCGCGCACGTACAGGTCGGCCACGTCGGCGGCCGTGCCCATGTCGGTCACGATGCCGACCAGGCAGCGGTCGTAGGGCAGGCCCTCGGCCAGGATGGTGCGCGCGTTCGATTCGAACACGGCGGCCTGCACGGTGCGGTTGATCAGCAGGCGCTGGCCGACGTCGAAGCGGGTGCCGTCGGTTTTGGCGACCTGGCGCCGGTCCAGGAACAGGCCGTCGCGGTTGGCCACGCCGACGTGCTTGCCGGCCAGTTGCAGCACGCTGCCGACCAGGCGCGCGACCAGTGCAGCGTCGCGCTTGCCGGTCACGCCGACCAGCGGGATGCGGCCGGATTCGCCATCCGCGAACAGGTGGCCCACGATGGCCTTGCCGACCGCACGCGGCTGGCCCTGGGCCGGCTTGATGTGGGCCAGAAGGCCCGGGCTGGCATTGACTTCGATGATGGCGCCGCGCTGTTCTTCCAGCGGACGCGAGATGTCCTCGCACACCAGGTCGATGCCGGCGATGTCCAGGCCCACCACGCGCGCGGCCAGCGCGGCGACATAGGCCACGTCCGGGTGGATCAGGTCGGTGACGTCGTCGGCGACGTTGCCGTTCAGCTGGATCAGCACCTTCTGGCCGGCTTGCGGCACGGCGTCGGGCGTGAGGCCCTGGCGCTGCAGGTCGAGCTTGATCTCGTCGGATTCGGCTGGCTTGACCAGGCCGAGCGGGAATTCTTCCGATTCGCCCCGGCGCGGGTCGGTGTTGATCTGGCTGTCGCACAGCTGGGTGACGGTGGATTGGCCGTCGCCCGTGACCCACAGCGACTCGCCGCGCGCGGCCGCCACGACTTGCTGGCCGACCACCAGCAGGCGGTGTTCGTTGCCGGGGATGAAACGCTCGACCAGAACGGCGCTCGAATCGCCTTCTTCCGATGCGATCGCGTAGGCGGCGTGGACGTCCGCTTGCGTCATCAGATTCAGGGAGACGCCGCGGCCATGGTTGCCGTCGACCGGTTTGATGGCCACCGGCAGGCCGATGTCCTGGGCTTCTTCCCAGGCGTCGTCCCTGTTGCGCACCAGCGTGCCTTCCGGCACCGGCACGCCGCAGGAAGCCAGCAGGGTCTTGGTCAGGTCCTTGTCGCTGGCGATGCTTTCGCCGATGGCGCTGGTGCGGTCGGTCTCGGCGGTCCAGATGCGGCGCTGGGCCGCGCCGTGGCCGAGCTGCACCAGGTTGCCTTCGGTCAGGCGGATCGACGGGATGCGGCGCTCGGTGGCGGCATCGACGATGTGGGCGGTGGACGGGCCCAGGCACCAGCGGTCGACCAGCTCGGTCAGTGCCGCGACCGTGGTCTGCAGGTCGAACGGGGTGTCGTTGATGGCCGCCATCAAGAGCGCGTGGCCGGCCTTCAGGGCGGCGCGGCCGACGACCTCGTCGCGGGTGCGGAAGGCCATTTTATAAATGCCGCGGTCGGCCGTGGAGCGGGTCTTGCCGAAACCGGTCTTCATGCCGGCCAGGTTCTGCAGCTCGAGCACGACGTGCTCGAGGATGTGGCCCGGCCAGGTGCCGTCGCGCAGGCGTTCCAGGAAGCCGCCGCGCTCACCGACGCCGCAACGGTGTTCGATCAGGCCGGGGAGCCAGGTGGTCAGGCGTTCATACAGGCCGGGGAGGGTGTTGGAGGGGCATTCTTCGAGTTCGCCGATATCGAGCCAGGCTTCGATGACGGGGCGGTAGGTCCAGATGTTGGGTCCGCGCAGGTGGGTTACACGAAGGATGTCGATGTCTTTCTTCTTTATCATGAAAATTTCTTGCCCCTGCGATGACCGCTCTCTCATCACGCGGCGTTGCCTTAAGTGCGCACGCTGCTACATTGTTAAATCTACGTTACAGTTGACCTTGGTAAGGGCATCTTGACGCGATTTTTCCGCAGCGCACATGTTGTATACTTGCCGAAACGAAGCTTACCGTGCGAACCCGATTTCTGCCAGTCTCGCCCCTCCGATAGAATACCGTAATAACTCCGGCGCTACGGATGAGCGCTTGTCAACCGTAGCGCCCGGCGCAGCGTTCCATCGTACACGACCTGCCGCTTGCGGCTCGCTTCCCAACATTTTTACAATCTGGAAAACCAGCCGTCACAAACGGCATGACCATGACAACTCAACAACTTATTCCCTCCGCATCGCTGGCGGTAGCCGCCAGTTTCCTGCCCGAGCACTGGCAGGCGGACGTCGAGAAAAAGCTTGCGCCAGGGGAAAACGTTCTAAGCAGCGTTGAGGTTGACCTCGATGCGAAATTACGTTTCACGAAAGGGATCCTGGTCGTCACCGACCGCCGCCTGATTACCCGTGCCCCGGGCGAAACCGAGTGGCGCGACTGGCCCTACCGCGCCGGCCTGCAGCTCCTGCACCACGACCACGCCGGCGTCGGCCACCTCGAACTCGTCGACACCAACGGCTTGCTCGCGGCCTGGCGCTTTACCCTGGGCCAGAATCTGCAAGCCATCCGCGTGGTCGACCAGTTCGCCGACCAGCTCGAAAGCCATGTCAGCGGCATCGCCGTCGCCCCGCCCGAACAGCACACTTGCCCCAGCTGCAAGGCGCCGCTCGAACCGGACCAGGAAGATTGCCCGATCTGCACCAAGGTCCTGCACACCCCGCCCTCCACCTGGACCCTGTTCCGACTGTGGCGCTTCGCCCGTCCATACAAAGGACAACTGTTCCTCGGATTCTTGCTGATGTTGGCAAGTACTGGCGCACACATGATTCCGCCGTACCTGACCATGCCGCTGATGGACAATGTCCTGATTCCCTACCAGAACGGCAAGCAGATCGACCCGACCCTGGTCTACACCTACATGGGCGGTTTGTTGGCATCGAGCGTCCTGGCCTGGCTGCTGGGCTGGGGCCGCACTTATATATTGGCGCTGGTGTCGGAGCGGATGGGCGCCGACATGCGTTCGGAAACCTACGAACACCTGCTGCGCCTGTCGCTGGAATTCTTCGGCGGCAAGCGCACCGGTGACTTGATGAGCCGGATCGGCAGCGGCTCGGACCGCATCTGCGTGTTCCTGTCGCTGCACCTGCTCGACTTCCTGTCGGACGTCCTGATGATCATCATGACGGGCGCGATCCTGTTCAGCATCAACGCCAAGCTGGCGCTGATCACGCTGGTGCCGCTGCCCTTCATCGCCTGGATGATCCACGTCGTGCGCGACAAGCTGCGCACCGGCTTCGAGAAGATCGACCGCGTCTGGGGCGAAGTCACCAACGTGCTGGCCGACACCATCCCCGGCATCCGCGTGGTGAAGGCCTTCGCCCAGGAAAAGCGCGAAGCGGCCCGCTTCCGTGATGCGAACAAGCACAACCTGGCCGTCAACGATAAATTGAACAAGGTCTGGTCGCTGTTCTCGCCGACCGTGTCCTTCCTGACCGAACTGGGCCTGCTGGTCATCTGGTGCTTCGGCATCTGGCAGGTGAGCCGTGGCGAGATCACGGTCGGCGTGCTGTCGGCCTTCATCGCCTACAGCGGCCGCTTTTATGTGCGCCTGGATTCGATGAGCCGCATCGTCTCGGTCACGCAAAAGTCGGCCTCGGCCGCCAAGCGCATCTTCGACATCCTCGACCACGTGTCGAGCGTGCCGGACCCGGTCAACCCGGCGAAGCTGGACAAGGTCGCGGGCGACATCGAACTGCGCGAAGTGGGCTTCCGCTACGGTAACCGCGCCGTCAACCGCGGCGTCTCGCTGAAAATCCGCCCCGGTGAGATGGTCGGCCTGGTCGGCCACTCGGGTTCCGGCAAGTCGACGCTGGTCAACCTGATCTGCCGCTTCTACGACGTGGCCGAAGGCGCGATCCTGCTGGATGGCCGCGATATCCGCTCGTTCGCGGTGGCCGATTACCGCCGCCACATCGGCCTGGTGCTGCAGGAACCTTTCCTGTTCTTCGGCACGATCGCCGAGAATATCGCCTACGGCAAGCCGGATGCGACGCGCGAAGACATCATCGCCTCGGCGCGCGCCGCGCACGCCCACGAATTCATCCTGCGCCTGCCGCAGGGCTACGATTCGATGGTCGGCGAACGCGGCCAGGGCCTGTCCGGCGGCGAACGCCAACGCATCTCGATCGCGCGCGCACTCTTGATCGACCCGCCGATCCTGATCCTCGACGAAGCGACGTCCTCGGTCGACTCCGAGACCGAGAAGGAAATCCAGAAGGCGCTCGACAACCTGGTGCAGGGCCGCACCACGATCGCGATCGCGCACCGCCTGTCGACGCTGCACCGTGCCGACCGCCTGGTGGTGCTGGACCGCGGCGCGGTGGTGGAAGAGGGCAGCCACGACGAATTGATGGCCAAGGAAGGCGCCTATCACCGCCTGTACGAAGCGCAGGCACGCAACGTGGACCAGGACCCGGACAATAACGGCGAGGATGATTAAATGACGACCCGATTCAATTTGCGCCGCGACCCGTTCGGCAAGCTGGTGCTGACCAACGCCGAGGGCGAGGAATTCGTCGGCGTCACGCCGGTGCGCGCCTTTCCCGTGCAGGCGCCGACGCGCGGTATTTCGCTGGTGCGCGAGGGCGGCAAGGAGGTGGCCTGGATCGACGACCTGGCCGAGGTCCCGGCCGACATCGCCGCGCTGGTGACCAACGAACTCGACGGACGCGAGTTCATGCCCGAGATCCTGTCGATCAAGGCCGTGTCCAGCTTTGCCACGCCCTGCACCTGGACCGTGAAAACCGACCGCGGCGACACCGAGTTCCTGCTGAAGGGCGAGGAAGATATCCGCCGCCTGGGCACGTACTCGCTCCTGATCGCGGACAGCCACGGCATCCACTTCCTGATCCGCGACATGTTCGGGATCGACAAGGGCAGCCGCAAGATCCTGGACCGCTTCTTGTAAGCTTTACTCTTTATGCCAGAAGCCCGCGTGCGCGACCCGGGCTTCATCCTCGCGCAGCGGCCCGATCACCTCCGTCGGCCGCTGGCCTGCCGCGAACACCTGGCGGCAGGGCAGCGACAGCGTCGGATTCTCCGGATCGCTGCCGGTCAGTTCCAGCAAACTTTTTTCCGACATCCCGTACACCACGCGGCCGACGCCGCTCCAGTAGGTGCCGCCGGCGCACATCGCGCAGGGTTCGGCGTTCGTGTACAGCGTGGCGCCGGCCAGTTGCTGCGGGCTGAAACGCTGCGAGGCTTGCCGCAGGGCGTTCATTTCGGCGTGGGCCGTGCGGTCCTGGCTGGAGGCGTTCATGGCTTCGGCGATGATTTCGCCGTTGCTGCTTGCCACGATGGCGGCGAAGGGGTGGTGGCCCTCGTCGCGCGAGCGTTGGGCGAGGGTGAAGACGCGGGTGAGGAGGTCGTGGTCCTGGAGGGTAGGCGTGGCCATTGTTGATCCTTTTAAAGCAACTGACTCGTCATCCCCGCCTTCGCGGGGATGACGTGCCGGCGCAGCGTATACATGCCGCTACGCCGCGGTGAGAACACTTACTTCGGAATCGTCCCCTCCACGCCCTGCACGTAGAAATTCATCCCGTGCACATCCTTGTCCGCCATCTGCGCGCCGGCCGCCACCCGCACCGCGCCCGACTGGTCCTTGATCGGGCCCTGGAAGGGCTTGAGCTTGCCGGCGATGATCTCGGCCTTCTTCTGCTCGAACAGCTTGGTCACGTCGGCGGGAATCGCTGCGTTCAGCGGCGACATCCGGACCATGTCTTCCTTCAGTCCGCCGCGCACTTCGCCGGTCTTCCAGGTGCCGGCCATCACGGCCTGCGCGGTGCTGGTGTAGAAGTCACCCCAGTGGTTGGTGCTGGCGGTCAGGTGGGCCTTGGGTGCGAAGCGCGCCATGTCGGAATCCCAGCCGAAGGCGAACTTGCCCTTTTCCTGGGCCACCTGCAGCGTGGCCGGCGAGTCGGTGTTCTGGGTCAGGACGTCGGCGCCCTGGGCGAGCAGGGTCTCGGCGGCCTGGCGTTCCTTGGCCGGGTCGTACCAGCTGTTGATCCAGACGACACGGGTCTTGATCTTCGGGTTCACGCTCTGCGCGCCCAGGGTATAGGCGTTGATGTTGCGCAGCACTTCCGGCACCGCGAACGAGCCGACGAAGCCGATCGTGCCGGTCTTGCTCATCTTGGCCGCGATCACGCCCTGCAGGTAGGTGCCTTCGTACTGGCGCGTCTCGTACACGCCCATGTTCTTCGAGGTCTTGAAGCCGGTGGCGTGCTCGAAGATCACGTTCGGGAAGGCCTTGGCGACCTTCTCGGTCGGGTTCATGAAGCCGAACGAGGTGGTGAAGATCAGCTTGTTGCCATCGGCGGCCAGCTTGCGGATCACGCGCTCGGCGTCCGCGCCTTCCGGCACGTTCTCGACGTAGGTCGTCTTGACCTTCCCGGCCATCGACTTTTCCAGCGCCTGGCGGCCCTGCTCATGGGCATAGGTCCAGCCGGCGTCGCCGACCGGGCCGACGTAGACGAAGGCGACCTTCAGCGGGTCCGCGGCGTGCGCGGGCAGGCCGGCGGTGACGGACAGCGATGCGGCGAATGCCAGGGCGAACAGCGTGCGACGATTCATGGTGTTCCTCTTTCAGTGTGAAGACAGGGGATGACGAAGGGCGGGGCGCTCGGAAGTGGCTCAGAAGTGGTATTCGGCGCGCACCATCGGCGTTTTCGCGGTGGCGCCGGGCACGGTCTTCGACGGGTTGCCGAACTTGTTCTTCCAGTACTGGTATTCGACGCCCAGCTTGAAGGTGTTTTTGGCCGCGCCGACGGCCGCGCTCAGGTCGTACATGACCTGCATGTCGACGTTGATCTCGACCGCGGTCGGGCCGCCGAATTCGTTCCTGCCCTTGGTGCCGATGTAGTTGGCATAGCCTTCGAAGGACAGCGGGATGCCGATGTCGAAGGGGATGCCCCAGGCCGCGCTCAGCATCGCGTGGGTGTCGTAGGTGTAGCGCCTGGTGGCGGTCTGGGTGAAGCCGTTGAAAGGCGCGTTGCTCTCGTGCAGGGCGTAGAGGCCGACGTCGAGGAAGCCGGGCACGTCGAACATCAGTGTGGGGCCGGCCACCAGCATGCGCTTTTTCGAGTTGTAGCCGGCGTCGGTCTTGCTGTTGACGTCGAAGCCGAAGGTCGCGCCGACCCCGCGTACCGGGCCGAAGGCCAGGTTGGCGCCGGTCACCTTGCCCAGGTCGACGGTGTTGCGGTACACCGCGTAGGCCTCGTGCGCGCCGCTGTCCGCGCCCACCGCCGACGGATCGTTTTCGTCCGACAGCAGGAAGTCGACGCTGAAAAAGTTCTTGCCATATTTGTAGCCGCTGACGTGGCTGAAGTTGACGACGTGCTTGCTGATGTCCTCGCTGTTATAGGGCTCGGCGAACTTGCTGCCGTAGCGGTAGCTGAGCGAGGTGTCGCTCCAGTCGGCGGCGTGGGCGGCGACAGCCCCTGTGGCGAGCAGGGTGGCCAGGGCGGTGCGGGCGAACAGGTGAGGCTTCATGCAGGTCCCTTTCAGATTGGAATAGTAGTAATGGCAAGACACGAAACACGGCGGAGGCGATTGCATGCAATCCGCGATGTCGGTCGCATGCAATCTTCAATATGTCTGGTTAGCAAATAGCGGGCCAGACCGTGGCGCCGGCGCGCCTTCACTCTTGAGCCGCCGCCCACACCGGCGGGTGCCTTGTTGCGGCGCACCACGAATGCCCGCGGCATGCCCCGGATTCGTTGCCGTCCGCGCTGTCGTGGTGCAAGTGCATCCAATCCTGCGCGGGTTTGTATCCAATCCGTGCGCATTCAACAGCCGGCCAGCGCTTCCGCCAGGTTGACCTTCCGCTCCGGCACACCGAGGTGCAGGCGCGCCTCGATCTCCAGCAGGTGGTGCTCGATCAGTTCCACCGCCTGCGCCGCCGCGCCCCGTTCGATCAGCCCCAGCAGGTCGCCATGCTCGTCGTTGCCGCACATGGGCGCGCCCGGTGTCTCGTACAAGGCGATGATCAAGGAGCAGCGCGACACCAGTTCGCCCATGAAGCGCAGCAAGACCGCGTTGCCCGACAGTTCCGCCAGCAGCAGGTGGAATTCGCCGCCCAGGCGGATCCAGTTGGCGCGGTCGCCGCTGCGGCGCGCCTGCTCTTCCGCCTCCAGCGCGGCGCGGATCGCGCGCAGCGAGGCCGGGGTGGCGTTCCTGACGACCAGCGGCACGATCTCGCGTTCCAGCGCGCGCCGCGCGGCGAACACGTCGCGCGCTTCCTTGGGCGAGGGCGAGGCGACCACGGCGCCGCGGTTCGGCCGCAGTTCGATGATGTGGTCGTGCGCGAGGCGCTGCAGGGCCTTGCGTACCGTGGTGCGGCTGACCTGGTACAGCTCGCAGAAATCGGCTTCGCCCAGGCGCGTGCCGGGCGGCAGGCGATGGCTCATCACGGCGCTGACCACGGCGCGGTAGATGCGCAGGTCGACGGCGGTGATGCCGCGCTTGGCGGGTGCGGCTGTGGTCTCCGGTGCGGGCGTGGCCGGCTGGCGTCCGCCTTGTGGGCGTGGCGCAGCGGTTTGTCGTGTCATGGTTGATCTCCAGGTTACGTGGCGGGATTCCGCCGGCGTGTCCCGGAGATGTAGCAGGAATCGTGCTCAGGTTTCACAAACGTAAACCGGGTGCGGACGCGCAAAGTTGGCGCGTGGATGCGCGGTCCTGGTGAGATTGTCGACCCGCTCTGGTGCGTTTTGTATACAACTTGTGGCGCCTGGTGGATGCAAACCGCTGTGGATACGCATCCATGGCACGGACCTTGCAGTGCTCCCATGTCGAGTCCACCACGATGGAGCATCCCTTGAACACAGAAGCGCAACGCGTCGAGCCACGCCTGCAGTTGCTCGGCATTTCGAAGATTTATCCATCGGTCGTGGCCAACGCCGACGTCGACCTGACCGTGATGCCGGGCGAGATCCACGCGGTACTGGGCGAAAATGGCGCCGGCAAGAGCACCCTCATGAAAATGATCTATGGCGTGACCAGGCCGGATGCCGGCGAGATCATGTGGGAGGGACGGCAGGTGCAGATCCCGTCGCCCTCCGCGGCGCGGCGCCTGGGTATCGGCATGGTGTTCCAGCACTTCGCGCTGTTCGAGACCTTGACGGTGGCCGAGAACATCGCGCTGGCGCTCGATGAAAAGACCACGCCGGCCCAGCTGGCGCCGCGCGTCCGCGCCGTCTCCGAACAATATGGCTTGCCGCTGGATCCGGACAAGCGCGTGCACAGCATGTCGGTGGGCGAGCGCCAGCGCGTCGAGATCGTGCGCTGCCTGCTGCAGTCGCCGCGCCTGTTGATCATGGACGAGCCGACCTCGGTCCTCACCCCGGACGCGGTGCAGAAGCTGTTCGTCTCGCTGCGCCAGCTGGCGGCCGAAGGCGTCAGCATCCTGTACATCAGCCACAAGCTCGACGAGATCCAGTCGCTGTGCGACAAGGCGACGGTGCTGCGCGCCGGCCGCGTGTCCGGCACCGCGGTGCCGAAGCAGGAGACCGCGCATTCGCTGGCCGCACTGATGATCGGCGGCGACCTGCCGACCTGCAGCCTGGTCGCGAGGGCGCCGGGCGAAGTGCGCCTGGCCATCGACCGCCTCGATCTCGCCAGCAGCGACCCCTTCGGCACGCGCCTGCGGGATGTCAGCCTTGAAGTGCGCGCCGGCGAGATCGTCGGCCTGGCCGGCATCTCGGGCAACGGCCAGCAGGAGCTCTTGAAGGCGATTTCGGGCGAACTGGCATCGCCTCGCGCGAACGGCATCCGCATCCTCGGGCGGGACGCCGGCCGGCTCGACCCGGCCGCGCGCCGGCGCCTGGGCCTGGGCTTCGTGCCGGAAGAGCGTCTTGGACGCGGCGCGGTGCCGGCGCTGTCGCTGGCCGAGAATGCGCTGCTGACCGGCTACCTGTCGCGCGGCACAGGCATGGTGAAGGGCGGCCTGCTGCGGCGCGGGGCGGTGGGCGCGTTTGCTCAAGGTGTGATCGAGCGCTTCAAGGTCAAGTGCGGCGGGGTGGAAGCGGCCGCGTCCAGCCTGTCGGGCGGCAACCTGCAGAAATTCATCGTCGGCCGCGAGGTCGGGCTGGCGCCGCAAGTCATGGTGCTGGCCCAGCCGACCTGGGGCGTCGACATCGGCGCGGCCATGCTGATCCGCCAGGCCATCATCGACTTGCGCGACCAGGGCGTGGCGGTGCTAGTGGTGTCCGAAGAGCTGGATGAACTGTTCATGATGTGCGACCGCATCGCGGTGCTGGCCAAGGGCCGGCTGTCGCGCGCGGTGCCGGCGGCGTCCACCAGCGTCAACCAGATCGGGGTGTGGATGAGCGGCGAATTTGACAACCAAGGAGTCGATCATGTCCCGGCTTGAAGCCCGACCCGCGCCCTCGCGCGCCATGATGCTGGCCTCGCCGCTGGTGGCGGCGCTGGCCATGCTGGCCACCGGCTCGCTGCTGTTCCTGTTCCTCGGCCAGGAACCGCTGCACGCCTTTTACGTCTACTTCATCAAGCCGCTCACCAGCGAGTACGGGATCGGCGAACTGCTGCTCAAGGCGACGCCGCTGGTCCTGTGCGGCGTCGGCCTGGCGATCGGCTTTCGCGCCAACGTCCACAACATCGGCGCCGACGGCCAATTGACCATGGGCGCGGTCGCCGCCGGCTGGGTGGCGCTGCACTTCGACGGCATCGAAGCGCCATGGATCCTGCCCTTGATGATCCTGGCCGGCGCCCTCGGCGGCCTGGCCTGGGCCGCGGTGCCGGCGCTGCTGCGCACCCGCTTCAACACCAGCGAGATCCTGGTCAGCCTGATGCTGGTCTACGTGGCCTACCTGTTCCTGGGCTACCTGGTGCACGGCCCGCTGCGCGACCCGGCCGGCTTCAACTTCCCGCAATCGAAGATGTTCGGCGACGCCGCCCTGCTGCCGCTCTTGAGGGAAGGCTTGCGCGTGAACGCCGCCTTCCTGCTGTCGCTGGTGGCGGTGGCCGGGGCCTGGTTCTTCTGCCGCCACACCTTTGCCGGCTACCGCATGCAGGTCAGCGGCATGGCGCCGGCGGCCGCCCTGTATGCCGGTTTTTCCGAGCCGAAGAACGTCTGGTTCGCCTTCATGGTCAGCGGCGCGCTGGCCGGCGTGGCCGGGGTGGGGGAGGTGGCGGGACCGCTCGGCCAGCTGCAGCCCTCGGTGTCGCCGGGCTACGGCTTCGCCGCCATCATCGTGGCCTACGTCGGCCGCCTGCATCCGCTCGGCGTGCTGCTGGCGTCGCTGCTGATGTCGCTGCTCTACATCGGCGGCGAATCGGCCCAGATCGAACTGCAGCTGCCCTCGGCCATCACCGGCCTGTTCCAGGGCCTGCTGCTGTTCTACCTGCTGGCCGCCGACCTGTTCATCCACTACCGCTTCAAGCCGCGCACGCGCCACATCGACCCTGCCCCTGCTGCCGCCGGTACTCCCGCCGATCCGGCCGTTCCCCTGGAGACCGCCCATGAATCCTGAATACGTGATCGCCTTCCTGGCCAGCACCGCCGGTGCCGCCACGCCACTGGTGCTGGCATCGACCGGCGAGCTGGTGGCCGAACGCTCCGGCGTGATCAACCTCGGCCTCGAGGGCATCATGCTGGTGGGCGCGGTGGCCGGCTTCTCGACCGCCCTGCACACCGGTTCGATGACGCTGGCCCTGCTGGCCTCGCTGGCGGCCGGCGCCGCGATGGCGCTGGTGTTCGCCTTCCTGGTGCTGACCCTGCAGACCAACCAGGTCGCCACCGGCCTGGCGCTGACCCTGTTCGGCCTTGGCCTGTCGGCCTTCCTCGGGCGCGACCTGGTCGGCCAGACCGTGGCGCCGCTGCCGCACCTGGCGATTCCCGTGCTGTCCAACCTGCCGTTCATCGGCCCCTTGCTGTTCCGCTTCGACGCGCTGGTCTACCTGTCGCTGGTGCTGGTGGCCGTGACCGGCTGGGTGCTGGCGCGCACCCGCATCGGCCTCCTGGTCCGCGCGGTGGGCGAAGCGCCGCATTCGGCCCACGCGATCGGCATGTCGGTCATCAAGCTGCGCTACGCGACCGTGCTGTTCGGCGGCGCGTTGGCCGGCCTGGGCGGCGCCTACATGTCGCTGGCGCTGACGCCGATGTGGGTCGAGGGCATGACGGCGGGCCGCGGCTGGATCGCGCTGGCCCAGGTGGTGTTCGCCACCTGGAAGCCGCGCGGCCTGCTGCTGGGCGCCTACCTGTTCGGCGGCGTGACGGTGCTGCAATTCCACGGCCAGGGGCTGGGCATCGCGATTCCGTCCGAATTCCTGTCGATGCTGCCCTACCTGGCGACCATCGCGGTGCTGGTGATCATCTGCCGCAATCCGCAGACCATCCTGTTAAATAAACCGATGTCCCTCGGCCAGAACTTCAAGGCGGACTAGGGCAAGCCTCGAATTTAGGCAGCGGCATGCCGCTCGGCAGCGACGCCGGCACGTGGGTGCAGGCCAGCGCCGGCAGCGAGCCCTGGTCCAGCAGGCCGTTGCGCACGAACTGCACCAGGTCCTCGAATTCCTGGGTGGACAGGCGCGTCGGCCTGCGCAGCAGCGGGTCGATGCTGGCCGCCACCTTGGCGATGGGCGCCATGCGCTTGGCCAGGTCCGGCGCCACCCCGGCGCGCTTGGCGTCGTAGTTGCGCAGCGGCGAGGTGCGGAAGCGGTAGCGGTCGCGCGCCAGCCCGGTCACCTGGGCCAATCCGTAATCCTCGTCTTCCCCGGGACCGTCGAAGAGGACGTTGCCGGTGCCCAGCCCGAACACCGGCGCGATCTGCGGCACGCCGATGTTGTGCATGCCGAAGTCGCTGAACATCTCGTTCGACTTGCCGCCCACCGCATGGCAGGCCACGCAGTTGGCCTTGCCGAAGAACAGCAGCGCGCCGCGTTTTTCGGGGTCGGTCATGGCGTCGTGCTCGCCGCGCGCGAAATGGTCGATCGGGGCATTGGCGCCTTTCAGTATGAATTCGTATTCCGCCAGTGCGCGCGCCAGCATGCCGTACTCGATCGGTGCGCCGGCGCGCACCTCGTCGAACACCTCGCCGAACTTCTGCACCTAGGCGGGCAGGGTATTCAGGCGCTGCACTACGCGCGCCCGGATCGGTTCGTTGCGGAAGCCGCCGGCATCCAGGCTCGGGCAGGTGTCGCCCTTGCCGTCGTCGAACTGGAAGTAGCGCGGATCGAGGCCGTCGCGGATGCCGGTGAAGCCGGCTTCCTCGACCAGTTCCGTCGTCGGCAGGAAGGCCTGGGCCACCAATAAATGTTTTACGACCGGGTCGTTGGGCCGGAACAGGGCCGTGCCTTCCGGCTGCGGGAAGACGAAGCCGAGCGAATTGTCGAAGGGGTCGCCGGAGGGCGCGGCAAAGCGGCCGTTCCACATCAGCTTCGGGTAGAAGCCGGTGTTCATGATGATGGGCGAGCGGCGCCGGTTGCGCGGGCCTGCGCGCCCGGGGCCGACCAGCAGGTTGTTCTGGACGCCGATGGCGATCGATTGCGTGTCCCCGTAGCCGTGGCTGGGCGAATGGCAGGCGGCGCAGGAGTTGTCGTTGTGCAAGCTGGTGACCGGATCGAAGAACAGCAGCAGGCCCAGGCCGGCCATCTTGAAGTCGAGCGGGCGGCCCAGGCGTTGTTCGAGCTGCTGCTCGGCGGCGCCGGTAAAGCCGTGTTGCGCGAGCGTGCCGGCGAGCAGCGCCGCGGCGAGCAAGGCGCAGGCCAGGCCCCGGAAGGCTGGTCCCCAGCGAACGGTGCAAGGTGAGGCGAATGCTCGGTCCATAGGCGCTCAATGCGATCATGCGGTCGGAATACCCGGGCAGCATAGCCCGGCTGCTCCGGTCCGCCTTTGCGGAAACTCATCCGTTGAGTCAGCGGCTGCCACAGCGGGCACCGGTGCTTGCCATCGCGGAACGCGATGGCAAGGTCGCGATTGGTTTCTTTACGCGCGTACCGGACGGAGTGAACATGCAAACCAGGTAACGGATCACATGCACATCGAAGGCATGGACCGATCAAAGCCATTGCAGCAACCATATTGGAGACATCATGAAAAGCGCTTACCTCAAGCCGCAGGTGACGGCGGCCGTCCCGGCCGCGTCCGCCACGTTCAGCGTGCGGCAGCAATACACGGCCCTGTTCGGCTCCTGGCTCGCCTGGCTGTTCGACGCGCTCGACGCCGGCATCTTCGGTTTCGTCATGCTGGCCATCGCCCACAGCTTCGGCGTGCAAATGGGTGACGTGGTATCGACCGTGGCCTGGTTCCTGCTGGCCACCGGCGTCGGCGGTTACTTCCTCGGCAATATCTCGGACCGCATCGGCCGCAAGAAAACCATCCTCGCCTCGGTGCTGGCCTACGGCACCGGGACGCTGCTGTGCGCCTTCGCCACCAGCCTGGCCGAGCTCAACGTCTACCGCTTCATCGTCGGCATCGCCGTCGGTGGCTTGTGGTCCGCGGCCGCATCGCTGATCTGCGAAGTCTGGAAGCCGGAAGGGCGCGCCAAGGCCATCGCCTTCATGCAGACCGGCTGGTCGGGCGGCAATCTGCTGGCGGCCGTGTTCGCATGGAACATGCTCGACCCGTCGAACCCGGGCGCCTGGCGCGACCTGTTCATCTATGCCAGCGTCCCGGCCTACGTGACCTTCCTGTTCGTGCTGTTCTACGTGAAGGAGTCGCCGGTCTGGCTGGCCAACCGCGAGTTCATGAAGAAGAACGCCGGCAAGGGCGGCATGTTCGAGATATTCAAGCCGGAATACCGCCGTCCGGTCCTGCTGGCGCTGGTCATTTCCGTGCTGGGCATGCTGGGCTACTGGATCGTCTTCACCTTCACGCCGGCTTTCCTGCAGAGCATCCTGAAAGTCCGTATCGACCAGGCCCCGGTGTTCCTGGTGTGGACCGGCATCGGCGCCATGATCGGCTACGTGGTGTACGGCTACCTGGCCGAGAAGGTCGGCCGCCGCATGTCCTTTGCCATCTTCTTCATCGGCATGACGATCATGGTGCCCGTGTTCACCTTCGGCGCCGCCGCCATGCCGCTGACCGACGGCAAGCTAGCCTTCACCACGGAAAACATCCTCACGCTCGGCGCGCTGGCCGCCTTGCTCGGCTTCTTCACCGGCTACTTCAGCGGCTTCGGCGCCTGGTACTCGGAACTGTTCCCGACCAGCATCCGCTCGACCGCGTCCGGCTTCTGCTTCAACTTTGGCCGCGTCGGCGCCATCGCCGGCATCAAGCTGGTCCCGGTACTGATCCCGCTGATCGGCTTTTCCGCCACGATCTCGTTGGCGGCGGTGGCTTACTTCGCCGCCGCGCTGATGGTGTTCACCCTGAAGGAAACCAAGGGCACCGTCCTCACCAGCGGCAACTGATTGACATCACTGAAAGAACAAAGGAATCAAGCATGAAAACCTATCGCATCGGCCAGATCGTGCCAAGTTCGAACACGACGATGGAGACCGAAGTACCGGCGATGCTGCAGTCGCGACTCAATCAG
>Ga0265797_10007092_pt1 | contig 15502 bp, 19 predicted proteins | sample P2T30metagenome_FD_192433 | JGI IMG/M metagenome (GOLD analysis project Ga0265797, IMG submission 192433) | Plant litter microbial communities from East Loma Ridge, Irvine, California - P2 T30 | ecosystem: Environmental > Terrestrial > Plant litter > Unclassified | place: USA: California... | reverse complement strand
AAGCACACGAGATCCGCAAACTCCGTGCATGTCTTCGCTGCAAGTTCCTTAAGAAGACTTGCGACAAGGGTGAGCCCTGTGGCGGCTGCAGGCCCAGCCACGCTCGTCTGTGGCAAGTGCCCTGCACTCGCCTTGACATCAAGGACATTGGCTACTTCATGAAGGACTGGAAGGCCGATTACGAGAGACACGTCAGCCTCGGCTTCAGCGTCAACAACATCAAGGGCTTCAGCACGATGGAGCGCACTCTTTACATCACACACGGCTATGGTCACTACCTGCCCATCAACGCGCGTGAAGTGTTCGTCAGAGAAGACAAGTGCTTTGACGTCGACTGGATTGAGACCGAGACTCACAACCAGTACGAACTCACCACTGCCAAGCTTTCAGCTGGCATGGAGGGCGTCAGCACTACTCTTCTGTCCGAGTACCTCGACCGCCACCTCGACCAGGGCTTCGAGCACTTTGTTGATGACTACTTTGAGGGCACTGCTTTCATCACCGAGATCCTCAAGACTGCTTACCGCTACTACGAGAAGGAGAAGACTCCCTCCATCCGCAAGGCTCTCAAGCTGGTTCTTGCATACAACCTTACCGTACACATTACCATGGTCGAGGGTCTTTCCGACGAGGAGCAATTCGTTGGCCGCATCGACGACCCTGATAGCAAGTTCAGCGGCAAGACCGTCGCGCCTGTCATGATCAACTTCCAGGTCAAGTGCGCGCTTGCTGACATGTGGCGCGAGCTGCAGAAGGACATTCTCGAGGAGCTCTCTTCTCTGTACAGCTCTGTCTACTCCGGTGACAAGCTCAAGAACTGGCCCACCATCTTCATGCTGGCCGCCATTCTATTGGCCATCTGGGAAGAGATGCAATTCGACTGCCACTACCGTGTTCCTGACGAGCAGGCTGTCAACAAGTTCTGTGACGACATGGAGACCACCCCAGTCGGTGTCATCGTCGGCCTCTTCCAGGCCATCTCCACCAAGCTGCCCGGCCTTCAGGAGTGGGACACTGCCAAGCACCACAACGTTCTTGGCTCCAACCCAGCTATCTGCGATGCTTTGACCGAGGTTAGAGGTCACGTCAACAAATATGGTAAGTCTTCTCAGTGTTGCCACGAGCGTTTGAACGTTTGCTAATTTTGACCGCAGAAACCTATCTCAAGGGCCAACAGAATGCCAAGTTTGACCGTGACGACTTTGACAGTCTCAGCAACAAGTTTCTGAGCAAGCTCGTCATTCGCGCAAACTAGAGCACGGCTCACCAAGCAAGTGACATCGAGCTCGGTGTCACTGCTAACGACGGCATCAGCATCAGCAGCAAGCCTGCTTCCTCAACTTGACGAAAGCGACCAGCACGGCCTGGAAGCCACCCTCACTGGCCTGAGGGACTGCACGAAGATTTACGGCCACCCCGATCACGGCCGTCACATACCGAAAGACACGCTCGTTGAGATTCACGTCTCGACCTTTACGCTTCTGAACGGCTGCATACAAAAGAACGAATGATTCACTATCAACGAACCGACTCTTCAACACTGCAATCTGATGCGATCCATCAAATTTGTTTCACGGCCTATTCACGCATTTGAAACCGAATACACGAGTCACGGCAGCAGCCTCTCCACTGATGAGATTCTGAAAATCCTGGGCGGCGCAAAACAAGGCCTGGAATGTTTTTGCTTTTTTGTTTTCTTGCATGTACCTACTCCTCGCTCCCCGTCCACCGCGCTTCCACAGGCGGCGGGTCGGGTTTTGATTTTTTGTTTCCTTTAACGTCATAACGCTGTCGATGTTGGGCTCCAGCAGGAATGTGCAATGCATGGATGGAAAAAATCTCGGCGTTCATGTTCAATGGGATTTTGACGGACACCACCACTACTACTATGACGAACCATGTTCGACGAATTACTACTTATGCGTACGAATCAACCACGGCAGATTAACCACTACATATATATCACACGCTTTATACGAGGAATTGAGCTCTCTCATGAATTCTGTCTTTTTCCATTTTCCATCTATTTCTGCTGCTTCACACGCGCTGAAGTGTAATGCCATGTGCTTGGGCTGTCGTGATGGTGGGTTTGACTTCGCGAGGATTGTCACGTGACTCTTACTTTCTGGTCTTCTTCTTGTTGGCTTCTTCTGACCATCTGTGCATGCTGTTGGCTGCTGTTTTCGAGTCCGTTTGACGGCAGTCGTTGAGGCTCTCTGGCTTTTATGGGCACCCAGGCCGGCCAAGAAAGCCGGCTATCAACATTTCTCTTCTTCTTGCTGCTGCTGCTTCTTCCTGCTGGCAAGACGCCGGCGATGGCTGCGGGCTAGCTACTTGTCATAGAACCACTGCGCATGACGTGACGCTCTGTCGAGGGAGAGTAAATCTGACCGACGGAGATAGCAACGAAGGGTCAGCGCGAAGTTCTCCGTATTGATCTTAATTGAGCCTGCTGCCTGAACGTGTGGCACACAGTATCTTCTGCGCCAGGGACACTTGCGTTCACGACAGAAGGAGGCCGTCGGCACGACTCACGGAAGGCTATGGCGACGATGCATGGATTGATGGCTAAGCTTGCCGCGGTGGAAGTTTGGTTTTCATGTACGCAGTGAGGCAGGCACAGTGGCATGGGCTTTCGGGTAATGGAGGGCATGCATGCTCTTCCGCGGCGAAGAATATGAGACAGGAGGAGGAGCGTCACGGACAATGTTCCAGAGGAAAGAACACGGAGACAGGCATATGGGGTTTTCAACGCGATTTCATTTCAATTAACTAAGCTACCTCACGGCAACTCTCCGAACCCATTCCGTTGTTGACTGAACGGGTCCTTCGAGTGACGCGACATGAACGTTTTGGGTACCGCTCCTGGAAAGCTGCTGTTCAATATCATTACGAATGCCAGTGCTGTGCTGCTGTGTCTTTTGCTGTGCGCCCAGTGGTCTGTCTGTTATTCAATTGAAAGCGTTTTGTGTTTCCAGGTTCGGGGTGATTAGTCTTGATGCGAATTTTGGTAAGTATGTCCGTCCCACGTTGTTTTTGCGAGTTTTTTTGTTTCCGAAGTGTTTTGGTTAGTGTATGTCCGGTTTTGATCCCACGTTGTTTTTGCGAGTTTTCGAGGTGTGTGATTAGTGTATGTCCGTTTTGATCCCGCCGATTTTTTTTGCGAGGGTTTTTGGTTTTCTTCTTGCGTGCGGAGAAGGGGAGTATTAGTGCTGTGAGGACGCGTTTTGCGTCCAAAGTTGGGCTGTGTGTGTAGAACAGCCAATGAAGGAAACAGTGCTGAGTGCGATGTTGTCTGCAGTTGATGCGGACGACGCACAGGGGTAAAGTGTGATTAGTTTGCGTCTGTCAGCCGAGACGCCATGCGCGAGAATGAAAATGCGTAGAATGCTCCGTTCGCGGAAGGTATGCAAGAAGCCGAGTGATGACATGCGTCTCCGGTGACAAGAGCGTGCACGAGAGAAAGAGCAGGGAATGAGAACCTTACTGCTGCCCAGGCCCATGCCCGAACCCGCTGTACCCGAAGCCACCGTTGTAGCTCATGTCAGAGGTGTCGCGGGTGGGGTGCGCGTGGTAGCCGCGGCCGCGGGGCGAGAAAACCTCGTCATTGCCCATCTGAGAGGCGAAGTCGAAGGCGTTATCGTTGTGGCTGTATCCATAGTGATAGTGACCATCTTCGTTGCACTGCTGATCCTCGGCGCAGGAGTCGTGCTGGCCGTAGGCATAAGGCGCGGCGGTGCGCTGCGGCGGGTGGCCATGGGTGCGAGCCGGGCGGTGGTTAGGATATGCGCTGATACGCGTAGGGCTCCTGAGGATGTCCTCAGCGGTGGCCCTCATGCGCTCGTCGAAGGAACTGGTGAAACCTCCGACGTTACCACGACGGTGGCCTGACTTTTGGCCGATGTGAGTAGCCTTTCCCTCGCGCTTCTTGGAAATAGAGCGGAGGATCTTGCCTTCGTCATCATATACGGGTTCGATCATGTCCGACTCGATGGAAGAACCGTTGGCTGCCTTAGGGTAGCCGTCAGAGTCCTGAGGTGTGCTTGGGCTCGTCGGTGGGTCATTAACCGTTGGCTCGGCGAGGCCATCACTGGCGATTTGGTTCTCTCTCTCGGCCGCAGCAATTTCAACTTCTAAGAGGCCCACCTGTGCCTTGTGGTGCTGGAGCAGGAGAATTAGTCTCTTGGGTACAGGGCGACCATTTGCCTTGGCAATCTCGATTTTCGCGTCCAGGCCTTCAACCGTTTTCTCTTGCCATTTGAGCTGGCCTTTGATGTCTGCACCGCGCGGAGGCTTCTCCGGTTCGATCGGACTCTCAACTGTAGTAAGGCTGGTCGAAGTCTCCACTGTAGTAAGGTCGGTCGAGGTCTTCCCTGTAAGTTCCCTGCTGGAAGACTGCTTGGCCAGCGAAAAAGTGTCGCGAGTAGGTGTCTTCTGGACCCAGTCTTGGATGCCATGCGATGCTGACACGGTAGCTTCACTGTAAGCATTGGCATCGGCGTTGTGAGCATGAAGGTGCTGGGCAGAAAGACGATGCGCAAGTTGGGCAACCATCTGCGGCATGGACTGACTCTGCTTGATAGGACTCCCAGACCTTGGGATCTGATGCTGACGACTGTGCACTGCGTTATTGGAAGCGTTCTGTACTACGCGATCGCTCGGTTGGGGAGCAGGGTGGCCATGGCCTCCGCGGGACCGCATAGTGTTGTAGCTGGGCGGTGAACGCAAAGCAAAACCTTGGCTTTGCTGTCTGCGAATCTCATGAGGCTGTGTCAAGCCGTGATGAGATGCATGCGACGAAGTGACAGGAGACGGCAGCTGAGGAGGCATTGCGTTGGCAGTGGAGAACGGCTGTTGGCCTTGGTGATTGTATGGCCCAGTTGCGCCGGGAGCCTTGCCGAAGCCAGTGGCAAAGTCATTGGAGTGGACAGCGCCACGACCGTGGCCCTGCCACTGAGCGTTGTAGTTGCCCTGAGGGTGATGACCAACACGCGCATCGTAGCTTGTACCATGGCGGTCGGAATGAATCGCAGTTGAGTTGCGAGTCTGACCATTGTGGGGAGTGTGGCCGACGCGGAATGGGTCTTGGGTGGCAGCTTCCACATGGTGGAAACCGTTTGGAACCATCTGGTTGGCCTCCGATCTCTTCGCATCGCGAGAGTGTGCAAATTCGGCAATCATGCGCTCGTCAGCGGTGGTGAATGAGCGAGCATCATTGAAGCCGCTAGGACCAGAGTTAGGCAGCATGAGTTGTGGCGGCTGCGCGACTCCAGCCATGTTTTGCTGGTTCGTGGCGTATGCGTGAGGCGCAACTGGGGTCGGGGTTGCGTGTGTGCCAGGATTGAAGTATGGGCCGGGCTGACGAGACGGCGTCGGTGGGATGCCATTGGGGCGCCACCAGGAGGTATTGCTCTTTGATGAGCGGTTGCCGCTCCGATGGATGTGAGGCTTGATGGCCGAGCGCGGGTCGTGAGACTTGTCGTTCTGAGAGCTGAAGCTACTCACGCTGTAAGTAGTGTTACCGCTTGCCGGGATGCGCAACTGCGACTTGTAGCCGACTTGAGTTTCGGTGTGGAACTTGACTAACACAGAACTCAACACAGGATGCTCGCAGTAGATCCTGGCCACGTGGTAGCCGGTGTTGTCGTGGTACATCATGGAGTTCCACATGTTCGCGACGGGCTGGTTGTTGCTCTTGTGCTTGATGTGGTTGATCAGCGAGAACGGAACATTCTTCACGTAGATGAAGGTGAGGATAACAAGGCTGTCAAGCAGTCAGTATGAAATGGGAACATGAATGACAGAAGAACAACGTACCCCACGCAGCCAGGCTTGCTCCAGCCTGGCATGCTGCCACTCTGGACAGGTCCGGTCATCTCGGCCATGGCGCAAAATTCCTTCTGCCCTCTGATGGAGAACATCATGAACACTCTCTGGCCGTCACTCTCGCGCCAGACTGCGTCGATGCGTTCATTGCAAGCCGGAACGTTGGTGACGGCGCCGTTGGAGAGGCAGTATCTCATGTCAGAAGGGTGTTCGATTTTCATGCAGATGAACCTAGCCTGTGCAATTGTCAGCGGTTGTTCCACTACGATGAAATAGAGACTTTTTACCTCAAGCGGCATCTCGAACGTCTCAGGGTTCGCGTGAGAGAGCATCTGTGCGGCGCCTTTGAAAACCTCCTGGCACATGTCGCCCGAGGCGTTCAAGAGCTTGTTGATGGAGTCAGGATGCTCGGCCTGTCTCCAGATCTCGATCTCATCGGGCATCGGATAGTTGAGCTCCATATCCTGGATGTCGACGGAGCGAGTCGAGCGATGGCCGGTGCTCTCGCGCGAGGCAGGCTGCTGAGCGGGATTGCGACGAGTCGGCGTGAACGCGTTGTTGTCGTTGCGTGGCGTGTAGTTGCCAGCCATCTCATCCGCAGACGCGAAGAGACTGTCGTTGCTGTGGCCGAAGTAGCCATGCACGTTTTCTTCAGACATGGCTGAGGTGGTGTGGGCTGAAGCGCCCAAGGGAAGCAGGCAGATCTGATTTTCTGATCACGTTGAGATCTGCTCGAAGAGGTTAACGAAGAGCTTGGGGTTGTTGAAGTTGAAGTGTTTCGATGGGTTTTGGCAATTGGCATACAATGGTGGTGGCAACTTAGATCGTGGAGGAGGGTGAAGTGCGAGATAGATGTTGTGGTAAACAATTGCGCCGCCCCACACTGCTGGCCAGTGAGATCAGATGAGATTATCTTGGTGTGGATCTGGCGTGGCGCACATACCGGTGTAGCAAAACAAACCCAAGGGAGGAAGGAGCGACCGGCTGGGCTGGTGTGGCGGGGATTGGTCGGTATATTGCTGTCTGAGGTCGGACAAGACGTGATGAAAGATTCCTGTTGACGGCCTCTGAAGAATACTTAGGCTTATATATTGCTGGGTTGTGCCTTGCGTCAAGACATAAAGAGGCTAGACGGAAGTGTAGCTCACAGCAAACGTTCGCTCGCATGGTCGATGGAAGATCTGCGTGTCACCTGGCCTTTGCGGCAATGCGGTATCCAAATAGAGTTCGTGGTTGCATCGAGAGAGCCTGATGCCCGGCAAATTAATAGGCCACACGCTCTTGCAACAGGCCGACGCATGTATTAACCCTCACTTTCTGTGAGGTTCTGAAGCACGAGAAGTGAGTACTCGCTCCAAATCTGACTCCTGTATCAGAGCTGCTAGTGTGCCACTGTGCCACATGATCATCATGGTCAGTGATTTCTTCGGAGATGTAATGAAGCGAACCTGGCTGTGCTTGCAAAGCCTGCTGCACTTCACTGCAACCCCTCGAAGCCTCATTTTGTTAGCCTCCAACCATCAAATTGGCTGCAAGATATGATGTAAGTTTCTGTTCGAACTCTTGTATGCCGCCTCTTCCGAGCATTGGTCGCGCGTTTCATGTCGGCTTGGATGCCACGCGCGCTCGCCTTCTGGTGCCTAATTTCCCTTGGTGTGCAAGCTGAATTGACTGCCAACATCTGCCGATGTCGTTTTTTCCATCACATTTGCGAATCAGCAAAGTTTCGAGGACGTTAGGCATGTGTAGCGCGCATAACTCGATGCTCTTCACTGCGAGCAGTTGAGGTGAGGTCGGACGTTTTGAGGCTGGGTCTGGACGATCCCGAGCTGGCCCGAGGACATGGTTTCGAGTTGCATGGATCTCGCACTCACTGTTTGCCGCAGCAGATCTGTGTTCAGCATCAACATTGACTGATGCTTCTCACGCGCTGCGCATCGCGGTTTTTCTGCCTGTTGCGATGCGAGTCTTCCTTTTCGCGTAGTTGACCCTCCGGCAACGTTGACGCCATAGGGCGCCGTTGTGTGGCGGCCAGCTGCTTGATGAGTAACTGTGAAGACGGTCCAGCGATGGACGCGGTTCTTTCTGCCTCTTTCCGAACAAGGCGCTCGCAAGCATCCTTCTCACTGATCGATGTTTCGGCCTGAAGAGCACGGTACAGCGGGTGACGGACAGCTGCATCTTACCATGGCAATGCCTGAAGCGACCGCTCCCGGGCAAACAGTGCCGCCACCACAAACGTAACAACATAGTAGGGGAAAGGCGAAAAAATAACAGCTTTGTAACAAAATAAAAGACTGATCACCTGAGAAAGAGTAGGCGAGTGAGGGAACAGGCGTGTGAGCCAGCAGATGCCAAAACTGGATACGTGTAGGTGACGAGCATTTGAACATGCTATGCCATGTGATGTACTTCTTAACACGTGCTTCCGATTGCGTTCTAATCATTTCATCTATAGTGGCGTGCTGAGCTTTAGTATTCGTTGTCGCCTTGGAGCGCTGCTCTCCTCAGCGTCTGGTGCTATCAGCGGCCGCGCCTGCCTGCTCAGTCGCTCTTTCCACCTTTAGCCCCGAACGCCTCACCCTTTGACCTCAGCAAACTGTTTGCACGACACTCCGAAGAAGCTACTCCTTTGTCCATTGACACATCATGGTTCTGTGAACTGGCCGCCACTTCGCTCTCCGCCACCTCCATCTTGAACTACAGGACGCTCAATCTACCCAGCCATGGCGAACATACAGCTCGTCCGAACACGTCAGACCTACGCTACAACGACCATCAATGAGGTGCAGAGCATACAGCTGGTACAGACTATGCTGCACGGGGCAATGAGCACACTGACCTACTTGCGCGAACTCTTTCCCGAAAAGGCGTTCGAATACCGCTACTACGAGATGCGAGAAACGCCCCTGCCTTACAAAGATTTTGCAGCGGCTCGCATGCCGTCTTACAAAAGCGAGGCGGATCCTCACAGTACCAAACTACCCGTCCTCCTGCGAAAGCGCAGCAAGCGTGCCGACCTCTTCTTGGACTGGCTTGTAAGTGCATTTGCTTGCCATGCCAGAGCTTCACTGACACGACGCAGGAGAAAGGAGTCTTCCCGGAACTCGACTCTGGTGAGCTTCGTGCAGTGCAGCTACTCATTCATCCCGACAAGAAAAGCCGGGATACAGTGCTCGAGACATATACATTCACCATCCACTACACCGTCGGCGAAGATGGTCGACGTACACCGAGCGGTCTGGCAGCGAGTTCATCTGGAAAACCAGCCGCGACGACGAAGGCGACGAACATAGCTTTGCAGCAGCTCCTGCGCAGTGTGGACAGCCTATGTCAAGATCTGCCCGCTTTGCCCAGTGAGTATACCTTTTGTGACTCTTAGCACACGCTGACTTAGCAATAGATGGCCGACTCATGTCGATGGAACTCGTCTACGAGAATGACAAGGGCAATACTCACGAGCCCAAAAGTGTTGATGGCTTCATGGCGTGCAAGAGTGGTGACGATTTGTCTTTTGCAAAGGCTGAAGGTTGGGAGGTTCGCACGAAGTCTTTAGAGTTTACAACAGGCTGCCATGAGTGAGTAAGGTTTCGGATGAAGAAGCACAATGGCTAACATTTTCCCAGCACCGCTCTGAGGATCACTGGCTTGCAAAATGACGAGAACTCACGCACAAATCAAACCCAAGACGTGCCGAGCAACCTCGAATTCTCGTCCAGCGTCTCACGATATCAGGATATTCTTCTGATGGCCCCGCCTGCTGCGAAACAGCAAGTTGGCACATCTGCTCGTGGTTCTACTTTCTTGAGCAATCCCGAACGCCTTGGACGGGATCAACCTGCTGCCGTGCAAAGATCTGACACACAGGATGTTGGAAGAAGGTCCAGCCTTATCAGCAGCATGAACGGTGACCTTGAAGACATGATGCATCCCGAGCAAATTACACAGGGCGACACTCAGACACAAGGCGCTTTCCGTCGTTCGATATTCGAGGACGCCGTCACTGTCACCCCATCATCCTTACGCGCTCCCTCGGTCCAGTCGAGTCATCTACAGACACCTCCCACAATGGACACCTTCCCCTTGCTATCTGATACGCAACACACAATTGCAGCACGCAAGCCATATCTCAAGCGCACGGCGAATGCACTTGCCAGCGAGGCGGGGGGCAGGACTGCTTCTGGACAAATGGTGCTGTGCCAGTGCGGCTGCCAAAAGGAAGAAGGCGGAATGGTATAATGTCCTTTGATTTGTTTCCTCTGGAACGTAATCTAACTTTCTTTGCAGGTGCAATGTTCATATTGCTCAACCTGGCAGCATCTTCACTGCTATGGCTACACTGGCAACGATGATCCACGTCTTCCGGGAGAGCACGTTTGCTATTGGTGTCTTTTGGCGAACACAGAAGTCGACAACTACAACCACTTGCAGCGACTTGCTGTAGAGCGCCGTGCCATGTTTCACATGGCTGAGAGCGGACTGAGAACTCGAACCGACTTCTCGAAATCACTAGGTACGTGAGCGTCTGCAGGTGACACGAAACATGCTGATTTCGTTTAGGCATCCCACAGGATCGAGCCAGTGAGCTTCACACGATGATGAGAAGGAACAACTTCGTCACGGACGCAGAGAAATCGCACAAACCTGGTTATAGGGCCACTGGGAAAGCACTCTTTGTGCCTGTACAGAACGACGCAACCATACGCAAGCTGCTCGAGACTTACTTCGACCCCATGACCCACGTCAGCCACCATGTGAGTGATCACTCAACAAAGCCGACGACAGGCCAATGAGTTGCTGACGAGGAAATAGTACGGAGCTCGCATTGCAAACAAATCCATCGAGAGCGAAATGCAGACCAACATGCGCCTCATTAGAGCCATGGCGAATGACCTCCCACCGGCAGCCACACCGCACCGGAGCAAAAAGAAACCATTCGGCGTTGTCGCATCGAGTGACAGCGATCTCCCCAGCACACGGTCGACACCGATGCCTTCTGCATCCGACACGAGAACGCCGCAGGCTTTCGCAGCAACTTCTCCGATGGTTCAACAAACGCCCGTGGCCGGAACGCGTAAAAAGACCCGACAGAGCAAGCGCGCTCTCGACACCGAGGAGGCAGAGTTCAGTGAAAGCAAGAGATTCGCTACGCCCAAAACAGTTCGGCGTCTGTTCACCAGCTTCCGATCTTCAGCTTTGATCAATGCGAACGATAAATCGAGTCCGTATACGCACAAATGATGGCAGGACTAGCTGGCGTCAAAATACGCACATGTATCGCTGGCTTGTTCTGTGGATTGAAATGGAGAGGATTTTGCTTGATGTCCAGGGTGGACAAGAGACAGGCAGGCGGCTAGTGCTGGAGGTTACAAATGGCAGTATGGAAGATGTCCGCCTGAATGGTAGATTCAAGAGGATTTCTTATGCAGTCCAAAGGTTAGCTTACTCGATAATCACGCATGTGGCCTGAGTGGTCAATGGAATGAATCTCACGTTTGTTCGCGTGCGCTTCGCACTTCTCGCTCTGCTCCACCTCGGCATCTCAACTTTTGGCTTCCCTCGTCCCTCAACCTTGAACTTCCGTAAATACACAACGCAATGGCCTCTAGACCTCCCACAACCAAGCGCTCAACAGCAACACCATACACCCTCCCCGTAGAACGCCCGCCATGTACCATTGACCCCACCGCCGTCGTCGCCGACAAAGCCACCATCATCGGAACCTACCCCGTCGAGATCGCAGAGCACGCAGTAATCCACCCGTACGCGCGCATTCGCGCCGAAGGCGGCCGCGTCACCATCGGTCCCTACTGCGTAATCGCCGAGACTGCTATCGTCGGTCTGCCGGAAGGGCAGCGGGGCGACGTGGTGCTGGACCGCCATGTCAGCGTCGAGAGCGGCGCGGAGGTTCTGGCGAAGCATGTTGGCGAGGCTACAGAGGTAGGAGTTCACGCGAAGATTGAGGCGGGTGCTACGGTGGGGAGGTTCTGTCGCTTGACGCCTACGGAGGTTGTGCTGGCTGGGGAGCAGGTTGAGGATTTTACTGTGGTGTTTGGGGAGGGGCAGAGGAGGAGGGATAGGACGCTTGTGGGGAGCGAGGAGATTCAGAGGCAGAGGGTGAAGGCGCAGGAGAAGCATGTGGAGATGCTGAAGAAGTTGGTTGTGGATGGGAAGAGCAAGTGGATTGAGTGAAGAGCTGCATAATGATCGTGGAGAATGACGGACGGCTTGTTCTGTGCTGGAAAGCATAGATACGCAAAGCATGATTGAATGAGAGAAACAAAAAGCAACACCCATCACGACATGCTCACGCTCCGAGCATCAGCCGTGTTCCGCCCTCGTTGCGCAACGAAGAATCGACATCTTATTGCTCCACCTGTGCTGCTCCAACCATGCCGCTTCGACTTGTGCAGCCGCCCAGCATGCAGCGACCATTTGGAGCAAAGGACCAAGCATTTGTTGCTTTCCTCGGCTCTCATTCGCGAGTGCTTTTCGGTACGACCAGTAACAGCGGTCTCTCGCCCAAGACTGCAAGCCGAAGAGTACCTGTGTCTCTCCCCATACCTGCATCCTCGCATCCGTAATGAAAGATCCTTTGGGCCAGATATTCGGCGCTTGCTAGTTCTGCTTTTGGCGGATGAAGAACCCTGCGTACAGCCTCGACATACGATTCCCCATCTCTTCTTGGTTGCAAGCCGATAATTTGAAGCCGAAAGCCGTTCAAATTGGTGGCTTTCTTCAGAGTTGCATTGGCCATCCCTCGTAATGCGTCCAGCAGGTAACCGGACTTTTCGCGCACCGCTAAATCGACAGACGAGCGGCGGTGGGCTTGAGGAGAGCGGTATATTATGGACTGGAAGTCCTTGAAGTTGTACCTTGCAACGACGTTCCTCAGATCGGCTATCGGGCAAGGGAGGTGGCGCATTCGTGTTGTCACATAATTGCTAGCGCCACGCGAGTCCGAAAGGTCCATCACCGCTGTTCGTCGAGCGCTGGGCAACGAGCGCACGTAGTCGCGAGTTTCGTTGGCGATGAGGCGGCAGGTAGCTGCAAGTTTGACCAGATGTGTAGATTCCCATGCTTTGCTGAGATCCTCGCGGTCATCCTCCTCGTCGACTTCAAGATTCAGACTGAATTGGTGGGTGTAGGCGTAGATGCATAATCGCAACTCTGGCGGGAGTTTCAGCAGTGGGCAGCTCAGCGTCTGCGACGCCTGTGGCATGATGTTGGGCGCCATTTCGCTGCGATGCAGCTCTCGCTGGCGACAGACAGGCCTCAATCGCGTGTGCCGAAGGCAGAAGTTTTGTGAAGGTCGTGGTGAACAGGAGAGTGTATTGTCTTGGTGGGAGTTGTGAGAGAATCCGCTTGCCGAAGTTGAAGAAGCAGGAGCACTGGGAGCAGCGAACAGCGGCAGGAGCGACCCAGCTCGTTTGAATCCCAAATCGTTCACAGGGAACTTATCGGCCTGTAGAGCGAAGATACCAAGTCAGCACATTGTCTCCGACATCACATTCGCTTGCGATCGAGCTTCAAAGTCCGTACTGCTTGCCCTGGCGCTGAGAGGCTAGTACAGAATCCGGACCCAGACCATGAGATTGGGTTGTACCCTTCATTTACATACTGCTCAGAGTCTCGGACTCAGATTCAGAAGAGAAGAAGTGGAGAAGTAAAGTAACATACTCAAATACAGCTGCCTTCCACACGGCCAACGTCAAAGTTTGCACTCTCTCTCTGTATACTGCTCGTTCAAGTGGATCTTGCATGATGCTCGTCCATGCTTCGCTTATCCTGGCGGCAGCACGATATGATAGCCTGCGATACCACAAAGTGAAAGCTGCCTCCGATATCCCGTAATTGCACTTCCTCCAATGCTCTCTCCATGGTGACCTCTCAGTCTGGTTGCTACCCCATTCCAGCCTCACTATTTCGGGATTTCTCACTTGGATGGGGGAGACTTACCAAAGAATGATGCGCTGAGCGCTAGTCCCACATCAGGAGCAGTCTTCTTTTTCCCAACTTAGGTTGAACGGACGCTGTAAGCACTGTCTCTGCCCGGCTGTGTATCGCTTCCTCAAACAAAGCAAACGCCGCTTCGCTGACCAAGCTATCGTATGGCTTCGTGAGGGCGATGTGGATCCGTACATTTCTTAACCCGGTTGTATCCTTCAGGATCCCCTCCTCGGGATGGAGAAGGTGCAACATCGCGGCGCCCAAATCAGCTACCTTGTTACCCACCCATAGGTCGCGACAGTAGATAAAAGTTTCGCTCGGTTGCACTTGCGGCATGTTCAGCTGGACATCCAGGTCCAATGTGGTGATCTGTGTGGGGCGGCACGGAAGGCGACGCAAGAAGATACCGTAGAGGAACAGAGCGCGCGCCCGAAGTTCGATGCAGGCCACACGCTGGCTGGAGGGCAGCTTGCGGGCGTGAGAGCGGATTTCTTTGGCGACGGCACGGCAGACCAGTGCGAGCTTGTTGATGGGAAGTTCGCAAGCCACATCTCGGCGCTCGCCCAGCGTTTTGTATCCTGACCTAGACGTGGGAGAGGCTCTTTCGATGCAGAAGTCGACGTCGAGGCGGATGACTTGGTCGTAGATGAGAAGTCGAACGTCGTACGGGATGCTCAGAAAGGGACATGTAGCCTTCGGCGGCGATGACGGGGTAGTCATGATGTCGACGGGGTGTAGTGTGGTTTGCTCTTTCGTTCTCTCTCTTTTGGGCTTTAGCTTGCGAATGATGCGTCGCAGTCGTGGGAAGAGTTCCGCCACCTTCTTGTGTAGTTGCATTGTCGGATTGAAGTGCGATGGCAGATTGAGGGGCGGGTCCAAGTACTCGTGTCAAGGGCTACACCTTCTTGTGTAGTTTCGAAGGCGGATTGAAGGGCGAAAGCAATTTGAGTGGTGCGTCAGAGTGGTCGTATCACAAGCAAGGATTATAGGGCCCCACTTTGACTCGTAGTCTTTACTAAGCGTTGCAGTGAGGTCAGCGTGATCGGCAAAATGTGTGCATCCTCACTTCATTGCTGCATCTGTTTTGGGGTCTATCACTTCTCACTCTCTTTACATACCAGCTTTAATATCAACTTTAGGGCAATGCGCTCAAACACTTGCAACACGGAAGCCGTAGCCTGGGTTCCTAGGTGGCGTACTCTCACCTATCGAAATCTGCTACCGAAGTGTGAGATGCCCGTTTGCTCAACCGCGATCTTCACTCATGACCTGACTGAAGGACTGAAACAAGCGAGTGGCTGCGCCTGAAGCCAGGAACTTGTCCTCACTGCACCTGTTCACTCAACACTCAAAACGCCCTTGCTGTATGAGTCGGTAGCTTCGCACGTAAAATGGACGCAATGAAGCAAAATTGGGGTATACTCATGCCTCGAAACAAATAAACACATGACCCTGAAGACCGCCTACTGCGCAGCTTCCTTCGCCTTGCCCTCCGCCAGCGGCGCCTCATCAATGAACTCCGGCGGTCCGGCAGTATCCTTCAAATAGCTCGGCATCTCCTCTCCGAGCTCTGCCCCAAAGTCCACCTCCTCTCCCAGCGCCTCAAGCTCAGCATCCAACTCCGCCTCATCCACATCCTCCGGCACCTCATAGCTCCTACTAATACTCTCCTGAATATCGTTCCCAATATCCATCAAATCCGCCATCTCGTCCTGCATGCGCTCAA
>Ga0265797_10007091_pt1 | contig 15502 bp, 7 predicted proteins | sample P2T30metagenome_FD_192433 | JGI IMG/M metagenome (GOLD analysis project Ga0265797, IMG submission 192433) | Plant litter microbial communities from East Loma Ridge, Irvine, California - P2 T30 | ecosystem: Environmental > Terrestrial > Plant litter > Unclassified | place: USA: California... | reverse complement strand
TGAGGAGGATGAGGAGGAGGATATGATTGTTGAGGGGGTGGAGGGGGCGATTGTGCAGACATAGATACCAATGGTTAGGGAGGGCTTGCTTGGGGCGTCATGATAGGTTGGGATTAGGTGGGCGATTAGGCGTCATGATGGGTTTGTAGCGATATCAAGACATCGTGATAATTGGGCTCATGGGGTTGCAGTACAATGTGTGATTGCTGCACAGCGACACGATATGGCATATGTGACCGGGAAGAAAGTCAAGAGAGAAGGGGGTATCAATTATCAAATTCCACAGCTACGTCAAAACAAAAACACATCGCATCCATCATATCGTCCTACATACATCGTCTCATCGCTCACCCATCCATCCAGATCATACATACAAGTATCACAGGACATGCAACGAACGCCACGCAATGCACCAAACCATCCCCTAGAAAAGCTTTTTCAACCAACTCCCCCTCTTCCCCGCACCCCCATTCCCATCCGCCGCGGGCCTCCCATCCCACGTCCTGACCGGCGTCTCCTCATACGCACCCGCACCAGGCGCATAACTCCTCCGCCGATCTTTCTTGACTTCCGGCGCCACTCCCTCGTAGTGCGTTTTGCGCCTACTACCATGTTTGCGCTCATCTCTCGGTCTTTCTTGCTCATATTTCGCGCTCGCACGCTCGCGCTCCTTCTCCTTCTTCGCGCTCCGTCCCGACATGCGCATGCGCACCTCGTCGTCCTGCGAGGGCGTCTCATCGTCGTCAAGGGGCGCGCCAGGCGGATCGAGCACTGTTTCTGAAATGGGCGGTGGAAGCGGCGGTTCGTCGGAGAGGGATTGGACCCACGATTGCGTCTTGTCGGGCCCCTTGTTGATGTACGGCTGGTTCTGCTCTTCCTTGGCGTTGGCGTTGCGGGCGTCGAAGTACGAGTTTACGGGCTCGGGCTCGGCGGGGTACGTCGAGGTGCGGCGCGACATGTGGGAGCGGCGGCGCTCGGTGTGTGGTCGGGGTGCGTCGCGGGGCTCTTTGTCGCGGCGGCGCGAGGAGCGGTGGTCGCGCGTGGTGTCGTCGGTGGGTTTGCGCGACTTGCGGCGCTCGTCCTTTTCGGCCTGGCGACGGAGTTCTTCTTTGGCGGCTTCGTTCTTCTGCGCGAGGGCGGCCATTTGGCGCGCCTTCTTGTCTACGAGCGTGGCGTCGGGGTCTACGTCGCGCGTGCGTTCGCGGCGGCGCTCAGTCTTGGGCTCGACGATGACTTCCTCCTCGGCACGGCGGCCGTCCTTTTCCTGCTCGTGTCTGGCACGGCGGGCTGCTCGGCGTGCTTCGCGCTCCGGGTCGTACTCGCCGTTGCCGTTTGCGCCCGTCATCAGCGGCTCGGGCTCGCCGTCGGGGGCGCGCGTCGACTTGCGCACGCTGCGGCGCTCGTGTCGCAGGCGCTTGGCCTCGTCCTCGGTCATGCCGCCCGTCGTCGTCGATCGCTTGCGCCGTCTGCGCTCGTCTTCTGTCTCGTAGGCCGTCTTGCGGCGGTCGCGGCGGTCCTCGTCGGGCGCTGCGGCTGTTGTCTTCTTGCGCCCGAGGCCGAACATGTTCTTGAAGCCGCTCACGGCCGCAGCAGTGCCCGCGACGCCGGCCAGCGTGCCCATGGCGTCCGAGTTGCCGCGCTCGCGTCGGGGTCGTTGCTCCCTGTCGCGCTCTCTGTCGCGCTCTCGTTCGCGCTCGCGGTGGCGGGGACGTTCAGCCTCAGCTGGGGGTGGCTCCGCGTCCATATTCATGCGATCAACCACCACGGGATCGTCGGCACTGGGCGGCGCAGTCAGCGGCTCTGCAGGCTGCACCGAGTCGCGCTTCGATTTGCGACGCGACGGCTCAGGGCGCGGTGTGGGTGTCGGAGACTCGTCGTCCAGCCCGTCGAGGTCATCATCGATGGGATACGGGTCGGGCACTGCTGCGCGCGCTGTTAGCTCCGATCAATCTGACTAGACAAATGTGCAGCGCCGGCCAATGGCGCGCTGGCGCTGCCGGAAAAGAAAAGAGGGGGTCTTACCTCGACTCTTGCCCTTGTCCCTGGTGCTCGTCCTGCGCGACGCTGACTTCATGCCCATGACTTTGGCTGCTTTGGACGACATCTTCATGTCCGTGTCGGTTTGTGGGGGCGACATCATGGCGGCGTCTTGGTCGATGGAAGGCCGGCGCGAGAGCACTTTGGGCGTCGCGGAGGTTCGCTGCGACTTTGACCGTGAGGGTGGGGGCGCAACACCAAAAAGTCCAAATCCAGACGACGTGCGGACCGACTTGGTGCGTGAGGGAGTTTTCGACTGCTTGTCAGAGCCAGAAGATCGTGAAATGACGTCTCTGTCTCTTGTCGACGTCGTGCGTACCGACTTTGTGCGCACCAGTCCAGGTTTGGGTCCCGTCGCAACACTAGTCGAGTCGTCGCCAGACTTCGTTCTTGATGGCTTCTTCGCTGATGCGCCGCCGCCCCAAAATCCCCATGAACCACCTGATGCGCCATTGCGGTTGACTTTGGCACGCTCTCGCACAGGAGACACAGACTTGGGCTCTGGCACAGGCTCGGGTGGGGGCGTAGGAGGCCGGTCTTCATCAACGTCCATTGGCGCGGGTTCCTCAAGGTCCATCAAGTCGCGCTCAGCGGGCGCGTCGACAAACATGGCGTCCGATTCGGGCGCAGGTGGAGGTGGAGGGGGAGGCGCTTCGACAACGGGCTCTGCCTTGTGCTTGCTGCTCTTCTTCGACTTCTTAAGCTTCTTGTCGGAGACAGGCTCAGGCACAGGTTCGGGTTCTACCTCTACTATCTCTGGCTCTGGCTCGGGCTCTGCTTCAGGTTCTGGGGGTGGCGGTGGAGGCTCCTCGTCGAAGTAGTCGATCTTTTTGCTCTTCTTAGACTTCTTGAGCTTTCTGTCCACGATTGGCTCTGGCTCAGGTTCTGGCTCGACGACAGGCTCTGGTGGCGGTGGAGGTGGCTCCTCGTCGAAGTAATCCAACCTCTTGCTCTTCTTGGATTTCTTCGATTTCTTGTCAGACACAACGACAACAGGTTCAGGTTCAGGTTCCGGCTCAGCTTCAGGTTCTGGCTCTGCAGGCTCCTCTGGTGCGTTTCCAAAGTCGATGAGATCCAGCTCGTCGTCTGGGAAAGCGCCCGGTGCAGGTGATCGTCTCGTGAGAACTTCTGTCGGTTCTGGATCTGGCGGTGGTATCTCGATAGCGGGAGCTTCTGCCAGCAGCTTGCTCTTCTTAGACTTCTTGTCGTCCTTTGAAGATTTCTTGTCTTTCTTCGAGGACTTCTTCGCGGGCGCGAGATCAACAACTTCAACGATATCGTCCGGTGAAGGTTCAGGTTCAGGCTCAGGTGCAGGTTCTTCGACAACTGGCTCTGGCTCTGGTTCAGGATCCATGTACTTGTCCTTCTTGCTGGACTTGGATTTCTTGGATGACTTGAGTCGAACCGGGAGTTCGTCAGCAATCGGAGGTTCTGGTTCATTCGGTATGTCCTCGGCAACAGGTTCCTCCGGTGGTGACTCAGCCTCTACAACGGGCTCGTCTTCCACTTTAGGTTCGACTTTTTTCGTCTTGCGCAGTGAGATGCCCCACGCACTTCCCCAGCCGTTGCCGCCAGTTGGTTCTTCTTCTCTCTTGGTCTCAGCGACAGGCTCGTACTTGCGTGACTTCTTTGCATCTGTGACAGTTGCCTCTCCAAGTTCGGCCAGGAGTTGGTCCTCGGGGATGTCCTTGAGCAAGTCAAACAGGTCTGCATCGGGGTCCGCAGCAGCCGGGGGCGGTGGCGGTGGAGCTTCCTCTTCGACGACACCCTTCTTCTTTTTCTTCTTCTTGTCCTTGGATGACACGGGCGAGACAAGTAGTGCTTCCTCCTCTGCGGCGATGCGAGCGGCCTCAGCTTCTTCAGCCTCTTTCTGAGCCAGCTCAGCTGCTTCGGCGGCCTCAGCAGCTTCTTTAGCCTCTCGTTCGACTCTCTCCTGTTCCTCCTTTTCTTCGAGCTCCTTCTTCTCGCGGGCCTTGCGCTCTCTGGTAGTCTCCTTTGTCGTCTTCTTCTTTGCGCCAAAGAGACCCCAGCCCGAGCTCTTCGAAGATTCTTCCTCTTCCTTCTTTTTACGCTCTTCCTCAGCAGCAAGGCGTGCAGTCTCGGCCTCTTCTTCAGCGATTCGAGCCGCCTCCGCTTCAGCCTCCTCTGCGGCAATACGATCGGCCTCCTCTGCAGCAAGTCGATCAGCCTCCTCTTGCGCCAGGCGTTCTTGCTCTTCCGCCTCAAGACGTTCCTTTTCTTCCTGCTCTTCTTTCTCCTTCTTCTCGCGAGCTTTGCGTTCCTTAGTACTCTCCTTCTTCTTCGAAGATCCCCAAATACTCGCAGCCCACCCAGTGCTCTTCGAGGACTCCTCTTCCTCTTTCTTCTTCCGTTCTTCCTCTTCAGCAGCAAGACGTGCGACTTCCGCCTCTTGTTCAGCAATTCGGGCTGCCTCCGCCTCCTCCTCTGCAATTCGCGCCGCCTCCGCCTCTTCTTCCGCGATCCGAGCTGCTTCAGCCTCTGCTTCAGCGGCAGCCGCTTCCTCAGCTTCGCGATCGAGACGCTCTTGTTCTTCCTTCTCAGCTGCCTCTTTCTCCAAGCGCTCTGCCTCCAACTTCTCTTGCTCCTTTCTCTCGCGCCTCTCGCGAACACGCTTTTCGACAGCTGTTTCTTCCTTGACCTTTTCTTCCTTAGGCGTCTTCTTAGTCGACTTTGAGGATAGTCCGAAAGCGCCCCAGCCACTGCTGACCTTCTCTTTCTCCTTCTTCACCTTCTTTTCCTCGACTGGTGGAGGTGGAGGCGACACTGGATCGTCGTCGAAGTTGATGAGGTCGTCCACGGTGTCCTTTGTAGATTTGGAAGACTCCTTGCTGATCGTCTTGGTAAGTGGCTCCTCGACTGGGTCAGACTTCTTCTTCTTCTTCTTGGTCGAAGCAGGTGCAAGGCCACGTGGAATCCACATATCATCCTCTTCAGCCGGTGGCGCCTCGATCTCTTTCGGCGGAGGTAGCTCTGGTTCCTCCTCAGCGGGCGGCGAAGGTAAATCGGCGAGTAAGGTCTTCTTGCTCTTTTTCGACTTCTTGCCGATGTTGAAGGCAGCGCTACCCCATGGATCGTCCTCGTCCGGCTTCTGGACAGGGGTAGTGGTGTCTTCAGTGACCTCAATTGGCGCACCCTTTTTGGGGTCCTTTTTTTTGCTCTTGCTCCAAGATGGCACGCCAAAATCATCCTCGCCTTCCGCTTTGGGCTCCTCGACCGCGTCTGGCTCCTGAACAGCATCTTCAATTGCCAGAGGTTCTGGTATCGGAGGCTCTGTAGAGACTTCCGACCCGTTCTTGCCCTTCTTCTTCTTCTTGCCAAATATCGAGCTGAAACCCCAGTCCCCGCCCTCAATCTTCTCTTCCTTGGGCGGCTCGGGTTCCGGTTCGACTACAGGTTCGGGTTCGGGTTCAACGACAGGCTCCTCTTTTGGTGGGTCTGGGATGACTGCTGCAGCGCCCTTCTTCGACTTTTTGCTCTTCTTGGTCGATACAGCAGCTCCACCCCAGTCGTCCCAGCCATCTGCCGGCTTCTCTTCTGCGACTGGAGAAGGTTCGGGCTCGACTACTGGCTCTGGCTCTGGCGGTGGCGGCGGAGGCTCTTCGACCTTGGGCTCCTCTTTGCCTTTCTTGCCCTTCTTCTTCTTCGTTGTGGGCGCCGCGGCAGCTTCTGCGGCAGCCGTTGCAGCAGCCGCGGCCTCTTCCTCTTCGATGCGCTTCTTCTCAGCCTCCTCTTCTTCTAAGCGGATGCGCTCTGCTTCGGCCTCTTCCTCCTGGCGTGTGGCCTCAGCAGCGTCTTCTTCCTCCTTGCGCTTGGCATCCTCCTCTTCCTTGAGTTTCGCATCCTCCTTCATCTTCTGCTGGGCCTTCTTCTTCTGCGACTTGCTCATACCTGCGAACGGATCCACAGCCGGTTCTTCCTTGACTGGCTCGGGCTCAGGTGGCGTAGGTTCCGGCTCTGGTACCACTTCTGGTTCTGGTTCTGGCTCTGGCTCAGCTGGCGGAGGCGGTGGCTCGTCTTTGCCCTTCTTGCCCTTTTTAGCCTTCTTCCCCGTGCTCACTCCAGCGAAGCCCCACGGATCTTCCTCCTTGACAGGTGATACTACTGGCTCGGGCTCGACGACTGGTTCGGGTTCCGGTTCTGGAGGTGGTGCCTCCTCGACTACGCCTTTCTTCTTTTTCTTCTTGTCCTTCGTCGCGCCACCGAACGTGAACGACCATGGGTCCTCCTCCTCCCCAGCCTTCTTCTCGGGTTCGACCGGTGCGGGGGTGGGCTCTGGCTCAGGTACCGACTCCTCGATCAGCGCGCCCTTCTTCTTTTTCTTCGACTTGGTAGTAGTAGCGCCAAATCCCCAGCCATCGTCTTCCGCGGGCTTCTCTTCAACGGCTACGGGAGCAGCTTCCGTGGTGCCTTTGAACGCATCGAAATCAAAATCGAATCCAGATGAATCCTTGGTCTTCTTGTCAGACGCGCCCGAGCCCCATGGATTGTCGCCGCCCTCTGGCTTATCTGAAGTACCCCATCCGGAAGACCAGCCACCGATACTGCCCAGGCCAAACCCAGATCCTGACTTGGCCGCATTTGAATCGCCAAAATTCATGTCAATCTTGGGTGCACCGTCGTCCAGATTCACGTCGTCCAGCTTGATATCGTCAAAGGTCGTCGCTGGCTCTGAGGGAGGCGGAGGAGCTGCTGGTGTAGGTTCCGCCTGTGGTGCAGTTAGCGCCGTTCAAAGTGTCATCATGCAGCCGAAATTACGAACCTTCCCCTTTTTGCCCTTCTTCTTCTTCCCCGCACCCGCGAACGCACCCCAGTCGTCGTTGTTTGTTGTTGGCTCAGCCCAGCTGAGATCGTTGGATGCACTAGCTGCAGCTGCGGCAGCGGCCGCGTCTTCCTCCTCCTTTTTCTTTCGCTCCGCCTCTTCTTCAGCCTCCTTTGCTAAGCGCTCTTCTTCTTCCTTGGCGGCCTTTTCTTCCTCCTCTTTCTTGAGGCGCTCTTCTTCCTTCAGCTCTTTCTTGGTCTTCTTCTTACCTTCCTTACCTGAGTCGTCGCCCTTGTCCCCACCACTTCCATCACCACCATCACCGCCCGCACCTCCATCTGCTGGTGGATCTCCACCAGCGCCATCGCCTGCTCCAGCCGCCTCCTCATCCTTCTTCTTGTCTCCGTCGTCGATTGCGTTTGAAGCAGCCGGCTTCTTCGCCGCAGCGGCGTTCTTGTTGTTCTTTTTCTTCGCGTGCGACCTGAATCCTTCGTCGTTGAAGCCAAAGTCAATGTCTGTGTATAATGATTTCTCGTCGAAGAAGATGGAGAAACTCGGTGAGGTGTCGCGGCTCAATCGCAAGCAATTAGGCACGTCGGAGCATATTGATGCGTTGAGAGACGGGAATGACGTGTACTCAGGCGTTTGTGCATAGGCGAGCGCATCGGTAGAAGTGTAGTCTGGAGGTAGGTCGGCAATAGAATCGCCATATGAGGGTGGGGGAATCTCAGAGGTCCGCGACGCCGGAGCCCATAGTTCTGGAGAAAGTGGATGCTGTGGTGGCGTTGTACGTAGCGGCGTTGCAAGATCGTGGATCTGAGTCTGTTAGATAGTGCAGGACTATGCGCCCAAGGTCGATAAACCAAAGTCGCAGAATTCCAAACAAAGAAGTGTCGTCATACCGATGTTAAGCTCCCGTCCCAACTGCTCTTTCCCTCGTCGCTCTTTCCCAGGCGATCCAGCGCATAGAAAATATCCCCCAGCATATCCGCAACGGGCTCGTCATTTTCAGACTCCCATGTCGTCATGCATCCCGACAAGCAACTCTCCGCCTCCCAAGCACTCATACGCTGCGCATCCTGCACCTTCGCACTCCTGCCACTTTCAGCCGATCCAGTCCTCGAAGGCGGCCGGGTCCTTCGTCTCGCAGATGGCGCGGCGTCGGCGGCGCGGCGAGAGCGGGCGGGGAGCATTGTGCGGGTCCTTTGAGACGCGCAAACAGAAGAAGCAGGGCGGAGGTAGGCACATGAGCGCGCGCGCGAAACCGCAGGCGAAGAGCGGTGGTAGGTTTTGAGAGTTGTACTGCGGTGCGAGCGGGAGGAAATGTGTTGTACTGGGTGGGTGTATTGTTGTATCGCGGGCTGGATTCCCTTCGCTCGTGGTGATGTGCTGCAGGGCTTGGGTGGTACACGAGGGCAAGATCGGGCGAAGCTGTCCGGCGCGATATTACACCAAACAAGTTCTCTCTCTCTCTCTCTCTCTCGGTATGCTCCTCAGACTGCAGAAACAAGGAGCGTAGCAATTGCCGGCGTTGCAGCTCAGATCAGATCAGACGAGACGCACAGGCAAGTGAGTGGTCACAGGGCTCGCGGGCTCGATTGGCGTCGGCGGGATCCTTATCCTGCCTCCTTCTAGCCTCTTAGAGCCTGAATATCGTTTCATCCAAGCTCCTCGTCACACTGCCGCTCGGGCCAGACCGAAAATTGTAAATGGAGGGGTGGAGTGAGTCTGGGGAAAGGGAGGATGTGGGAGACGCAAGGGTAGCAAAAGGGCTTGCTTGTATCGTGAAAGTAAACAACAAATGCAGGGAACGGCCAAGAAGCAGAGATTTAGGTTAGCACTGCGGCTTGCGCGGGCATGCCTCGCCTCGTTCGCGTGCGTGCGTGTGGTGGGAGAATCTGCACGCTTCCAAAACACAGCACAAATGTCCTGATGCACACACACACACCACACCCACCCACTCATTCGCCTTCCCAACTCGTGAATCTCCACGGGCCCTAGACCAATTGTGACGCCCGAGGTGGATCTCCCTTCTACACCGCCAGTCCCGTATGCGCCAATCGCAGCCTAGCAAACAACACCTGCGGCCCTCTAATGCACCTCTGCGACGTGTTATATGTTGGTACATGGACAACGCATGGCGGTATACGCGGTACTTTGGATGACGATGTAGTGGGGTCTTTTGACAGCTTGTCGTACCACGATTTTGGAGGATGCGGATGCAATGCGATCATGGCATGGTTCAAGGGCGTAGTGGTGTCCGACTCCCGAGGTGGGGTAGAAATATTGTGACGTGCAGCCTCTTCCGCTAGACAATTGAGCGTACCAGTTGACTCGTTTTAATTCGCAGGGAATTCGCTATGTATCGAATGTGCTTGTCAATAGTATGATTGTATATCGAGTAAGTTACACGAATGTCAAAGGCACACCGAGGAGCAAAGCATCTCCGCTAGACAACCGCGCGTACGAGTTGCTTCGTAAAGTCTCACAGAATTTGCTGTGTATCGATTATGTTTCAGTTACCTACATATGAACATATATATATCGTACCTGGATACCAAAGTGTACACCCTGTAGCTATGCATCTCCGCTCACGAAGCAAACACCAGTAAAATACAAGTTTTCCATCCAATCCACCTCGGGTATCATCTATACAAGTAATGCCAAAAATCTAATGATGCCCCAAGTAAATAAACGAAATACACTGCCGCCGAAGCGAAACTAAAGTCCAAACATAGCCCGCTCAGAAATCGATATGTAAAAAGGACGTAACCGTAATAGACATTACCATAAATACCTCTTTCGTGCAAGAAATGCAGTACCAAATAAACCCTCAAAACGAATCATCATCCTCCAACCCCTCACCATTCAACACGCGCCTCGCATCGTCCAGCCGCCGCCTCCACGCCTTACGCTCATACCGCTCGCCATCCATGTACAGCAACCCCGAGCAAACCTGCTGAAAGCTCGCCGCAAGACTATAAATAAGCTGCTTCTCCTCTTCGCTGAGAGCGAGGCGCGGCCCTTCACGACCCGGCGAAGACGACTCAGTTAGAATGGAGAAGATCTTCGAGACCTGCAGGCCGCTTGCGAGGTCGACGGGCGACGCGGAGCCGCGCGAGACTGTAGTTTGGGACGGCGGGGATCCCATTGTAGCGCGGCGTAGGTTGATTGCTGAGTCTGCGCGGAGGGATGTGAAGCCGTTTGATGTCATGGGTCGTTGGTGTGAGAGGATGTGTTGTGAGAATTGGTCCATTTGCTCGTTCGCTTCGTCGTCGTCTTGCTCCTCGGCGGCCGTGGCGAAGGACGCGATGGTTGAAATGGACGCGGAACTGTCGTTACGCGCGTGGAGCGAGACGCGCTTCTCGATGGAAGAAGTGCCATCGTCGTCGTCGTCGTCGTCTTGGACTTGGACTGCGGTGACAGGTCGCGTGGTGGCAGTCGAGCTGTCCGATCCGGTGCTAGACCTGCGGCCGTCGAGGCCGTATGTGCCCATCGCGCTGTGGAGGAAGAAGTGCTCGTAGTCGAATGCGTCGATGCGGTCTTCGTGGCGCTCCGTGGCGGACATTTCGTAGACGGCGTCTTCGTATACACTGTCTCCGCCGAGCTCAGCGTCGTCGCCATTGACTGACATGAAATCGCCTTCATCTCCGTCGTCGAAATCCTTCTCGTCGTCGTACGATTCCAGATCATCAAAGTCCTTGTCTTCTACGCCGTGATAAGGTATCTCGCGAGAGTGCTCGTGGATTGTGTTATCGTCTTTCGCCGTAGCCTCCAGCTCATTGTCGTCTTGTCCTTGATGATCGTGGTCTTCCTCGAATATCACTCTTCGTGTAGGCGACTCAGTTGTGATGCCCAGCCCCGCATTCGCAGTGACAGGAGCTCCGTTGGCATTGTAGGTGTCAGACCCTGAGTACCACTCCTGTGCGTTCGTGAAGGGGCTCGACGTGCGCAGACTCTGCATGCTCCGCCGCCGCAGCTGGTCCTCCTGCGCTTTTATCTTGAGGCTAGATATTCTGCCCTTGAGATCGTTCATCTGGTCGCGAAGACCACTCGCCGCAGACGTCGATCGATGTACTCTCGGCCCATCTTCATCCTCCTGCAGCGTTTCGAGGGCTGGCGGAGACTTCGAATTCCGCGAGCTGGTCCTGACAGGATATTGCGGTTGTGTTTGTTCTGCTGTGGCAGTATGTCGTGGGTTCCGCAGTACTTCGTGGCTGCGAGACTCTTTGATGGGAAAGCGACCCTGTCCAAAGGCTCCAGACGACCATGCCCCGGTCGTGTGACCGATTGCGCTTGATGCTCGCTTGGTGGAGGCGCTCCGTGACAGGTACGAGGGCGAAGAGAAAGGCAGCGGTACCGACGTCTCGCTGAGGCCGCGCGAGTGTATTGGACTGCCGTTTGGCGAGAGTGGGGAGCCTCGTAGGGATGGCATACGTGGTGGGATAGGCCCGAGGCCAGCGTACAGCCTGCGATCTCGTTCGCGCCCGGTGTTGATGTGCAGCGACATCTCGGAAGAAGCTCTCGAGCCATTGAACGTGGGAGAGACCACCAGCGACTCTCGTGCGCCCCTCAGATTTCCCTCCATGACCTGATTCCGTTAGCTTTGATACATAATGCAAGCAGTACTCGTGTGCTCATACATTGAGGCGCTTCTTCGCGTTGGCCAGGATGATCTCTGCCCTCCGGCTCAGGCCCGCTGAAGAGTACGGATCGTCGCTCTCGTCGCTGCCGCTGCTGTGCTGATTCATCCACCGCTCGCCCTCCATCTCATTGCCTGTCTTCGCATCGCCCGGAAAATGGTCGCGCCTTTCCTGCTCCTCCAGCCCAAGCCCGCTGTCGTCAAAGTCCTCGTGGCTGTTGAATCCGGGCCAATTGTCAAAGTCTTCGCTCCGCAGGCTGGATGCGACACTACTCCTGCGCCCGTCCTGTGCAGCCAACATGAAGTCCTTTGGCGAGCCACCACTCAGACCGTTGTGGATGGTGGGCGACGAGGCCAAGGCATTGTCGCGTGCCGGCGAGTGTCTTGCTGCTACATCAGAGTCGCCCATATTGCGCAGCGTCGAGCGCGAGGACTGTGCAGACAGCGGCGGGGATTTTGTTTGCTGTGAGAGGCGGCGCCGGTCATGGGGTGCGGCGCGTAGTTTGATGTGGCCCGGGTCGTTGTACAGCACTGGCGGGGACGGCGGGCGTTGGATATAAGGATTCGGCGAGAGACTGCGCTCTTGCTGGTCTGGCAGAATCATGCCAGCGTCGGAGAGGACTGGGGAGCGAGGGCTTGCTAGCCCGGGACGGGATGCTGCAGCAGCGGCCATGCTTGCGGTGTTGGGTAAGCCAATTTAGCTAGCCAGTGACCATGGGCATGCTCGAGAAACGACAACAACACGTCTGTCGTTGATGACCGAGTCGCGACAGGTGTCTTAGAGGGTAGCTCAGGACTCGAGAACGAGAGACATCGGGCACGCCCGCGCCTCTTGTGCCCATCAGCTTGATTAACTTTTTGGACAGCTTGATGCACCGTGCGATGACCACGCTAGAAGTCCGGGGCCATGAGCCGGTCCCGGGACGGCAAATTGCATGTCAATTTGCAGCCTCCTGTGCCTCTCATTCGATCATTTTTCAAGCGTAATTCGCTTGCCTGCAGGGGTTTGTCGTGCTGCCGTCGATCCCTGCCTTACGTACACACTGTGCCTGGTGCTGAGCTTTTTTATCCCTGAGACGACAAGTCGAAATGCGAGTAACGCACGCGTTGCCCACGGGACGCGTCGCTTTTGGAGTTGTCGAGTTACACAGTTATTATCGTTGCAAGGTTTTCTGGTGAAGGCTTCGTTGTACCAATTGACTGGTTATGTTTTCATGTGCTGGACTAACTAAGACATCGATAGCGACGATGATCACCTTGGACTCAATTTTGACCCGCTCACACGATGACTGCATCTTTGTAGCAAGAGAACGCATCGCATGACAATGATGCACTCTGAGACCTTCATGCGCTGACACGTTCGATTGATTGCGTTCCTGTGTAAATTGAAGGTCGTGTGACCGGCTCATGTACTCGAAGAGTTTCATGCGTCGATATGAAATTGGAATGATTGATTTCCTTCTACATACGTGCGGCTGTGATACAACCAACACCTTGTAAGGCTGACCATGTCCATATGCTCGCGTCTCCAACGCGCCGCCCATGCATGCACCATGCAAATGCAGTGTCCCAACGCCATCGCTATGCTAGTAAAGAGAGTAATCAGAAATCGCTACATGTCATCATCGTCCCATCCCATCGCCGCATAGATTGAAGCTTCTTCTCTTTCAGATGAACGTGGAATTGCAGGAACTTTTGCACCTGCTGGCGTCAAACTGACAGGCTTGGTGGGCGTAGTCGCTTGCGGGACGTTGACTGTCGGCGGAGAGCTGTCAATCACTTTGGCAGGTGACTCGAGAACGAGCGCCGCTGTTTGGAAGCCGATTTCTGCTGACTTCGTGTTCGGTTTCGATGGCGTCGCAAAGATTGTGCGGCGAGCTGGTCCTGAGTCAAATGCTCTGGCGCTCGGCGCTTTTGATGGAGTCTCGGCGATACCACTGTGCGCTAGCTGTCGGGCCGTTGCGCTACGGTGCACCGTTCCAGGAACTATTGAGGACGAAGGTGCACGAGCACCTGAAGATGGGATGTAGAATTCGCTGGAAGGAGGTGCCGCAGCCGTGGTAAAGCGAGCGAAGGGGTTGCCGGTCTGGTAGAAGCGGTTTGGTGTCTGTTCGATCATGTCCCTGGTTCTGGCGCCCACCCTTGGGGTCGCCGTCACCTGAACATCCTTCATCACCTTCCTGGTGGGATTCGGTTGCTTTCGGGACCTGCTTGTCGATCCCAAACCACGACGCTCGTTGTCCTGGACGTACGTTCCAGCGGCCAGTCCCCGGTTTGGCTTCTTCAGTGCTGTGATGGCGTCTTTAAGCTCCTCTTCAACACGCTGCTTCTGCTTCTGTTTTGCGGTAACTGCAGCTGAAGTGGTTGTGAGATCCAACTCGCGACCCTCCAAATGTCGGAACTGTGACATGGATCGCCTGCTATTCTTGGACGGACTGCGCTGGAAGGCTATTGCTGACAACGGCACTTCACTCCCTTCACGCTTGATGCCTTTCATCAGTGCCGAGTCTGTGGTGGACCGGGTCAAGGAAGGTGTCACGCGTTCCACCGTTCGCCGCATGTCGTCTGTGGCTACTCTGGTCAACGATCTCCTGGGCTTCTTCACCTCGGGCTGTTTCGGCTCTCCAGACTTGCGCGACGTCGTTGGTGGTCTCATGGCTTTCCGTTTTGGGGGCGAAGTATGCGCCGGACCACCGAGCTTTTTGTTGATCATGAGTGCCTGCTCTGGGAGGCGATTCATGTAGAAGGGTATAATGACTTCAATACAATAGCTGCGCAGTCGGTCGCTTGCACCACCCTTGCTGGTGCTGTCCGCATCGTCGTACTGTTGGGTCGGCTTCGTGTCAAAGTCTAGGATCCCCGCCTCTTCTGTCGCATGCCAGATGCATAGTCTGTCCAGCAGGAGATCAAGTTGCAGACCAATATCATCGAGCTTTCTTTTGCGCTTTGTCGGCCTTGCTTGGGAATCCTCTTGTGCTTGGATCTCTTCCAAGGAAGGCTCACCTTCCGGAGGTGGCCTGTATGTCGAAAGAGCCTCGAGGGCGACGATCTCTAGCATCAGCGTCAATTGGGCTAGTGTCTCGCGAACTCGGAGGTCGCCAATGCGCCTCTTGATACGTTGGTCCACGGTCTCCTCCCCCTGACTGTCGATGCTTGGTGTGTCCGAAAACCACCACTTCTTGATCAGAGGCTCTTCATGAGGGTAAATGCCTTCTCTGCTAAGCTTGAGCTTCTTCTTGCTCTTCCTAGCTTTTGTGGGACCTGCGATATTGTCTTCATCTGAGAAGTTTCGTGGGGGCAGCGCCTTGATGAAAGTAGGCAGCTTTTCATAGTACTTCTTCTCACTAGCCTTCGGGCTTATGAGCATCGTCTGGAGGAAAGTCACAAGTTCGTGCGTGGGTGGTGCGTTCTCTTCAGCTGACGTGAATGCGTTCCGTATTCGAGTGATGGGGCCCTTCGCAAAGTATGCAAGTGATGTCTTGGACAGATAGACGGCGTCTAGGTATTGCTGTACTAGGATTTCGAGTTGTTCCTGCGGTAATATTGGCACCTGAGGTTGCTCTTCGGGTCCAGGCATGGCGAACGAGCCCGTAGCCTGCGACTCGTAGTTCACTGGGCTGTCGAACCGTTGTGTGGTCTTGTCCGTCACTGGCTGTGCATCGGGCTTTCGGCGCAACATTGACACACGTGCTCTCTTTGCCGGTCGCTCCTCAGCCGAGGCCTCCACTGCTGCATGTTGCCACCACTCTCCTGTTGCACTTATGCCCGCCGTTATCTGAGCCATGGCCGGGTATGCCTGCAGATTCGAAGGATCCCACAACTCGGAGACATCCTTCTCCTTGAGCCAACTAGCGAGCCTGCAGATGCTGTACACACGCGCCTGTACTCGCTCTATGGCGTAGAGGGTCCGTTTTGACTCATATCGTGCTATGAGCACCCTTGGCACGCTGACATCCTTCTCTTGGGTTGCAGAATCGATTTCTAGAACCTCTATGCATGCAGAAAAGAGCGCATTGGCGGCGAAGTTGTCGTCGGCCGTGGTG
>Ga0265797_10007090_pt1 | contig 15502 bp, 14 predicted proteins | sample P2T30metagenome_FD_192433 | JGI IMG/M metagenome (GOLD analysis project Ga0265797, IMG submission 192433) | Plant litter microbial communities from East Loma Ridge, Irvine, California - P2 T30 | ecosystem: Environmental > Terrestrial > Plant litter > Unclassified | place: USA: California... | reverse complement strand
GCTTCTGGCGCGTTATAGCTTAGCTAGCACTTGCTCGGCTACCTTCGCCCTGCTCTCCCACGCCCTCCTGTTCTCTTTCTGCCAGGCCTGGATCCTCCTTTGATGTCCCTGCGAAAAGACTTCCGGCCACGAAGGATCAAACACTGGTAAACGACGACCAGGTTCTCCCTCTGCTTTCGGCTCGCCCGCAAGAGCTCTTAATCCCTCAAAGTACTCCTGGAACCCAGGGTGGATGGCAGTGAACGGCACGTCGTCGCCCTTCTTCGAGATGCGGTCGGATTCCCACTCTTGCTGCTCCAAGAGGGGAGGAAGTTGAGCTCGACCTGCGAGAACACGTGCAGCGGCGACATATTGCCATTCGTAGACTTTGAACGTCAAACCTGCCGCTACCTATTGCCGGGGGTCAGATCGAAAAGCTGGGTAAATCTATGGGTTGGGATTGCTTACGGCGCCGATGAAGACTAGAGTCGGGTCGCTTTGATGAAAGATGTGTTGGTACAAATTTGGTACTCTGTTGTTCCGAATTGGAATCTGTGGAAGGAAAGGCAATGTCCAGGAGTAGCCCGTGCCAATGACGAAAGCGTCAACGTCTTCGATTGAGGTTCCGTCGATGAAGTGTGCAGTGCGGCCTTCAATGTGGGATATTGATGGCTTTTGAACAATCTCGGGGTGCTTGAAAGCGTCATCGCCAAAGTATGCGTTAGGACGGTGGCTTTTCACGGCGGCGACGACGGGTGTCTTTGCTACCTGGAGTAAGTCGACAGCGGTGTCGGCACCGGAACTACAGTACGTCTGTCAGCTGTGTACTGATAGACGAAGTCGTGCAAGTCGGCTTCAAGAGAACGGACGAACGGTGAGTTTTTTTTTCGACCCTGCATCAAAATCCAATCCGGCTGTGACCATGGCGAGCTCTAGCGACAATGTCAGCCAAGCTGAGAAACAAGCAGGAACGCCTACCAACGACATCAACGACAACATCGACAGGCCGCAATGACAGGCGGCAGAGGAGAGGCGGGCGACTCGCAAAGTCGACCTGTCTGTTCTACCGCTGCTATTTCTAGGCCTGCTAGTCTTCCAGCTCGACCGTATGAACCTCGCCAGCGCTTTGACAGGCGGCTTGAGAGAAGATATCGACATTGACCAAAGCACGGTAAACTTAGGTGAGTAGTGACGGCAAACAGCCTTACCTTGAGGCCGGTTCTGACTCTTTGCCGCTTGCAAACGCAGGAAACCAAATGATGTTCCTCGGCATCGTTGTCCTCGAGATCCCGTTCAATCTGATCCTACAAAAGCTAGGACCGCGCAAATGGATTTCAACGCAAGTGGTCATCTTCGGGCTGATAGCGACGCTGCAGGTCCTTGTCAATGATCGCAAATGATTTCTTGTCGTGAGAAGCATGCTCGGTTTGGCGGAGGCTGGATACATCCCTGGAGCGATTTACACTCTGAGCACGTGGTATCGCAAGCGAGAGCTCGGCACCCGAGTCGCCATCTTTTTCTTTGGCATGTTCGGCGGAAACGCTTTGAGTCCAATTCTAGCGTCCGGAATCCTGCACCTTGACGGTGCACAGGGATTGGCGGGCTGGCAATGGATATTCCTGCTAGAGGGCTGCTTCACCATGGCGGTCGGCATTCTCTTACTGCTTGTGCTTCCAGGGTCTCCGGATGAGCCACGTCCACTCCTGACAAAAGGCGTCATCGTTTTCAGCGAGAGAGATCAGTACATCCTGCAAGAGCGTCTCATCGCGGACGATTTCGAAAAACGCATCGGTGCTCAAGGCATGACCATACCTTGGGAGCTCGTCTGCAAGACTTTATTGCACTACAAGCGCTGGCCAAGTCTCCTGTCTACTTTTTGCGTGTTCGCAACCTGGAGTCCACTCACGACTTACACTCCGACCATCTATGTTGACCTAGGGTTCGATCGAATCGCCACGAATGCTCTTGCTACAGTCGGTGCTTCTCTCGCATTAGTGGTCGTTTTCTTCTTTGCTTGGCTCAGCGACCGCACCAACCGCCGCGGCTACTGCGTCATTATGGCGCAAGTGTGCTACTTGATCACTCTGGTAATCGCCAGACAGGTGCAGTCTTCGGTTGGTCAGTGGGGCAGATGGGGTCTTTGGACGGCGGTCAACGCGTTTGCTGTGGGATACCATCCTATTCATAACACATGTGGGTCTATTTCAGCCCCGAAAAGATGCATAGACATCAGCAGCTAACGAAACCAGGGCTGCAGCTCAACTGCAAGAGTCTAGGCGAAAGGAGCATCTCAATCGCGATGTGGGTCATGTTCGCCATCAGTGGCCTGATGGTTGGCACGCAGCTGTTTCAAGGCAACGACGCCCCTTTCTACAACAACGGGCTGTTGTGAATGATCATCTTGGTAGCGATCGGCATCGTCCTAGCAGCTGTGCAAGAAGCCACTCATATCGTGCACAACAAACGCGTGAGCCAAGGGAAAGGCCGGTTGATCAACGGAGAGACTGAACCGCGAGTGTATGTGCCTTGAGATCTTGGACGTTTGTAATTTATAGAGGCAATCAGTGTCGCTAGCCTCGAAGATGATCAAGAAAGGTTTGTTGGACGTTGGAAATTATTGTCGGAGCCAGGAAATCTCTCTCTTCGTTTCAAAGGTCTCCAGTATATGGTTTACGTCGTCGTCGTCGTCCTCGAGCGCACGCTGTTCAACATGACCGCGCGGCGCAGTATCCTCATCCAACTCTTGCTGCTGTTGCGCCCGTAGTGGAAAGTTGATGGGTGATAAAATTTGATTTGGGGTTGACGGTTGTGTTGAAGGGATGGAGGAGCTGATCGCCTAGATGTCAACCGCTTGGTTTAGGAGACGGGTCTGAGAAGGCGTGTGGTACTCGAGACCTTGAACGCCGATAGGATCACAAAGCTAATGGTGCTTGACAGTAGTGATAGGCGTCGGCAATGCGTGTTGAGTGGCCTCAAGGCATCCTTGGATTTCACGTTCGAAGAAGCAGCTTCACAACAAGTCCCAATTGGGAAGGAAGTCGACGGCCCCACCTTCCTAACACGGGTGGTCCACGCACCAACAATATGGAAGAACTACCATCAGTTGAAAGCCTCGATACACGTCTCTTTCCAACATCACTGCTTGCCAATCTATTATTCTCCGACTTAATATTCATGCGTACCCCTGCTTAATCTGTGTCCAGGCTTCGTCATTTACCTTCCAGACGGCGATACTGAACCTGTCTGCATCGCAAACTGGACCGTAAATTGACACAGACTCACGCTATCTAGTCCCCGGTGTACGGATCATCTCTCTGTCCAACAAGCTCATCGTCAGCCGGTCTCGCAGAGACACTCCGCAACCAAGGCAGATGGAGTCGTCGACCATGAGAACGTGAGCTTGAACGCCAGATCCAATTCCAAACCCAGCCCTCATCCCAAAACTAACACTGACACTGGATCTGGCTCTAGCTGTGGCTCTATCACTTCTTCCCAAGCACTATAGTTTGCAGCAGCCCATCGACAACATGTGCTCCAGCTGGCGGGTGTTGAGCATACTGCTGTCGAGTTCGCCGACTTTTCGAGCCCCTACCATCGCCATGTTGATCTGTACCTCCCGCCGAAGGATCTGTATCATCCGACGGACTCCGTACGAGCCAAACCCTCCCGCCATACTGAAAAGCGTTGGTCTCCCGATTCCTACAGCAGTAGCCCCGAGAGCCAGTGCCTTGATGATGTCTGTACCCCGACGAACACCGCCGTCTACGAAGACTTCCATGTTTTTACCTAGAATTTGAGGCGCGAATTTGTTGATCTCCAGGAGTGTGAGCAGCGGAGGCTGCGCAGTGTCTTGGGACCGACCACCGTGGTTGGAGAGAACGATGCCGTCCACTTTGTGCTCGAATGCCATCGCGGCGTCTTCGTGGCACTGAATACCTTTGATGACGATGGGCAACTTTGTTATGCTTCTCAGCCAGTCGACAATACTCCAGTCGATACCTGCATTGATGAAGCCTGTATTGGCGGCAGCAAGGCCTGTTGCTTTCTCGCTGCCGACGATTTCGTCCATTGTCTCGATGACATTGCTGCTGGCGGCTGACCGCTCGTCTCGTTCTCGTTTGCCAACCACAGGTGAATCGACTGTCAGCCATATTGCCTTCACACCAGTCCGTTCGACTCGTCTTACAAAGGCGACGCTCTTCTCGAGGTCCCGGTCGGCGTAGAGTTGCCAGAAGACAGGCTGCTCTGTATCCACTCTCGATTGCATGATCTGCTCGATTGGCATGCTGCTGACCGTATTGACGACTTGGATGACGCCTTCTTTACCGACTCCGCTGGCGATGGCGCACTCGCCGTCGGGATGTGCCATCTTTCCGAAGCCGACCGGTGATGTGTAGATAGGCAGGCTCGATTTCTGGCCCAGGATCGTGGTCGAGCAGTCAACTGCTTGCACATCTCGCAACACCCTCGGCCGAAGGAAAATCTTGCTATATGCTTTGGCATTCTCGCGACAACTGATCTCGTCGTCGGCGCCGGATGCGACGTACGCCCAAGCTGTCGGAGACATGTGGACGGAAGCCATTTTCTCAAAATCCGCGAGGCTGACCATTGCTCGAAGCGAGGGTTGTTTAGCTTTAATTGCAACTTCCTTCGTCTGAACTTGGTCTCGTTGGATTTTTTCTGCGGTTGTTTCGGGTCGAAGTAAACCTCTCTTAGCATCCGATGAGAGTGTTTGTTCGACGAGCTCTGGGCTGTGGAAGTCCTCGTATACAGAAGTTGCATCTTTGCCGCTGTTACTCAAGATTAAACTAGCGCCTCCAGGATGCTTGTCGATGAAATCCGTCACGTCCCAGACTGTGCTGTTGATTGCAAGCCAACAAGACTGGCGCGAGACATGCTTGGAGAGTTCTTGGGGCTCAATGTGGGCGGTCATTGTGATCGAATGAGCGTAGAGTTGGATGGAAAACCCAAGCTCGACGATAACTGATCTCTGTTCTCTCCGAATGTGTATGTCTTCTCCAGACTTGAACCTGCATCGAAAGATCGACGACAGATCCCCACTCTCCGGAGTTTGAGGTGGAGAATGCGGAGAAGACCCTGGGGGTGGAGGTTGGGGTCATTTGGGGGTCATCAAGGACTCAAAATACTCGAGAAATCGGAAGCTTACTTAACGAGGAGATCAAACCTTTTCTGAAAGTGTTTGCCGCGAGGTACTGCTATCACACCGCGTTTCATTCGATCCTTCCAACGAAAGACTGGTCTACGCTTCCAAGAATCTCCCAGCTCTGTTTCATCAACCTTGCTAGAAACGTCGCCATGCAACCAAACGCTGATACAAAAGATGCCATCGACTACGTCGAGGACTCAGCGTCTCGAAAGCAGGCATTTGTTGACGACGAGATGCCTCTACCCTTGTTGCTAGAAGGTCTGAGTCCTGACGAACTCAACAAGATCGGGAAGCGGGCGACGTGGAAGCTCGATCTCATCATCATGCCGGCGATGACAATGTCTGCGTTCTCCGACGACTTACACATACCGGACTGTCGCTGACATTGAACAGATCTTACATTCTCAACTACCTCGATCGACAAAACATAGCAGCAGCCAAGCTGGCAGGTATCATGGAGGATTTGGGGTTGAGTATAACCGAGTACAACACGGTGGTCAGCGTCCTGTTCGCTGGATACAGTGAGTTTGTCAGAGCGATGAACGCAATGTAGCTCACGTCTGCTGACCTCGCAAGTCCTCATGCAGGTCCCTTCAAATCTCCTCGTCTCCAAGATCCGATTCCCAGCCCTCTACATCTGCTCGGCAGTCGCTGTCTGGGGCGCAATTTCAGCATGCACTGCCGCCGTCAACAGCTTTGGGAGCCTGGTGGCTTGCCGGTTCATGCTAGGATTTGTCGAGGCCGTGTTCTTTCCGGGAGCCTTTTTCTACCTATCCATGTTCTACACTCGTAAGCAGATCGCCTTCCGCACTGCCATCCTATACTCCGGATCTCAACTCGGCAATGCTTTCGGAACTCTCTTGGCAATCGCCATTACACAACTCGATGGCACGCACGGCCTCGCTGGCTGGCGTTGGCTGTTCCTCATCGAAGGCGTCCTCACCATCGGTCTGGCAATTGTTTTCGCATGCTACCTGCCAAACTCGCCGCAGAAAGTCAAGTGGCTCAGCGAAAAGGAACACGAGTGGTTGGACTGGAATTACAAGAATGATCAGAAGCAGAAGGACAACTCACATGAAATCACGGCTTGGCAAGGATTTGTTCTCGCCGCATCTGATCCGAAGACATGGCTCATGATGGGCACTCTGTACGCGACCTACACCTCCGCAGCAGTGAACAACTTCTTCCCGACTGTGGTGGCAGGACTGGGGTTCTCCACAAACGCATCGTACGGCCTGACTGCGGTAAGTTAGCAAGATCGAGAGACGTGGGTTGGAATTGCACTAACAATCGAACGCGACTTGCAGCCACCGTTCGTCCTCTGTGTAATCTGTATGCTGCTGAACGGGATGCACTCCGACAGGACCGGAGAGCGTTTTCTCCACCTGACATTGCCTCTCATCATCACGGTCGTTGCCAACATCATTGCGGTCTCGACTCTCAGTGTCGCTGCCCGATACGTGGCTATGATGTTGATGCCCGCGAGTTTCTACAGTTCCGCGATCGTGCAGCTTTCCTGGATCAGTGGCTCCATCTCGCAGCCTGCAGTCAAAAGAGCTGCGGCCATCGGTTTCATCAACGCGGCTTGCAACACGCCGAACATCTGGACGGCCTACTTGTATTACGACGAACCCAGATACGTTACCGCTTTTGCCGTGAATCTCGGGGCCGCGGTTGTGGCTATCGGCTTCTCGACAGCCACATATACCTACCTACGCAAGCAGAACCGTAAAATGGAACGGGGAGAACAGCTTGGCAAGAGTGGTCCGACTGCAGCGCAAGTGGCGGGCGGCTTCCGATATATGCTGTGAGGGATTCGTCTAAGAGATTGCCAGTCATGATTGCTTTCGTTGGGCATTTACAATTCTGGCGGTGTCTTTCGGTGGTTTCCATTTTGCGATTCTTCGTGTTGGTCTGGGGTCCTGACTCGAACTTCATTCGTTGTATGTACATCTGAGACAAGTTACCTTGTCTTTACTACAAGTCCATGTCAGCGAAGTTTCCCGCATGAACTCAGTGTTGCCATCAGGTAAATTACGTATATGACCCCCGAAACCCCCAGGGTGCGTGTAAAGCTTCTTGGGGGTCACAGATCTTACCTTCGCCGAAGGCAGTGTGATTCAAAAGTCGTGTGCATCCTGTACAAAATACAGCCAAACAACTGCTGGACTACCTTTCAGAACCATACAAAAAAGAAGATCATGGCACCAAGCATCATCACCGAGTCGTCGATCAACAGCACGCATGTCGTTGGCGTTCGATCTCGACATCTCGAACGCGGGATTTACGTTCCAACAGTCGCATTTTTCGAACCCAATGCCCATCAACGAGTCGACGTAGATGCAACAGAGAAACATGCCCAGATGCTGGCTCGTGCCGGTGTTACCGGGCTCGTGACACATGGAAGCAACGGCGAGGCGGTCCACCTCAACGACGAAGAACGCATGCTGGTCACTAAGACGACCCGACAAGGCCTTCAGCACTGTGGTCATGGCGATATGCCTATTCTGGTCGGCTGCGGAGCGCCCTCAACACAGCAAACCATCAAGCTCTGCAGAGACGCAGCCGAAAGCGGTGGAGACTTCGCTCTTGTGCTACCGCCCAGCTACTACGGATCTCTTCTCACTAAGAATGCCATCCTGGACTACTTCCGCACCGTAGCCGATGCATCGCCAATCCCACTGGTCATCTACAACTTCCCCGCTGTGCAAGGTGGCCTCGACTTGACCTCGGACCATATCATCGAGCTTTCTAAGCATGCCAACATTGTCGGCGTCAAGTTGACGTGCGGCAACACGGGCAAGTTGACCAGAGTCGCAGCTGCAACAGCCTCGACTGGTTTTGCGACCATGGGCGGCAGCGCTGATTTCTTGCTTCCGACTCTTGTAGCTGGAGGACACGGCGTCATCGCGGGCCTGGGTAACCTTTGTCCCAAAGCTCACATACATGCAATGCGACTGTACGAGAAAGGCGACGTCAAGGGCGCCCAGCGCGTTGCGGTTGTGCTGGCGGAGGCAGATTGGGTGGCCATCAAAGGAGGTTTCGTCGCTGTGAAGGTTGGGCTGCGGAAGTTCTGTGGCTGTGAGAGCGTGCCACGGCTTCCGTGTACGATGCCGCAGGAGATGGCGATTGCGGACATGGAGAGAGGATTTTCGGAAGTCATGAAGCTCGAGTCCAGTCTGTAGAGCGACGTATTGCAATTGTTGTCGAGGTCTTTACTCCCACCTCATCTTGAATTTGCGAAGTTGAACGAGAACCACGAGAACGCCCCGAAACCCTAACCCTCACAGTACTTTACACAATGATGCTTGCCCAGCCACGACTTCACACCACACACCCTTGTCTGCAACCCCTCAGTAAACCCCCACCTGACCCCCAACGCTCTGTCCACATGTCGGCAATCGGAAGAACTTGCCCGAAGAGCCCCCACGGCCATCTCTGGTCAGCATGCTCGAGAGTGCAAGAGTCCGAGTTGAGGCGGCTGGTGCTGAGAGACTGATGTCGATGTCGTACGGGGACCATGGACGATGCTCAGCAGGGACAGAATGAGGGACCGGCTCCAGCCAGGACGAAGCGGTCAAGTCGGAAAGGCCTTCCAAAACGATTCACGTGTCAGTCTCCAGGCTGCCACAAACAGTACTCACGGGCTGAGCACTTACAAAGGCACTCGCTAAACCACGAACCAAAGCGAATCCACCGTTGTCAGGCGGAAGGTTGCCGGCAAACTTTCGTCCGGCAAGATCTTTTTGACAGACACGTCCAGAGGCATAGAAATCAAGACGAATCCTTGCAATCGACAACGGACAGACATCCCGCGCGAGAAGAGCACAATGCGTCAAATGTTCCGTTGCAGAACGTTGTAGGGTCGCAGCACAGTGCCACGCCATCAGCACCTTTGCAGCAACAAAATGACGAGAACTTACTCGGCCAGGCTGCAATAGCCATGGCAGACTGGGACTTTCTCTCGCAGCCTTTTGAAAACGACGGCCTAGGCACAATACGCGGCGACGACAGTCTCGCTGCTTGGTTGCTGAGCCCTCCAGGATCTCATGGCTGGGACTTGGACGTTAGTCAGCAGGCCTTCATGAATTACAATGCTGATTACGGGACGTGTAATACCTTGAACCCGAGCAATTCGGCGTTCTTGACATCCTCAAACCAACCTGACGACTCAATCTCAGCAACGTGGGTCGATCAAGGCGGAAACACGACGTCGGTGCACCAAGAGCACCATACACATGTCTCTACAAGAAGATATACAGAGACGCTCTTCCTTCTACAAACTTTCCACAGCAAACATGCTTCTAGCCTCAAGCTCACGGCGCTTGGCAGCCAGAACCTGCTCTACAAGACTCCCGAGGGGACTTGGCCGAACGTGACCACGTTTGTATTTGAGCAATGCATCGCATCGTTCTGGGAAAATGTAGCGAGCCAAATGCCCATCTTGCACAAGCCAACTTTTTCTGCGAATCATTGCCCCGTGCTTTTGCTCCTGGCAATAATCCCCCTCGGTGCAGCTCAACTTGTTCGTCTCGATTCTGTGGAGAAGGTGCTAGGTTATCGCGACCTCGCCGATTTGATTGTCATGGGATTGAGATGGGAAATCCAATCCAACGAGAACGCTCAGCCTCCAGTGAATCTCTGGGTTGCCCAAGCGCTACTTCTCCTCGAATTCTACGAAAAAATGTATTCAAGCAGACAGCTACATGAGCGTGCACACATCCATCATGTTTCAACGCTGACATTGCTACGTAGAGGCAGCCCGTTAGGTGGTCGACTTGGAACAGAAACACCACTCGAGGCTCTGGAGGAGACTCAGGAGGCGGAGGATCTCCCCGATGCTCCGGAAGAATCGATCCGCCTAGCATTCACGTCTGACAGATGGTGGCACCAATGGGCGAACAATGAAGCAATGCTTCGAGTTGTATTTGCAGCGTACGAAATGGACACGCTCCACGCTGCAATGTTCGGTCACGAAAGCAGTCTCTTACCTTCCGATGTCGGCCTACCGCTGCCCTGTGACGATACTCTCTGGACGGCCGAAACTCCCGACTCATTGTATGCGCTCGAAACAAGCTTTCATCTATGCGGAATCAAAACTACAAAATTCCTCGACGGTCTAAAAAGCTGCCTTCATGGAAACAACGTTCAACTGCACTACCGTGCCCGCATGACCTTAGCCATAGGCTTACTCAGCGTCGCCTGCCATCTTCGACCACGGGAAAAGCACATCAAGTTATTTGAGACCGTGCCTTCGCAGACAGAGCGCAAGAAATGGACACAGATGATGTTCCGAGCATTGGATGTGTGGAAAGAAGGACTTGATGAGGTGATGGAGAGCTTGGAACTTAATCGACATGGCCGCGTAGCTTCGTCGATGGCGGTAGAGCCCACGGTCCTCTTCCATCTGACATACATCACGACGCACATCGATATACTCTACTGTCAGATACTAGCCGGCACACGTCTCCTGCTTGGGCGAAGGGTCTCTCGAAAAGAGCTGGCCAGTGCGAAGTCCTACGCTGCAACTTGGGCCACCACCTCCGAAGCCCGACTTGCGGTACTGCATTCCGCAAAGCTTCTCGCCGAGACTTTGTCGCCTCAACGACCCACGATGGGAAGCGATCCATCTGAGTTGTTCTCGACTGTCAAATACTCATTTCGCTCAGACCCTTGCATACACAGGCCGTGGTCTCTATACCTGGCTGCGCTCACCATCTGGACTTACCATTACACTATCAGCCAGAGTGCTTCGAATCATGAAGTGACAGCGTCGCTACCCGAGCGCGATGTAGAAAGACAAGCCTGCAGCTACGTTGTTTCACTGGTCGAGATTGACGATATGGATCAACTGGTGGGGAAGATCTCGAATAGAGGCTGTAGCGCTATGCTACAGTATGTATCTGACAATCTGGCCACCACCGAACCCGAGATCCTGATCGAAGCTTCTGCAAGACTCCGAAATTGTCGCAAACTGCTCAACACTCCTGCCGCGCTTCACCACTCACGGATGGAGCCGTCCTCGCCGTAGAAGACCTTTGGCTGCCATGGCTCGGTCTCCGCCGAGATTTTGCGCACCATCTCTTCATCAATGTCAATTCCCAGCCCAGGACCTTGAGGTGCCGCCACGTATCCATCCTGGATCGCGAACACAGACTGATCCTTCAGGTAAGTATTCAGATCAATATCGCCTGCCTCTACGTTGTAGTGCATCCCGAGAGACATCTCTAAGATGACAAAGTTGGGCGTAGACAGGCCAACATGCAACGATGCCGCAAAAGCAATTGGGCCCAGCGGACAATGTGGAGCAATCGCCACATCGTAAGCCTCGGCCATGTTCGCTAAGCGCTTCGTCTCTGATATACCCCCAGCATGCGCGATGTCTGGTTGCAAGATATCTATCATGCCTTCTTCCAGGAAACTTTTGGCATCCCACCGATGGTACAGTCGCTCGCCAAGTGCGATGGGTATCGTGGTGAGATTGCTGAGCTGCTTCAGGCCCTCCGGGTGTTCAACGAGCAAGGGTTCTTCTATGAAGAACGGCTTGTGCGGCTCGAGTGCTTTTGCGAGCTGCTTAGCCATTGGCTTGTGGAGTCGACCGTGGAAGTCAAGGCCCGCGTCCAGACCAAGCGATTTCACCACTTTGAGCCTCTCGACACACGAGTCCAACGCCGCTGGAGAGTCGACCCAGCCGAGATCCTCCGTGGCGTTCATTTTGATACACTTCAAGCCTTGTTCCTTGCGAGCTTTCCTATCAATACTATCAGTTTTCCGAGTCGAATTTATTTTGCGTAGGATTGACTTACGCTGCGGTCTCAATGTCGCTTGGTCGATCGCCACCAATCCAGCAATACACTTGACATTTGTGGCGCACTTGTCCACCGAGAAGCTCGTAAAGTGGCACGTTCAGACTGCGGGCTAAACGCAAGTCAACGTCAGCCAGAGCCTTCGCATCCGAGCTGCGACATGTAGATACCACTCACCTTTGAGGTCCCACAATGCGATATCGATACCGCTCAGTGCACTCATGAAGACGGCCCCTCCCCGGTAAAATCCCAAGCGCCAACAAAGCTGCCAGATGTGCTCGATGTTCCTTTGAGAGAAGGTTTCATGGTTAGAAAGACGGGTTCAAATTGCGGCTTGTTGTATATCGAAACGACGATAAAACTCACTTTGCTTCCAATCCGACGAGGCGAACCTTGAGCTCATCCAGAGCTCCTTCGACTGCCAGTGTATGGCCTTCCAACGTGCCCTCACCCCATCCCACCTGGCCATTCTCGTCTACGATTTTGACGAAGAGCCATCGCGGCTTGACGCGAAAGTACTCGATGGACTTGATGGGAGCCATTGTGTCGTGATAAGTCAGCTAGAGCCTAGAGAGGGACAATGAGGTTTTCCAATTTGTTAACATGGGGATGCTCCAAACACTTTAGTATAACAACTCTCGGTTGGCTCATTGCCTGCATTACTCGTAAGGTGTGATGCACTGCGTGATGGCCCAGAGACCCCCACAGGTGTGGAGAGCTCCCCAGAGCTTGCATTTGGGGGTTCTGTGGGGCACCGGGTTACACCCGTACACCCCCAAGGGCCCTCGGGCATCTTGATCCACCACTCGCAAGCATTTTGGAAAACTCTGCCGAGACCGAGAACCACTGATGGATCGTACAGTTGGCAAGCAACCTCGGGCGCCACGTGATATCTCTTGCTGATATTTGCGCTAGCGATTTGGATGGAAATATGCATTTGTTTACGGCACCAAAAGATTGCTGTCGAGTTCATGTCTGCCACTATGACAAAGAATCAACTATGCGGCGGTTAACAGCAGTAGTCAAAGCGAAGATAGTGCTCAACACCGGAGTGTCCATTCCGAATTCTTTAGCTTTGTCCACCGGGTGACCCAAAATGACATCGACTTCCAGCGGCCTGCCAGCCTTAGCATCCTGCTGCATACTACTTCCAATCCTGCCCATCTTCAGAACCTTTGCTATGAGCTCGTCTATCAGCCCATACTCCAGCGGAACGCCACAGCGCTGCGCAACGTCGATCACCTCACGCATGAGACGCTTGGTCACCGCGTGAGCTTCGTCCGAAGAATCCAGCCAGGTTTTCGTGTCAGCCATCGTCAGGGTAGTGAGAGGATTCCAAGCAGCGTTCCAGACGACTTTCTCCCATCGCTTTTGTTGGATGTCACCCTCGATTTGGAAAACGGTCTGGCCTTGCTTGAGTAGACTGGCAAATTGTTCCAGCCGCTCTGCTTCGAGTGTTCGCTCGGAAGAAGCATTCGGGTATAGACCGATTTGCATGTCCTCAGCTGAAGTATGCTTGATGACTCCGGATTGTGGTTGACTTGCTCCAACCCACGTCACACAACTGATGATCGTGTTCTTCGGGTAGAGAGAGCGGAAAGGTATTTCGTTGCCCACCCCGTTTTGGATGATAACGAAAGTTGTTGAATCCTTCACCACACTTTGGAACAAAGGTGGAGCAGCCGAAATCTGCGTGGCTTTGTGTGTACAGACGATATAGTCAAATTGCGATGTCGAATCTGATGGGGATTTGAGAACTTCGTGATGTCAGCTGATGCTACAACGGCCCAAGAGAGGGGAATCTTAACCATGGTCTATTCGAACGACATGTTGGGAATGGTTGGCGCTATCAATCCTCAAACCCTGCGATGTAGTGTTGTGATCAGTACTGGCAGTGCTTGCTACATTCGTTTCTGGCACCAACCTCGGTTTTGACGACGTCGTGATTTGATCGCGCCACGACGCTCAGTTCCACATTCTTTGCTCGGCCAAGTATGAAAGCATAGAATCCACCGATGCTGTAGTCAAATGTCAGTTCCCGGCGGGAGAGGAAGATATCGACAGATAGCGATGACGCACGATCCCAACCCGAAGACCAACACCTTCAGAGAATCCTGTTCTGCCATAGTGTGATTGAGGTGAACTTTTGATGTGGCTGAGAGCATCAAGTCTTCAACAAATTACTTGGGAGAAGTAGGTAGCATCGACTGCGGGATTCGGGGTGAAGATAGTCCGTGAGGAGTCCGCGGCTGTATTTGACCCCAGTTGACCCCCACACTGTCTGCAGCTTCATGCATCAATCAGTTTGATCACCAGGATCGACTTGAATTGGCAAATCGGTTGGTGACTGCAACCTACCGGCGAGGCAAGCATCCTTTTGAGGTACTTATCTTACAGAACGTCTTACCAGATCGCCTTGCCAATTCGCAACGTTGCTTCATCTCACTCAAGTCGTCTTCACCCGAACAACCGACGATCTTAGAAATGTCGCTTCAAGACCAATTTTCTTTACATGGGCGAGTTGCGCTTGTCACAGGTGCCACCCGGGGCATTGGGAAATTCATGGCAATAGCTTTGGCAGAAGCCGGGTCCGATCTGGTGCTCATACAACGCGACGAGAGCAACACCACGACGCGGGATGAGATACGCGCGCTCGGGCGCAACGCCACCATTTACACCGCCGACCTCGCCCATCGAAACCAGATAAAGCAACTCGTCAAGACTGTCCTGGCAGATGGCCACGATATCAGCATTCTCGTCAATTGTGGCGGGATCCAGAGACGGCATCCTGCAGACCAGTTTCCTGACGAGGACTGGGATGAGGTTCGTGTGTTTCGTTGTTCTAAGTGACGTTCGACTCGACAGCCGAAAGTCTCTGACAGTCATCTCGCAGGTGATGCGAGTGAATCTCGACGCGGTCTTCGTTCTTGCACGAGACATCGGCGCATACATGCTAACCAGATTGCCGGACGAAGACTCACCTCACAGAGGCTCTATCATCAATGTCGCGTCGCTGGTGTCGTTCCAAGGAGGACTGAATGTGCCGGCTTATGCTGCGGCCAAGGGAGGGGTTGCACAGCTGACAAAGTCGCTTTCGAACCAGTGGGCGAGTCGTGGCATCAACGTCAATGCGGTACGCTATGCCTTTGGCACCTCTGAGACGCCACTATCACTGACACGAAGAACAGATAGCCCCAGGATACATCCACACCGATATGAACGATGCTCTGATCAACGACGAGCAGCGCGCGGCCAGTATTCTCGAGCGTATCCCGGCCGGTAGATGGGGCCGACCAGATGACTTCAAGGGACCTGTCGTGTTTCTTGCAAGCCGAGCAAGCTGCTATGTTTCTGGTGAAATCTTAACAGTGGATGGCGGGTAAGTTTTCCTTGAGAGCAATTTGGGAGAATTATGAGGCTGACTCTGGATGCAGATGGATGGGCCGATGAAAGCGCTCAAGCTATTGGTGCAATTACCTAGTCGGGTTTAACTTACTATACGCGCCTCTCTCCGACTTGAATAACGTCCAGAGTCGGAAACCGCGTGCGG
>Ga0265797_10007089_pt1 | contig 15504 bp, 11 predicted proteins | sample P2T30metagenome_FD_192433 | JGI IMG/M metagenome (GOLD analysis project Ga0265797, IMG submission 192433) | Plant litter microbial communities from East Loma Ridge, Irvine, California - P2 T30 | ecosystem: Environmental > Terrestrial > Plant litter > Unclassified | place: USA: California... | reverse complement strand
AACCCCCTGTTGATGCCTGCTCCTTCCAAGCTTTATTTTTTTTCAATGTTGACTGCATGGCTGCTGGCCTCCTCCTGCAGCAAAAGCATTTCAACCTTCGGAAAGACAAAAATTTCGAAACGGTCAGATTCAACACAGTTAAACAAAAGAATATCAGCCATCAAAAGTCTTCCACTGGAAAGTTTTGAGAAAGGATTGTTCAAGGGCACATCAGATACAGCAATTGCTTACCGCTTATTTAAACCTGCAAAATCTACGCAGCGAAAACCTGCATTAATTGTTTTCTTTCATGGTTCCAATGCTATTGGAACCGACAATATTACTCAGCTTGGAATATTACCCAAGCTTTTCGCAATGAAAGAAATACAAGAGAAGTACCCGGCTTATGTACTCGCCCCTCAGTTTCCTTCCCGATCGTCGAACTATTTGTTAGATCAGCAGAGAAATCTACTCACTTCGAAGCCTCAACCTTGTTTAAGTACAGCTTTAGCGTAATTGATAGCTTGAAAACAGCACTTAGCATCAATCCAAAAAGAATTTATGTAATCGGTTTTTCGATGGGTGCATCAACAGCAATTAATGCAATGGCGTCAAAGCCTCACTTGTTCGCAGCTGGAATCAGTATCTCCGGGATCCCTGAATTTGATCAGCTTCCAACACTATCCAAAATTCCAATCTGGATAATCCATGGAAATATCGATACTGAAAATCCATTTTCCAGCGACGAACAATTTTATAAGGAGACAAGCCAGAATCGAAAAGTGCGTTTCTGGGAGCTCGATAACCTGGCACATAACAATGTATTCTCTACTCCTTTTTTAGGCGAAGAACTTCCCAACTGGCTATTCAGGCAAACGCTCAAATAGGCCTTAATTTAAAGCAGCAGTTTATGCCAGGAGCATCGATAGATCCATATTTCACCGCATTTGAAAGCGCAGTTAGTCTGGATCTACTTCCAGCAAAATTCAGTTTGATGAATACTAAACCACATCCATTGTGTTTGCTGGCGGCCAACGAACTGCAGTTTTACCTGATTAACCAAAAAGATTGGGTTCATAATTTTGGCTTATCCGATCAAAATGAAGGAACAGTAATTGGTAAAATGTTTGGTGTGTTAGTGGTTCAGAATAAAGCTGGCGAAATTGGGTATCTTTCAGCTTTCTCAGGGAAATTAGCCGGTAGCAATCAACATAGACAGTTTGTTCCACCGGTTTTTGATTTACTTACTAAGAATGGCTTCCTTAATGTGGGGATGGAAGAACTTACCCGGATGAATCTTTTGATCAGAACACTGGAAGAGGAGCAACAGCCTGTTCAAAACCCAGAAATTATACGTTTGAAAGCTGCGCGTAAAGCCTTTTCCATTGCCTTGCAAGATGAGATTTTTGAGCATTACCATTTCCTAAACCAATCTGGAGCTGAAAAAAGCTTAATCTCAATTTTTAATGATGCCGGCTATAAAAAGCCACCAGCTGGTGCAGGCGAATGCGCTGCACCCAAACTTTTACAATATGCTTTTGCTCATGAAATGAGACCAATTGCACTGGCAGAATTCTGGTGGGGGCAATCGCCGAAGTCAAATTTCTGGAAACATGGTCGTTTTTACGAATGTTGTAAAGAAAAATGCGGGCCTATTTTTAGGCACACCTTGGCGGGCATTGACGTTGAAAAACCGTAATTAGCGCATCGAATCGAACCCGTCTATCCTTCAAAAGCCTTATTGCCTAATTTTCAATTCATTACGCCTAAAAACTATTTAAGCAAATACCCGTAAAATCTCAATAATTAACCTTACCTTTGCGGCTCAATTAAAAATAAAAGACGAATGACAAACCCATTTCAATTATTGGGGATAAGTGATGACGTCGTTAATGCCGTAAAGGACCTTGGATTTGAAACTCCAACGCCTATTCAGGAGCAAAGTATTCCTGTACTGTTAGAAGGCACTAATGATTTTGTTGGTTTGGCCCAAACAGGAACAGGAAAAACAGCCGCATTTGGTTTGCCGCTGTTAGAACTAATCGATTTCAAAGTTAATAAACCACAGGCATTGATTTTATGCCCTACCCGTGAGTTATGCTTGCAAATCGCTAACGACCTTAAAAACTTTTCTAAAAACGTTGCTAATGCCCACGTTGTTGCCGTTTACGGTGGCGCGAACATTATGCAACAACTACGTGAAATACGCCAAGGCGTTCAAATCGTAGTGGCCACGCCCGGCCGTATGTTGGATATCATTGGCCGTAAAGCCATTGATTTTTCAAGTGTTAAATATGTTGTGCTTGATGAAGCTGACGAAATGTTAAACATGGGTTTCCAGGATGACATTAACGACATTTTATCAACTACTCCTGATGACAAAAAAACCTGGTTATTCTCGGCTACAATGCCAGCAGAAGTTCGCCGTATTGCTAAAAAATACATGAACGAGCCTGTTGAATTAACCATGGGCACCAAAAACACTGGTAACGTAAACATTGAACACGAATATTATATTGTTCGTGCCCGTGATAAATACGCTGCCTTAAAACGTATTGTAGATTTCAACCCTGAAATTTTTGCAGTAGTATTTTGTAAAACCAAACTGGACACACAAGATGTTGCTGAGCATTTAATTAAAGATGGTTACAATGCTGATGCTTTACACGGCGATTTATCGCAACAACAACGTGATAAAGTAATGCAACGTTTCCGTGAGCGTAACATGCAATTGTTAATTGCTACTGATGTTGCCGCACGTGGTATCGATGTAAACAATGTAACTCACGTAATTAACTATTCTTTACCTGATGAAATTGAAAGTTATACCCACCGTTCTGGCCGTACTGGTCGTGCCGGTAAAACAGGTATCTCAATCTGTATCATCAACTCTAAAGAAATAGGAAAAATCCGTTCATTGGAGCGCATTATTGGTAAACAATTTACCAAAGCTGAACTACCTACCGGATTTGATGTTTGTGAAAAACAATTATTCTCTTTAGTACATAAAGTACATAATGTAGAAGTTAATGTAGAGCAAATTGATCAATATATTCCTCGTATTATGGATGAATTTAAAGATTTATCTAAAGAGGATGTAATTAAACGTTTTGCTTCATTAGAATTTAACCGTTTCTTGGATTACTATTCTAAAGCTCCTGACTTAAACGCAGCAGCTGGTGATGATCGTGGCGAAAGAGGCGAACGTGCTGGTCGCGGACGTGGTAGCGAAGGTTACACCCGTTTGTTTATCAACTTAGGTTCTGTAGATGAATTTACCCGTGGCGATATGTTATCATTTATCTGTAACAACGGTAAAATTGGTGGCAAAAGCGTTGGTAAAATTGATTTAAAAGGTGTTTTCTCTTTCTTTGAAGTAGAAGATGACGTTGCTGACAAAGTTTTTGAAGGCTTCAAATCTGTTGAATTTAATGGTCGTCAGGTTCGCATTGAAAAAAGCGGAGATGGTGGTCGTGAAGGCGGTGGCGAAAGACGCGGTGGCGGTGAAAGACGTAGCGGTGGTTTCGGTGGTGGCGAACGCAGAAGCGGCGGTGGCGGTGGTTACCGTGGCGGTAGCGGCGGCGGTGAGCGCAGAAGTTCTGGCGGTAGCGGCAGACGTGAAGGTGGAAGTCGTGAAGGCGGTGGTTTCAGAGATTTCTCTGGCCGTAGTCGTGAAGAAAAAGGTGGAAGCACTGGCGGTAGCGGACGCAGAGAAGGTGGAAGTCGTGAAGGTGGAAGCGGCGAACGCAAGAAAAAGTGGTAAATCACTAAACCAAATATTTTACAAGCCGTCCCGATTTTTCGGGACGGCTTTTTTGTTCTGCCTTATTTCAACTACAATTAGGTTACCGTCAAAATAATTATATATTTGTATTGCAAATCATATTCCTTATTAATTTTATCATCTCATAATTAAAAAATATGATTTTTTTCTTTGGAACGAGAAGTTCAACTTTATTAACGGATAAACTTTCCCATACCAACTGTGCTTATTGCAACGAGCCGGATACTGTTTATGCTTCAGTAACTTCAAGCTATTTTCACATTTTCTGGATTCCTGTTTTCCCAATAGGTAAGAAATATTATTCGTATTGTGTACATTGTAAACAAACTTTAACAGGAAATCAGATGCCTGCTACCTACCAGAATGGCGTTTCAGAAATTGCACAAAGAACTAAGACTCCTATCTGGCAGTTTATTGGGTTAATTTTACTGTCCATCCCAATTCTATTTATAATCATTGCAATCATCTTCACATAATAGCGATAGATAGCTGAGTTAAGCAGCAAAGGGCTTTCCAAATACGGCTGCCGTTAATCATTAAGCTTTGGATACTCTTTGGTTAGCATGAAAAGCAAGGCATTTTTGAAGTAAATCTTTAACTATTTAACAATTGTAAAATAGTTATACAGCTTTACAATTATGCTTAAAGTGCATTACTTTCGCTTAATTATGCAGGCAAAATATATCTCCTATCAGGAAACCGGCTCTTTCTCAAAACTGGTTTTAGATTATATCAATAACGAAGAAGCGCTACAATCTTTCTATAGTTATCGTCCAGATATGGAAGGCCTGGCAGAAGCGATCAAAAACAGGAATTTTCTTGGCGACCGAAATGTTCTGGTTGAAATAATATTCATTTCATCTACCTTAAAGGGAATACTTTCGGGAAATTTGCACTTCCAAATTCCTGCTTACCAAAATAAATTAGGTTTCTAATTTATCGAATCCTAAACCGTTTTTTTGAAAGTGTCTCCTGTAATTCCTAAAGGTATGAGGGATAAAATTTCGTCACAGTAGCTTATCAATCACAAAATAATACTCCGTATCAAATATTAAAAAATGTCTTTTTAAATTTATTTAATTGTAAGTTTAAAAATAACATTGCTGTTCTTCTTTTATAATAGTATATTTCTGAAACTAAAAAAAAACACGAATAGAATTTTTCATAAAATATTGATATAATATTTAATTTTATATTAAGTTGTTATTAACTAGCATTTTGCAATCTAATTAAGTTTGCTATTGAGAATTTAATGACTATTTTTCTATTTTTTAAAATCAGTCTAAAAGTAAACTAACACCTACACTAATGTAATATAAAAATCAATGAACATCTAACCGTTTTTCATAAAAAAATAAAAGTTTCGTCTACTGATACCATCATATTTTCATAAAAGAGAAGTTCTCTTACTAAGGAATTCGAGAAGTCGTTATCAAACGAGTAAGATCATCAAGGCAAGTAGCAGAGAAATTAGCGACTTTTTTTTAAACAGTAAAAACATTTTAAAATCATGATTTACCAAAAAAACTCTAAAATATAATTATGATTACGCACAAGAAAGACGCGCTAAAGGATTATGTGCAGCAATTAAATGAAAAAGCTGCATTTTCGATCGGTTATCCTTTTGCAAACGATTTTAACTACGAAGAACTCTATGATTTATTTCGCTATCCCCTCTTCAACCTTGGAGATCCGTTTATGGAAGGGAATTATGGCGTAAATTCTTTCAGCATGGAAAGAGATGTAATTGATTTTTTCGCCGATCTATTTCAGGCCTCGCCTAACCAGTATTCGGGATACATTACAAGTGGTGGAAGTGAAAGCAATCTTTATAGCTTATACATAGCCAGAGAATTGTATCCGAATGCCATAGTGTATTATTCATCAGAATCACACTACAGCATTCCAAAAAGCATTCGCCTGCTGAATATAGCATCTATAGAAATCCGTGCTGAGCAAACCGGGGAGATAGACTATGAAGATTTAACGGCTGCAATGATGCAAAACCGTCACTTACCAGCTATTATTGTCGCGAATATTGGTACCACAATGACAGAAGCCAAAGATAACGTTCCCAAAATCAGGCAGACGTTAGAGAAGCTTTTGATTAAATCAAATTATATTCATTGTGATGCTGCGTTGTCTGGAGCCTATCTGCCATTATTGGAAAATCAGTCTCGATTTGACTTTTCAAATGACGTAGATAGCATTGCGTGTAGCGGGCACAAGTTTATTGGCTCACCTATCCCTTGCGGAATTGTAGTGGTTAAAAAAAACAATAAAGAGCATTTAAATCAATATATCCCGTACATCAAGTCTGTAGATTCTACCATTACTGGCACCCGGAGCGGAATTAGTTCCGTGTTTCTTTGGTATGCCATCAAGCATCTAGGTAAAGAGGGCTTACTGAAAAGAGCGCAAGAGTGCCTTTCTCTGGCAAAGTATACCCACCAAAAACTTTCGGAAAACAGTATCGAAAGCCATCGCAACGATCTGGCAATCACAGTGATATTCGAAAAACCTTCAGAACTTCTATGTAAAAAATGGCAATTGGCAACAAAATCAGGTTATTCTCATTTAATATGCATGCCTGGCATAACTAAAGATAAAATTGATTTATTTATCGCAGATATTCTGAATGAAAAAAAACTTCAGTTAGCAACACATTAACCACTTGCGTTAACGATTCATTTCTAGCAATTATTTCGTTTAACGGTCTTGAGCAAATTACTGATCACAAACCTGATAGAAAATAATAAAAGTGAATCTCTGCTTACAGATCAGCATCAATCAAATATTGAGGAAGAGAATAAAAAATTAACCATTACACTTAAATTATTTTAACGATGGAAAACCAATCAGAACAATTACCACCAAAACACACATTTGAAGAACCGATTATCATAACTGAACCTGAGCCTTGGGTATGGAATGTTTTGGCGAAGGCTTTCTTAAACGATCTGACCTTAAACTTTTGGCTCGGCGAAAAAACAAATGAAGAATCTCTTAAAGATTTCTTTGAAGCTGTAATCAGAGATGTTTTAAAATCAGGTGGAACTGTTTTTAGTAGTCCCAACCGTCAGGTTGTTTTTATCTGGTCGTGGATAGGTCGTGATGCTACTGATAGCAATGAACATAAAGCGCGTTGGTATGAGGTACTGGAACCAGAAGGCGTGAAACGCTATTATTGGAGTTACGAGGCTGGCGACTTAGCCCTTGACCCTGAGAAAATTAACAAAAGTATGGAGCCGGCTTATTTAGGGGTACATCCTGATTTGCAAGGCAAGGGATATGGCAGTCATATTTTTAAATGGACGCTGAACTATTTTGAGAAACAAGGCTATGATGTTCCTTATATACTGGCTAGCAGCAGACGCGCTGCGAAACTATACTGTCCCCTCCTTGGTTTTTTTATTCATAAAGAGGTTTTTGCTGCTGAATCAGATTCGGAACCAATTGGCGTGTTTTTAAAACGAATAAGAGAATAATGTACCTTAGCTTTATTCTAGTTTCCAAAAAAATAGCGAATGACGTTTGACTGAAATTTGATAAAAATACCATTTAGCCTACCAGGTAAAACCGTTTCACTCAAAAAACAAGCGGTTTTACATTCTTGTAATCTGTAATTGATACTCACAATACTTAGTCATTAGCCGTTTGCCCGATTAAACAGCAATGGAAAATAATCCTTGGTTCGGATCAGTTTTCACATCCTTTTTCTCTGTGTAAAATACAATTACGAAATGCCTTAAACACAAATATTTTCAAGATCTGTCTGTGCCAATGTTTCTTTTATCGATCATTTTTTAAACGCCACCAATTCAAGCAGACCAACTGAAATTACCTGCTCAACATATTTATGCAGTGCAACTGAACTGAAAAGATTTAACACCGATTATTTAGCAATTGTAAAATAGTTATAGTGCTTTATAATTATCCTTAAATTGCACTACTTTCGCTTAATTATGCAGGCAAAATACATCTCCTATCAGGAAACCGGCTCTTTCTCAAAACTGGTTTTAGATTATATCAATAACGAAGAAGCGCTACAACCTTTCTATAGTTATCGTCCAGATATGGAAGGCCTGGCAGAAGCGATCAAAAACAGGAATTTTCTTGGCGACCGAAATGTTCTGGTTGACGTTTTAAAGTCTCAATACGAGCACTTGAAAACCAATAAATCAGTAGCCAAAAATATCGAACTTCTGGCAGATGCAAAGACTTTTACTGTAACCACCGGGCATCAGCTCAATCTATTTACAGGTCCGCTCTACTTCATCTATAAGATTGTAACGGCTATAAACCTTGCAATTGAGTTGAAAATTGCACATCCAGATAAAAATTTCGTTCCTGTATATTGGATGGCCACGGAAGATCATGATTTTGAAGAAATCAACCATGTAAGTGTTGATGAAAAAAACATCAGCTGGATTCAAAAAACAAATGGTGCAACAGGCAGATTGAGCACTAAAACAGTTGCGGCAGCTGTTACCGCATATAAGGGCTATCTGGGCATTTCCAAAAATGGGAAACACCTTGCAAAGCTTGTTGAAAAGGCCTACCTGGAACATGACAATCTTGCGGATGCTACCCGATATCTGGTGAATAAATTATTCGAAAAATACGGGTTAGTTATTGTTAACGCGGATGATGCCTCTTTAAAAAGTCTTTTCAAAAATATTATTACCGCTGATATCATCGAGCACAACAGTGCAAAGAATATTGAAAAAAGTTCTAAAGGCTTAGAAGATTCAGGTTATAAAACACAGGTAAATGGCCGCGATATTAACTTTTTCTATCTAAAGAATGATTTGCGTGAACGTTTGCTTTTCGAAAAAGGAAAGTATGCGGTTAATAATACGGACATCCAGTTTACGGAAGAAGCGCTTCGCGAGGAGATTAATGCTCACCCTGAAAGGTTTAGCCCGAATGTGGTAATGCGACCAATGTACGAGGAAGTGATCTTACCGAACATCGCCTATATTGGAGGTGGTGCAGAGGTTGCCTACTGGATGCAGTTAAAAGCTAATTTTGATTATTACAAAGTTGATTTCCCTGTATTATTACTGCGTAACTCTGCTTTATTAATTGACAAAAGAAGTGCGGAAAACCTATATAAACTGGGTTTCGCGCTGGAAGACATATTTCTGCCAATAGAAGAATTGAAAAACCTGTGGGTTAGAAAAAATTCGACAGCGCAATTGAGTTTGGCTGATGAGACACGTGCCATTAACAGCATCTTCGATCAGATTAAACTTAATGCCTACAAGATAGATAAAACGCTTTCTGTTTCTACCGATACGGCAAAGCAAAAAACCAATCACCTGTTGGCTAACCTCGAAAAGAAATTATTCAGAGCGGAGAAACGCAAGCATGAAATGGCTCTGATTCAGATTGAAAACGTTAAAAAAAGACTTTTCCCCAATGGAACCATGCAGGAAAGGACCTTAAATATCGCACCAATGTATGTAAACTATGGTGAAGATTTTCTGTCTACCTGTATTGAAAACTTCGAACCGCTTGGCGGAGATTTTACGCTGCTGTTACCATGATTGAGTTTGGAGTCTTGAGTCGAGAGTCCAAAGTCATTAAACCTGTCCAAAATATAATTAGTAACACATTATGCTAAAGGCTGATACTTGCTACTAGATACTAAATACCCGATACTATTCTTAAACACTAATTTTCACCATGAACTTCATCACCTTCACAGAATCTCACCTGAGAACTTTTACATACAACGTTTTTAAAAAAATGGGTTGTTCTGATGAGCATGCTACTTTGGCCACAGATGTCCTCCTTCGTTCTGACTTACGTGGAATCGATTCTCATGGCGTAGCAAGGTTAAGCGGTTATGTTCGTTTATGGGAGAAAAAAAGGATTAATGCCACACCGAATATAAAAATCGTTCATGAAACGCCAACTACAGCAACTATTGATGGCGACGCTGGCCTTGGTTTAGTTGTGGCACCTTTTGCGATGCAAGTTGCGATAGAAAAAGCAGAAAAATATGGCAGTGGCTGGGTTTCGGTTAAAAACTCCAATCACTTCGGTATTGCAGGCTACCATGCGTTAATGGCTGTAGAAAAAGATATGATTGGCATCAGCATGACAAATGCAAGTCCGCTGGTTGCACCAACTTATGCAAATGAGAGATTGTTGGGTACCAACCCAATGTGTTATGCCTTCCCTGCCGGAAAATACGCGCCCGTAATTGTTGACATGGCGACTGCAGCAGCGGCCAACGGTAAGCTGGAGATTGCGCAACGGGCCAATAAAAGCATTCCGGATGGATGGGTTCAGGATAAAAATGGCGACAATTCCAGTGATCCAAATGAGCTGAAAAACGGCGGATCATTGTTACCATTGGGAAGCGATAAAGATCATGGCAGCCACAAAGGTTATGGATTAAGTGCAACAGTTGATATTTTATCAGCTGTGCTATCTGGTGCAAATTATGGTCCATGGGTTCCTCCGTTTGTTGCATTTTTAGAACCATCTGCAAATCCTGTAGGTGAAGGGTTAGGCCATTTTCTTGGCGCCATGCGGGTTGATGGTTTTCGCCCTACGGCAGAGTTTAAAGATCACTTAGATAATTGGATAGAGCGCTTTAAAAGTGCGAAAACTATCGATCCTGATAAAAAAGTAATTATTCCGGGCGAACCAGAACACGAATTTGAGCAGGAAAGAAAAATCTCTGGAATTCCTTTAATTGATGTTGTTGTAAAAGACCTCAATGAACTTGCGGAAAAACTTGGAATAGAGACCCTAAACTAAGACAAAAAAAAAGCCGTGAGTGTAACTAGCACTCACGGCAAACTAATAAGTACATATGGTTAACCTACCATAAAAAGGAAAAATCTATTTGGCTTCGCCCAAAACTTCTAATGTTTCTTTTAAATTCAATTCTTTACTGGAAGAGCCAATCATAATCCTAAAATCTCCAGGTTCAATCACTGTTTTCATTTCTGCATTCAACATTTTTAGCATATCAGGAGTAATTTCGAAAGTAACTTCTTTTGTTTCTCCAGCTTTGAGCGAAATGCGTTTAAAATTTTTCAACTCTAAAAGAGGTCTTGCAACTGTTGCCAACATATCTCTAATGTATAATTGCACCACTTCTTCACCTGCAATTTTACCCGTGTTCTTAAGCTTAAACTTAGCGGTTATGCTTTCTGTGTTATTGATTTGCTTTTTACTTAACTGCAGATTGCTATATTCAAATTTCGTGTAACTGAGTCCGTAACCAAAGGGGAACAGAGGTTCGCCACTTAGATTATTGTAATCATCTCCTCTACCTGTGGGCTTATGGTTGTAAACCAAAGGCAGCTGTGCTTCATGTACAGGATAGGTAATCGGAAGCCTGCCTGCCGGATTATAATCACCAAAAAGTGTTTCTGCTACTGCATTTCCACCTTCTTCACCAGGATACCAAATGTTTAGTACCGCCGGAACCTGGTCAATCCAGTTGTTCATGGTAATGGCGCTTCCACCTACCAGCAAAACAACCACCGGCTTCCCGGTTTTAGCTACTTCGGTAATCAGCTTTTCCTGATTACCAGGAAGGGTTAACATTGCCCGATCTAGAAATTCACCTTCTTTTATTCCTGCAGCAACCACAATTACATCTGCTTGTTTCGCCAATGTAACTGCTTTTTCTATTTCTTTTTCACTCTCATCCTCCACATCAAGATTGGAAAGTAGCTTGATGTAAGCATTACCCTTCGTTTCGTGAAATTCCACCCGAATGGAATAAGATTGATCCTTTATAAAAGTGAATGGAACTAATCTTTTGTGGTAGGACACTTTCTCCCACTGATCAATCATTAATTTATCGTTGATAAATAACCTAAATCCATCATTTCCTTCCAAACCGATCTGAAATTCACCTGTTTTCGGCGCTGTTAATTTACCTGTCCAGCGGGCAGAATAATTATCCTTACTAAATTTTCGATCAGGTGCATAAAGTGTCCACATGAAATTGATCTGCTCATCTATTCTGGTAACTATTGGCGTTCCTGACAGATCAAGGTTATCAAAGTATTCTGCCTTCAGCCCTCTTGCAGTATCAGCCTTCAAAAATTGCTTTGCAATTGGTTTAACTAAATTTAATTCGCGGCTGCTGCCTTTAGTATAGGTCACATTAACCGCAGCGCCTGCTCTTTTTTTAATTCCGTCTACAATATTCACCTTCCCATTTCCAGAGCCACTGTAGCCACCTAGTCGCGCATCAATCGCATCCTCACCTAAAATGAGGATATTTTTAACGTTCCTGATCGGCAAAGTCCCATTTGAATTTTTAAGCAACACAAAAGATTTTTCTGCTGCTTCTTTTGCAATCAGTTTATTGCTTTTATCGGTAACTGCTTTTTGAGCATCTTTTTCAGATACGTATGGATTTTCAAACAAGCCTAGTTCAAACTTAGCCCGCAATACCCGGGAAACTGCATCATCTATTCTTTCTTGTGAAATCGATCCGTCTAAAAAAGGTGGGATAAATAATTTATAATGATCGAATTCCGTCTGGAAGATTACGTCAAGTCCGCCGTCCATGGCCTGTTTTGTAGATTGTGCATATCCCTTAGCAGTATGGTGCAGTACACTCGCCCCGCCCACAGCACCTGCATCAGAGATCACAAAACCTTTAAAACCCCAGTCTTTCTTTAACTTTTGCGTTAGCAACTGGTAGTTGGAAGTAGCTGGTGTGCCATCAACAGAATTATAGGCAGTCATTAAAGACCTTGCTTTAGCTTGCTTAATTGCAGTTTCAAAAGGTGGGTAGTAAATCTCTTCCATCAACCGCTGGTTATAATGGATGGGATAGCTGTCGCGTCCGCCATCGCCAACGTTTGCAATAAAGTGTTTAGGTGTAGTTACGATATTTTGTCGTTCAAAAGCCCCAACGAAGGCGAGCCCCATTTGGGAGGATAAATAAGGATCCTCTCCATAAGTTTCTTCTGTTCTTCCCCAACGTACATCCGCAGCAATGTTTACAACAGGCGTTAGAATATCCCTGATTCCACGAAGTTTGGTCTCTCTGGCAATTGCATTTGCAACCTTAGCCATATTGGTAGTGTCGAAACTGGCTGCCAAACCAATAGCCTGAGGAAATGCGGTTGCCCCTTGCCTTACCAGGCCATGAAGAGCTTCATCAAAAGCAATAATTGGAATACCTAAGCGAGTTTCGGTAACAAAATATTTCTGAATAGCATTAATTTTTTTCGCTAAGGTAAATGCATTTTCAGAAGTATTATAAGTCATCATCTGGTTTGCGCCACCACCGCCCTGCGCTACCGCACTTACCTGTAATCCAAAGATTCCATTTTGATAGCGGTTTTTATCTACGCCGTCCAAATCACCTGGAATCATAAATAACTGCCAGAATTTCTCCTCAGGCGTCATTCTTGCAAGGAGGTCTTTTACGCGATCATCAATGCTTGCCCGGGCATCTTTATAAATGAATCCCTTCGCATTTTTTAATTCAGGCTTATGTTGACCAAAGCTATTTTCGAAAGCCAAAACTTGTAGGCTGATTCCGAAGCAAACTATAATTTTTGTAAATCTCATTCTTAATTTATTGAGGGATAAATGCGAATGCCAAGGCGGCAGTTTTGTCTATACCCGTTGGTAGCGTTAATGTTGTTTCACCATTAACACTTTGCCATTTAACTTTTTTACCAGTAGACAACAGTACCATGTCTGTTCCTTTTTTAGGTAAATTATTATTCCATTTTATTGTTTTTGGATTGCTTTCATCTGCTTTTAAGCAGTATATGGCAAACCTTTTCTTGCCATCCTTACTCTGCGTAAACCAGGTTTGTCCGTCATGGTAGTTTTTGGTAATGCGGGTGTTGTAAATCGCCAGGCCATTTTTAGACGTCCATTGCCCAATTTCATTTAACTTTTGAGTAACCTCATCCGGCAATGTTCCATCGGGCTTTGGTCCTACACCTAATAACAGACTTCCGCCTTTGGCAACAATTTCTACCAGTTTATGAACTACTTCTGCGGCGGGTTTGTATTGGTCATTCGGAACAAAACCCCAGGCGCCACCCAAAGTCATACAGCTTTCCCATGGATGATCTAATTGAGTATCTGGGATTTTTTGTTCTGGTGTTTGGTAATTTTCATAAGGGCCATGTACCGTACGGTCTACCATCAGCAATCCAGGTTGTGCTTTTCTCGCCATCGTAGCTATTTTAGGCATGTCTATATCCTGACTCCATTTAGGAATTGGCGCTCCCCATGATAACACTTCTTCATTTACACTTTCTAAAGGACGTACCCAACCACCATCAAGCCATAGAATATCTACACTTCCGTAATTGGTCATTAATTCACCAATTTGGTTTTGAACAAAACTTTTGAACATGTTCCAACGCCAGGGATATTTTTTGATGTCGTAATTATTATTGCGATCTGCTGTTGCATACTTCTGCCACCAATAATATTGAGAGTGCCAGTCTGGTTTAGAAAAGTAGGCGCCGATCATAAAGCCATCTTTTCTAAATGCATCAAATACGTACTTGGCCACATCGGCTTTTGGATTATTGGCAAAAGGACCTTTTGCAATACTAAAATCACTTTGTTTGGTATCGAACATTGCAAAACCATCATGGTGTTTAGTGGTAAAAACAAGGTATTTCATACCTGCATTTTTTCCTGCGGCCGACCATTGTTCGGGGTTAAATTTTGTGGGGTTGAATTTTTTACTAAAATCCCAATACCACTTTTTGTAATCATCGTAAGCGATTGTCGAATCTCTTTCTATCCAGTCTTCAGAACAAATCGACCATGATTCGATAATACCTGGTACGGCATATAGCCCCCAGTGAATAATCATTCCAAACTTTTTATCCTGCCAGGTATCTAATTTAGCTTTAACAAGTGGGTCTGTAGGCCATTCGTATTTGGTAGATTCTTTTACAATATCATTGCGTTGCGCGTAAATAAGATTAGCGCAGCTAATGAAAAGAAGGATGATGAGTAATTTTTTATTCATGTTTAAAGATAAAAATCCCAGCCATTTCTAGTGGCTGGGATCGGTAAGGTATTCAAGTTATGGCATCCAGAAAATTTTCGTTTTCCTTGTGTCTTTAGATGCTACAGCCTGATAGTTTTCACTGTTAAGCGTTTTTTCTTTAGCAGGATAGATTAATCTTGTAGGAGGCGTATCAAAACCAGATAACTTTCCGGTAGTTGGGAATGTTAACGCCGGAACGCCCGTCCTTCTATATTCAGACCATGCTTCTGTTGATTGCAATACACCATAATGTAACCACTTTTGCGTATAGATTTGTGCAAGCTTTGCGGTTGACGATCCTGTATAAGTTGCGGTTGAAGCGTTAACCCAAGTATCTACCACAGAAGCTGCTGGCGCTGTTACATTTTTAAACCCACCGCCTTGGTTCAGGTTGTTTAAGTAATGGTAAAAAGTTACCGATTGTCTCAACGCATTATCATAAGCAGTTTTTGCATCTGTAGAACTTCCCCATCTTTCAAAAGCTTCAGCTTTAATAAAATTAACTTCAGATGAAGTGATTAAAATGCCTGGCAGTTTTTGGTTATATACGAAAGTTGCAGAGTCTAGTACTGCATAATCTGCGAAGCTAGATTCTTGTTGTGCTGCTGTAAAAGTAATCGGCATAGCTTTATAATCAGTATTCTGCACAAATTTACCATTTACCGTGCGACCAAATTTATCGTAAATAACAGGAATACGCGGATCATTAGCAGGTAAC
>Ga0265797_10007087_pt1 | contig 15505 bp, 14 predicted proteins | sample P2T30metagenome_FD_192433 | JGI IMG/M metagenome (GOLD analysis project Ga0265797, IMG submission 192433) | Plant litter microbial communities from East Loma Ridge, Irvine, California - P2 T30 | ecosystem: Environmental > Terrestrial > Plant litter > Unclassified | place: USA: California... | reverse complement strand
GATTTCGCGTTCAACCTGCAGGCCGATGCGGCCGAACGGGGCCGGCGTCCCGTCACGCTGGTGGACGGCAGCGAGGAAGACATGCTGCGCCTGGGCGCAGCGCTGGAACGCATCCCGTCGGCGTACAAGGCGGAAATCGGCAACTGGATGCTGGGGCAGATCGTGGCGCTGCCCACATCGGGCCCGAAGTACGACGCGAAAGCGGCGGCCGGCTTCACGCGTTACCTGTGGGCGCTGGGTCGCGTCGGCGCGCGCCAGCCTTTCCACGGCAGCGCGCACGAAGTGGCGCCCGCCGCCACGGTGGAGGAATGGCTGGGGGCGATCCTGCAACTGGACTGGAAGAAGATCGAACCGGCCGGTTTCGCCGCGGCGCACCTGGCGCGCCGGACGGGCGACCGCTCGCGCGACATCGGCGAGGCGCTGCGCGGCGAGATCCTGCGGCGCATGACGGCCGTCGGCGCCCCCGCCACGTGGTCGGCCATGGTGAAGGATGTCGTGGAACTCGACCAGGCCAGCGAACAGCGCATGTTCGGTGAAGCGCTGCCGCCGGGATTAAAGCTGATAAGCTGAAGCCTGCGACTGCTGCTGGCCGATAAAGCCGTCGAACGCGGCCAGCAGCGGCGCATAGCGCGCTTCAATCCCTTCGATCTGCGCCAGCGCGTGCACGGTCGCCTCGAACGTGGACAACTGCCCCGGCGCATGCGCCTTGCGGATGTGGTACTGCGACGCCGGCACGTCGCGCAGCGCCAGTCGTGGCAAGGCCTGCAGCGCCGGATTCAGGTACAGCATCTTGCGGCTCTTGCGCCACGTCGCGTCCAGCACGACCAGCAGCAGGCCGGCCGGATCGTCAGCCCACGCCGGCTCGAACGGTGGTGCCGGCGCGATGCCGAGCGATGCGTCGCCCGGCGTTTCTGGATACAGCAGTACCGGGCGGCGTGAACCGTCGAGCAGCGCACTCAGTGCTGCGTCATCGAATTTCTCGCCCACCGCCAGCGTGCTGCCGGGGAGGCTCAGATGCAGCAGCCTGGCCGTGTTTTTGGCGTTGTTCGCTTCCATCGGATGCTGCAGCAGCAGGACCGCTGCCTTGCTTTCGACCGGGGCGATCCATTGGCAAATGCAGGTGGATTGCGGGCGGAGGCATGTGGGGCAGCAGGCGCGTTTCGGATTCATGCCGGCATTGTAGCGCTGGCGGACAGAACGTCCCCACTGCAGCCGGCGCCGTCAGGCCGGCAGGCGCGGTGCCGCGTGACTGCGATCGTCCCGCCGCCGCGCCAGTCGGTCGCCATCCATCCCGACGCGGAACACGGCGACCGCGTCGGCCAGCCGCGACGACTGCTCCTGCATCGCCTCGGCGGCCGCCGCCGCTTCCTCGACCAGCGCCGCGTTCTGCTGCGTCACCTGGTCCATCTGCGTGATGGCCTGGTTGACCTGTTCGATGCCCGTCTGCTGCTGGGCGCTGGCGTCCGCGATGCCGTCCATGATGTCCGTCACCTGGCGAATCGCTTCGACAACTCCCTGCATCGTCTCTCCTGCCCGCCCGACCAGCGTGCCGCCGGCCCGCACCTGCTGCGCCGATTCGCCGATCAGCGCGGCGATTTCCTTGGCGGCCGTGGCGGAGCGCTGCGCCAGCGCGCGCACTTCGGAGGCGACGACGGCGAAGCCGCGCCCCTGCTCGCCCGCCCGCGCGGCCTCCACGGCGGCATTGAGCGCCAGGATATTGGTCTGGAAGGCAATGCTGTCGATGACGCCGACGATATCGACGATGCGCCCCGACGACGCGCTGATGGCATCCATCGTGCGCACCACGTCGCCGACGACCGCCCCGCCCTGCGCCGCCGTCTCGGCGGCATTGCGCGCCAGCTCGCGCGCCTTGCGGGCGTTGTCCGCGTTCAGGCGCACGGTGGACGTCAGCTCGTCCATCGACGATGCCGTCTGCTGCAGCGAGCTGGCCTGCTGCTCCGTGCGCGACGACAGGTCCATGTTCCCCGCCGCGATTTCCGTCGACGCCGTCGTGATGGTCTCGGTACCGTTGCGCACTTGGCCGACGATCGTCACCAGGCTGCCGTTCATCTTCTTCAGCGCCGCCATCAGCTGGCCCATCTCGTCGCGCCCGGACGTGTCGACGCTGCTGGTCAGGTCGCCGGACGACACGCGCTCGGCCACGTCCACCGCCTGGCGCAGCGGTTCGGTGATGGTGCGGGTGATGCGCCATGCCAGCAGCACGCCCGCGACCACGGCCAGCACACCGAAAGTGACGAGCAGATTGCGGCCGCTTTCGTAGGTGCGCTGGATGGCGGCGGCCGTGTCGTCCAGCGCCCCCTGCTCGGTGCGCAGCAGCGCGGCCAGCGCGTCCAGGTAGGCGATGCGGGTCTTTTCCAGGCCGCCCGTGTAGAGCTGGCGCGCGGCTGCCGGGTCGGTGAGCTTGGTGGTCAGGACGGTCTTGCGCGTGGCCACATAGTCCTTGCGGGCCGCCAGCACGGCGGCGTGACCGGCGCGGCTGGCCGGGTCGCGCAGCGCGTTGCCGAGGAAATCCTGGATCTCCGTCGCGCGGGCCGACGATTGCGCCATCGTGCTTTCGATGGCTTTCTGCTCGGCGGGATCGGCGGCGAGGAACGCGGCACTGGCACGCGCCGCGTTGACCTCGATAATCTTGGTCCATTCCGCCATCAGGCGTTCGTTACGGGTGCGTTCGCCGACCAGCTCTGTCGTCATCCGGCTGGCCTGCTGCATGCGCAGCACGCCGGCCAGGGTCATGATCGCCAGCAGCGCCAGCACCACCCCGAAGCCCAGGCCGAGCCTCGTTCCGATCCGAAGATTGCGCATCCGTCGCTCCTTCTGCAATAACCGTCGAAGCCAGTCTGCCGGTATTGCAGAGAGAATGCAAGCGCGCACGCTGAATGTGTCAGGGGTCAAGCGCGGCCGGCGCGGTGCCCAGCAGCTCGTCCAGCAGCGCCAGTTGCGCGCGGTCGTGCACGACACTGCGCAGCCATTCGTGCAGCGGCATGGCGCCCCAGGTCGCTGCCTTGTCGGCCAGATAGGCGACAGGGCTGTGCGGCTCGGCGCGACGGAAGTACTCGGCCACGCGACGCAGCTGGTCGATGGCCTGCTGGCGTGAAGCGATCGTGCCGTCGTTGCGCTCGACCGGGCGTGCCGGCTGCGTGCCGGCTTCTGGCGATGATGACGTTTCGATCACGTCGGCGGCCGGCGCCAGCAGGCCGATGAAGTCGATCGCATGCTGCAGCGCCTCGCGGGCCGGCGCGAAGCCGGGACCGTCCGCGCCGAGCCGCTTGTCGACGGCCCGCTCGAGCGTGCGCAGCGACGCCAGGCAGTACTGCGCATCGGCCAGCAGCGTCGCATTGAACGCCGCCGAGTTCTGGCGCCGCCGCCCATCGAGTTCGTCGATGTCCGGCCCATCCGACTCGACCTGCTTGCCCCACGGGTTGTTGTTGTCCGCTTCGGGCGTCGCGTGCGCCGCGCGCAGCCGGGCCGCGGCGAAGTCGGCCAGCGCGACGGTGCCGCACTCCGTTACCGGAATCTCCTTGACCAGTTGCGGGGAGCGCGACAACAGCCAGAACAGGTTACCGATGCGCAGCTCGTGGTCGCCCTCCTCCGGTGCCGGATACAGGCTGTCCCAGAAGCGCTCGCACAGGCCGGCCAGCAGCGTATAGCCGTCGCCCAGGCCGCGGAAGTGCCGCGTCTTGGCATGCGCCTCCGCCAGCCACACGGCCAGGCGCAGGTCCTTGCTGCGCGAGCGGATCAACTGTTCGCAGTGGGTGGCGACGAACGGCCAGTCGGCCGACTTCAGCGCCGTCTTCCATTCGCCCTGCTCCAGCGCCGGATCGTCCTCCCGGCGCGCATGGGCTATGTGATCGAGGTCGCTGGAAAAGCTCAGGTCCTCGCCGCTGACCTGGGTGACGCTGATGGGTACGAGAAGCTGGTCGATATCGAGCATGGTGGTTCCTTCGGCTGTCGTTGATGCGATGGGTGGGTCGTGGCGCGGGCCGGCACGAACGGGACGATGCGCACGCTGTCCGGGCTCGCCAGCAGCGCCGCGGCGGGGGCCTCGTCCGCGGTGGCGATCAGGATGGTGTCGCCGGCGCCGGACAGCACGCCGCCGCGGGCAATGCGCAGGAACAGCGCCAGCGCGTCCGGGTGGGCCCTGTCGATTCCGTCGAGCAGGATCACGCCGCATGGTTCGCGCCGCACGGCATGGGTGAGCGTCGCCTGCAAAGCGTTGACGTGGCGCGGCTGCGTGTCGCCGTGCATGTCGACGGTGGTCAGGGTGCCGGCGCACAGCAGGTCCGCCAGCGCCTGCGCCAGATCGTCCTGTCCCGCGTCCGGTGGGCCGGTCAACAGAAACGCGGCCGCGGATCCCCTGCCCGCCTCCCGCAGGCGCTGGACGACGACGGCGATGGCATGCGGCTGGCCGGGCACGCGGTCGGCCAGGCGCAAGTGAAATTCGTCGGACAATGCGATCATGGCTGCACTCCCCGGGTGTCGCGGCGGATCGAGTAATGCAATGTGGAGGGCTGCAGCACGGCGTCGAAATTGATCGGCTCCTGCACGCCCGGCGCCTGCAGTACGCCCGTGATGACGAAGCTGATGCGGTTCACGCTGCCTGCCAGCTGTTCCACGCTGGCCTGCACGTTCGACAGGCGCGGCTCATGCCGTTCGATGGTGGCGCGCAGGTCGTCGCAGATACGCGCGCGGTCGTCGCTGCTGGACAGGCAGCTGCCGGCGATGTCGGCCAGCCCGTAGTTGATGACGGAGCCGGCGCAGGCGGGCCAGCCGTCCAGCGCATTGGCCGGCAGCGCCACGCGGGTGTTCAGCAGGTCTTCCAGGTCGCGCGCCACGGCATCCTTCAGTTGTTCCAGCGTCAGCCGGCCGCGGTAGCCGCGGTCGCCGAGCAGGCGGTCGAACAGACCGGGGGTAAGACCTTTCATTCCTGCCTCCATAAAAAAATGCCGCGGCATATCCGCGGCATGCGTCAGTGACGCGTGTCAGACGATCCGGTTGGCGGACAGGTCCCAGCCGCCGGAGGTATTGCCGCCGGCGCCGCCGGTGATCTTCTGCTGCGTGTAGCGCCAGCGGATCTTCGAGAACTTGAGCGCGACGGATTCGGTCAGGATGTCGCCTTCGTCGACGGACGGCGAAACGGCGCCGATCAGCACGTTCTCGATTTCGATCTCGTAGTACTTGACGCGTTCACCCATCGCGTCGGCGCGCATGAACTCCAGTTTCGCCTTCGGGATCGTGCGGCCCGCCGCGCAGGTCTGCAGCAGGATCGGCGAGGACAGGTCGGCCAGCTTCATGATGACGATGTCCTGGTGCTCGCACCGTTCGGCCGTATGGCCGCCGCCCGTGGACGACGTGGCGGACTTCGGCTGCTCCACGCCCCACGCGACGGATTTGCACTCGATCCATTCCTTGTGCCGGTCGTCCGCGGATTCCCCCTTGATGCCATCAATATACAAATAGACGTCGATTGCCATTGCATGCTCCTCTTCTGGTGGGTGATGGGTGATGGGTAATGTGTAAAACAGCTCAGACAGCCGTGGTCTTCGGCAGCTCGGCAACGAGCCGCAGCGACACCGTCAGCTCGTCGAGCTGGAAGTGCGGGCGCAGGAACGACACGGCGCGGTACACGCCGGGGCGGCCCGGCACGTCATGCACCTGCACGGAAGCCTCGCGCAGAGGGAACTGTGCCTTCTGCTGCTGGCTGGCGTTATCGTCCAGCAGCACGTAGCGCATCAGCCAGCGGTTCAGGAAGTCCTCGACGTTGGCCGCGGCCGTGAAGCTGCCGATCTTGTCGCGCATCATGGCCTTCATGTAGTGGGCGATGCGGGAAACGGCAAAGATGTACTGCAGCTGCGACGACAGCACGGCGTTGGCATTGGCCGCCTCGGAGCTGTAGCGGCGCGGCTTCTGCGCCGACTGCGCGCCGAAGAACGCGGCGTAGGCCGTGTTCTTGCAATGCACCAGCGAGATGAAGCCCAGGTCCGACAGCTCCTTCTCGCGCCGGTCCGTGATCGCCACCTCGGTCGGGCACTTCAGCGCGATCTCGCCTTCGTCCGTCTTGAACGTGTGTGTCGGCAAGTCGTCCACCAGGCCGCCGCCCTCGACGCCGCGGATGGCGGCGCACCAGCCGAATTCCTCGAACGCCTTGGTCAGCTTGGCGCCGAATGCGTACGTCGCGTTACACCACAGGTATTTCTGGTGGTCGCTGCCGTCCACTTCCTCGACGAAGTTGAAGCCGTCCACCGTCGTGCCGTCCACGGGATTGAACGGCAGCCGGCCCAGGAAGCGCGGCAGGGTCAGACCCACGTAACGCGAGTCTTCCGATTCGCGGAACGCCTTCCATTTCGCGTATTCCACGGTGTCGAATACCTTGGCCAGGTCGCGCGGCTTGCCCAGGTCGCCGAAGCCCTCCAGGCCAAACAGCTCCGGCGCGGCGGCCGTGACGAACGGCGCATGCGCGGCGGCGGCCACGTGCGACATCTGTTCGATGAAGTACATGTCCTCGGGCTGGCGCGAGATCTCGAAGTCGCCCAGCAGCGCGGCAAACGGCGCACCGCCGAACGTGCCGAATTCCTCTTCGTAGACCTTCTTGAACATCGTGCTCTGGTCGAATTCGAGGGCGCTCTGGAAGTCGCGCACCAGTTCGCGCTTGGTGGCGTTGAGCATGCGGATCTTCAGGCCCGAACCGGTGGTTGTGTTGCGCACCAGGTAGTGCAGCCCCGTCCAGCTCTGCTCCAGCTTCTGGAATTCCGGTGCGTGCATGATGGCCGACAGCTGTTCGGAAATGAGCCGGTCCAGCTCCGCCACGCGGTTGTCCAGCGTGGCCGACAGGCTGTGCGCGATGACGACCTGGCCTTCCATCACCTGCTGTACCAGTTCGCCGATGATGTCCTTGGCGCGCGCGTGTTCGACGGTGGACTTGGCGACCTTGCTGCGTTCGACGATCTCGTCGAGCAGGCCGTCGTCCGCGTATGCCGGCGCCATGGTTTGCATTTGTGCCGACATGTCAGTCCTCCCCGTCCAGCGGTTTGATTTTCGCCAGCTGCTCGGTGTTGGCCAGCACGTCGGTCAGGATGTCTTCCAGCTTGTCGTTCCCCGCCAGCTTGTTGCGCAGGTCGGCCAGCTTGCCGCGCGCATCGAGCAGGCGTGACAGCGGCGCCACCTGGCGCACGATGGCCTCGGGGCGGAAATCGGTCATCGAGCGGAAGTGCAGTTCCACGGACAGGTCGCCATCGCCCGTCAGCCGGTTCGGCGCCTGGAAGCGCGCCACCGGCTCCACGCCGGCCAGCACTTCGTCGAAATTGCCGTTGTCGATGTTGACGAACTTGCGTTCCTTCAGGCGCTTCTGCTCCTTGTCCGAATTGCCGCCGTAATCGCCCACCACGCCCAGCACGAACGGCAGCTCCTTGTTCTCCATCGCGTCGCCGATTTCCACGTCGTACGTCATCTGCACCCGGGGCGGCCTCACCTTGTTGAGGCGCTTCTGCACACTGTCGCCGTTTGCCATATTCGCTCCTTATTTGAGGGCGCCGAACGGATCGGCGCTGTTCGACTGCGACGTCACCGCGGCTGTCGGTTTGTGGCCCTGCGAGCCGCTGTTGACCGTGACCGGGCGCGGCTTCGTGACGGGCCGGATCGGCTTCTGCACGGCCGGCACCAGCACGTCCTCGCCGAGACTGGTGCGCAGCAGCCCGGCCAGATGCTGCGCTTCCGTGCGCAGCGGGCCGCCCAGGTGATTCTGTTTGCTCAGGTCCGCCAGCGCCTTGGTGGACAGGCGCAGGCCGCTGACGGCAACGATGCTGTTGCCCTGCCGGTCGTTCGGATCGCGCTGCAGCCCTTCCAGCGCGTTGTTGATCGCCTCGCCGTATGCGCCGCGGTCGAACTTGAGCTGGGCGATCTGGATCCAGGGCGCCTTCTCGGCCGGGAATTTCGTTCCGGCGCTGCGCAGAATCGTGTAGGCGCGGTCGACGTTGCCGGCTGCCACGCTGCGTTCGGCATCGGCCATGGCGCTGTTCAGCGTCACGCCGCTGGCGGCGGTGACATTGGTGGTGGGATCGGTGGCGCAGGCGCTCAGCAGCAGCGCGCTGGCGACAAGGGTGACGGCGGGCAGTACGGGTCGTAAGGTGTTTCTCATAGTCATCTCCTGGCAGGCGGGTGGAGGCCATTATTGGAGAGTTACCGAGGGAAAGAATTGCGCTGACGCAAAAGCTTTAGCACCGAGGCATCGCAAGTGCTTCTCCGCTTGCGGCGCCGCAAGGGGGCCAAATGATGCCTTGGGTTAAATGAATGTCCTGACTTGTTGTCCGTTGGAATCAAAAAGGAGCCACGATGCGACGCTTTATTCCCTGCCTTGTTCTTGCCGCCACGGTGGTCACGGTATCCGGTTGCGGTGCCACGCTCGGCGCCTTCGGGCTGGGCTCTCCCCGCCACGTGTCGGAGGCCGAACAACCGCCGCGCGTGATCGACTTGCGCCTCCACGCCGCCGATGGCCTGAACAGCGGCAACGGCGGCCCGCCGCTGGCCCTCGTCGCCCGCGTCTACACGCTGCGCCGGGCCGAGACCTTCGAACGCATGCCCTACGACGCGTTCACCAACGCCCACACGGAAAAGGAAATGCTGGGGTCCGACCTGCTGGACGTGCGCGAAGTGCTGCTGATTCCCGGCCAGCGCCACGAGGTGCGCGAGAAGGTCACGCGCGAGGCGGGTTTCATCGGCGTCGTCGCGCTGTTCCGCGCACCGGACGGCCAGCGCTGGCGCGCCGCGTTCCCCACGGCCGACGCGGAAAAAGCCGGCATCACGGTCGGCCTGCATGGCTGCGCGATGACGGTCGGCGACGGCACGCCGGCACGCCAGCGCCAGCTGGCGCGGCCCCTGTCCGAAGCGCATTGCGGCTGACACCCAACTTCACGAGGAGAACGTCATGGCGAATCCATCCAAGGTGCTGTGGGCCGAAGGCCTGTTCCTGCGCCCGCAGCACTTCCAGCAGCAGGACAGCTACCACGAAGCGCGCGTGGCGCAGATGGCGCGCGCGCTGCATCCCTACCTGTGGGGCGTGCAGCGCGTCGAGTGGGACAACGCGGCGCTGCGCAATGACACGCTGCGCCTCGACGCCCTGTCCGCCATCTTCCGCGACGGCGAGATCGTCGACGCGCCGGACAGCGACCTGCTGCCGCCGGCCGTCGATCTGTCCGTGCTGCCCGCCGCCGTGCAGGAGATCACGTACTACGCGGCGCTGCCGGCACTGGCGCGCGACAGCAGTAACTACGTCGCAGTGGACGACGACGCCAGCGCGGCCAACGGCGCCGCCGCCCGCTTCGCCCAGGCCGACCGCGCCACCCCGGACCTGTTCACGCAGGCCGTGTCGGCCGAAGTGTCGTACCTGCGCAAGGCGCCGCGGCTGCTGTCCGACCTGGACCCGCGCGGCAGCTTCGACTGCCTGGCGCTGGTGCGGCTGCGCCGTCTCGTCACCGGCGGCTTCGAGCCCGACCCCGCGTTTGTCGCACCCAGCGTTTCGCTGGCGGGAGCGCCGTCGCTGAAGGCGCGGCTGGAGCAGCTGCTGGAAGCGCTGCAGGCCAAGGTGAATGCGCTGCAGGGCCATATGCGTGAACCGAGCCGCAACGTGATCGAGTTCCGCTCCGGCGACGTGTCGGCGTTCTGGCTGCTGCACACCGTCAGCACGGCTGCCGCGAGCCTGATGCACTACCTGCACCATCCCGGCCTGCATCCGGAGCGCCTGTTCGAGGGCCTGCTGGGGCTCGCGGGCGCGCTGATGACGTATTCGAAAAACTACCAGCTGGCCAGCCTGCCCGCTTACCGGCACGAAGCGCCGGGCGAGTGCTTCGGCCAGCTCGATGCCATCGTGCGCGACTTGCTCGACACCGTGATCTCGTCGCGCTGCTTCTCGATCGCGCTGACGGAGGACAAGCCGTCCTACCACCTGGGCAAACTCGATTCGGGCAAGATCGACGGCACCACCACGCTGTACCTGGCCATCAGCGCGGCCATGCCTGCGCACGAGCTGGTGGACATCGTGCCCGTGCGGGTCAAGGCGGGCGCCCCGGACGACGTCGAGAAATGCGTGCTGACCGCCCTGCCGGGCGTGAAGATCGCGCATGCGCCGCAGGTGCCGGCGGCGATTCCCGTGCGGCCCGAGACGTGCTACTTCGTGCTGGAGAACCGCGGCGTGCTGTACGAGCAGATGCTGAAGGCGCAGTCGGTCTGCATCTACGTCCCTGCCGGCATGCGCGACCTGCGCGTCGAGCTGATCGCGGTGACGGCATGAGCGCCCGCATCGAACGGCGCGGCGCGCCATCCCTGTCCGCCAGCCGCCCCGTCACGCAGGACGGCGTGCGCATGCACTCGCTGCTGGACCTGCTGCACGAGGGATTCCACATGCTGTTCCTGCTCAAATCCGGCTCGGCGCCGCCGGGCGAGCAGGAGTTCGAGGAACAGATCGTCGGCTACCTGCGCGAGTTCGAACGCGAGGCGCACAAGCTGCGCGCCGACGTGGAAGACATCGACGCCGCCAAGTATGCCTACTGCGCGGCGCTGGACGAAATCGTCCTCGCCTCGCAGTTCCCGCTGCGCGAGACGTGGGAACGGCGGCCGCTGCAGCTGCGCCTGTTCGGCGACCAGCTGGCGGGCGAGCACTTCTTCGACCGGCTGGAAGCGCTGCGCACGACGGGCGCGGCGCGGCTGCAGTCGCTGCAGGTGTTCCATATGTGCCTGCTGCTGGGATTCCACGGCAAGTACGCCCTGGACAGCGCCGACAAGCTGGCGTACATGGCGGCGCGCCTGGGCGACGAGATCGCGCACATGAAGGGCAAGCGCACCGGCTTCGCGCCCCGTGCGGAACGGCCCGACCAGGTCGTGCACAAGCTGCGCAGCCATGTGCCGCTGTGGGCGCTGTCCACGCTCTTTGCGCTGCTGGGAGTGAGTGTCTACACGGGTCTGCGCACGTCGCTGCAGCATGGCACGCAGAGCGCGATGGGCGGGTACGCGGACCTGATCAAGCTGGCGCCACGCCCGGCCAGCCTGACCATCACGCTGCCCTAGCAGCAATGCTGGGGACTGGCACCTGTCTCGGGCCGAAGGGCCCGAGACAGGTGCCAGTCCCCGACGTTTGTCCCTGACATTTCCTGCCTGTCCATCAATCGGCGACGCGGAACTCGATACGCCGGTTGCGCGCCCGCCCGTCCGCCGTGGCGTTGTCCGCCACGGGACGGTCGGGGCCCTGCCCCGACACATTGATCATCGCCGGATCGATCGCCTTGCCGGACAGGTAGGTGCGCACGGCCTCGGCGCGCGCCAGGCTCAGATTCAGGTTGCTTTCGCGCAGACCGGTGTTGTCGGTATGCCCGATCACCTCGACCTTCTTGCCCTTCACTTTCAGCAGCGCCGCCGCCATCTCGTCGAGGATCTGCAGGCCCGACGGCCGGATCACCGCCTGGCCACTTTCGAACTCGATGATGCGCTTGCCCAGCGTCGTGTCCAGCAGGTTCTGTTCGGCCGCGCTGACGCGCAGGCCGTTGCGCACGATGTACGTGGGATTCAGGCTGGCCGCGATGTCGCCGGCGATCTGCTGGCGCTGCGCCTCGTTGGCCACCTCGCCACGGACGGAGACGTTGTTGCCGTCGATTTTCAGCTGGCCCTTGCTGATCAGCTTCAGGTTCGGCCCGATCAGCTTCTGCACGTAGCCGTTCCAGTTCGGCGGCAGCACCACGTTGCCGATGGCGATCTGGTCGACGACGCGGTCGACGCCATACAGCTCGCGCACGCGTGCCAGCATCGCGGCCTTGCTGGCCTCGTCCGGCACCGTGCCGCTGACGAGGATCTGGCCCGGCATGGGCGTGACGGGCGCGGGAGTCTGGGCCGAAGCGACGGAGCACAACAGAGTCAGGAAACAGCAGGCATAACGCATGAAAAGCTCCTTCATGAAAAGGTTGCGTGGAACAGGTCCGCCGCCGCGCGCAGCGACAGGCTGTCGTGCGCCAGGCCGGCCGCCAGGCGCTGCACGGCATGGTCCTCCCGGATCATGTCGTCCACCCAGCCCGTGTCGTCGAACGCGATCAGCTGTTCGGCGGCGTATTCCGGGTCGATGATGGCGCGCAGCGTGGCGGGCGTGGCGCCGGCAAAGCCGATGATGAAGACGGGCTGGCCGCGCAGCTCCGTCATGAACAGCGCCAGCTCGATGCCCCGCTGGCGCAGGAACGGCGCGACAAGCGCCAGCCAGAATGCCGCGACCGCGGGGCGCAGCGCCTCGTCGCGCGGCAGCGGCAATGCCAGGCTGCGGTCCAGCTGGCGGTTGCCCGTCCATTCGAACGGCTGCAGCAGCAGGCCGATGCCCAACACGATGCCGCGCACGTCGTAGCAGATGTCCGGGCCGGCCAGCAGCGCGCCAAGCGCGGCCACGTCGTGGGCGGCGGCAAAGGCGGCAAGCGCGCCATCGTGCCCGGCCCGTACGGCATCGGTGTCGACGGTCGCCGTCGTCAGTGCCTGCAGCGCGGCTGCCGGGTCGGCGGCGGCGTGGACCCCGGCCGCAAGCCGGCCCAGCTGACGCCATGCCGCGGCCAGCGCCAGCGGGCTGGCGGGCAGGAACTCGTCCGGCTGCGCCACCTCCAGTGTGCTCATGGCGATGAACGGAAAGCGCCGGCCGGACAGGTCGCCGCTGGCCATCAGGTGGCCGGCCACCACGTGCCGGCTGTGCGGTCCGACAAAGGCGAAGTGCATCGGCGCCAGCGCGTCGTAATGCAGCTTCCAGCGCGTGTTGGTGGTCAGCTCGGACAGCGTCGCGTCGAGCCACGCGTCCAGCAGACCGCCCAGCGCATGCTGTTCGCCCGAACGGATGAAATCGGACCGCGCCGCCAGTTTGCCGAAATAGCCGATGCGTGCGTTCATTGGGCACCTCCGGTGACGATCGTGGCCGGTGCGGCGATGGCCGCGACGGTGTTCAGGGCCGGCGGCGATGCGGGTGTCGCGGGCGCCGGCGCAGGTGTCTCCGCGCGCGTGCCGACGATGGTCTCGGGCAGGCGCATGCCGTTGAAGCCCTGCCCTTGCGCGCCCCCGTCGCCGCTGCTGGTGATGCGCAGGTTGAACGCGACGGAGATGCCGTCGGCCGTCCAGCGCAGCTCGTGCATGCCGCCTTCCCGGCGCGTCTTGGCGGCCGCGTCGATCATCCGCTTCAGGCCGAACTGGCCCGGCTCGTTGAACAATTCCACGCTGCGGCCGTCGAACGCCACGGCGCTGATGCGCGCGCCCGGCACACCTGTCGTGCCGGGATGGACCATGCTGACCCACTGCGGCGGCGTGTTCCGGTAGCGCAGCTGCTGGCCGTCGATCTCCACCGTGTATTCGACCGTGCCGGGCGCGGGGATCGGCAGGATCTGGAAGATCGTCTGCGCCGCACCCTGCCCGCCGCCAGCGGTGGCCGCGATCCAACTGGGGAACCGCTGCACGGCGACGGGCTGCAGCGTGATGCCCATGTCGGCCCACGTGCGCGGCGCCAGCACGTCGCCACGCCGCAGCACCAGTGGTCCCATCGCCGTGGTGACGAACTTCGCCACCAGCCCGTCCGGCCCGAAGAACTGGGCGATCTCCGCCTGGCTGGCCTCGATGCGGGCCGATGGCGCAAACGGATACTTGTTCGCCAGCGTACGGTTGAACGGTTCGTACACCTGCGCCAGCCAGGTCTTGTTGATCTCCGTTTCGGTCGGGCCCACGATGACGGCGAACGTCTGCATCAGCGGGCGTACCAGCAGCGGGCGCACGGCCTGGCGCTGGACGTCACTGACGCCGTTGAACATCTGCTCGTCCACGAAACGCAGCGCCTCGGCCAGCTCGGAGCCGCTGCCCTCGAGCGTCTGCTGCATGAACTGCCGGGCGCCGGGACCCGGGTCGCCCTGGTTCTTCAGGCTGTTCAGCCGCGTGCGCAGCCGCGACAGCGCATCGAGATAGGAGCGCAGCAGCGACGCATCCTTGTCATGCGTGCCGACGATGCGGCCGACCGACGCGAACTCGCGGCCGATCGGCCCGATGGCCTTGTCGTACTTGCTGGCGTCCAGGCTGATGTTCAGGTTGACGTTGGTGCTCACCGGCGACGGCGTGCGGCGCAGGATATTCGTCCTGATCCAGTTGACGAAGCCCTTCTGCGCCTGCTGCATCTGCGCGTTCATCTCGGCCGGGTTGTCCCACGACGTCTGCTCGTGGATGGTGCGCAGGATTTTCGCCACCGGCGACGTCTGCGGGTCGCCCAGGCGGTTCATCGCCACGACGGCGCCATTGAAGCCGTTCATGTCCGCCACCGCCACGCCCTGCACGAACTTCTGCCATTCGCGCGTGTATTCGGCCTTGTACATGTCCACCAGGTTTTTCTGGATCTGTTCCGGGCTGCCTTCCAGCGTCAGGTCGTCGCGGCTGGCCGTTTTCAGCACCCAGTCCGTGCTTTGCAGCTCCTTGCCGGAGGCCTCGCGGATCGCGCCGGCGACGTATTTTTCCCACGCCTCGCGGGTGAAGGTGCCGGAGATCGCATGGCTGCCCTGGATGAACGCGGCGTCGGCGTCGCCGACGATGCGGCCCACCGTCATCGCCGGGAAGCGGGTGGCGGCACGCGCCCTGATCTCGGCATACACGCGGTCGCGCGCCGGCATGCCGCGCACCACGCGGCGCAGGTTCTCGCGGGCCGTGTCCACCAGCGCCAGCTTGGGTTCGATGCGCGGCCACGACGGGTCGCGGATCTGCGTCAGGTAGAACGTCATCAGCCGCTCGGCGCTGCGGATCAGCGCCTCGCGCGTCATCGTGCCCCGGTTGGTTTCCAGCCAGCCGCGCCAGAAGCGCGTCAGCTGGTCGTTCAGGTGGCCCGGCTCCGCATGCGCCGGGTCGGTCAGCATCAGGTACGTCTTCAGTGCGTTGTACGCGTCCTCCACGTTGGTCGGCGACGCGTCGGCGTACGCCCGTGCCGTCGTCGCGGCGGGCGTTGCCGGCACGGCCGTGGCGGCAACGGCGGGCGTCACCAGCTGGTCGGCATTGGCGTTCATTTCGTACAGCAGCGCTTCCAGGTTGACGGCGACAGGCTTGACCATCACCTCGCGCACGCCGGCAAAGTATTCCTCGCGCAGCTTGCGCTCCAGCAGCGCGCCCTGGTACAGCCCCATGCTGAGCGCCCACGGCCGGTCCTGGCGGTATTTGTCGAGCTGCTCGATGCGGTCCTGCAGCACCTCCAGCGCCTCCAGCCGCGATTGCAGGTCAAGGCGGCGGTCCTGCAGGCGCACCACCTTGTCGAAGTCCGCCTGCACGGTGGCGACCAGTTGGCGGTTGCCCAGGTAGGACCAGCTCCAGCCGCCCAGCGCCACGCCCAGCATGACGGCGGCGGCGACGAACGCGCCGTACTTGAGCCGCGTCCTCGTGCGGCTGGCGTATTGCGACACCAGATGGCGGTCCTCGAAGATCACCTTGCGGAACAGGTCGAGCAGGAAGTAGCCCGTCTGGCGGG
>Ga0265797_10007086_pt1 | contig 15510 bp, 18 predicted proteins | sample P2T30metagenome_FD_192433 | JGI IMG/M metagenome (GOLD analysis project Ga0265797, IMG submission 192433) | Plant litter microbial communities from East Loma Ridge, Irvine, California - P2 T30 | ecosystem: Environmental > Terrestrial > Plant litter > Unclassified | place: USA: California... | reverse complement strand
TGAGTGTCGTCGCAAGCAAATGAACGAGATGGCGGTGGGTGTGTTGCAAGTCGTGCTGCTGTCGTCCTCTCCCTTTCCGCTAATGGCCCTGCGCGGTCAAATTCTCGAGCTTCGCAGCACACGACACTCGCCCTCGCCCTTGCCCTCCATACGCTAGCACCGAACAAGCCGACACTCCCGCGCCCGCATCTGCTCCCAGCGACCTCACCTCCACCAACGAGAGCAATACAGCTTGGTGATTGGCAGATACCCACGCAATACACCACAACACAACAATGAAGCCCACACAAGCACTCATGGGCGGCGGCCCCAAGGTCCCGTACGTGCAGCGAATCCGAAACAACCACTTTACGAGGCTCAATGGCTGACGACATCGCGACCAACAGGTACCCCAAGCACGTCTGGTCGCCCGCTGGTGGTTGGTACGCCCAGCCCAAGAACTGGCGCGCAAACACCGCCATCATGCTCGGTGTAGTCGTCGGAATCACAGCTATGGCGTGGAGCGTCAGCGCGGAGAGGGAGCACAGATACAAGATGCCCGAGGTATGTCTGCCGAATATGGATTGGGAGAGCTATGGAGGAATTTTAAAAAGGAAGAACGGGACTGACAGTTTTGGAACAGCCTGACAGGTTCGCACCTTCGAGATACTGGTCGAGGCAGATTAGGGAGCACGAGGCTGCACAGAAGGCTGCGGCCGGTCGCGAGGGATCCGCATAGAAAACAGCAAAGCAGCGAGGGTCCGATGTGGGATTACGGCGTTTTTGGGAAACAGCGTGACGAGAGCGGCTGTTGGGAAAGACATTTGTACATATGCGAAGAAGCGAATCGACAAGTTCCACCAATGTTGTTCGGCTGATGGGTTTGATGGTATGTATGTCGGGTGGGATTGGGTCGTGAAGTTTCGCTTACGGTGCAGTGTTTTTATCTGTGGTAATGTACATGTGTCTCTGTGCTTGGTAAATTGCTAATTACTGACCTGATCCGGCTCGGTATGCTGACTAACCACTGGAAGAGGAAATACTGATGGAGACCACTGAGAGCGAGGTGTTTGCGACAATGATGATTTAGCCTTGCATCTGAGGATGATCGTGATTAAAGATAACTGCTGAAAGTGGGTTTACGAGCGTGGTCGTATTCATTGCGCTGACACAATCGCAGAGACAATAATCGGCATCCGCATGCGCCTCCCAACTGCCAGACCGTCGCAGTCAGTGCGTCACCACCAACAACAGAGCAAATATCACACATCACCTCACCAAACAAAAACCTCGCTACAAGACCCGTTAAAACTAAAAGACAATAAAGGCGCACCTTCAAACAATTTATGCCACCCTCACCAAGCTCTTTCCCAGTCCAAAAAGCAAACAAAAACGGAACCCCTGAATCCCTCTCCCGTGAATCGAACACGGCTCTCCGAAGACCTAGGCTGACGAGCAAGCTCTGCTTGGTTTTGCGACGCTCTAAACCACTGAGCTACTCTGCACGTAAACGTAAGCAGTTCGGGTGGGGAACCTGGTGTACTGGCCTCGCTTTTTACACGCCTTATGTAGGTTGGCTGCGGGGTTGGGGCGAGTGAGTGACTTGGGTGAGGAGTGACGGTGTTTGGGTGGCGCGGTGATTGCAACTGGCACTGATATGGCAGATCACCTTGCAGGCGCATGCAGTTAGGAGTTGGTATGGTCTATGGGTTACTGCTTTGCAACCTATGGTTGAAGGTCTTGGTCTTGGTTACAATCCTCAACATCCTCGTGCCTGTCGCAAGGCATCGTTCACTGTACAGGGGCCACTGGACTACGCCCTCGCCTTTTCGCCAGCGCAAAGCTGCGCCGACGAGGTTATCTAGACTGCGCTGCGTCAATGAGAGTCATCAGCAGCAAATACGACCTCTGTGTTCTGTGGCTGGCATTTGACAGGATTTAGCACAAGTTGCACCACCGCTCCACGGGCTCGACACCCGAGGGTTTGGGACGCATGAACGCACGCACATTGACCGGCATCTGTGGATGAACGAATACACGCGCACTTTCTCCGTACCTATCAAAGAGTGCTTGTTTTTCTCGCTTTCGATCGTACGTCCCGCGGCGCTCATTCACTGCCACTCACGTATCTATTACATTCATAAAGAGCATGAAGTAGCAAATGATGGTCTCAAGGGCGCCACTCTGTTACCAGCATACCTTTCTACCTTTCTCGCTGTATCCTGGCGGCAACATCAAAGACTACACTAATTCTGTATGTGTCATGGCAGACCTGTTGATTTCGAAAGCTGACATTGATATTTTCTCTTCTGTTAAGACAAGTAGAGACTATCTGCATTACACTGGGCGTTTGTTTATCCAGGTTGCTCCAGAACTGGCACTTTCACCTCAGTTTAGCTTCTATGTGTATCTGTAGTTAATTCCCAGCGGCCTCTTCTGTGTTCAAACACTTTTAGTTAAGTACCTAAAACAAGCATGAACATCTCTTTCAGTGATGGCACTCCCAGCCAGTTACTTGTGTAAGACATAAACTCAAGGACGTTATGTATCAAAGTTGGGAACGACTCTCGGGCATTTTCACGATGAACTGTATCATGGATTTGCTTTCGCGTTGGTTGTTATTGGATTTGTTCACAATGAAGTGAGGTCTCACATGAGGCTGTACTCGGCGGGCGTCTTCAGCTGGTCCCACACTTCTCCACCTCGACCCCAGCAAGCAGCTGTCCTTGGTCTCGGCGCATCGCGAACTTAGGAACGTTCCACCACCATTCAACCTCGACCTCTATATATCTCCAATAATGCCAGTCAGCGCCGATAAGGAGCGCGAGCTTCTGAACAAATACCACCTCACCAGCCTCTACCCCTCCGAATGGCCGCACCAACAAGATGACGACGAGTCCGATACCGAGTCCGACGAAGATGCACCCTCCAGTGGTATGCCTACGCGACAACACACGAATGCCTCCGCGAAGTCAAGAAGATCAGTGTCCAACACATATAAGAATATAGATCGACATGCCAGTCTACGGTCAAGCTTGTCGGGCACGCAGAAGACGGCTAGTGGGGAGGACAGCTTGGTACAGAAGGATGAAGCGGACCCGCTAGGAATGGCAGCCAGTGTCGCTGCGAAGCTGAGGAGTAGAGGACTGCCAGTTGAGGACAATGTAAAGCTACGGAATCGGTTTATGCTTTCTAGCACCAGCTTCTCTCCGCAGATGTTCTTGTCGCAAGTCCACCAAGACGCGAGCACCGAGGAGTTACTGCAGGGTCTGGACTTCTTGAGCAGGAGTATTGAACAGAAGAGTGCGTCGCTGAAAGTGCTGGTCGAGAGCAATTTTGAGAAATTCGTGCGCGCAAAGGCTACAATCGACAATGTCTACACAGAGATGCGTACTCAGGGCGCAGACCCGCTTGAAGGTTCACGCCCAACAACAGCTACTCGAGGGCCGCATTCACGACAAGCCAGTCGAGGACACTTCCGCAATTCCAGCAATCCATTCAGCCCGACCAACAAACCACTACCCAGCGACAAGAAGAAGAATGCTCTCACGAAGGAAAGCGAGTACGGCGTACAGGGTATCAAGATGCCCCTCCTGGAGCTCGACATCAAGGCAGAGGAGGTGTGGGGACCTGCGCTTGGAGGCAGAGACAAGGAGGAAGGTCTCAAGAATATCTTGAACTCATTGGACCAGCATCGCGAAATCTTTAGTTTGAGCGCGAGCGTTTACGAGGCTATGCGAAAGAACGACTACGACACTATCATCTCGGATTGGAAGAAAGCGAAAAAGTACGCGGACGAAGCTCGTGGCGCCGCCGAGTATGCCCAGGAAAGCAACGTGTCACTCTCTGATGGGGATGTCTACCAAATTATCCTTACTGCGCGCATGTGGCATGATGTGTCGGCCCAAATTGAAGTATACAAGCGAGATGTCTGGAAACGACTCAAAACCTCTCATGGACGCAAACCTGCAGCGGTGGCCGACGAGACTGACAAAGAAACCCACATGGAGCTCATCGGTATCTTGTTGCAGCTTGGCGTGGACGAGAACCCCATTTGGCACTGGCTCAACAGCCGCTCGCTGTACTTGAAAGACAGAATTGCACGTTCGTTTGAGCGAGTACGGATAGAAATTGAGATACAGCGCAGACAACTTGCCAACAACCCGAACACAAACTCGAGAAACTTGGCTAAGTACCTACGATCGGCCGCAGACGTGGGCACTGTGCGCGTCATGCGTGATGGCAGCAAGGATATTGATGCGCCTAACGTCATTGCATTCTGGGAAAAAGTGCAAGCGTCTCTCACCGCGCTGCTCTCAGTCTCGACTGGTTTACTTGGCGAAGTCATCGAATTCTGGGAAACAGCGCAATCGTTCATCGATAACAAGGCACAACGGGCGTTCCCTACAGCAGTGTTTGCAAGTGGCATGGAACATCTTGAGCTAGAGCCGGACGATGTCGCGAATCTACGAACTGGTGCGCAAGAGCTCGTCACTCTGTTTCGTGAAAGCACTTTTGCATTCTTCTCGGATCCGCCTGTTGACGACTTGAGCGATCTATATTCCCCTATACCTCCGACGCCGATCACCCCTGGCTCAGCCAATACACCAACAGCCAGCCGCAATTTCAGCTTTGACCCGAACAATGTTCCTTCTCCTAGTGTGAAAAAGGGCGATGCTTGGGAGAAGTACGCTTTCTGGCCTCCATGTGGCAACTCTCTCAGTGGCGCGCATTACCTTGGCCGTATCATGGTTCTAGTTGGTAGCGCGGCGAGCGAGCTGGCCAACCTCAGTGTCGTGAACTCGATGCGATCTGGTAGCGAAAGCCTTAAAACTCTGGTCGGCGCTGCGAGAGAACGTTGTGTCTCCGCTGTTTCCGCTGCTTGGGTACCCGACGCTGAGCGCTGCAGATATATGGAGCTTTGGCAGCGACACCCAGATCGACGCGATCTCACCACAATGCCTGGGACTTTCATAGCATTCGAGGAGAAAGTCCTCAGCGGCATGCAGAAGATCGCGTATATCTCTGAAGCAGTCTCTGTTGGTGGAAAGGGTGGCGATGTTGTCGTGCCTCCTAGTGCGAAGCTGCTGCAGACTATCAGAGGCGGCTTTGTGACCAGTCTGTACAAGGCACTTAGCGGTATGGTGGAGAACGCTGAAAAGGGTAGCACTGGCGAAGCGAGAGACGACGACCCAGATGGCATCACACTACCTGTAGGCGCAGAAGCACGCGGAGATGGAGAAATTGTGCTGCTCGATTCTCGCAACGAGGTAAGTCGACAAACTTTCGCGCCCCAGTTATCGCACTTACTAACAAACCCAAAGAAGGTTCGCTTCCTGATCACCCTATCCAACCTCGCACACCTCCGTTCAGAGATCATTCCCCAGTTGATATCCCAGTTTGAGTCCTCCTTCTCCGTCAAACTCACGGATGAAAGCAAGACGATCCGCGACGTCCTCTCACAGATCGATGCTCGTCTGTTCCAGTCATACGTCAAACCGATCGTTGATACTCTTCAAACGACCATCACCGCCGGCATCACCTCCAAAGCATGGGCACCATCATCTGGCCGACCCACCGACGCCCAACCCTACATCTACGACGTTCTCCTAGCCCTGGTCCTCGTCCACAGCGAAGTCAGCACCACCGCCGCCTCTCTCACCAACCAAATCTTGTCCTATCTACTAGAACAGAGCAGCCTGGCGCTGATTGCTGCGTTTAAGCAACGCCAGAAGTACACGCTGCCGGCGCTTATGCAGGCCACCCTGGACGTGGAGTTCATGGCGCAGACTCTGAACAATTACACGACTGACCGTGCTAGCGAGGTGCAGAGTCACGTCTACTTGGCACTGGATGAGAGGACGGATAATGATGCCAGGGCGAGGCTAGAGGGTGAGTTGCCGGAGATGAGAGCTGTGTTGAAGAAGTTGAGGGAGGGGACGAAGGGTGAATTTGGGTGCTTTAAGAGGGAGAGGAGGGGGAGGGAGAGGGCTGTCAGCGGTCGAGGGGGGTGATACGAACATCATGTAGCGTAGGTGAGCAATTCGACCTGAATAATACTGAGTTGACACTTCTGGGCTCATAAGTACCCAGACCACAGTAGTCACACCGAGCCGCATCGAGAAAGAAAGGAAACCATATTGCCAACAGCATCGTAACTCCGGGGCCCCCTCGGTGATAGAGGCCATCTTCCACCTCGACCCGCGTCAGTGCCGCCAATGCGACTGTGACCTTGGCTTCTAGTGGTACATCGAGATTCCATCGCCCTAAACACTGTTGGTCTTCTCAAAGATAAATCGCAAAGCATGTCCACCCTGCAAACATGCCAAGTAACATGACTATAGTGCAGAATACGAATACCGGCTTCTTATACAAGCCGTCCTCAAACTCAGTCTTTGTGTTTCCATCCTGCCAATCGAAATAGTACCCGGCTGTCTTGCGGCCTGTCGTCGACGCTGTGGAAACTACTGAGCGCGTGGACTGACGCGTCGATGCTGTGTCTCTGCGCCTTGGACCTGATGTGGCGTGCGGTGGCGGGTCCACCGGCTGTACACCTGTGCTGATGGCAGTCGTTGTGGTGGCCTCGTTTGTCCGATTCCCGTAGCTAATACTGCCACGTGATTCGGTATCAAGTCGTCCCAAAGAGGTGCGTTGCATTGCGAAATCGTTCAACTCCACGCCCGGCTGTTGAACCCCGCGTGATGAATCTTCGTGCCGTTCAGGTCTTCCGGTAAAGGTTGTAGGCGATGCGGTCGATGGCGCATCAGGGAAGAAATCAGTTTGACGGGAGCCATTTCGCGGCGTGGAAGGGTCAGTCTGGGGCATGGAATCTTTGCGCTGGCAATGTGCTTCTATCAACACGTGAGCAATGTATCGTCAAAACCATTGGGCCTGCGTGCTGACTTACCGTAGGAGGACTCCAGTAGCGCAGAGAGTGGGATAATGAGCAGAAAAACTGGCACCGCTTGACCAAAGCCCCAAGCATTTTCGTCCCCTTCCATTCCCTCGTCAGGCGCTCGGTCTCTCAACAGGAAAATGCGATATATGCTGCCCAATAGCAGAGCCCACTGTCGCTGTAGCTCGAATGCCTCGGACGCAAGGATCTCGGAGAGCAATAGCATAGCGGCTGCTGTGATATACGAAATCACTTTCACAGCTCGCCACCATGCCACCCGCCACCAACGGGCCCACAGAACACCTGCTGGAGAATTCAGTTCACGGTCCAGCGTTGCGATGCTGCGTAAGTACATGTCGCGTGGAAACGTCATGACTTTCAAGGCGATGGACTGCACTGTGAGGATGCCGCTGTTGTTGAAGATCCACTCCACATGTTGAGACTGAAAATAATCGTCGAAAGTACTGGCGATGCCCCAGATCTGCAGCACCATGGTGATAACCATATTCCAGAATCGAGATGTCCTTGGGTTGTAATTGCCGCCAAATTGCGACCACACACACTTGGTGGGCATACCGTAGCTGTAGAGCCAATACTGGTTGCCCATAGGTAGAGCGGTAGCCAGCGTGAGCGTCATGAAAATAATGACGATACCACCTCTCCATCGCTTGACCGTGTGGTGCTTTTTCATTACGCTGGCTCTGACGATGCCTGAGCTCGAGTCGTGTACGACAAAGGCCAGAGTCGTCAGGCTATCCACAATGTCGAAGTGGTACTCGGTCAAGCTCTGCATTTGAGCATAACCGACGATCAGCAAAGCAAAGCCCGTGACCAACTGTTGATCACTGAAGGTCATGAGTACTCTGTTCAGCATCTCTCCATCGACCACAAGAGGTAGTCTTCGGAGTGACACCCTTCGGGGGACGATCGGCTTCAAGTGGCCAAAAATCCACAAAATTATTTGGGAAGCACGACGGTCAAGTCGGGTTAAGGCCTTTGCGGAAAAGTCGTCAAGCCTGAAACAGTACGCGTAAAGCACTATCGCGTAGGTCAGACAAGCAGTGATGATGAACGAAAGCAGGACCTGTTGTCACGGTAAGCATCCTTGCATGATCAGTCCATGCGAAAGTAGGACGAACCCCGATTCCTGCCTGTGACCGTTAGCATGTCTAAGTCTGCCGTCACTTGCAGGCAAGAGTACATACCACGTCCGGATCGGCATCAAAATCGCACTGCCAATCAAGCCCATAACTGCAGAGGCATTGTTCTTCCTCTTGTTGGCGTCTCTGCATCATTGCCTTGGAAAGGTTCGTGTTTGAGTCGGAGGCTGCGAGACAAGATCGAGGCACAGAAAGAACCAGAGCGAGGTTGAGGTTACGCCTTTATCGTATTTTGCGCGTGCCAGCCTGGAGCCAGAGGCTTGCAGATCTTGCCATGCATGCAAATGCGCCGTCAATCTGACCACCCACCAACATGTATGAGCAGACAGCCTTGTTGGTTATTGACCCGCATCGCGCAATGTTGAAAACTGTTTTCAACAGCATTGTTTCCGGTACCGATTGCTGCCGCTAAATGAGGGATGTCCAGCCATATGATTGAGCGCAACATCAGCCTGTCTCGCATTTGTTGTGCTTCCATAGCGTGATAAAGATGGTCGAAAAGGTTATGATCAGGCTGAGGAGCTTCCTAGCAGCCAAATGTGAATGTTGGTCCAGCTGCATACGACGCTACGCGAGGCAACATTGGTGGCGTCAGCAAAGAGGCAAGGCTGAGCAGCATTTTCCGTCTTGGCGTGGGATGTAACAGTTTGAGATACAATTGCGACGCGTCTATCGGGATGTCAATGGTTTGAGTTGGTATCATACAAACACTGTACATACTACATGCAGCGCGATTCCCCTTTTCATCTGTACCGATTATCTACGTGTTGTTACAGGCTCCGGTATGATACATGCGTTCAAGCAGCCATCGCTCCAGCGAGCTCTTCCTGCTGGTGTTCATCACCACTTTCTTCACGATCATGGGCTTCCCAAGCAGTCTCGACGTTCTTCCAAGCCCACTTGCCCTTCTCCCTCCAGCCTTCAACTCTCGCTTCACCAACCTCCTCCGTCACCTGCAACACGTCCCAGCACCTTGTATCTTTCACCTTAGCCAACAGTGTAGCCAGCTTCTCGACGGTTCCGAATCGCGGCATCCATTCCATGTCTTGCATGTCTGTGAAATGGCGGAAAGTCCAGTCGAGCAAAAGCTTCGCGCGAGCAAGGCCTTTCTCGCTGTCGGGACCGGTAGAGCTGTTGGCGATATCCAGGTAGTGCTGGGCAGCGGCAACGAAGACGAGGATGAGGCGATCGTAGGTCAGTGCAGTTGGCAAGACCCGCAGTGCTAGTAATTCTGCCACCAAGAAAGAGGCCTGTGCTTCGTCGGGAGGGTTGGCTGTGCGACAGCCTCGGAGCAACACGTTGAACGTTTCGATGTTGGCGAACGTTGTTTGCGGAGTTCCATTCAGCGGCGCGAATGTGTGGATCTGCTTATATATTTTCATGGCTTCGGGGAGGTTTCGCTGATGGACCCAGGCTTCGATGAGCACGTTCAATGCCGCGATTGGTACGGTGCGGTTGTCTTCGTGGAGGGTACGGAGGTGAGCAAGAGTTTCGTGGATTAGATCTGGGGAGTTCTTCAAGTGGTGGAAGATTGAGCGTGTCTGCCATGTTGTTGGTTGTAGTTTCTCGGTAGGCATCAGTGTGAGAATGCTGAGCGCGCGATAAAGATCGGGTGGCGAAGCGGCCAAGTATGCGTCGATGAGAAGCTGATAGTGTAGTGGTTTGAACACTTCGCCGCGTTTCGAGAGGTGCGTGAACACAGCAGTGGCGAGGTATGCATCTCCAACGCGGGACGCAGTGGTCATGACATTGAGGCAAGTGCCTGAGCTGGGGTTGAGATAGCCCAGATTGACCTGTGTTTTCCAGGCTAGCAGTGTCGCATCCGCGTGGCCAGCAGCACTCGCTTGGTCCAGGAAGTAATGCCACAGCAGGCGACTCATATTGAGCTCGCCACTCAGATGTCGACCTTGCATAATGTGATATGCTTCGCCAACTTCTCCAGCTTCGCAGAGCATGTATACAAACATGTCCAACAGCCAACCTTGTACGCGCATGTTCTGCCTGCCCATACCGTCCAGTCGCTCCAGAGCCTGCTCAAATAGTCCTTCTCGCAGCAGACCGGCCGCGACGTCGTGCTCACCACTGTCACTCACGCTCATCCATTGAGATCGCATGTAGTTTAGTATGTCTGCACGTAGTAGATGGTCCGGGTGGACAGCGAGAACCTTCAACACCGCATGACAAGTACCGACATCCAGTTGTAGACCTGCTTGCCGCATCTCTGCCAGCAACTCATGAACCCGCCATGCTGCGCCGGGGTTGACGGAGATATTTGCCAGTATCAAGGCATTGTAATGTTCCACGCTCGGCTTCTCTCTCCTCTCTCTAACCAGAAACTCAACGACCTCGCGCGCTTTGAAGTATTCTCCCCTGGAGGCACACGCTTTCAGCCTGCTGTATAGCGAACTTGTCGATTCCGTAGCGAAGTCCACCTCTGGCTCCTCCATCTTTTTCCGTTGCAGCCCCGGTCTCCAGGTTGGTAGTCTCTCCTTGTACGCTCTTGCGGGGCCTTCGTCTGTAGGATTGTAGACGGCATTGTAGTGTCTGCTCGCTGCTTCAAGGCGTCGTTGGCTCGGGGGTCGGTCTTCGAACTGCGCTTGAGCAGAGTATGCTCGTCGGGCATGAGGTGCGTTCAGACATTGTGGTATTCTCCTGGCGCGTGAGACTCTCGTCGGCGCTTTCAGTAGTGTAGGAGTAGACCAGCTAGGGCAGAGGCAGGCCCATAGTTCGTCGATGGCCAGTCTGGACATTCTTGGGTGGGAGTCGTTGCGGCGCAATAATTGTTGCATCTTGCGAGATGCAGGTCCGGGGAGGGCGTCGGCGATCGCACTTTCCGCTTTGGGAAATTGAAGTAAGGTATATATATTAACACAGATGAGCCTCAACATCAAGCATTGGTGGTTTAGTGGTAAAATTGGCCGTTGCCACACGAGACAAACGTCTCAGATGATTCGGCCAGCCCCGGGTTCGATTCCCGGCCGATGCAAGTGAATGAATTATTCTTTTGTCAATCCTAGGATTGATCTTACCATCCTTTTGCACATATCACGTAGACCATTCCAATATGTCACAAGCTGCAATAGCCGACCCTAGTGGTAAGACAAAGATTAATCTCGAAGGTACAGCAATCTCAGTAGCTGCCAGGGTAGTATCGGAATGTAGTACTTCTGATCCGCCTACAACGACCATTGAGATACCATTCGAGATCAGTTCGTATCTCGGCAGCTATTACGCCAGTGCTATTGCATTCAGATCAAAAAATAAACATGGTTGCCTCTGAGATATGATATGTGTTGTACACAAATCCATCTGCAAGAATTGTACAAGCTCTGATTTCTCAGCAATGCATTGGCAACTTATTGTGGTCGGGTACAAATCGATCCGTGGTAATGTTCTCTCGATAAGCAATGTACATATGAATCATCTATAATCCTTAGCTGGTCTTAGGCGTTGTTCCATAACATGTCCAAGAATGTATCTATCACTGCCCCATGTCGAACAACAAGAACTCGGCCGCCTTCTCGCCAATGCTCTCAACCTCAATCTTGCCAGGTCCAGACGCACCCGTCACAAACGCACCATCACCCTCTCCCAACTCCACATCTCCAACCTTGATCTTCGCACCGCCAGTCTTCGGCTGCTTCTTCCCACTCATGACAACATGAAGGAAGACCTTTCTCTGGCCCTCCTTCACGAGCTCGTGGGTAACGCTCTTGCCAGGACTCAGAATGCTAGCACTCATGCTAAGGTCGGCATGCATGGGAATAGGCTCGGTCTCTGCGTCCTTGCCAGAGTGGCGATCGACAGACTCCATAATCCTGACAAACTTGTCGGTCTTCATCTCATCCGTAAACTTGCGTGTCTTATACGAAGGCGCAAGACGACTGACATTAGGCTTTGCCCAGATTTGCAAGAAGTGGCAGTCTTCATTCTTGTTACGGTTGTATTCTGAGTGGCGAATACCAGTTCCGGCGGATGTGAATTGCACTTCGCCGCGGCGGAGGTTTTCGAGGTTGCCCATGCTGTCTTTGTGCTCGAGCTCGCCGTTCACAATGTACGACCAGATGAGGAATTCGGCGTGGCTGTGGGTGCCGAATCCAGTGCCGCGCTCAACGCGATCTTCGTTGATCACGCGAAGGGGGCCGAAGTCCTCATAGCGAGGGTCGTAGTAGCTCGCGAATGAGAATGTGTGGAAGGTGTATAGCCAGCCTGCAGTACATGTCAGTATGGTGTCTCAGATATCACTTTGGGTTAGATTCTTCAATCACGTACCATGATCAGCGTGGCCACGAGCATTCCAAGGACGCTTTACAATCTTGAGGGGAGATGTTGTGGTCGACATTGTGCGTTTGGTAGCGTTGGAAAGCGCTGCCGTTTGGCTCTTGGGAAGTTGCCTTAGGAAGGCAGTTTTCAATGGGTTGTAAAATGCCAGGATGACTGCTGTTATGGCGATGATAGTTGCTGCTAGTTTGAATAGATTGCTTGATGCTGTGGTGGTGTTGCTTGTAACGGACTGTTGCTCTTTTGATGACATTGAGTGCAAATGGTAGGAAAGGAAGAGAGAACTTATACTACCAACGTTTACATACTGGACTCTTCTAGCGCGTGCTCCAAGACGGGATAAGTCAGATCGTTGTCATGCTTAGACGGCAATAATAATTGGAATTGGGAATGGAGGGGAATCCTTCGAGAAATTGGCGGCATTTGCAAGAATTTAGTGGCATTTAATAAGCTTCGGTCATCACTATGATCGGATCTCAATCGCCGACGACGCTTGTGGTGATCGCTGGCGTCGCCATTCGATGTTGACAACCATCGAGTCTGACAACTTCAACAATTTGTCAAAATGTCGGAAATACCACAACGAGCTGAGACGCAAGGCTCAACGACCTTTGATCCGGACAAGTTCTTCGACGCCTGGGCCAAGGAGGAAATCACACCACCTTACGACAATGATCTCCGGAAGTTCGTCATTCGATCCTTTGGGTTGAAGCTAGACGATACATTTGTCTATCGTGCTACTGCGGAAGTCACACTCTTGCAAGCGCAGACATATCTCGAATTTGGTGGACAGAATGGTTTGCACAGGTGGTACAACGATAGCGAGGGCAATGAGGTGAGTCCTAACACTGCAGCAACGTGCTAGATCGCAGTCTTATGCATAAGGGCAGACCTGAGACCAGAACGAACAGAGACCGGCACCCCCTGCCATCGATATCGCCGCTTACAATGATATTTTCCGCCCGACGACGAACACTGCGAATGCGCTGAAGGCTCTGGGAGCAAATGCGAAGAAAGAGACGATTCGTATGGATGTTGCGAAGCACTTGCAGTCGTTGTACCAGCCACCTGTTCCAGAAAGAAAGATCACGGTGCCAAAGAACAAAAGCCATGTCAACCCATACTTCGACGTCCTAGCGTGGGCGAACCAGAACGTTGAGTGGGCTGGTCCCGAAGCCACATCGGACAAGATCAGGATCTCACACGCGCTGCTGCCGGTGTTGTACCACCACTTCAGCTGCGTTTGTCCAAGCTTCGAGGCACTGGAGATCATAAGACTTGTCGCGAAGGGTAGACCGATTGCAGACATTGGATCAGGGAACGGGTACTGGACGTACATGCTCCGCCGCATGAAGGACGGAAAGAAGAACCTCGAGGTCGTGCCAGTGGACAATGGTCTCAGTGAATGGCGGACCTTGTGGGTTCCAGATACGGTAGAGATGGACAGTGCGGCATGGCTCAAGAAGCACGACAACGGCAAAGGCCACGTGATGATGTTGGTATACCCGCAAGTTGGTCACGACTTTACAGAGAGGACAATCAAGGCATACCGTAAGTTCGCGCTTGCTGAAACCCTGCAGAGTTGGGACTGACAACGATATCTAGATGGTACCACCATTGTGGTTGCCGGCACTCAGAACGCCAATGGCTTCACGGCTTTCGCAAAAGAGTTGCTTGTGGACTGGTTTGCGAGGGAGATGCCAGACTGGGAGAAGGTGTGTCAGGTACCGCTTCCCAGTTTCGCTGGAAAGGATGAGGCACTGTTCGTCTACGAAAAAAAGGCTTGAAGGTGGAAAATATCGTACGTGGTATGAAAGGTCTATGTTTGTCCCAACCACAATAAAGAAGTATCCTGTCCGCTCATGTCCGCTCATCGAAAGACTCCTGTCATTTGCATAGGCGCAGAAACTTGCAAAATCTGAGGCACTTCATTCTGGTCGGCATGTGTGATTGATGATCAGGCTTACATCATGCTGTCGGACACATAGGGGCGCATGTTCGTCAAAGACGGGCTGCCCTTAGGTATCAAAAACCCGGGTGCGCTTCATGACACCGGAGCTGCGCAGGGGTACGATTGGCGCGAAGCGTCTTACGACCGGCAGGAGGTCTGCTGGCCCGACATCGCTTTGAGTCTCTTCGTGGCCACCGATGCTCTCGGTGACTGTGACAAGCAGCGATGCTCTCACGAGCTTTGACGGGCGACCGCCTGTGAGGAAGGCAAGACTCTGATTTTCTGGCAACCCCGGACGACTGGTGTACATGTCGACGCAGACAAACCAGATTTGGCGATAGTCGTTGCCCTTATCGTCGTACTCCGTCCTGGGTCCTCCGCTCATCTCGATGTCACAACCCGCAGGTGCAACAACCGTGCTCATGGCCTTGCGATCATCTGTTGAGACCCAAATGACGCGCGGCTTATCTTCCTCCGCAGGAAAGAGGATGCAGATACGGTGGGATGTGGATGGGCGAGGGGCAAGTCTGGCGCATGCGCCACAGATCAGGTCATGGCATTCCCTAGAAACATTGTTAGCTTACAGTACTACCAGTATCATTGAGTTAAAGTCTTACTTGTCAGCCACTTTGCAAGCGACAGAGCAGTACTTGATGAGACCACATTCGGTGCAGGCCACCTCGCTGTCTTCGATACGCTCAATGCAGACACTGCATCGCTTCTGCATGGCTAGAACCCTCTCTTGCCATTTGCAACTATCTCTGTGCGACAAGCTATGGAGAATGTCAGCGGCTCATTCCCTACATGCCGCCTGAAGGACCACCTACAAGTCTGCCATTTCGCACTCGTCACTGCAGTAGAGTGCCTCCTTGCACAACTCACACAGGTAGCGCTCTTCTTCCTCGTCATCTTCCTGCGAGAAGTTCGCAGCGCAGTGCTTGCACTTGTCTTGCTCTTTGGGTGCCTCCATGTTGGCGGCGGTGGGCTGGATGGAGAAGTCGGATGTGGTGGGTGAACAGGAAAATCGAGGGGAGGGAAATGTCTGTTGATAAATTATTCAGAAGTGCAAACGGAGCGCGTTTGCGCTGTTGTCTAGTCATCGGCACGTGCGCCGCCGATCGGGACCCTGGAAATGATGAAGTGAGGTGTGAAACGGCCTTCCATTGTCGAGTAGACCGGCAGGTGATACGGCGCTACCACTACTTCGATTACGAATGCCATAAACGTATTCGGGCCACGTTGTT
>Ga0265797_10007085_pt1 | contig 15511 bp, 12 predicted proteins | sample P2T30metagenome_FD_192433 | JGI IMG/M metagenome (GOLD analysis project Ga0265797, IMG submission 192433) | Plant litter microbial communities from East Loma Ridge, Irvine, California - P2 T30 | ecosystem: Environmental > Terrestrial > Plant litter > Unclassified | place: USA: California... | reverse complement strand
TCGAACGTGCGCTGTGTCTGTTCATCGGCTTGATTGAAGCGAAGGCGCACCAGCCATTGGATCGCCTGCTCGACAATGGCCGGATCCAGCGCCTCGGGCTCAGGCCTCGACATAACGCAAGCGATAGCAATGTTGCAGGGCTGTGGCCAGGTCGCGTTCCACCGTCGCGCGGGAAACTCCGAGCTTTTCGGCGATTTGCGCGCAGGTCAGACCGTCGAGTCGGGCAAATAAAAACGCCTGGCGTACTCTTGGTTTAAGCGAGTCAAGCAGACGGTCTATGCGCTCGAGCGCATCGAGAATCATCAGCCGGCTTTCTTCCGATGGAACCTCGTGTTGAGGCAGCAAGGTGATGCTTTCCAGGTAGGCACGTTCGAGTTCGCGACGACGATACTGATCAATCATCAACCCGCGGGCAATGCTGCTCAAATAAGCACGTGGCTCGCGCAGGACGCCGGACTGATGACGGTGCTTGAGCACACGGACGAAAGTGTCCTGCGCCAGATCTGCGGCATTATCGCGACACCCGATGCGTCGGCTCAGCCAGCCCTGTAACCACGAGAAGTGGGTGCGATAGAGCAGCCCTGGATCTGCAGTACCTAGTGTTTCGTCGCTACGCATCGGCATCCCGGGACATACATGATTGATAATGAATCGCATTCTACTCAGGCGATTGATCTTAGGCAAACATGCGCAGTTCAGCGCCTGCATGCAGGCGAATGGCATGGTTGTGCAGGAACTACGAGTGGAATATGCGTCCGGCAATTGGATAGATTGAACGCTCGCCGTCCCGAGTGGCTTGCCTTCTAAAGGGAGAGGACGTTGCCCGGGCTCACATTTGCGAACCAATCGACCAGCATGTCCGTCAGCACCCGTATCTTTCGCGCAGGGTGCTGGCTTTGGGGGCGAACAATGTAAATACCCGCCGGAACAGGGGGATATCTGTGCATGACGGACACCAATGCGCCAGATTTGATGTGCTCGTCGATGACGCTGTCAGAAAGGTACCCAAGACCCAGACCTGCAACGGCTGCCGCGGCGAGCGCGACAGGATTGTCAGCCTTGAAGCGCCCTTGGGGATTAACCATGATGGACTTTTGGCCATCCATAAACCGCCAGGTTTCCGCACCTTGCATAAGAGATTCATGCGCAAGAATCTCGTGGGGAGCCTCTGGCGCTCCATGTGTACTCACATAGCCTGGGCTTGCCACGAGTTTGCCGTGAATGCTACCCACACGCTTTGCGATGAAATTGGAGCTCTGTAAATGGCCGACCCGAATAGCACAATCGAAGCCCTCGCCAATCAGATCGACGATACGATCGCTGTAACTTGCATGAATGTGCAGGAGAGGGTGGCGTCGCCCCATTTCAGCAAGCACGGGGGCAATATGTGTCGGGCCGTACGAGATCGGTGCTGCGATCCGGAAGCGGCCTCGAAGGTCTCCATCTGGAACAATGGCGTCCCTGGCCGCGTCAAACTCAGCGACGATCCGCGCCGCATACTCTCGCAAGGCGGCTCCCGCTTCGGTGACAGCAGCACCACGGGTTGTCCTGGCCAATAGCTGCACACCCAGTTGGGTTTCCAACTTCAGAAGCCTGCGGCTTATTATCGATTTCGCAACACCCAGTCGCCGGGCCGCCGACGAAACACCGCCCGCGTCGGCTACCTCGACGAAGGTTCGAAGATCATCAATATCCAATGCTTCCTGCCTCTGCAAATGGCCATTAGTGCGTTTCAACCCCTGACCAACAGTCCATGGCAGACGTCCACTGCGGACAGCTGCCTGAGCGTTAGTCAAGCGATCGCACCGCCGTCCACGGTCAGGATGGCGCCAGTGATCAGGCTCGCGGCAGGACTGGCCAGATAGACCACCGCACTCGCAACCTCGCGAGGCTCGCCAAAACGTCCCAGGGACGACAGGTTCCGCTGAAAGTCGCCGGCGGGGCCGTCGGCTGGATTTGCGTCGGTGTCGACCGATCCCGGCTGAACAAGATTAACGGTTATGCCGGTGGGGCCGAGTTCACGCGACAAACCCCGGGTGAATGCGAGCAACGCCGACTTGGACATTGCATAGGCTGTTACACCCGCAAAGGGCACCCGCTCTGCCAGTCCCGAGCCAATTGAGATGATTCTTCCGCCAGCGGGCAGATGCGGGATGACCGCCTTTGCGAACAGGACGGGGCCTCGCACGTTGATATCCATCAGTGCTTGATAGTCGTCTACATCAATGTCGGCGATCATTCCGTTCAAGCCGATAGCCGCGCTATTGACGAGAATATCGAGGCCGCCCAGCGTCGAGATGGCCTGCGCGACTGCGCATTCAATGGCTTGCGGGTTGGCACTGTCGGCTTGAATCGCGATAGCACGACGCCCTTTACCAGCGATGAATTTGGCCACTGCCTCAGCTTTTTCCGTCGACTGCTGGTAGGTGAACGCAACATCGGCCCCATTCTCTGCCAGTGCCACTGCGATAGCGGCGCCGATCCCGCGAGCTCCTCCCGTCACCAACGCCCGTTTTCCTTCCAAATCGATCATTACTCACCTGTCTGGCATGCAGTTATTTGGCCGCGCGCATTCACCAGGGATGGTGCAAGCGTGCCGATACGGGGGCGGATATTAGGGATCCAGTTCCTTGGTTTGTAGTCTCGTGGGTTGTATTACTGTGTCGCACAAATCGGAACATCCAACCGGGTGTTGGCGTTATTCGCGAGTGAGGAATGAAGCTTTGGAGAAATATTCGGGTGCGCTGATCAGGACTGGACGTATTAGCCGCGATAGCTCTGATGGATCAATAAGTAAGCCTGGTATCCATACTTTGCTTTCAGGACTCACTCGAAGGGAGCTTGGAATCGGGTCTTTCAGCTCTGTGGCGACTCAGGAATATGTGCCGCCTGGTCGCAGTATTCAAGCAGCAATTCGGTGAGCACCCTTATCTTTCGCGCAGGGTGCTGGCCTGGCGGTCGAACTACATAAGCGCCTGCTGGAGGCGGCGGATAATCCGTCATGATCGCTACAAGTGCGCCGCTCGCCAAATGCTCATGCGTGACCCAGTCAGGTAACCAGGCAATGCCGATGCCGGCCAAAGCTGCGGCCAGCAATGCGGTGCCATTGTCGGCTTTAAACGTTCCCTGCGGGCGCACCGTAACCATCGTGTCACCATCCATGAATGACCACGATTCATTGCCTTGCATCAGTGCTTGGTGGCTGACGACTTCGTCGGGTGTTTCGGGCGCTCCATGCGCCTTGATATAGACGGGGCTTGCTACCAATTGGCCAAAGATCGGTCCGATACACCGGGCGATCATGTTGGAATCGGGCAGGTAGCCCACCCGTATCGCGCAGTCATACCCCTCGGCGATGAGGTCAACGAAACGATCGGTGTAGTTCGTTTGCACATGAAGCTGTGGGTGACGCCTGGCCATTTCCGCGAGGATCGGCGCGAAATGTATTGGCCCCAAAGTCAGGGGCGCGGCGATCCGCAGGCGGCCACGAAGCTCGCCGGAAGGCAAGATCGCATCGCGTGCCGACTCGGCCTCAGCGCATATTCTGGCGGCGTAGTCGCGGAAGGTCGCCCCAGCTTCGGTAAGGGCCGCACCGCGGGTGGTACGCGCCATCAGTTGCACGCCCAGCTCTGCTTCCAGGCGGGCAAGCCGGCGACTGACGATAGATTTCGACATGCCCAGGCGCGTTGCCGCACGGGAAATGCCGCCGGCATCGGCCACTTCTACAAAGGTTTCAAGCTCTTCTATATCCATTTCCACGTTCCTTTTTTTGCCACGCAGCTACGCACGGAATGCGACTACCAGAACGTACATCTGAACTGCACATTACGGAGTTCGCGCCTTGGCGCCAATAGCGGTTCCCGGGGACGTCCTGATCTGTACGTACATGGGGCCGCTTTTCGAGCGGCCGGCAGTGCGTGCGAGTGTCGACAAGCTGCTACAGGATGTATTGCGGGAGCGTATACGGGTTGTCATTGAACGGGCCTTTACCCTATCGCAGGCTGCTGCGCATGACTTCGCGGAGCGAAGCAAACCGCTGGGGCGCGTCGTCATGAAGCCGTGAAGCCATCGCCAGAGAATGGGAGCAAAAACCGTGGCGTTCCTCATTGCGCGACACAGTTAGTCATTCGCTGCTACTACCCGAAGGTTTGAGGGCGCTGCACAGTGCATGAGGCATCGCCGCTCATAAGGCGCGCTGCACGGAAACTGATCCCGCAAATAAACGTGCCAACCCACGGCAACAAGAGGATGGATTAATGGCTTTTCGTAACGGTCTTGCTTCGCTTCTTCGTCCAGAAGACTCCGTACTTGTGTTGATCGACCACCAGCCTTTTCAACTCACCAATCTCAATAGCCACGATCCGCACGCAGCGGTCAACTGTGCGACAGCATTGGCGAAGGCTGCGAAGGCGTTTAACGTCCCGACCATTCTGACCAGTGTGATTGCCGAGCGTGGCGGTTGGATCTTTCCGCAAATCACCGACGTTTTCCCCGGTCAGGAGGTGATTGACCGAACGCTCATCAATACTTGGGAAGACAAGAAAGTAGTGGACGCGGTCAAGGCAACAGGCCGCAAGCAATTGGTCCTGGCTGGCCTGTGGACTGAGGTCTGCGTCGCCATGCCAGCGATTCAAGCACTAGGCGAGGGCTGGGACGTTACCGTGGTCACCGACGCGTGCGGTGGCGTTTCGGTCGAAGCCCATCAAGTCGCCATCCAACGCATGGTCGGCGCCGGGGCAAATGTCATGACCTGGTTGGCAGTCATGGCTGAATGGCAACGCGACTGGGCACGCCTCGATACGGCAGGCGCTGTAACCGATGTGCTTCTCCAGCATGCTGCAGGTAGCGGCATTGCTTATCTGTGGGAGCAGCAATTGCTCGACACGCCTGTACCCGCTGAAGGTTGATCAGCACGGGAGTGGGGGGCCAATGAAGTACCGCGTTGCCGGGGAGGGCCCCATTCCCGCGTTCATCGACGGCCGATACTGAAGGCGTGCATTCGCAATCTGCTGGGATATTGCGAATGACCAATGCCTAGTCCAACACAGCACATGGCCGGCTCGGGCCAGATCACCAACATTAAGCCTGGCTGTGACTTTGGCGCTTGGTAACTGCCTTCATCTGCCCGCGAAGCCCGTGCACCGTCATGTCTTTGCATCGGGAGGCCCGCTGGCACCGCGTAGCAATGGACTAAAATCCCTTCATATCGCGATCGATTGTTTGGGTGCTTTCACTCGGCGCCACAGCTTGATCAAGACCGCTCAAAACAATAATCGAGGTCTCTCTCAATGGCTGTCAGTTACAACCCTGAGCTCCACTATTCCGGCTTTCACGACCTGAGCGACCAGGTTCGTTTTCAAAGCACGGAAGGCAAGATCTGGTTTGGCGAGCAGCGCATGTTGTTGATGCAGGTATCGGCGATGGCTAATTTTCGCCGTGAACTCATCAATAGCCTCGGCGTCGAGCGCGCCAAGGGGTTCTTCTTGCGCCTTGGCTACCAGTCTGGACTCAAGGATGCGGAAATGGCCCGCAAGCTCAGACCAGACAGTCCGCAGTTGCAGATGTTTCTGGTCGGCCCGCAACTGCATTCCCTCAAAGGTATGGTCAATGCGAAACCCATTCAGTTAGAGCTGGATCAGGAGAGCGGCCATTTTTATTGCGAGCTCGAATGGATTGACTCCTTTGAGGTCGAGACTTGCCTGACTGAAGTCGGCCTGATGGAGGAACCAGTTTGTTGGTCTTTGTTGGGCTACGCCTGTGCGTACAGTTCTTCATTCATGAAACGCGAAATCATCATCCAAGAAACGACCTGTCGCGGATGCGGGGATGAGCGCTGCATCATTATTGGTAAACCTGCCGAGGAATGGGAGAACGCCGCAGAATTCAGACAGTACTTTCAAGCCGACCCAATCATCGAGGAGCTGTATGAACTGCAATCACAGATCAGCTCTCTGCGTAGAAGCCTGGAGAAGCAGGAAGCTCAATTCTATGGAGTAGGGCGCTCGCCTGCCTATTTGAAGGTATGCAAGATGATCGACAAGGCTGCCAAAGGAAAAATTTCCGTCCTGCTGCTCGGAGAAACTGGCGTCGGCAAGGAGGTCATCGCACGGAGCGTGCATCTGCGCAGTGATCGCGCCGAGCAAGCGTTTGTCGCAGTGAACTGCGCTGCCATTCCTCAGGACCTGATTGAAGCCGAATTGTTTGGTGTTGAGAAAGGCGCTTTTACCGGCGCCAATCAAACCCGCCCAGGACGCTTTGAACGGGCCAACGGAGGGACGATTTTTCTAGACGAGGTGGTGGAGCTGACGCCCAGAGCGCAGGCGACATTACTTCGGGTACTGCAAGAGGGTGAACTGGAACGGGTAGGCGATTCCCGAACCCGCAAGATCAATGTGCGAGTCATCGCTGCTACCAATGAAAGCCTCGCCGACGCCGTCGAAGCGGGCCGGTTTCGCGCCGATCTTTATTACCGCTTGAATGTGTTTCCGGTGCAGATTCCCCCACTGCGCGAGCGACTTGAAGATCTGCCACTGCTGGCCGAGCACTTTATAAGCAAGTTTCACTTGCAATATCACAAGCGAACGCTGGGTTTATCAGACAAAGCTCTTGAATTGTGTCGCCGCTACGCCTGGCCGGGGAATATTCGCGAATTGGAAAATACGATTGAGCGTGGCGTCATCCTGACCGACAGCAACGAGACCATAGGCCAGGATGCACTCTTTGCAGTCTTCCCAAAAACAGACGATTCGCACGGTGATCGTCTCAACTCTGATGGCGCGTTGGTTCAGGCTGGCGGTGAAGAACCTTGTCCCGATTGGGTTACGCAGATCTTTGATAAAAACATCAGCCTGGATGCTGTGGAAGAACGGCTGATGCGCCGCGCCATGGAGCTTTCACACCAAAACGTCTCGCAAGCCGCTCGCATGCTCGGCTTGACCCGGCCGGCACTGGCCTATCGCCTGAAGAAAAGCGGCTTGTTGCATGACGAGAGTCTTGAGTGACTTTGCGTGGCCGCCTGGCGGTTCACCGTGGACCACGCTTGAGCTGGATTGATCAAATCAACAAAACCTCTCCGAGACTTCATCAAATGATCAAACAAGCCCCTCGATAAACTCCGAGCCCGATACTCGCGATCTCACATTAAGCTATATGTCATTGATAAATATCGATTTATATAAGGTTTATAAAATTGGCATAGCCCTTGCTCCAGTACCACTTGTCGCTTTTCGACGCGTCGCTATTTGCAACATGGGTTGGATGACCGCGAATCGCAAAATCGTACTCATAAATGGAGAGCTCATGAATACTCGAAGCATCAAATTGATCACTGCAGCAATGGCGCTCGCCTCATGGTTAGTAACAATCACTCCAGCGTCGGCGCAGTCAGCTACTGAAGCGCAATCTGCTGCTTCACTAGCGGTTGTCGTGGAATTCCTGGCCAATACCGCACCCGATAAAGTCGAAGCCGCGGCAATGAGGTTGGCAGCTCCAGACGCCACCTATGTTTCTCTAAACTTTGACAATCCAGAACTCAGAAAAATCATGCCGTGGACCGGCACAAACAAAGGTCCCAAAGCCTTTAGCTCTTTGTTTTTGCAGGTCTCAAACTACTGGAAAATCGAAGACTTTATGATTACTACCAAAATCGCTTCCGGCGAAGATGTCGCGATTTTCGGTAAGTTCACCTACCGCTCCGTGGCGGTCGGACATCTGTTCACATCACCGTTTTCCATCCATGCGAAAGTTCAGGATGGAAAGATGACCTATTTCCAGTTCATGGAAGATACCTACGCGTCTGCCAGTTCGTTCCGGCAGTCCGGTTCATGGACCGTGAAGACATCCAAAGATGCACTTCCCTTCAAGGTGGGAGCGAATTAGCCGCAGATGATGTGCACTTGCAAAAGCAGCTTGGCAAGCGTTCTTCGGGCATTTAACTGAACCCCGCGAACGGGGCTGAACAATGCTGCATTCGTAAATTCACGGGGCTTTTCGGCACCCCTGAACTCGTCCGGAAAGTGGCTTTTAACCCTACCAGGACGGGTAGCGTTCTGCTTGCGCAGCCACGCATAACGCCGCTTTCGTATTGCTCTACTTACCAAAGGAAATGCGCCATGTCCAACAAGTACTTAGAAATACTGACCCCGCAAAACAGCCAAGTGATTTTCATCGACCACCAGCCCCAAATGGCCTTTGGTGTGCAGTCGATAGATCGGCAGGTGCTGAAAAATAATGTCGTGGGGTTGGCCAAGGCTGCCAAAGCGTTCGGCATACCTACTACCATCACGACTGTGGAAACCGAGGGTTTCTCTGGCAATACATACCCTGAGTTGCTAGCGGTATATCCGCAGAACAAAATCCTCGAACGTACTTCAATGAACTCCTGGGATGACCAAAACGTTCGTGATGCCCTGGCAGAGTCCGCCATTGCCGGCCGTAAGAAGATCGTCGTATCCGGCCTGTGGACCGAGGTCTGCAACACGACCTTCGCACTGTCCTGCCTGCGCGATACAGACTATGAAATCTATATGGTTGCCGACGCCTCGGGTGGCACCTCGGTCGACGCGCACAACTACGCCATGGACCGCATGATTCAGGCCGGTATCGTACCGGTTACCTGGCAACAGGTGCTGCTCGAATGGCAGCGGGATTGGGCGCGCAAGGAGACCTATGAAGCCGTGATGGGGATCGTGCAGGAACATTCCGGCGCCTACGGGATGGGTGTGGATTATGCCTACACCATGGTGCATAAGGCGCCTGAGCGGGTGCAACATGGCGAGCACATCGGTCCAAACCCTGCTAAATAAATCCGTTATGCAAGAGCTGTCGCGCAGGGCTGACGCGATAGCTCCACCCATCGGCGTTATTGTCCAAAACACGAGGTGGAGCATGAGGATGTATGCAGTTTAAAAGTCCAGTCAGACGTGAGTAACCGGTTCGCAAGGTTCGCTATTCCCTGAAGGCCCTGGAAACGGGCTTTGTATCTGTGAGGCCTCTACCTATGACATCGCGTCGAAAACTTCTCCAGGCCGCCTCCACCTTAGCGTTAGGGGGTGTCTTTGGACGCAGCGCTTTTTCCGAAACGCTAACTAGGGAAGGGCCCAATATGACCGATTCCATTCCGGACATCATTTTCCACAATGGCGAGATCACTACACTGGATCGCGCCAACCCAGTCGCCCACGCCGTTGCAATCAAAGACGGCAAGTTTCTGGCTGTAGGGTCAGACCAGGAAGTCATGGCGCTGGCTGGCTCAGCCACAAAAGTTGTCGACCTCAAGCGCCGTTGTGTGCTCCCTGGCTTAGTCGATAACCATACCCACATGGTCCGCGGCGGCCTTAACTACAATCTGGAATTGCGCTGGGACGGTGTGCGTTCACTGGCTGACGCCATGGACATGCTCAAGCGCCAAGTGGCTAACACACCAGCACCGCAGTGGGTTCGCGTGGTAGGTGGCTTCACTGAACACCAGTTCGTTGAAAAGCGTTTGCCAACCATAGCCGAGATCAATGCGATCGCGCCCGATACACCTGTATTTCTTCTGCATCTCTATGACCGGGCCTTGCTCAATGGTGCGGCCTTGCGCGCGGTCGGCTACACCCGAGATACCCCCGAGCCACCAGGCGGGAAAATTTACCGCGATGCCAATGGTGCGCCTACGGGCCTGCTGTTGGCCACGCCCAACGCGACGATCCTTTACGCCACGTTGGCCAAGGGACCGAAGTTGCCCTTCGACTATCAGGTCAACTCCACTCGCCATTTCATGCGCGAGCTCAATCGCTTGGGTGTGACAGGGGTTATTGATGCGGGCGGCGGTTTCCAAAACTATCCCGACGATTACGCAGTGATCCAGAAGTTGGACAACGATGGGCAAATGACGGTCAGGTTGGCTTACAACCTGTTCACTCAGAAACCCAAGGAAGAGAAGGAGGACTTCCTCAAGTGGACCTCCAGCGTTAAGTACAAGCAAGGAAACGACTACTTCCGTCACAACGGCGCGGGCGAAATGTTGGTGTTTTCCGCTGCCGACTTCGAAGATTTTCGCCAGCCGCGACCGGACCTGCAGCCCGAGATGGAGGGAGAACTGGAGGAAGTTGTGCGCATCCTTGCAGAGAACCGATGGCCGTGGCGGTTGCATGCCACCTACGACGAAACCATTACCCGAGCGCTGGATGTATTTGAGAAGGTCAACGAGGACATCCCCCTCGCTGGCATCAATTGGTTCTTTGATCATGCCGAAACCATCTCGGACAAATCGATCGACCGTATCGCCGCGCTCGGCGGTGGCATCGCTGTACAACATCGTATGGCTTATCAGGGCGAGTACTTCGTCGAGCGCTACGGCGCCCGTGCGGCGCAAGCGACCCCGCCCGTAGCGCGCATACTGGAAAAAGGGGTGAAAGTGTCTGCAGGCACCGATGCCACCCGGGTTGCCTCCTACAACCCCTGGGTTTCGCTATCCTGGATGGTAACCGGTAAAACGGTGGGCGGTCTGAATCTGTACCCTCAACGAAACCTGCTTGATCGCGAAGCGGCGTTGCGGATGTGGACAGAGAATGTCGCCTGGTTTTCTAACGAAGAGGGCAAACGTGGTCGCATCCAGACCGGTCACTTTGCTGACCTGATTGTGCCAAGTAAGGACTACTTCTCTGTGCCTGAGGACGAGATTTCATTTCTTACCGCCGATATGACCGTGGTTGGCGGGCGCGTGGTTTACGGGGCCGGCCAATTCGCCAGGTTTGACGACAACCCGCTACCGCCCGCCATGCCTGACTGGTCGCCGACGCGTACCTTTAAAGGTTATGGCGCTTGGGGAGACCCAGACGGAGCAGGCAGAAACTCGCTGGCTCCGCTGCGCGGCCCAAGTCGCGGCCTCGTGCGGCTGCGCAAGCTTTTGCGGCCTGCACGGTCACGATCATGCCGGTGCATGGGGATCCAATGCTCCAGTATCGGACCCCCGAAGTTTTTTTGGTGCCTTGGGCTGCTCCTGTTGGGCCGTGTAGAAATGGGCCGGTGATCGATCAGCTATCCTATGAGGGTCATCGGCCATTACTCCTGCGCTGCCAGCGCCTCAATCAGTTCTTGAATGGTCACGATTGAATGAGCGAAGGTCGGCCCGTTCAACTCGTGGGGTGCTACGTGTTTGACGCCTTTGGCTGGGAGAATGGCGGCGAGGACGTTGCGGACCATTGCGCACGCTTTTGGCCAAGTGCGCTCTAAAGAGATTACAAGGAACTATGCAGCCACAAACTCGATCACCGTCTTGCCCTTGCCGCGGCCTTCGGCGACTTGGCGAAATGCCTCGTTGACGTCTTGCGGCGCAAAGTGCTGTTGATCCACGCGGATTGTCAGTTGACCCGCATTGGCCAGCGCAGCGGCCTCGCGCAGGATAGCGCCGTGGTGTTCGCGTCCTTTGCCGGTGAGCAGCGGAGCCAGAGTGAAAACGCCCGAGTAGGTGGCACTTTTGAACGACAACGGTGCCAGGCTGTGCTGGCCCCAGCCCAGGCAGCTCAGCACGTGCCCGGTATAGGCTTTCACGGCTTTGAATGATGCATCCAGTGTGCTGCCGCCGACGGTGTCGTAGACAATGTCGAACCCTTCGCCGGCGGTGTAGTGCTCGACATAATCCTCAACGCTCTGTGCCTGATAGTCGATCGCCGTCGCCCCCAGCGAGCGTATGAAGTCGAGACTGCCCGCCGAACCGGTGGCGTAGACATCGGCACCGCGTGCCTTGGCCAGTTGCACAGCCACTTGGCCGACCCCGCCCGCGCCGCCATGAATCAGGACACGCTGACCGGAGCGGACGTTGGCGTGATCGACCAGACCTTCCCACGCGGTGATGAATACCAAAGGCAATGCAGCCGCCTCACGCATGCTGAGGGTGTGTGGCTTGACCGCGATCAGGCGGGCATCCACGGCAATGTACTCGGCCATGGTGCCTTGGGCACCGCCGATCCCGCCGGGCATGCCGAAGACTTCCTGGCCCAGGGTGAACCCGTCTACCGCTTCGCCCACTTCGACCACCGTACCGGCAAGATCAAGGCCGAGCACGGCCGGCAGCGTTTGGCGGGCGTGGGCCCCTGCGCCGGCGGCAATTTTGGTATCGAGCGGATTGACCCCTGCGGCGTGAACCTTGACCAGGACTTGCCCCTTACCGGGAACAGGGCGATCGATGTGACGGATGGCCAGAGGGGATTGAGCGGACTCGGCGATGGCGGCAAGCATGGAATGTTTCATGGCGGGAACCTGTGTTGGGATGGACGCTTACAGATTGCCGCGCTTTAATCATTCCGATAAGAAACCCAATTTGCATATGACTTATTCCCCAAAGAGAACCAATCGTCGATGGATCTGTTCGACAGCATGCATGTCTTTGTTCGCGTCGTGGAGCGCGGGTCTTTCTCGGCGGTCGCCCGTGAACTGAACATGGGGCAGCCGGCGGTGAGTAAACAAGTGCGCGCGCTGGAGCAGTACCTGGGTGGGCCATTGTTCGCACGCAGCACCCGGCATTTGGCCCTGACCGACCAAGGTCAACGCTTCTACGACCACTGCCAGGAAATTCTCGGCCACGTCGAAACTGCCACGCGAAGCTTCACCAGTGGCCAGGAGCAGATTGCCGGCCCTTTACGAGTCGCCGCCCCGGTCAGTTATGGAAGGTTATGCATCGCACCGCTCATAGGGATTTTCCTGCAACGCCATCCTGATGTGCGGATTGACCTGCGGCTGAGTGACCACAATGAAGACCTGCTCAAGGAAAACATCGATCTGGCGATCCGCATTGGCGCGGTGAAGAGCGAGGGATTGGTGGCACTACCACTGGGCAATAGCCCACGGCGTGTCTATGCGGCGCCCGGTTATCTGGATCTACACGGCGTGCCATGTGAGCCCAGCGAACTGTCAGGACACAACTGCATCGGCTTCACGTTGCTGGAGCATTACGACCGTTGGACCTTTACGCACCTCGGCCAAGCGTTCGATGTAGGTATCCAAGGCAACGTCACCAGCAACAGCAGCGAGGCCATCCGCGAAATGGTGCTCTCTGGCCTGGGTATTTCCCTCTCACCGCAATGGCTGTTCACAGCTGACGTCGAGCAGGGCAGGGTGAGTACCGTCCTCGACAACTATCAGACCAGCGCGCTGCCTGTCAGCGCCGTACTCAGCCGCGAGCGACGACGTTCAGCGCGGACGATGGCGTTCATCGATTTTCTACGCGAGCAATTGTTGTAGCATCATTTCGCTCGGAAGACGGATCTACAGGGATCCATCAGCGGATTTTTCCTGCCATTGAAGCCATCACGGACAGGTGACCCGAGCGGATATCTGACAAGCTCTTATTGACCGTCGACCAGGCGCGGCACTTGCCACGGATTAGCCTCGCGCAGTGCTTCTGGCAGCAGCGCATCCGGGAAGCCCTGATAAGCGACAGGACGCAGGAAGCGCTCGATTGAACTCATGCCCACCGAGGTGAAGCGGCTGTCGGAGGTCGCGGGAAACGGGCCGCCGTGGACGGTGGCGTAGGTGACTTCCTGCGGGTGAGCGAAGGCGTTGACGACAATGCGCCCGGTGCGCCGCTCCAGCACCGGCAGCAGTCGCCGGGCCAGTGCAAGGTCGCTGTTTTCCAAGTGCAGGGCCGCGCTGAGTTGCCCCTGGAGTGAGCGCGCTACGGCCAGCAATTGTGCTTCGTCGTCGACGCTCACGAGTAGCGCTGATGGCCCGAACACTTCTTGGGCCAGCAACGGTTCGCTCAGAAACCTTAGGCCGTCGACCTCAAGCAGCGCCGACTGACCGTCGAAGTCCGCATGGCTTGCACCACCTTGCGCGATGCGACGCGCGCCGGCACTTTCAATGAGCTTCAACCCGTCGAGATAGGAGGCGTGAATGCCGGGCGTCAACATCGTCCGTGCGGCGGCTTCGCTTACGCGTTTCACCATGGCGCTGCGCAGCGTTTCGAGACCGGGGCCTTTGATCGCGATCAAAAGGGCGGGGCGCAGGCAGGCCTGGCCGACATTGACCAGCATGCGCTCGATGAAGCCGTCGCCAATTTGTCCACCCCGCTCAGCGAGCGCGGCGCGCAGAATGAAGGTTGGGTTGACGCTGGTCATTTCGGTGAAGACCGGAATCGGGTCCGGGCGCAGTTGCGCGCGGCGATACAAAGCCATGCCGCCGTGTTCCGAACCGGTGAAAGTCACCGCCTTGATCAGCGGGTGATCGACCAGCGCTTCGCCGATCGTATTACCGGCGCCCCGCACCATTGAGAACACCCCCTCGTGCAAGCCGTGCTCCTGCACCGCCTGACGGATCGCACGGGCCTGGATTTCCGAGGCGCCGGGATGCGCGTTGTGCGCCTTGAGGATCACGGTTGCGCCGGCGGCCAGTGCCGACGCGGTGTCGCCACCGGCCACCGAGTAGGCAATCGGAAAGTTACTGGCGCCGAAAATTGCCACCGGGCCGATGGCGATTTTTTGCAGCCGATGGTCCATGCGTGGGCGCGGCTGACGTTCAGGCTGCGCTGGGTCGATCGCCAGTTGCAGAAAGCGGCCTTGACGCACCACCTCGCCAAACTGGCGAAACTGCGTGGCTGCGCGGTTCACTTCACCTTCGAGCTGCACCTGGGGCAAGCCCGTTTCGAGTGCGGCGCGTGATGCCAGTTCTGAACGCACACTTTCCAGGTTATCGGCGATGCTATGCAGAAACGCCGCCCGTTGGCTCAGCGAGGTGTGGCTGTAACTGTCGAACGCTTCGTCCGCGAGCATTGCAGCCTGATGCACGTGCGTCGCATCGCCCAGCGCAAAGTCCGGCTCGATCCATTCACGAGTGGCGGGGTTGAGCGCCTTCATCGTGCCGGCAGTGGCCGCGACGTCGTTTGCGCCGATGATCAACTGTCCTGTGAGGTTCATCGCCATTACTCCTGCACTGCCAGCGCTTCAATCAGTTCCTGGGTGGTGACGATTGAATGAGCGAAAGTCGGCCCGTTCAACTCGTGGGCGGCGTGCATCATTTCCGCGCGGAAAGCGGCGGTCGCATCGCGCACCAGCGTGACGTGGTAGCCCAATTCCGAGGCGTAGCGGGCGGTCGCTTCGATGCAGGTGTTGGCGAGCAGGCCGACGATGATGACGTGGGTGATGCCTTTCTGCTTCAGGCGAAAATCAAGGTCGGTATTGGCAAAGCCGCTGGAGCCCCAATGTTCCTGCACGACAATGTCGCCGTCCTTCGGCGCGAAATCGGGATGCCATTCGCCGCCCCATTCACCGCGTGCGAAGTGGTGCATGTGCATGATTTTGCACTGGGTCGGTGTTGGATGGTCCCAGTCTTCGTAGTCGCCGTGTTCCCAGCGGTGGTGCGGCACGATGAACACTGGAATGTTCTGCGCTCGTACGGCGCGATCGAGGGCTCGCAGGTTGTCGAGCAGCCCGACCTGTTCGGCAATCGGCTTGATCAAGGGGAAGACCTTGCCGTTTTCCGAGAGAAAATCGTTGTACGGATCGACCAGCAGGTAAGCGGTGCGGTTCAGCGG